>Ga0209542_10002060_pt1 | contig 46062 bp, 47 predicted proteins | sample RifCSPhighO2_01_FD_184028 | JGI IMG/M metagenome (GOLD analysis project Ga0209542, IMG submission 184028) | Soil microbial communities from Rifle, Colorado - Rifle CSP2_plank highO2_0.1 (SPAdes) (version 2) | ecosystem: Environmental > Terrestrial > Deep subsurface > Rock core/Sediment ...
TCAGAATGAATGTTTTTGTAAGGAATAATTGCTTCTGAAAGCGTCCCCCCGGCCGCTTTAATCGGATTTTCAATCTGCGCTACGAAGTTTTGCGGTAGTGCTCGTATGTCTGCCTCCGACATAGTTTTAATGTCTGGCGGCTTGTACACAAAGGTAATTGTTTTACCGTCGGGTGAAGACAAATTTTCAAAACGCGTATCAATGGGGCCGTCTCCAAGAATCACGGTGTTACCCGTCGGTGTAAAATTTGTACCGGTAACGGTAACCGTGTCGCCCAAGCGAACTCTGCCCGGGGAAACGGAAAATATAGCCGGCTTAGTGGTTTTAACGACTGTTGTTGCTGGCGAGACGGTGGACGCAGTTGTCAGTGCGCTAAGTTTGGCACGTGTCATAACCCCCACATACCCGGTAGGCGCAAAGAGACCAGCAGGGTACAGCACTTCGCGCCGGTATTTATTTTGGAATTTCATGACCGCCGCCTTTGTCAAAAGGCCGAAATAGTCAGTCTCTAAACCCTTGGAACCGACGCCCACCGTCGCAATCTGGGTATCGGGGTCAGTGTTGAGGAACTGTTGAAGTAAAAGTACATCGGGCCCTTGGTCACCAAGCTTTAGATTACGATTGAGCATAGACAAATCCGCCGCAGACACAAAACAGAGCGGGAAAAGAAAAACTCCAAGAACAAGAAAAAGTTTTTTTGTCATCTGTCTATAGTGAGTTTGGTGAAATCGATCAGATGCAAGGCGCGGGCGAGGAGCGAACCGAGCAATAGGTGGCCTATTGTGAGGGAGCACCAGAGCCCGCAACGAAGCAGATGAATGATTTTCACCAAACTCATAGTATTCTATCACGTCCTGCGGGAAAAAAGAGCGCTTGTGCACAGCTTTAACATGCCTGAAACCTGCGGTGTCAATGACCGCTTAAGTTGTCCACTGAAAATTAAAATACTCTCGCAATCCTTGCTATAATTGAAGTCTAAAAACTAATTTAAAATTGTGGCTACTCGGAAAACCACCTTCATCGTTATTCTCGCGGGGATTGTAATAATTCTTGTCGGATATGCTGTCTCAAAATACACGAGCCAGCCTAGCGTCTATCAAGCACCGAGCGAGCAGTTGGTTGCCGTTGACACGGGAACCGCACACACCCTGACTAAAGATTCGGACGGCGACGGACTCCCAGATTGGGAAGAAGAGCTGTGGAAAACCGACCCCCAGAACCCGGATACCGATGGTGATGGAACGCCGGACGGAGAAGAAGTGCGTCTCAACCGCGACCCTGCCGTCAAAGGTCCGAACGACACGGTCACGACAGCACCAACGCCAACGACAGAGACACAGACACCGCAGACACCGACTGAAAAACTCGCTGAAGACGTCCTCACCGCCTACGCCCAAATGAAAACAGGTGGAGCAACCCCCCCAAGCCTGCAGGAAATTTTGGACAAAAACAATATCAGCATAACGGCGATACAATACTCACCGTCACAACTTACCCAAGTCGCCGACAGCCCTACGGCGACCCAAACATACTCAAAAGACTTCATTTCCATATTGAGCAAATATATATCTGCGGGCCAAAAGAACGAGTTGGAAATCTTGAAGATTGCCTTGGATACAGAAGACCCGTCAGCACTTGGTGAGCTAAAAACCCGCGCGACAAACTATCGTCTTGCCGTCAAAGAATTACTGAATATCTCAGTTCCCAAAAGCGCCGTGGTGCTCCACATTGATTTCGTCAACACCTTGAGTGTCATTGCGGAAAGCGTGAGCGCCATGAGCGTCATATACACCGACCCCGCAACCGCCTTGGCGGGTATGGGCGAGTATCAAAGCGCGGGACTCCTCTTAGCGCGAGAACTACGCGAACTAGACGCTTACTTCAACAGGTAACGCACAAAAACAATCCACAATGCCCCCCAAACAGCGTATTTTTGTGAGTGTAAGTCAGCTATAATAACCCCATGAGATAGGCGAAACGCCATCTCACGGGGTAAACCCAGATAAAACACAATGAACTACACATACACACTCAAATCTAACAAGGACAACAGGCTCTATGTTGGTTTGACGAACGATTTACGCAAACGATGCAGAGAGCACAACGAAGGTATCGTCTTTTCTACAAAGCGCAGGAGACCATTAACACTCATATATTATGAAGCGTGCACAAACCGAAGTGACGCGGCATTGCGCGAAAAATATCTGAAAACATCGTGGGGCAAAAGGTATTTAAAAAATCGTTTGCGTAACTATCTCAAGGGGAGTTCACCCCGTGAGATAGGCGATTAAGTTTAGAATGGTGATTAATCAATACGTTCGCGGTATAATTATGTGGTAACAATTAACAAACTTTATCTAACGGGGTGAGCTTTTCTATCCCAAAAAAATTACGAATTGCGGTCACGGTGGCGCTCCTGACAATCTTGATAGCGCCAGCGAGTTTACTGTTATCACCAACTACCGCGCACGCGCAGCTTGCCGTTCCGGTCGCCGAAATACCGAGCGCCCCGGCTCACTGGACAAACTCTGTCGCTAATATTTTTGAAAAGTTAAAGGATTTCGGTCTTGATGGCATCGCATGGATTGCCGCAAAACTGGTGCTCCAGCAAATCACTGCCAGCGTCGTCTCTTGGATCAATGGTGGGTTTAATGGGAACCCGGCGTTCATCAATGACCCGGGCGGATTTTTCCTCGCTATAGCGAACCAAGCGGCCGGTGCTTTTATTTTTAACACCAACTTCGGTTTCCTCTGCAGTCCCCTGCGGCCAATGCAAATCGGCATCCATGCATCCTTGTTAGTGAAATACCAAGGGCAATTCGCCACGTACACCAACCGCTCGTGCCGGATTAGTGAGATTTTTAGGAATGCGCAAGGACTGTTGCCGTTTCTCAACGGAAATACTCAAGTCCCCGCCGCACAGGGCTGGAAGAGCTGGATTGCCGTTACCCAAATTCCGCAAAACAACCCCTACGGCGCGTATGCTATTGCGGACTTAGAAATGCAGGGACGAATTGGGGCCGCCCAATCCACTAATAAAACAGTTACTGATTGGGGACAGGGATTTGCGTCAAAAATAAACCTTAAGGGTATCATCACCACTCCCGGAACCACCATCAAAGAAACCCTGCACAAAGCACTTGGGTCAAATCAAGACGCGCTCGCGGCGGCAGATGAACTTGCGGAAATGGTCAGCGCGGTCGCCGGAGCCCTCGTCAATAAAATGATTTCAACAGGTCTTGCAAGCCTCTCATCAACCGCAGGGGGACAGGGTACATACACATCGCGTTTACGTGACCCGGATGCAGTCACGGAGATGTATGCACAACCAAACCCCGCGTGGACATCGGTTAACGACCAAGTAAACCAAGAGACCGAGGACGCGGCCAATCAAGCCATTGCCGACCAGGAAGTGCCGGCCTTTGATTACGGTGCAGGCTTTGGCGTCCCGCCGGCGCAAGAGCCTAAGTTAAGTTTAAACAGAGCGAAGGCAAGCCAGGCTTGTACGGGAAAGATTAATACACAGAGTGCGCCTGCGAGCGCAGCAATAGACGGCGCCGATGCTACTGCTTCTTTGGCGCAGGGAAACACCTGTCCTGGAGACCCCTATTGGTGGCAAATGGACCTAGACAAAGCAACGGCACTAGATGAAGTTGACATCCTTGTTAACGGCCCTAAGTACCTGCTGGGTCCGTGGAATGGACAGGGCCCATATCTGGTTTTGATTTCACAGACCGGTACACGCTACCAATTTCCCATCGCGGATGGCACATCACTCATCCAATATGTTCTTCCCCCCGCAGTTCGCCTGATACCCATCAAAACAGTTCGCATTGAATCCGCAAAACAAACACGAGGAAGCCAGAATGGTTTGAGCCTATCTGAAGTAGAATTGTTCCGACACCTCCCCCCCTTGCTTGATGCGCACCTCGTGCCCACCACTATTACTTCAACTTCTGCCCTTAGTGTTGATCTCGTACAAGGCACTGGAGTAGATCCGTGGGTTACGGCCACCTACTATCCGCTTTACAGCGACCCGCAACCATTGCCAATTGAAAACATAACCGTGGTCGTTAAAGATTCGTCCTCAACTATTGTCCAGCCGTCCTCTCTGTTCCACTATACGTTATTGCCCAATGGCAATTCTCCGGCAAACTATACGCTTGAATATTCTGCGACAGACCCCGATGGATTTAAGAGCGCCACTACGATGGGCAGTATACGAGTGCTCCCATAATGCTATGAGACCCTGATGATTCCGACAATACAAAATAAAAAAATAGTGCGTGGGCGCGCAGTGCCATGGGTGCTCGGGTTGTTTCTTGCCGGTACGGCAATCTTCGCGGTTTTTACTGCACAGACTGCCCACGCACAAATTGACTACGAAGACCCCCAAAACTATGACGCTCCCGGAACAACAGCGGCTGATACCAACCCCGGCCCAGCGCAATCGGTGACACCGAAAACAACCACTCCTGCGCCACCATCAACCTGCGGTGTACTCAGTCTTGGTGCTTGTGTCTCGGAAGCACTAACCAATTTTGCGCGAACTATTGGCAACTTTATCCTTGCCGCCATGTCACAACTCGTGTGGCTCGCGGGCAAGCTCTTGGACATGTCTATGTATTTTACGATTCACATGGCTGACATACTGCGACAAATGAACGTGGTTGATGCGGGGTGGGCAGTCTTCCGCGACCTTGCTAACATGGTCTTCATTTTCGTACTGCTCTACATTGCGATTGCGACAATACTGAATCTCCCGAACACAAAACAGATGCTGGTAAGCGTCATCGTCACGGCATTTCTGATTAACTTCAGCCTCTTCATCACGAAAGCGATCGTAGATGTTTCAAACGTCGTGGCACTGCAATTCTACGACCGATTACAAAGCCTTCCGTCAAATGATCCGAAGGACCCCTATAAAGGCCCAAGTGCGGCGCTACGAAATGCCATGAAGATAGCGACGATTTACAGCCCCAACAAAGCTACCGGGGACGCAGACGCGACCGCATCGTCCTTGTCAAAAGAACTGCTGACAAAAAGCGACGAGATCGGTGCGTTCCTCATAAAAATTGCCATGGGTTCAGTGGTTATGCTCATCACCGCCTTTATTTTTGCGACCGGCGCGATTCTACTGTTCATACGAATCATCACGCTGATGTTTTTGATGATGATATCCCCGCTGGCATTCATCGCGCGCATTCTCCCCCGGACGCAGAGCGCGTGGGATCAGTGGTGGAAAGCGCTCATCAACAATGCGATTTTTGCTCCCGTGTGGTTGGCAATGCTGTATGTGGTAATTTCCACGGCGTCAAATGGCCTGCCGGGTCTGCCCGGGGATAGCAACAACGCTACCTTCTCAAATGTATTTAGCGGGGAGAGCGCAAGTCTTTCAGTTATCTTCAACTACACCTTCATCATCATTCTTTTGATAGGCACTATTATCGTCTCAAAATCAATCGGTTTGCATGGGGCCTCTGCCATCATGAACACCAGCAAAGCCGCCGCGAAGTGGGTGGGCACTAAGACAAGACAACAAGGTATTGGAAGACCCCTTAGAGCTATAACAGATAGTGAAACATTCAAAAGCTTCGCTAGAAATAATCCCAGAATCGGACGGGTACTGTATGGCGCGGCGACTACAGTCACTGGCTCAAAAGCAGTGAGCGGCGGATATGACCAATATCGTGCTAAAAAAGATGCGAAGACGAAACGATTTGTCCAGCATGTTGGTTTCGGAACACCCCCTCCTGGCCCAACACCAGTGCCTCCTGTGATACCAACTGGTGGCTCTACGGGAACGCATGGAGGAACACCGACACCTCCCGCGAGCCCACAGCCTGTTCCTCCAGTGGTGCGCATTCCAGGAGGTCCTACAGGCACTACGGTAGGAACTGGACCTGGGGGAAGACGTGTATTTAACGTACCTCCGTCGCCAACTCCAGGAGCAGTGCCTCCCGTGATTCCACCTGGTGGTCCAACACCTCCCCCGCCCCGGGGAGGAACACCAGGCACACCTCTCGCGAGCCCACCTACGGCTGGAGCACCATCTGGTGGCACACCGCTACCGACACCTCCCGCAGAAAGTGGCGGGGCAGAGGAAATAGTGAAGGCAATAAAGGATGTGGAGAAGAAGATTGAGAAGATGACAGAAAAGATTGAAGGTATGAAAGAGAAAGGACAAAATACCACAGCACTAGAAGACACGCTAAAAACACTCAAGTATGATCTCGAAGACTTAAAAGAGATACACTCCTCCGTCACACAACCCTCTACACCACCCCAATGGACTGAGTATGTCGCAGAACAAGCGCGGAAAGGAGTTCTTAAGTCAAAGAAGGGTGGTAAGAAAACAACCGAGGAAATGAAAGATAAGTTTTCAGAACTCAGGAAGCTGCGCAAGGAAGGTGCGTCACCTCAAGAGATTGAGGCTGCAGAAGAAGAGCTCGGTGAAGAGATAGAAGAATAGCATCACAGGGAGAAACCAAATGAACAGAAAAGAATCTACAAAAATAATCTTTCAATCATTCACCCGTCTGCCAGAGGTGCTACAGGAAGCAATTCTTTCGCCCGTTCTCACGGAAAAAGTGACTGCTATTGCAACAAAAAACGGTCTATCGCCGGAGAAAGCTGAAGTGCTTGAGTTGCAAACCATATTCGTGTTGCTCGGTCTGCTACACCCTCCCGATTTTATAGAAAAAACCGCGGAGGCGCTTGAGGTTACAGAGGACAAAGCACGCGGAGCCTGCCAAGAAATCAATGAGCAAGTTTTCCGACCCGTTCGCGATGAACTCAAAAAACTCTACAGCATCGCAAACACCACACCTACTCCAAAACAACCCCTCGCGGCAGAGCTTGAAGAAAATGTGGGATTGCGCAAGCAACTTGAGCAGGTCAAAGCTTCAGTACAGACAAAACCTCTTTCGGCAGTGCTCCAAGACACGCTACGGCATCCCCCCGCTCCTCCAATTCCACCTACACCAATTAAAACACCCGAACCGACCCCGCCTCGGCCTGCAACTCCTCCCACACCTCCTAGATTCGAGCCCACACACACTTCAACGTCAAGGTCCGACCTTGACGTTGATGATAGTCGGGGGAATCAGATACCCCCGAAATGGCAACCTGCAACACAAGCGACTGCATACGAGAACGAGGCGGAGTTAAATCGCGAAGAAATTCTGCGAGGGATTGAAGACCCTTCAACGATTCATACCGCCAACGAGATAGACAACCTCGACTCAGGAGGACAACCACCACAGCCCAGTACGCCTCCACAAAAACCGCAGGCACCCTATAACAGCGACCCATACCGTGAGCCGCTAGAGTAGCTTAAAACTCAAAAAGCTTAGGGCTTGGAGCTTGGAGCTTAGGGCTTCCAGAAAGGACAAAGCGTCTATAACTGCTTGCACCCGTTACTGTGCACAAATCAAACGTGTATAATAGTGTTATGTTCTGCCATGGCAATATAGACAACTATTGTGCGTTTGCCTTAAAGCACCAAGCCCTCAGCATTAAGCTCTAAGCTGTTTTCCATGCGATTCCAAGTTCCACAATTTATTGATGTAGAGGACCACGTATTCGGTCCATTCACGTTCAAGCAATTTGTCTATATTGCCGGCGGAATCGGGGTAAGTTTTGTTCTTCTGCGCCTGCTCCCTCGCTTTCTGGCTATCATCGCAATTATCCCCGTCGCGGGATTCTCCCTTGCGCTTGCGTTCTACCGAGTGAACAATAAACCCTTCATACAGATGGTTGAATCTTTTTTCAAATACTTCGTCGGACCGCGCCTGTATCTCTGGAAACGTTCCGAACATAATGCGAATAAGCCCTCGGTGCTTGCGGAAAATTATCAGCGCATGCAAGTGCCAAAGCTTGCGGGGAGCAAGCTCAAAGATCTCACCTGGAGCCTTGATGTACGGAAGAATGAAGGGGAGGATGAATAGGGGAAAGCGAGGGGTTAGGATAGAGGGTGCAGAAGGTAGAGGGAAGCTTAGCGCTTGGGGCTTAATGCTTAGAGCTTTAGGAAAACACGAGGTATAATACTGCTATGTCCTGCCATAGTAATTTAGATAGCTTGTTGTACATTTACCTTAAAGCCAAAAGCCCTCAGCGTTAAGCTCTAAGCTTTCTTTTCTATGGCAAAAACATCCGCAAAAGCAACCCAGGATTTCGTCCCGATTAAAGAAGTACGGGATGGGGTATTGGTGCTTTCCGATGGGTCACTGCGGGCACTACTCATCACCTCTTCCATCAACTTTGCCCTGCAGTCCGAAGACAACCAAATGGCTATCATCAGCCAGTTCCAAAATTTTCTTAACTCGTTAGACTTTTCGGTGCAAATCTTTCTGCAATCCAGAAAGATGAATATCAAACCCTACCTCGCGCTTTTGGAGGAACGCTACAAAGTGCAGTCAAACGAGCTTATGAAAATACAAACTCGGGAATACATCGGGTTCATCAAAACATTTACCGACAATACCAATATCATGACCAAAACATTCTTTGTGGTGATTCCCTTCAGCACCACAATGTTGTCAATCAAAAAAAACCCTATGCAAGCGGTGGGAGGTTTTTTCTCTAAAAAAAAGCCGACGAGCGCCGCGGGGGAAGAGAGCGATAATTTTCAAGAAAACAAAATGCAGTTGCAACAGCGCATAGCCGTCGTAGAACAAGGATTGATTCGGTGCGGTCTACGGACGGCTCATCTGGGTTCCGAAGAGGTTATTGAGCTTTTTTACAAACTATTTAACCCAGGCGAGGCGGACAAGCCGATGCCACTTGAGCAACAAGGGGAAACAAGAGCTTAATGCTTGGAGCTTAACGCTTAAGGCTTTAGAAAAATAAAAGAAGTGGAACATAAAACGATATCGTCACATACAGAACTAATCGTCTGGCAAAGAGCTATGGCGTTAGTTACGGTTATATATAAAATGACGACATCATTCCCTAAACATGAGATGTTCGGACTTACATCACAAATACAGCGCAGTGCAGTATCAATACCATCTAATATCGCCGAGGGAAGATCTCGTGGAACAAGAAAAGATTTCTGCCAATTTCTACACATCGCGCTCGGTTCGTGCGCAGAACTGGAGACACAAATAGAGATTGCGCGTTCGTTATCGTATGGAGATAAGGGGATGTATAATGAAATAGAGCAGGCCACAGCAGAAATATTTAGAATGCTACGCGCTATGCTCGCCAAGCTGGAGTCTAAAACTCTAAGCGCTAAGCCTTAAGCTCTAAGCTTTTTTTGTATGTCTATTCTTGATTTTTTCAAAAAAAAGGAACCTGAATTCTCCTCCATATTGCCAGGAGAAGTGTATGAGGCGGCCGCTATGGAGCTTAGAGATATCATTGCGCCAAGCGCGCTTAAAATAAGCCCGAAGCAACTTAATCTCGGCGAGAAAATCGCTCGGACTTTTTTTGTCATTTCATATCCACGATACCTGACGGACAATTGGTTCTCACCGGTGGTGAATTTGGATAAAGTCTTTGATGTGGGCATCCATATCCACCCCGTGGATACCGCGGCGATCCTGCGCACCTTCCAGAAAAAAGTCGCGGAGGTGCAAAGTCAAATCATGGAACGCGAAGAAAAGGGCCTTGTGCGCGACCCGAAACTTGATACGGCTCACCAAGACCTTGAAAGCCTCCGCGACCAACTGCAACAAGCAACAGAAAAACTGTTTGAGATTGGACTGTACATTACCATGTATGGCGACAGCGAAACGGAGCTTGATAAACTTGAGACAGAAATAAAGACGATGCTTGACGCACGCCTGACATACCTTAAACCCGCGCTCTTTCAGCAAGAACCCGGGTTCAGAAGCACCATTCCTTTGGGAAACGATGAGCTCGGGGTGCACTCAAAACTCAACACCTCTCCGATCTCAAGTATTTTTCCATTCATCTCATTTGACCTTACGTCTGATAAAGGAATCCTCTATGGTATCAACCGACACAACTCATCCTTGGTGCTCTTTGACCGATTCTCGCTTGAAAACTACAACTCCATCACCTTCGCGAAGTCAGGCTCTGGAAAATCCTACGCGACCAAGCTGGAAATCCTGCGAACCCTCATGTTTGATACCGATGTCATCGTCATTGACCCCGAACGAGAATACGAGCATCTCTCGGAAATGACCGGGGGTAAATATTTCAATATCTCGCTCAATTCCGAGCACCATATCAACCCGTTTGACCTGCCCGTAGCGCGCGAAGGGGAAGCGGCCTCTGATGTGCTGCGTTCCAATATCATCAATCTTGTGGGGCTGTTTCGCATCATGCTCGGAGGCCTCTCACCCGAAGAAGACGCGCTCATTGACCGCGCCATCAGTGAAACATACGCACTCAAAGACATCACCCCCGATTCAGATTTTTCAGAGGCCCAGCCACCCTTAATGTCTGACTTTGAGCTTGTACTTTCGGGTATGGAAGGAAGCGAGTCGCTCGTTCAGAAAATTTCAAAATATACCAAAGGCACCTGGTCTGGTTTCATCAACCAACCCTCCAATGTGGATATCAACAACAAATTCATTGTGTTTTCAGTCCGCGACATGGAAGACGAGCTCAAACCCGTCGCGATGTACATCGTGATGCACTTCATCTGGAACGCCATTAGGCGCAATTTGCGCAAGCGATTGCTCGTCATTGATGAGGCGTGGTGGATGATGAAATCCGATGACACCGCGTCATTCCTCTTATCGCTGGCAAAACGCGGCCGCAAATACTTTTTGGGTTTGGCGACCATCACACAGGATGTGGATGACTTTTTGAAGTCATCGTACGGGCTCCCAATTCTCACCAACTCGTCTATTCAGATGCTTTTGAAGCAATCTCCTACGTCTATTGAGCGCATCAAGCAAGTGTTCAATCTCACCGACGAGGAAAAATATCTGCTGTTGGAATCCGATGTGGGAGAAGGAATTTTCTTTCTGGGCCTGAAGCATGTCGCTATCAAAACAATCGCCTCGTACACCGAAGACCAGATTATTACCTCCGACCCGTCTCAATTATTGGCTATCAAACGCGCGAAAGAAGAGCTCGCGGCCGAGACGAGGAAGGGAGCAACAGTTAATTGAGTGTAAAGAAATCGTATGGGTGAAGAAGAAACAAAAAGTAACATAAGCAACTTTGAGTGGTTTTTGGTCATGGGGGCTGTGGGGATGATGGACCTTGTACAGCTTGGAGTTACCGCACTTGATTTTACCGTGGTACTTACACTTCTCGGGATCATAGCAAATGTGCTGATTGATATTGCGGTAGGATACTCGTTGTTCATGTACTGCCTCATGCGGGGTATCAAATTAACACCTACACGAGTTCTTATTTTGCTTGGCGGGTTTTTACTTGAGTGGATACCCGTGATAGGGGGAGCACCGCTGTGGACACTAGACGTGGTATTAATCATGTTGTCGGTGAAGGCGGAAGAGGGACAACTTGGCGGGCTCGCCGCGACAGCGGCGAGCGCCGTGGCAGGGAAACTAAGCGGCGGGAGCGGGCCTAAAAAAGTTCCACCTGGTGCCGTGCCGCCAGTCATTTCTCAAGCGGGAGGTGCGAAGCCCCCCGTCATTTCCGGTGCAGGTGGCGGAAGACCTCCGGTCATAGCCGGTGCGGGAAGCTCAAGGCCACCTGTAATTTCTAATCAGCCGACAACACCCCCTGCAAGTGGAACAAAAAATATCCAATCTCGGCCAGGGGGTACTATTGAACCATCCTCGCTCCCTGGACAACGTGCTGAACCACCACCAATCCCAGGACAACGTAGAGAGCCGCCACCGTTACCCGGCCAACCTCAAGAACCAAGGCCGAGACCGGAAGGTATTGACCATGAATTATCCGTGGGGACAGGGGGGGATTCCGCACGAGCGCGGATTGAGAAACTACGCCAACACGGGGCCGATTATCGCCAAGAAATCAAGTCACACACAGATACGTACGGCGAAAGCGCTCGCAAAGGCCAGCAATTCATTAGGGGGGGTGAGACAGACGAAAATTCAACGTCTCCATCTTAATAGAAGCCACAGCCGAGGCCGAACCTTAGAATAGAACACGTGGCCTAGACATATGCACATTCATGTAATTTGCCTCACACCACTGTGGTAGAATATATTTGTATGTATAGGAAACAGAAGATTAGTACGATTATTCTTTCCCTAACAGTTCTGGGGGTGTTTTTTGTGGGGATAACAGCATCAGCACAACGTCAGAATTTTGGCCCCCCACCCCAGTCACCGGTTCCGCTCTTTCTGGTACTCACTCCGGAGAATCCAAAACCCGACAGTAATGTCACGGTTGAGGTACTTACCGCCGATACTGATTTACGCAAAGCAACTATCGGGTGGCTGGAAGATGACCAACTGTCAGAAAGTGGTGTAGGAAAAACAACCCACGCCTTGCATGTTGGTAAAGCCGGCAGTGCGGTTACCGTGGGCGTCGTGGTGCAAACTCCCGACGGTTCGGTGTACGAAGAAAGCATCACCATTCGCCCTGCGACGCTTGATTTGATTTGGGAAGCATTATCAACAGTTCCGCCATTTTATAAAGGCAAGGCTCTCTACACACAGCTGGATCCCATAAAAATTACCGCTATGCCAGAGTTTGTTGACAGTGAGGGACAGCGAATCAGTGCCCGAGATATAAATTTTACATGGAGCATGGGCAGCCAGGTGTTGGGAGATTTTTCCGGGTTCGGGCGTAACACACTGAACGTCAATGGCCCTGTTTTGCGACCACCGCTTACTATCAGCGCTACCGCTATTAGTAGGAGCGGGTTAGAAAGCGCGGAAGGAGTTGTGGAAATTGAACCGGTAGACCCTCTTGCCCTGGTCTATGAGAACAACCCTCTCTACGGCATACTTTTTAATAGGGTCATCGCCACTAGTTTCGCGTTGGTGGGTAATGAGGCCACGATTGAAGCCTTCCCATACTTCTTTGGAGAAACAAGCCGTACTAAATTAACCTATGAGTGGAGCATTAACGGGAAAGTATCGGAAGGTTTTCGGAGCTCTTATTTGACCGTACGCAATGTAGCGGGACAAGCGGGGAGCGCATCAGTGAATCTGGACGTCACTGACGGGGAAAAGTTGGTGTACGGGGCAAATAACAGTTTTAATATAACATTCGGGGCAAACCAATGACTCCCATCAGAAGCCGCACAGACCAGCTTGAGGGGACTTGTCCCGTTAGAAATTCAGCGAAGTGCTTTAAACCAATATGGTGGAAATATAGAGAATCCAGTATTGACGAATAATTTTAGAAAAAATGACAATTTCTAACGGGATGAAAAAAAACTATTCACAGACTCTGCATTTTGTTTCTATGCTAGCAGTCCTTGCCGTTATGCTCCTTTCTCCACTATATGGCCTTGCAGCAGCGCCACAACCCACCGAGTACGAGCCTCTGGCGCCACTGACCACCGGAACGGACCCCAAAGTAACGTCCGGCACTTATATTCCCTTTCTTTTTCGCCTTGGTATCGGCATCGCCGCAGGCCTTGCCGTGCTTGCAATAGCCTACAGCGGACTGAAATACATGATGAGTGATGTTGTCACCAATAAATCTGACGCAAAAACTGGCATAAAAAACGCACTGCTCGGCCTTCTCTTGGCACTTGGGTCGTTTTTATTGCTCCAGACCATCAACCCAGACCTCACTAATTTAGATTTCGGAAATACGGTGCCGACACTGCCGTCAAATATTAATATTGAGCCAGCTCCACAAACCTACGAATGGACTCTTTCCTACTATGCTTCCCGGTGGGATTTTGTCGCGCAGTCATACGATTGGGAATTACAGTATATAAACACTGCAAGCAGAGTTATTAGAATTCGCTACAATCTTAAATCAACATGCATGGCACAAATTTTACCGGCCAAATCTAATATTCAACCTGGAACAGCTGACCCACAATGCTCAAGAAAAATCGCATACGCGGTCCCACCTCAAGGTTCTTACATATACGGAAGTATTATTACTACAAATGATCTAAGCGCGGGAACATATTTCGACCGACCGGCAAAAACCTATAGTTACACCAGTCAGATAACGTGTGATGAACAACGGAGTGCTCTTGTTGATATGCCTGATGAATATGACGTCACAACAACATGCACATCAAATGGTAGCTATGGCGCTCTTCAGAAAACCACATGGAGCGACGAAGGTGCGTGCAGGCAAGAGGAAGCTCGCCTGAGCCTGCCAACTGAAGGGGCAACAATCACTCAAACGTGTACCCTTATCCAAGCTGAAGTTAACCCCTATGAATAAAAATCGAGCAATTTCAATAATTATCATCGTCATCGCGGTTGTGTTACTTGCGCTGGCAATACTCTATTTCTTCTTTAGAAAGGGGAGCGTACCACCCGTGGAACCGCAAGTCCCAGGAAGCGCAGTCTTCCCCATCAGTCCTAACGCGCCCGGCACGTCAAACACACCCTCAAGCTCCGGAAACCAAAACCAGCCGGGATACGAAAACCAACCTCAAACATTCAAACAGAGTCTGCGTTTACTGTCTTCACTGCCGGTCTCCGGTGCCACGATATTTGAAAAGAACGCGGAGACATTCGTGCGTTACGTGGAGCGGGCAACCGGACACATTTACGAAGTTCAACTTTCTCGCACTGAACCGCCCTATAGAATTTCTAATACCACGATACCTAAAATCTACGAGGCAGTGTGGGTACAAAATGGCGACGGGGTCATCGCGCGCTTCCTCAAAGACGGAAGCGATGAAATACAAACGTTCTACGCAGGCCTTAAACCCAGCGCAACTTCCACCGAGCAAAAATTAGTAGACGGGACTTTTCTCGCGAGTGGCATCAACGCTCTTGCAGTTTCACCAACGCAAGACCGAATTTTTTATCTCGTTAAGGCCGGGCAAGAAACATTCGGCACGCGGGCGAGCCCTAACGGTACACTGAAAGCTCAACTTTGGAGCTCTAGCGCTCATGAATGGCTCGTCTCGTGGAAGGAGTCACGCACGATAACGCTTACCACCAAACCGTCCGCCGACGTCCCCGGTTACTTGTACTTTCTTGATGCTACGTCCGGGGCTTTCAGAAAAATTCTAAGCGGTATTAACGGTTTAACCACACTCCCTAACAGCGCCCTCTCCTTTATCTTATATTCAGAAACTATCCCCTCTAGCTTCACCTTAAAACTTCTTGATACTCAAAAACAAAAAGTCAGCGAGATAGGTGTGGCTACACTCCCTGAAAAGTGCGCCTGGGGTCCGGTGGATAAAACAGCCTTGTTTTGCGGCGTGCCAGACAACATCTCCTCGGGACAATATCCTGACGCGTGGTACCAAGGGCAAACATCCTTTACCGACAGCGTGTGGAAAATCAATATAAAAACCGGTGAGACGCGTATGATACTCTCCCCACAAACTGTCGCACAGCAAACGATGGACATCATCAATCCGATGCTCAATAGTAAAGAGGAGTATCTTCTCTTCATGAACAAGAAGGATTTGAGTTTGTGGGTACTCGACCTGATGGGGCCAAGCTTTTAAAGCAACTCCCTCAGCCCTCATTTGGAGGATTGGATTGATGATCGTATCTGCAGGAGTCAGACTCCTGCATACTGCCCGTTCTCTACTTTTGTACGATATATCGTACAAATGAAAATGGGCGGCTTCCTACCTAAAATTTTTCACCTTCATCTGTACTGACGTATTTGAGGACTATTCTCCGTTGGCTGCCAACACCGGTTGATTCCGTCTCTATATCTTTGATATTTTCAAAAAAGGTGTGCACGATCATCCGTTCATAGGAGGACATAGGTTCCATCTCCACATTTGTTTTAAATGACCGCGCCCGCTCGGCAAGGATGTGCGCTTTGTTTTTTATTTCCCGTGTGAGTTTGTCGTGGTAATCGTTTATGTCAACATAAAAATTAAGAGGCTGATCGGTACTCTCAAGTTGTTTGCCCGCAATACGTTTAATCAGATGATTTAATGCCGAAATGTGCGCGCCGCGCGAGCCGATTAAAAGGTGTGATTCAGAGCTTTTAATCACAAACGCCAGTTGGTCTTGCCCCTCTACCAAAGAAACCTCCTCAAACGCGATACCCATTCGCGTTAAGAACTCCTCTATAGTGTGTTTTATTTTTTCGTGTTGGGTCATAGTAATAGCACTAGAGCTGAATTTATTTTTTGGGGAATTTTCTGCGAATATACCACTCCTGTGCTATCGCGCACAGATTGTTCGTGGTCCAATACAACGCAATCGTACCCGAAAGATTATAGACGATAAAAAATGCCATGATAGGAAAGAGGTACCGCATTTGGACATTCATGCTGCGCGCAAGATTGTCTTTGAACGTATCTCCTGCAGCCTGCGGTTTCGCGGCAGGCATGGAAAACTTGACTTGGAAAAATTGACTCACGGCAGTGATAAGCGCCAACGAATAACTCTTCACCGAGAGGTCAAGAAGCCCGAGAAAGTGCATACTCACTGTCTGCGGGGCGTGTACAAAAGCATAGAGCATGGTGGTATCTATTAGCGGCAAACCGCTTTTGAGAAAAATATTGTAGAGGGCAAAAATTATAGGTATCTGAACCAGGATGAGCACAAACCCGGAGAGGGGGTTAAGTCCCTTAGTGCGATAAAACTCCATGATTTTTGACGCTTGCTCTGTCCGGTCTTTAAATTTTAATTTAATACTCGCTATTTCGCCCTCCGCTTGACGCATTTTGAGCTGTGTTTCAATAGAACGTTTTGAAAGCGGGTAGAGAACGAGCCGCACAAGGATGGTGAATATGATGATGACAAGGCCTGCATCAGCCCCTGGCACCAAACTCATTAAAAAAATCAACCCGTTGTAGAGGGGTTGTGTAAACACCGTACTGAAGAAGCCGTGTCCCATAAAGCTAGTGTATCGGAACTTGGCCTAACGTTCAAGGGGCGGACGTATGACAACGTTTTATTGCTCGCCCGAGCAGATCCTGGATAGAGGGTGCTATCAGCGCGTAGGAGTTTATTTTGGATTTGCGAATATAGAAAATCCCGTCAATGCCTTCCAAGCCAGCCGTTTGTTGAATAATACGATAGGTTCTCCGACGCCATCTATTGCGTACCACAGCGCGTGAATCAACCGCACGTGGAACTACTACAGAAAAACGCCCCGGCACAGTGCCACGACGGCACTGGAAGCGTAGGGAGGCGCTCGGGTTACTCACCAGGAGAGTTGAGGTGCGTATGAGGTCAAAGGCAGTGCGGCTCAGGCGGCGTGAGCGCGGAAGCATACTTTTAGAGTCCTAAACGCGCACGACCGACTCGTCGACGGTTACGTAGCACCCTTCTACCGGTTGCGGTCTTATTACGGCTTAAAAAACCGTGCTTTTTTGCGCGCTTTCTTTTTTTAGGTTGATAGGTAATAGACATATCTCGTAAAGTATAATGAAAAAATAAAAAATGGCAACTTCGCACAAAAAACTAGAAAATTAAATATCCACATTCTATAAACAACTTACCAACATATACGACCATTTTTAGCAAGGTTGCTAAACTCCTGTGGGGTATATAATGGTTCCACCAAACTTCAATGCCCCCCGCGATAGATAATAAAAAACTCTGGGACAATGTGCTCGCCGAAATGGAACTCAGTGTCTCTGGCGCAAATTTCAATACGTGGTTCAAAGACACGCACATCCTCAAACAAGATGATGGCGTTATTTATATAGGTGTCCCCAACACGTTCGTCAAAGACTGGCTGGTGAACAAATACCACAAACTTATTTTGAAGGCACTTAGAAATTTCGGTGAGTACGTCAGAAATGTTGAATATCTTATCTCAAGCGAGTCCCGCGTCTTTAAAGAAATTGAACGGGCCGGTATGGCCACCTCTGCGATACAGGCCACCAAAGAGTTACCACTGCAAGAGTACTATATAAACCGCGAAGACAACCTAAACCCGAGGTACACTTTTGATTCGTTGGTAATCGGCACATTTAACGAACTCGCGCATGCCGCGTCGCAAGCGGTTATTAAAAAACCGGGTCTGGTGTACAACCCGCTCTTTTTGTACGGAGGAACCGGACATGGGAAAACGCACTTGATTCAAGCAATCGGGAACCATATTAAAAATACCTATCAAGAAAAAAAGGTATTTTATATCAGCGCCGATCGATTCACCACTGAACTGGTCAATGCGATACAGACACAAAAAATCAGCCAGCTCAAAGATAAATACAGAAAGTATGATGTGTTTATCATGGATGACATACAATTCCTCTCAAATAAGGAAAAAACCCAAGAGGAGTTGTTTCACCTTTTCAATAGCTTGTATGAGAATAACAAACAGATTGTTTTTTCTTCCGACAAACACCCAAATTTTATACTAAACCTGGAAGACCGCTTAAAATCTCGGTTTGCTGCGGGTATGATCGTGGATATCCCCCAACCAGACCACGAATCAAGGAGAGCTATCATTCAAAAGAAGCTCTCCCAACAAAACCACACGATGAGTGCTGACATCGTTGATTATGTTGCGACGAGTTTGGAAGGAAACGTCCGCGAATTGGAGGGGGTGGTTAATTCCATTGTCTGCCAAACTCAACTGAAAGGGAGAGAGTTAAGTATGTTGGAAATAAAAAATCTCCTCAAGCACTCCAGTAAACCCAAAAAAAATGTTGCGGTTAAAGATGTTATTAAGGTGGTTGCTGATTTCTACAACATTGAAGAAAGCAGTATTTATGAAAAAACCCGGAGGAAAGAGGTGGTCCGCCCGCGGCAAATCATCATGTACCTCCTCCGTGAGGATTTTAATATTTCATTTCCCTCAATTGGTCAGAAACTTGGCGGCCGCGACCACACCACAGTTATTCATTCGTGCGACAAAATAAAAAATGAGCTCAAAACAAATATGACCCTTTCACAAGAACTTACTCAAGTTAGAGCGATGATATAACACACTTAAAATATGTGAATAATGATTGAATCAGCGGTTGATAAGTATATTTAAAAACTAAAACAGTAAAATACTAAACACACCACAACAAACATCAACACCCTTCTTCCCCACCTTACCTATAAAAAATATCCCAAAGAACCCCTCAAAAATCACGTTTAAAAACTTATACACATATCCACACAACTATATTTAGTAATAATAAAATTTTATATAAACAATGAAGATTGAGTGTGTAAAAAGTAAGATAACCGACCTTGTATCTAAAATAGAAAAAATTTCAGGTAAGAATCAAAATTTACCTATTCTTAGCTGTTTATTATTAAAGGTGGAGAATGGGAATCTTTTTATTAACGCAACTAACCTTGATTTGGGGGTAAAAGGAAGTTTCCCTGTTCGTGTTTTTATGGAAGGGAGGGTTGCGGTCCCTGCGGGAGTCCTCGGGGGTTTTCTATCCCAACTCCCTGATGGTGGAAACATATTGTTTGAGATTGTTGGTGGAAACCTAGTTGTTTCTACTAAACACACCAAAACCATCATAAAAACACTTAATTCTGATGAATTTCCAACAATTCCTGAGGCAGGTGAGGGATCGGCAGTCACCCTACCTAGTCAGGATTTTGTTAAGGGGTTGCAATCGGTTTGGTATAGTTCAACAACCTCCTCTATGAAACCCGAGCTCGCGAGCGTGTGTGTTTATGGTGGGCATAAAGAAGTCGTTTTTGTCGCTACTGATTCATTTAGGCTGGCCGAAAAAAAAGTTCTCGTGAAAAAACCGGCTGACTTTCAAAATATCCTTATTCCTTTTAAAAATGTTGTTGATATTATTCGGGTCTTTGATGGGTATAAAGGTGATTTGGAGATCATGGTGGGCAAAAACCAAGTCTCGTTTTCAGGTAGCGGTTTATATGTTGTCTCTCGGATTGTTGAGGGAACTTTTCCGGATTACCAACAAATTATGCCTCAGGAGTTTAAAACGGAGGTGGTTCTTCTAAAACAAGACCTCGTTTCCGCGCTTAAAATTTCTAATATTTTCTCAGGGTCTTTTCACCAAACAGGATTTAAAATGATACCCGCTAAAAAAGTGTTTGAGGTTACATCAGAAAGCGCCCACGTGGGGAAGAACACGATTCAGTTTGATGCGGTACTCAAAGGAGAAGAGTTGATGATTAATTTCAACCACCGCTATATCATTGATTGCTTCCAATCAATCCCCTCAGACAGTATCATGCTTGGTTTTAACGGCATACACAAACCTCTCGTGTTGCGCGGTGTCGGCGACAAATCATTCACCTATTTGGTGATGCCTATGAATAAATAAGGGCATGGGCGTATCCCGTAGTGAAAATGGCGCTGTAGAGTAGAAGGCAAGCATAAAAAAATGTATGCACAAGGGTCAAATTTACAAGAAGATTAAAAACAAAAACGGTAAGCTCACTTGAGCAATACCATTTTCACTACGGGATGGACTGGAAGGAATTAAGGTTATTGCTCGCGCGCCCGACTGGTTTTCTACAAACCCGTATTCAACTAAAAAAAGATGTTTCTGATATTTTATCGGAGGTGTTAGGGGTTTCTTTCCCTGAAGAATCAATCACCATAAAAAATGGAGTGGCGTTTCTTGCGTGCCACCCCGTGCTTAGAAGCGAGGTACTCATAAAGAAGCCTCGTATTTTTGAGTTGTTGAAAGGTCGTGGTATTTCGGATCGGGTCAGCGATATCCGCTAAGGGGTTGGCGCAAAACAGTGTTCTTACGGTCCAAATGTAAGATTCAACCCAGCAACCGCCTCTCCTTTATTAAAGACAGTGTCGTACCCGACAACTTTAAAAGTATTTGTCTCACTAATATTTGAGATGGTGCTGGGGGTGAAAGAGATTGAGAAGGGGAAATTACTACTTGATCCTATAAATTGATCATTAAGAAAAAAATCAACTTTTGTGAGTGGGTAGCTTCCCTCCGCGTTTATCCAGACGTTGAGGATGTCTTCTGCGCTGTAGGTGTTGTTCGGGTCTACCCCGTTGATTGACATTCTTATAGAGGTACCGGGTACGTGAATATCATCATACCCTGTTGGGGCCACCGTGTTCATTTCTAATAATACTCCGTTCTGTGCGACCCATTTTTGTACGGCATATTCCCAAAAGTTAAACTGAGGGTCGTTTTGAGGTTGTTCGGGTTTTGGTCCTCGTGGGTTGTTTCTATCTACCCAATAGAGTATGGAGTGGGGGTTCGTAACAACTTTTTCAATTCTCGTTTCGGCTGGAGTATACGGGGTCGCAAGCTTGCCCGATATTCGGTCAATGAAATAAGAGTCGTTTCCTTGCCAGAGGCCGCGTAATACAGGTTTAAGACCTGATAAGTCTTTCTGTGCGGGTCTCTCAAAATGCTCGCTTGGGGATGTGCTCGCGAGGGCAAACGCCATAAATTCATGCCACAATGGGGCAACAATAAATCCTGCGACCTTCTTTTCCATTGGGCTGTTGTTATTGTTGCCCGCCCACGCCCCGGCCACGATTGAGGGGGTGTATCCGAGAATCCACGCATCACGGTAATCGTTTGTAGTGCCTGTTTTTACCGCGACCTCTTTACCGGGGAAATACAATGCCGAATTATCGCCGAACGCAGGCGCGCGGGCTTTATTGTCTGACAATATATCTGAAATTTGCAGGGCGATATCTTTGTCTATGACTTGCGTAGGTGAGGGCTCAAATTGTTCAAGGAGCGCGCCATTTTTATCGTATACGGCGAGCACGGCTTGGTATAGATTCCGCGAGCCGTTGCTCGCGAATACGCCGTATGCGCTAGCCATGTCTAACAAAGTGACTTCACCACCTCCAAGCACCAAAGTCAGCCCGTAGCGGTTTGGATCGGTAAGTGTGGTGATTCCCATATCTTGCGCCACTTGCAAAGAGTCGTGTATGCCAGCGAGATAGAGAAATTGAATGGCGGGAATGTTGATTGATTGTGCCAGCGCATTTCTCATGGTGATGGGCCCGCGGTAGATACGGTCGTAGTTTTCCGGTTGGTAACACTTGTCCGTGTCGGTGGGTTTTATGGGAGTTCCGTCTGGATTGCAGTAGGTAGAAAATTCAATTGGAACGTCAAACACGACGGTGTCTGGAGTGTACCCCTTTACTAGAGCTGTTGCGTACACAAAAGGCTTGAATGCAGATCCAGGCTGGCGTTTAGCAATCGTCACGTTGAAGTTCCCATCAATTTCTTTGTCAAAATAATCACGCGACCCAACCATCACAAGAATTCCCCCCGTCTTTGGGTCAATTGCAACGAGGCTTGCGTTTTCGGCATTAAAATTTTTTTTGTTGGCAAGAGCATTTCGCTTGACGATTTCTTCCGCTTTTGCCTGAAGCACGGCATCAAGAGTGGTGATGACTTTTAACCCGTCGTCACTAACCGCCCGCGGGCCATAATGGGACTCTAAATATTCTTTTACAAACAATACGAAGTGTGGGGCGGTAATACCCGTTTCTCCTTGCGGTACAAACACCACGGTCTCTTTTTTCGCAGAGTCATATTCCTCCTGTGTTATAAAATTATTTTCCAACATCTTCTGTAGCACGAGATTTTTCCGCGCCTCCAATTTATCTCGGTGGTTTCCATATGGCGAGAAATACGTCGGCGCATTAGGCAGTGCGGCCAAATATGCAGCTTCCGCAAGAGTTGTCGTTGCCGCGTCTTTCCCGAAAAAAGTTCGCGATGCTTCTTGGATGCCATACATACTTCCACCGTATGGGGATTCATTGAGATAGAGTCCGAGTATGGATTCTTTATCCATCGCCTGCTCAAGCTTGATGGCCAACACCCACTCCTTAAGTTTTCTCGTGATACTTTTTTCTGTTGTGAGAATCGTATTTTTTACCACCTGCTGGGTTATCGTTGACCCGCCTTGGCTGTAGCCCAATCCGGTGAAGTTCGCAATGATCGCTCGTATTATGGACAGCGGTCTGATGCCATGGTGTTGGTAGAATTCGGTGTCCTCTATGGCAATAGCCGCGTTTTTTACATTACGGCTAATTTGGTCTACCGGCACCACGGTTCGTTTAACATTCTCATGTACATCGTAAAGCAAGACTTCTCCAGTACGGTCGTATATCTTTGTAGACTGGCTCACCCGCCGCTCTTCAAGCCCCGAGAGGTCGGGGATTTTGAAACTTGCAATCCAGAGCACAAAGAAGCCTGCCACTATAAAACCCAGAGTAAGAATCACCATGGCAACGTGTTTGCTGTGTTTAGTGATGCGGTGATATTTGTGCCGTTTTTTCATAGGTGGAAGATATAAAATATATCATATTTTAAGACATTCTGGTGAGGTAAAACTTACCCACTTATGATAAAGTAGTTCCATGTTTGGTTTTACAAATCCCGTGTCCGCTGATAAAGAAAAGGTGCGCGAGCTATTGGAGCGCAGCACATCAAACGTCTACCCGTCGCGTGAGGCGTTGGAGAAAGTGCTTTTGTCAGGTAAACGCCTGCGAGTATACTTCGGCATTGATCCGACTGGTGCGACGCTTCATTTAGGCCATGCCGTAAACCTCTTAAAGCTCAAGGCCTTCCAAGATCTTGGCCACGATGTGATAATTCTTTATGGAGGTTTTACTGGTCAAATAGGGGATCCAAGTGGGAAGTTGTTGTCACGTCAAGCGCTTAGTGCAGGCCAGGTCAAAAAAAATTTTGCTAGCTACAAAGAACTAATCGGTAAAATTTTGGATGTAAAGAGGGCCAATGTTCGATTCCTTGATAACGAAAACTGGACTAATAAACTAAAACCTAGGGATATAATTGACCTCGCATCGCAGTTTACCGTTGCTCAATTACTTGAGCGAGATATGTTTCAAGATAGGATCAAGCAGGGTAAGGAGATTTATCTCCATGAATTTTTGTATCCAATATTTCAGGCTTACGATGCGGTGACCATGGATGTTGATGTCCAGTTAGGGGGGAATGATCAGACTTTCAATATGCTTGCTGGTCGTACACTCATGCGAAAGTTAAAGAATAAGGAAAAATTTGTGGTAGCCACCAAGCTACTGACTGACCCTTCAGGAAAAAAGATGGGGAAGACAGAAGGTAATATGGTGGGACTTGATGAAACCGCTGACGACATGTTTGGTAAAATAATGAGTTGGAACGATAGCATCATTCTTTCCGCTTTAGAGCTTTGCACCAAAATGACTGATTTAGAAATTGGTGCTTTAAAAACAAAACTTGAGCAGGGGATGAATCCCCGCGATGTAAAAGTGGGCCTCGCAAAAGAAATTGTAACGTTGTATCACGACGCATCTGCTGGGAACAAAGCCGCAGATAATTTTGAAAAAACATTCAGTAAAGGCGAAATGCCCGCTGACGCTCCTGTTGCGCAGGCACAGAAAGGGGAAGTGTTGGTAGATGTTTTGATAAAAGCTGGCGCGGTTCCTTCTAAGAGCGAATTTTACAGATTGGTAAAAGCAGGTGCGGTTTCAATTGTCGGTGGCGATACCATTACCGATGAAAAATTTGTTGTAGAAAAATCTCTTGATATTCGTGTTGGCAAACATAGGTTTGTAAGGATTAAGCTTAAGCTGGCATAGCTAGTAAAATCTTGTTATAGTTTGTATATGAAAGAAGGTTTTAATCAACCAGCACCCGAGACGCCCGAAGACTTGCCGCACAAAGAGAGTGTTGAAGAACTGAGAACGTTGTTTTCAGAAGTGGAAAGAATATTTGAAACCGAGGGCAGAGAAGGGGCGAAGCCGCACTTACCAAAAGTCTATACAACATTACAGGAATTGAATAAATCGGATATGTCTGATGGGGCTTGGACACGCGTGTGGGTCTGGAATAAAGACGGCGGTTTAACTGAAGAGGAGTTTAATGAGCTGAACCTACGAAGAAAGAAATTATCTAACGCTATAGGAATCATGACTGCTTCTGGTGTGGTTAGGCATGATCTCAACGAAATTTAATTTAATCTCCCATTTTGTTTTGTCGGTACACCGCAAGGTGTGTCAGTCCCACCGCAATCGCATCATACTCGTCGTCAAGTTTGATTTCTTTTTCCACACGAAGGAGTTTTTTCACCATCTCCTTAATGTGAGTTTTATCGCTCTGGCCGTAGCCCGTTACTGCAACCTTTACCTCCACTGGTTTGTACTCAAAAGACTGAAAACTAAGCACTCCCCTATCCCACTGCATGGTAGGGGCATACGACTCTCGCGCTTGACAATGAACGAACAATATATATTGTGCATGAATAAGGTATAGTTCGTTGACAATTAAAACAAAGAAAGGAAGCAATGTATGAACGAAACGCAACGCCTGCTGTACTCCAGTCTCATCTCAATCAGGAATAACGAAGCAAACCTGCTGTGGACAAGGAATCAGCTTTTCTTCCTCATCAATTCCGCAGCTTTTTCACTTGTGATAACACGAATTGGGACGGTGAATTGGACGTATGGTCTGGCGTGCTTTGCCGGCATTATCTTATCCATACTGTGGTTCTGCGTGGTAATCATGGCTCACCGATGGATAGACTATTGGGACAGTGTTCTCGCCTCTCTTGAAACTCGCGAGAGCCAAGCCCGGTTGGTCTTTAGGGGAGAGGAGTGGGAGAACACCAGATTCGCAAGCCCACGCTCCGATGAGGTTCTATCTGTGCTAGTGTGGGTTTTTATTCTAGCGCGGGTGGTAATATTCCACTCCTGGCTTGATTATTTCTGGTTCGGAGCGTAGCATAATATATAGAAAGGATGTGTCATATGTTAAGAAACTTGATAAAAAATTCTGGCTGGACAGGCGTTCTCCTAATTGTGGCGCTTGTGATTTTCAACATCGTAGCTGTTCTGTTCTTTGTCGCGTTACTCACCGACCCTCATCATCAAGTTGAGATCCGGTATAAAAGGGGCTTCGGAGCATTTACGGTGGCCGTAACCGTGATGATGAACACGCTCCTCATTCACTCGCTCTTCTTTGCACCGCGCCGCTTAAAAAAGAGCGATGAAAACTAATTAAGCGCGTTCAGTTCTTTGCACAGCACCCTTTTCAAAGGGTGCTTTTTCTATGAGTAGGAAACCCCGCAGGCTACTGCGTGGGGGACGTCATTTTACTACAACTTTATACGATACACCGCAAGGTGTGTCAGTCCCACCGCAATCGCATCATACTCGTCGTCAAGTTTGATTTCTTTTTCCACACGAAGGAGTTTTTTCACCATCTCCTTAATGTGAGTTTTATCGCTACGTCCGTAGCCTGTTACCGCCACTTTCACTTCAACTGGTTTGTACTCAAACACAGCGAGGCCGCATCCTGCGGCCTCGCTGGTGATTACTCCTCGTGCTTCCGCAACTAGCATGGCAGTCTTTTGATTCTTGCTGAAAAAAAGCGATTCAATAGCAAGCGCTTCAGGTTTGTATTCAGATATGATTTCTCGGAGATGTTTTTGTATATCGGCCAGTCGTGTTGGCTGATCAGACTTCCTGTCTGTTTCGTGGCATTCAGAAAATAAAAGTACCTCTTTCCCAGAACTTTTTTCCAGTATTGCAATACCTACGCGCCCGTAGCCCGGATCAATGGCGATGATACGATAGGGTTTGTTGCCCATAACTACTCGGCGTTGGTGTACACCGCTTGTACTTCTTCATTTGCTTCAAGCATATCTACAAGTTTGTCTAGCGCAGCAACGTCGTTGTCTTCAAGTGGTACGGTTGTCTGCGCTGCCCACCCTTCGTTCGTTTTTTGGAATGCCCATGCGGCCGCTCCCATCGTGGCAAGGTTGCCTCCATTATCAGAAAGTATGTGTTTGATTTCTTGCGCGGCTTTATTGCGGTTGCTGGTGAGCGATTCAATGATAAGTGCACACCCACCAGGCCCGTATGCTTCATAGACGATGGTTTCCATCGCGGCTCCGCCCTCGCCTGTCGCTTTCTTGATGGCGCGTTCAATACTATCGGACGGCATGTTTTCTGCCCGCGCGCGTTCAATCGCGGTTTTAAGCCCAGGGGATTCACGGTTACCCTTCGCCTTGCGCGCTTCTACGGCAATGAGTTTGCCAAGTTTGCCGAACAGCTGACTCTTTTTCGCGTCAGATTGTGCTTTCTGGTGTTTTATTTGTGACCAACGATTATGTCCGGACATTTTCCCTGTAAAATTTTAGCGAGTATACAGAGATAATAAATAAAAATCACCTTTAATACAACCAGCGTTAATAAGTCACAAAACGAAGAATGTACTAAAATTTTTTAGCGTAGAACAATGAATACACGGGCGAACTTGACTATTCACTATGCTGTGTTAGTTTCTACTTTAGATTACGGACAGTTCTAAACAAAAACAAACCAAAGGATTGATATGGATATAGCTCTTAACAATTTTACTCCTCGGGCGGCGCAGGTGGTGGCCCTAGCGAAAAAAGAGGCAGTGCGAAAGAAAAACGGTTTCATCGGTCCCGAGTACTTATTACTCGGCCTAATCAAACTTGATGAAGGGGCAGCGTGCCAGATGCTTCGCAAGATGGGTGTGAATCTTGAGGCGGCACACGCTCTCCTTGAGGAGATGATATCTTCTCGTCCAGTGGGTGAGGCGTATTTGGATAATCCCATTTACACTCCTCGCACTAAAAAAGTGTTTGCGCTTGCTGGTAAGGAAGCAATGCTTCTCAATCAAACCTACACAGGCACTGAACATATCCTACTCGCCTTGATTAAGGAGGGGGACAGCGGCGCTTGCAAGGTGCTCAAGCAGCTTGGTGTTGAGCTTGAGAACATTCGCGAGGAGCTTCGCAAATTTCTGGACCCATCCTACAAAGGGGTGACTGCGGCGCATGTCGCTGAAATTCTTCAGCAGGAGATTTCCTTTGAGGGGCAAGCTGGGAAAGTGCAAGTGAAGCTCGGCGATCTCAAATGTATCTCGATGCAACTTGCGAGTGGCCATAGTATCAATGTGGAGCCAAAAGTCGTAGCTTGTCTGGTCGCTCTTTCACGAGGGAAGGGTATTGTGTCTAGCTCTGCACTTCTGACGCTGTTGGATTCCCTGGAGGCTCCAGAAGAAACGAAGTAGCAAAACCCAAACAGCGTTCAGAATCCGGACGCTGTTTTCTTTTACATGCGTTGACAAATCATATTACGCACGTAGTCTCTACAGAGGAGGCGAAATATGCAATGGTACGTTGAAACGAAAATTCCGTCGGAGGACGTTAAACTCTTCAAAAGTATCAGGCGAGCTGTTCGCACGCTCCCTGATTTAGACCTTGAGTGATATCCGTCCGACACGCCGTGGGAGGGGCAGAAAATTTCTTTTTACAGGAGAGTTTTTCGTGCCCCGCGTGTTCCTAAATGTTTGTAGGCCCGTTCGGTCGCGGCTCTGCCGCGGGGCGTGCGATCAATAAAACCGATTTGCATCAGGTACGGTTCGTTATATTCTTCAATTGTTGCCTCGTCTTCCGAAAGTGTGGCGGCCAATGTTCCCAAACCTACGGGCCCCCCGTTGAATTTCTCAATGATAGCCTCCAAAATCTTTCGGTCGGATGCCGCAAGCCCCATTTCATCAACCCCTAAGAGTGTAAGTGCCTCGCTCACGAGTTCTTTGCTCAACTGTCTGCGTTTTACTTGCGCAAAATCTCTACAGCGTTTCAATAAATAATTTGCGGTACGTGGCGTAAAACGGCTTCGCTTCGCGATTTCATTGATTGACTCATGTGTCGCATCTATGCCGAGAATTTTTGCTGAACGCCGAACAATTTCTTCTATTTCTTTTTCTGTGTAAAACTCCAAACGAAAGACGCCCCCAGAGAATCGTGACCGGAGTGGCGCCGAGACGAGTGCGATGCGCGTGGTGGCCGCGATAAGCGTGAAAGGGGGCAATTCAAGTTGAATGGTTCGTGCGGACGGACCCTTGCCGAGAATGATATTTAAACTACCTGACTCCATGGCAGGGTAGAGCACCTCCTCAATATTTTTGTTGAGTCGGTGTATTTCGTCTATAAAGAGTACATCACCTGGGCTCAAGTTTGTCAGTACCGACGCCAAGTCGCCGACTTTTTCGATTGCGGGCCCCGAGGTGACTTTAATCTGCTTTCCCGTTTCTCCGGCAACTAAATAGGCGAGTGTGGTCTTGCCCAAGCCTGGTGGCCCGTAAAAAAGGAGGTGTTCGGGGGGGTGATTGCGCTCGCGGGCGGCAGCTAAGAGGATTGTGAGGTTTTCTTTGATATTTTCTTGTCCCACATACTCTTGCCAACGCGTTGGTCGTAGCGCTTGGTCCAAAAAACCTGTGTCTTTGTCCTCCTCGCTAGTTTCCTTTGAAGTTCTTGACATATTTTATGTTATGTGATATGCTCTCGTTAGTCTCGAAATTAAAGGTATATTGGTTGGTTGCAATAATGGTCCTGGGAGAACCCCCAGATAATAGCACGTGTTCCCTTACACGGGGCAGTTTCCAAGGTATGAATCTCTAAGCAATAGGGTGTTCCACCTTTTGACATATCATCGAGGGCACGCTGGTTACCACTTGTTGGATACTGGCCCGTTCCTCAGAAGACATGGCTCGCTTTTAGTACCTCGTTACTGAAAGCATTGCTTAGAGATTCATACTTTTGAACTCTGGAAAGACTATAGACTCGTTATTTGAGAAGGCAATAGAGTTTTACACTATTCATTAGCTTATCGTCTCAGTCAAATAGTTTTCCTCCTTCATTAATGATTTTCTTCTAAGTCAATCACTCGCCGTAGCTCACTGATTGCGGTGGCTCCTTTCAACACTTTAATAATTCCATCTTGACGCATGGTAAGCATGCCTTGATCACTCGCGGCGACTTGTATTTCTCGTTCAGAGGGGTTTAAAAGCACCGCCGCTTCTATACCAGGGGTAATACGTATGGCTTCAAATATTCCAATTCTGCCTTTGTAACCAGTGAGGTTGCATTTGTCGCAGCCCACTGGTTCCCAGACTGTTTTTTGTTGAAGATTTTTATATTCGGGTAAGGTTACCGAAGCCATGATTTTCTCCACCATACTTTTTTCAGTCCCCGAAAGCGGAGTTTCTTTTTTGCAGTATGTGCAGAGTGTTCTGGCGAGTCGTTGAGCAATCGCAAGACTTAACGCGGAGCTAATGACTTTGGGATTGACACCGAGGTTGATGAGGCGTGGGAATGTGCCGGCGGCGTTGTTGGTATGAAGTGTTGAGAATACCAAATGCCCGGTTGCCGCGGCGTTAATCGCTATTTCTGCAGTCTCCGAATCTCTGATTTCTCCAACCATGATGATGTCGGGGTCTTGCCGCAGTGCCGCGCGCAGGCCGAGGCTAAAGGTGTATCCTTTTTCTGCGCTGGTTTGGGTTTGCACGATGCCGGGTAGGTGATACTCCACCGGGTCTTCAATGGTGATTATTTTGATCTCGGGCGTGTGAACTTTTTTCAGAAACGCATAGAGGGTAGTTGTTTTGCCCGATCCTGTAGGCCCTGTAGTTAAAATCATCCCGTTGGGTTTTGCTATTTCACGTTCCAGTACTTCTCGGAGGTGTGTTTCAAGCCCGAGCTGGTCCATGGAAACCGATATTGCCTCTGGGTTAAGGATTCGCAGAACGATTGATTCACCATACGAGCCTGGCAGAACGGATGTTCTCACCTCAATTTCTGAATTCTTTGCATTGATGCTGAAGCGCCCATCTTGCGCCTCGGCTTTGACGTTCAGTTTAAGTCCGGAGATAAGTTTGATGCGAGAGAGCACATACGCATACGTTTCATATTCAAAATCCAAAACAGTATTGAGCACACCATCAAGCCGGAAGCGCAGACGCACCTGCATTTGTTCCGGTTCAATATGCACATCTGATGCGTTTACCGCGAGCGCACCAGCGAGAATGATTTCAACCATGCGCGTCGTTTGAGAGTGTTTCTTTTGAGCAAGCACGTCGGCGATCAATTTTTTGATGTCCTTAATAGTGTGGACGCTTGCAAGGAGAGTTTCTATCTCTTTGTTTGAAATATCAAATGACCCCGCTTTTGTTTCGGTAGTCAGTGAAAGTTCTGTATAGGCCGCGAGCGCCCGTTCTAGGCTTTTGGGCGAGACTAAAAATGTTTTAACGCTGTACCCTTGGGTCGCGAGCGCGTGCAACAGCGTTTGTGAATTTTTATTATCAGGGTTTACGATCGCGACACCAAGCTGTTTATCAAGGAGCTGGAAACCGGCCATACCTGCCGCACGAGCGTCTGTTTCGGGAATGAGTCTAAGCGCGTCAGCGTCAATAGGTGTCTGTGCAAGGTTAAAATAGGCGATTCCTCGGTTAGAAGCAGCCGTGCGTACGAACTCCTCTTCGTCTTTCAGCCGCAGCTCCGCAAGTTTAAGATTCTGTTTATCCTCATCAAATTGAACCATACTCTTTATAATAGCTTGTTTTGGGGCCTTGCTCAAAGCTTTTTGGGGCGGTGAAGGGGGTTGACAAAAAATCAAAATTCGTGTACACTGTTGCCAGTATTTCAAATCACAAGTTCACCCATGGGGCCCAAATCCCCACAAACAGAAAGGCAGAATTATGAAAAATCAAGTTCTTTGTCTCTTGTCGGTCATTGTAGTGGCAGTGTTTAGTGGGTGTGTCTCACGGCCCACGTATGTGTACGTTCCCAACAACCACCCCACATTCGCGCACGGAGCCACTGGCAATCAGCAGTTGTCTGCGACGAATACCAACGTGCCAGTGAATGGTACCAGTCCACAAGTAGTGTACGCGCCACTTGCTCAACCGGCCGTGGTCTATGTCCAGCCGGCGCCGACGTATTCATACGTCACACCCTACTACTACCCGTCGTACTACTCGGGTTACAACTCGTACTATCGCTACTCCTCATACCCATATGGATATAGAGGTGTTGGATTCTACTACAGTGGAAGCTACAGGATTGGCGGTTATGGTTACGGTGGGGATCGTGGTGGTCATCAGTACCGCCCTCCGGTCCAATACCATCAAGGGAGAGGACACCATCAATGGCGTCCAGTCTATTCTGGCTCTGGGGGCCATCATCAAAGGCCGCCACAAGGCCGTTCTCGTTAAGGACGGTTCATAAAATTTAAAGGCGCACTCACAAGTGGGTGCGCCTTTTTCATATGTTACAATTCGCTCGTGACACATATTTCAAAATCAGTTAAAGAAACTTCAGCAATCGCTGCCGATATTTGCAGCACTCTTAAGGCTGGAAAAACGGCAACCGTGCTTGCCCTTTACGGCGATCTTGGTTCTGGGAAGACCACATTTGTTCAAGAGCTTGCAAAACACTTGGGTATCACCGATGTGGTTCAAAGCCCGACGTTTGTCATAGAAAAAATATATCGTATTTCGCATAATAATTTTTCTAATTTTATTCACATTGACGCATATCGCATTGAACAAGAAATTGAATTGGTAAATCTCGGATGGAAAGAGCTTGTTGCGGATCCAAATAATCTTATTGCGATAGAGTGGGCCGATAGGGTAGAAGGATTGTTGCCGAAAGATGCGCTCCGAATCCGTTTTAAATTTATAGACAAGACCACTCGTGAAATTAGAGTTTGACCCAGTAGTGAATTTTGAATCGCAGAGCGAAGCTCCGCACACAACGCTCAAAGTAAAATCCACCACATTATATAAGATTGCTATAGCAATCTTATATAATGTGGTGGATTTTGTGAAATCTTGAAATCTACGCGCCGTTTTTTTCTTTGAGCCACAATGCTAGAATAGCACTATGGCTTCTTCCGCAAAAACTAAGCTGGTACTCTTGGATGCACACGCAATTTTGCATCGGGCGTATCATGCATTGCCCGATTTCCTCTCGTCTAAAGGCGAGCCGACGGGAGGTATCTACGGCCTCTCGTCCATGCTTCTTAAAATCATCACTGATCTGAAACCTGATTACATAATTTCTTGCTACGATTTACCGGGGCCAACGTTTCGCCATCAAGCGTACGAAGAATATAAAGCAGGACGCTCTAAAGCAGATGAGGAATTGGTAATACAGATGAAGCGCTCGCGCGATGTTTTCACTGCTTTTAATATTCCTATGTATGACTCGCCGGGTTTTGAAGCGGACGACATGTTGGGCACTATTGTAGAGAAACTAAAAAAAGACAAAGACATTTCCATTATCATCGCTTCGGGAGACATGGATACCTTACAGCTGGTGGATGATAAAAAGGTGCAAGTGTATACGCTTAAAAAAGGTATCAGCGATACGATTTTATATGATGAAGACAAAGTAAAAGAACGATTCCAATTTATCCCCGCGCTTTTGCCCGACTACAAAGGATTAAACGGCGACCCTTCCGACAATATTTCCGGTGTGCCTGGAATTGGCGACAAAACGGCCACTGCACTCATTACTAATTTTGGTTCCATACAAGATATTTACAAGAAACTGAAGTCTGATAAAGCCGCGTTCGCCAAAGCTGGCATAAAAGAGCGTGTGGTGATGCTATTGGAGGAAAACGAAGAGGAGGCGCTGTTTTCAAAAGAGCTTGCGACGATTCGTTGCGATGCGCCGATTAACTTTGCATTACCAGAGAAACCGTGGATTGAAACAGTTGAACTCGCGAAAATTCTCAAGCTTTTTAATGATTTAGACTTTAGAACTTTAGGAGCGCGCGCCAAGCAGGTACTTCTAGGCGCGCGCGGTGTTGCTCCAGAAACTACTACTGACACCTCCACACCAAAAGAGGTAGTAGAAGAGGAAAGCGATAGATTGCCGCTGGCAGAAGAGCGTGAGCTTTTAGTCGCACTCTCTCTATTAAATTCCACGCTCGCCGTTCCAACACCGGATGACCTTTTGCGATATGCAAAAACAACCTCGTTTGCTGACGCAAAGAAGGTAATTTTGTGTGATATAGAAAAAAATAAGATGGAATTTGTGTTTGAAAAGATAGAAAAGCCCCTTATTCCTGTTATAGAAAAAATGGAAAAGTATGGGGTGAAGATTGACATTCCATTTCTGAAAAAACTCTCTAGTGAATATCACAAAAAACTTTCCGCTCTTGAAAAAAAGATTTGGCAAGAAACGAAGGAGAAATTTAACATTAATTCTCCCAAACAGCTTGGTGAAATACTTTTTAACAAGATGGGCCTCAAGGCAAAATATCAAAAAAAGACAGGCACGGGAGCACTCTCTACAAAAGAATCAGAATTGGAAAAACTGCGTGAAATGCACCCGGTCATTGCCGAGATTCTTTCGTATCGCGAACTGCAAAAACTCTTGTCCACGTATATTGATAACATTCCTACACTCATGGCACCCGACGGACGTTTGCACACGCACTTTATTCAAATTGGCGCGGCAACAGGGCGCATGGCCACGCGTGATCCGGGGTTGCAGAACATTCCAAACAAAAGTGACCTGGGGCGCGAGATTCGCAAGGCATTTATTGCAGAGAAAGGGTACAAGATCATCGCTCTGGACTATTCGCAGATTGAGCTACGTATCGCGGCATTCCTTTCAGGCGACGAGAAGCTTATAGAAATTTTCAAGCGTGGAGAGGACGTGCATACCGCCGTGGCCGCCGAGGTTTTTGGTGTGCCGAAAGAAAATATGGACTATGAAATGCGTCGCCGTGCGAAAGTTATCAACTTCGGCATTATCTACGGGATGGGGATTAATGCCCTGCGCCAAGCTCTTGGAACTGACCGCACCGAGGCGCAGAAGTTTTACAACGATTACTTCGCACGTTTCTCCGGGCTTGCGAAATATCTTGACCACATCAAGGAGGACGCGCATAAAAAAGGATATACGGAAACTTTTTACGGCCGGCGCCGTTATTTTGAGGGGTTGAAGTCAACATTGCCTTACGTGCGCGCATCAGCGGAGCGCATGGCCATCAACGCGCCCATTCAAGGCACAGGGGCGGACATTATCAAGCTTGCCATGATAGAGGTTGATACACTGATTGAGAAAGAAAAATACGGGCCTCGTGTGAAAATGTTGTTGCAGGTGCATGACGAACTGGTGTTTGAAGTAGAGGAAGATTTGGTCAAAAAAGTTACTCCCGAAATCAAAAAAATTATGGAGTCCGTCCTTGATCCAAAGAAAACGCAGGGAGTGATTTGCGTTGCAGACGCGTGGGTGGGCGAAAATTGGGAGGAACTTGAAAAGCTTAACGCTTAGTGCTTGGAGCTTCCCGAAACAGCTCTTCCATTTTCTAACACTACTACACCAACTCTACGCTATAGCGTAGAGTTGGTGTAGGGCACGTTCACTGGATGTTAGTTGACAATGTGCTGCCCTGTCCAAAATCGGGCGGCTTTTTCTTTTGTCTTGAAGCTACAAGCTTTAAGCGTTAAGCTATAAGCAAGATGCTGTATTTTTTCTACGGTACTGATACAGAAAAAGCGCGCGCGTATGCGCGCGCGGTGATTGCGGTGATGCAAAAGAAACGTCCCGATGCGCAGTATTTTCGCGTGACATCGGAGAACTGGAGCGCGGCTTCATTTGAAGAGTTGGTTGGCAGCCAAGGATTGTTTGAACAAAAAATCATTGTCTTTGCGGACGGGACTTTTGATACCAAAGAGGCGAAAGAATTTATGCTCGCGCACGCGAGTGAACTTGCGGAATCAGAAAATGCGTTTGTCTTTCTTGAAAAAAGCGCAGATGCGGCATCGTTGAAAAAGATTTCAAAAGCGGCGCGGGAAGTAAAAGAGTTTGCTTCAGCAGAAGCCCGTTCTAAGAGAGCAATAGGGGAGTTTAATGTGTTTAGTCTTGCCGACGCGCTTGGCGAGCGCGACCGAATGAAACTCTGGCCGCTCCTTGCGCAAGCTTTCATGGCAGGAGCGAGCGGCGAGGAGGTAAGTGGCATTTTATTTTGGCAAGTGAAGGCGATGCTTGCGGCGCAAAATGCGACAAGTGCGGCTTCCGCCGGATTGAGCCCCTTTGTGTTCAGTAAATCAAAACGATACGCGACAAAATACAGTTTCAGTGACTTAGCCAGTCTTTCTCGCTCCATTTTATCTTCGTATCACGATGCACATCGGGGCCTGACGGATCTACCAGTTTCTCTTGAGAAACTCGCCTTAAAAATATAGGCACCTCTCGGAAGGTGCCTGCGGTGTCATTCTTCGGTCCAGTGTACTGGCCAATGTTTGGGCGGGACCATATTTATGCCAGCTTCTACCGGCGGTGCCAGCGCGATGCGCCGTTGTGCGGAGGATTCTTGCTGCTCTGCAAACTTCAACACAAAGGGTTTTCTCTGCCGAGGCAGTATTTCAACTGTCAGGTTGGGGAGGAATGGTGTGGGTTGTGTGTTCATTCTTTTTGCATCATACGCTTCTTTCCTTTTTTCGCAAATAACAGAAGTCATATTCATTTCTTGCATAAACACACCATACGTTATAAATACGCTATAGCTAAATTATAACATATGGTTCGACAAATAATAATCATTGGTGGAATCGTTCCATTACCCAAAGAAAAAAGCGCACCGATTGCAATCGGCGCGCTTGGCGAAGAACAGTTTACTTACCAACAACACTCCACGGTAGTGTTTGGCCGGCCATGAATGGCACGAAGTCAGTCGGAAGCGGTTTTTCCCGAATAGGTATGATTGCGTTGCACCCACACGTGGTATCGAGCCGATACGCATCCGGCACTAAATACGGCTGTCGGTGTAGTACCAGTCTTGACTTTGAGATGTTTGGGGGATACGAGGGTGACAACCCGTAGTAGCGTTCGGCGTTTCGAGCGACAAATTGCTCCAGTGCTTTAATCCCAGCCGACTCCTGCTCAATAAGCACACGTTCCTCATCAAACACCTGAACGATGAGTTGCGGGGCTATTGGCATTGTCCAGACTCCGCAGGATGCATGAGCGCATTCTTTGTGGGCAAGGTCATGCGGTGCATCGTCAAGGCCGAGCATGATGCGTTCACTTCTGCCATGCGTAACGTAGTCTCGCAAAACTTCAACATCTCGCAGCATCTTTGCCGGCGGGCGGCATAAATGGTGGTTTTTCCCAAGGACATCATTGAGTCGAAGCATGAGGTGATGTATCGTCACGGTGCACGCGACTCGTGCCTGCATGTCCAAGAGGTATGGTAAGACACGCGTGTCAGTGAGGTGTTCCCACACCATGTTGAGTTTGGGTACGAGGTTGTAGATTGCCTCGAAGATACCGAAAAATGCGTATTCGCACTCGGTGTCGTCCCAGCGCTTGCCGGGATGTTCGGGATGGAAGAGGGCATACCCGCCATGCTCCGCGATAATCTCGTAGCAGGCACGCAAGTTTTTGCAGAAGTAGTTTTGGATTCCGTCGTCTGCATGCGTGGTTTTTGCGAGAGGATATAGTTTAAAAAGTTTGTATCCTCTCTGAATTGCTTCAAGCACGATTTCAGGTGCGGTGTCCTCGCGTATTTTAATGGCGGGGAGTGCCACGAAGGTTTTCTTTTGTGGGGCGGGGGTGTATCCGTAGATGTTGTCCCGATACACATCAGCATCGGCTGCGGTGAGGATAGGCGGTCTAGTGTTTCCCATTGCTACATAGTGACGACAGTATTTTGCGGCGAATGGCACAAACAGTGCCAACAGCGCGCCCTGTCGTAAGTGTCCATACATATTCTGTAGAAGTGGAATTTGTATAGCGTCCATTTCAATGTCCTTTCTGTTTACCCTCTAGTTCCACCGTGGGCGGATACTATTTAGGGTTTGTTGTTGAGTGTTGGTCTGGTCGCAGTATAGGGAAATGCTGATAAAAAACAAGCCCTCTTTGCGATTCGCAAAAAGGGCTTTGACCCCGTCTAATTTTTGAAGACTTGATGTGCTCGGCGAATAATTGAACGAACTCGCCATGGCCGCAACATAACAACGGAACCGACAAATACCGACGAGGCGCCGGCAGCGCGTAAGTACTCAACATCATCGGGATGGAGAATCCCACCACCTGCGTTGATTGGTTTGTACATTCCCGCATCACGTGCTTTGCAAACCCATTCATGCACCAGTGGTAAGAGAGGCTTTCCTGAAAGACCCCCCTTTACGTTTTCGCCGAACCTGCGCGCGAGTGGCGACTTACTTCTGTTGAAGAGTCGCACCCAGTTTATTTTGTCCGGGAGCTCACCCCATGGAATCGTGTTTGAGACACAGATGGCGTCGCAGTATTTATTGTTGGCGATTTCCACCGCACGCTCTGGCGGCAGGAGCACATTGAATTTTGGAATCAGGGGCACACCCAGAGATGAAGTAATGCCGAGCCCTTCCTCAACTTCTTCCACGAGCTCTCCTTGATCGTGTCCCGTATTAGGGCATGAGTAATTTATCTGTTGCGCGACCGGTGCTTGGAAGTATTTGAAGTATCTTGTGCAGAGTCGCACATACGATTCAAGCTCCAGCAGGCGCTCCGTCCGCGTTGTCCCCATGGACATAAATGACAGGATAAATGGCTCCTTGCGATTATTCCACCGCCCGTCCCCAAAGAGGGCGCGAGTGCCGGGTCCAGAAAGACCAACAGCATTGAGTGCTACTCCAGCGAATGGTTTGACCACAATGCATCTGGGCCGCAATTCTTTCGGCGTAATACCATCTGCGCCGAGAGGCATATTCCCTGGTCGTTTTTCCAATGTAGTTGTCTTGCCTACAAAGGTCATACCGTCAAAGTTCAATCCGAGCCACCGAAACCATTTGTGGTACCAATATCCTTCTCCGAAAAAGCCTTGGACGCCGGAGGCTCCACAGACCGGTCCGAAATCAATTCCTCGCAGTTTCATACGATTCCTTTCTATTTAGTTGTTGAAGATTCAATCTGTCCGCATCTTATGTCTATAGAAAGAAAAAGCAAGCTCGGAGAAAAGGGGAACTGCTTTTAGTGTGGGCCTTTTCGTGGTATAAAGTTGTGGTCTCTTGAGAATACCCGCCCATAGCTTAGTGGTAAAGCAATCGCCTTTTAAGCGATCGATCCTGGTCCGATTCCAGGTGGGCGGACAGTATAAAAAATGGTATACTAGTACCATGGTCTCTTTTAAAAATCAGTGCATTGCTTTAAGAGCGCACGGCTTTTCTTTAAATCAAATAGTTCAAAAAACCAAACGTTCTAAAACGTCGGTTTATTTTCATATTAAAAAATTCCCCTTAAGTGAAAATAGGAAACAAGAAATTCGTTTGGCTAGAATAAAAAGATTCAATGATTACAGCCTAAGTATAAAAAGGAAAAGCCGTTTAGATCGCCACCCTGTAATATTTACAGGGTGGAATCAAAATACAGTGTTGTTAATTAGTCATATGATTTTTGACGGGACAATAAATAAAAATGGTTGCGTTTATACTAATCGCAACACAGTTCTTCATTCACAGGTTATGTTGGGGATGAAAGAATTGTATCCCTTTTCGCCTAAAAAGTATGAATCGGTCCCGGGAGTGTTTAAAACCGCCTATCATAATGTTGAATTAGGAGCGTATCTAAAATTGAAAGCTGAAGAATTGATAGAAAATATAACACAAATGAAGAAAGAGTTACGGCGAGTTTTTCTGCGCTCTTTCTTTGATGATGAAGGCTCGGTGTATTTTATTGGTAAACGCCGAGCTGTTCGTGGATATCAACATAACATAAAAATTCTAAATCTCATTAAGAAATTACTAACAGGGTTTAATATTAATAGTAGGGTTGGTGAAAAGTTTAATGAAGTTACCATCACCCGATTTGAAAATATAGACCGCTTTGCGCGAGAGGTAAATTTTACGGAAGGGGTAATGATAAATGGGAATCGTTCAAATAGTGTTTGGAAAAAATCTTTGGAGAAGAGATTGATTCTTAAAAAAGCATTGGCCTCGTATCAAGCTTAAACAACTTTTTTACAAGCCAGACTATCCCCGTCAAGGAAGCCCCTTTTGTTTTATGTGTAGTTGTTATACCATTGAACTAGAAGGAGAGTTTATATGAACAAACCAAATACACTACAAGCTGCAGATAAAGAGTTCGAGGCGTTTAAGGTAGACAAGATTCTGAAGGAAGGATTAGAGGGACGTTTCCGCAATCCGTACCCTCATGGCACACCGTCCTACTACGAACACGAGCAGAAGCTCGTAGCCGCACGTGCGGAGTCATTCCCTGCCACCCTTGGCCTTGTGCAGAAAATAAGAAGACGATTCTTCGGCTAACCGATAAAGTACAGAAGCAGAAAGCGTTGCACAGATTGCGACGCTTTTTATATTTCTACAGTGGCAAATCAAACGCAAAGAATCCCGCACCAGTAACAAGTAGTGAAGCTACAATCACAAACACTAGAAGATAAAAAACAATGTTGCGTTTGAGGATGACAGGTTCGCGGTACTCAATATACATTTCTGCGAGGCTTATGATCACAAAAAAGAGTGCCGCACCTTGCGTGTAAAGTCCAGCGACAAGCAATAAGCCACTAACAATCTCCAACACTCCAAAAACTTTTGTCCACAGTGTCGCGGGCTTAAATCCAATCGTTTCAAATATTTTCTGCCAACGATACTTCTCACGTGTCAGTTCAAGGTAGCCAAGATTGATGAAAAGTACACCAATGACCACTCTCAAAATGAAAGGCCCGATGAGTCCGTAGGTAAGAAGCTCTGGAAAAAGGTTGAGCATGAGGATAGTATAACAAGCAGCCATGAAAACACGCAAACCTTCAAAACAAGCATTTCACATAACCATTTTTCTCTGCAATATCCGCAGTGCGCAAAACGCTGGCGCTCTTATGCGTACCGCAGATGCGATTGGGATTCATGAAGTTGTCTTTGGTGGGTACACGCCAGGGCCCGAGGACAGATTTGGCCGCGCGCGGCGCGCCTTTATAAAAGCATCACTTGGTGCCGAGAATAATGTATCGTGGCGTCACACAAAAGATTGCGCCACCGCACTAAAAACTCTACAGAAAATCGGTGCATATCTTGTCGCGGTTGAACAGTCTGCGCGCGCAGTGGATTATAAAGAAATCAAGCTACCCAAGCGTCACATCGTTATTATTTTAGGGAATGAAGTTGCTGGTTTGCCAAAACACGTACTGAAACTTGCCGATGCAGTAGCTCAAATACCCATGCAAGGTAAGAAAGAATCACTCAACGTCTCCGTTGCAGCAGGAATTGTGCTTTACCGTTGGTTTGATCACTAAGACTACTTCTTATCGGGTCTCGTAAACTCTAAGTCCTAAGCTTCAAGTCCCAGCTTTCTAATAGCTGTATTGTGAAATGAAACGTCCTTGCTGGTCCAAGAGCCAGATGATCTCTCGTTTACTTTTCCAGATGGAAGCATTGTAGTTTAAATAGGTTCGCCACTCATTACTGTAGAAGTTCGCATCATAGCGATGCAGATCGCTGCAATTTTGGTAACCGGTATTGTCTTGCACGAATTTCAAACAATCATATCCTTGGTCGGTAGTAGGCGTGATGGGGGCGGCCTGGGTGGTGATGATTTTGCATGCGGGGAATCTGTCAATGTAGTCAAGGCACGCGTCGCTCAGTTGATTGGGCGGTGCGGGGCGGGTCTCATCTTTAAGTCGTGGACAGCTTTGCGGTAAGGATGGTGTAAAATTTTGGAACTGCTCAAAATATCCCGTGCATTTGTTGAGTCTGAATGAATAACCGAGAGGGGAGTGGGTGGTGGCCACGATGATTTTCTGACCGGGAAGTATTTTTATGTCTGCTAACCCGTTGACCTGGTTGGCCATCGGCAGATATACCCCCTGTCCGATTTGCACTATTTGACCGCTCACTACGCTCTTTATGCTCATGCCCGTAACATTCGTTCCTGTCGGCAGTGTATTTTTGGTGCTAATCGTAAGAGTCTCGCCATCCACCTTTGTGGATCGTTTCACGACACTTATCCAAAGTTGTCCACGGAGCGGAGATGAAGGGATATTGATGGTAAAAAATTCAAGGTCCAGTTGAGCTTCCCCAGAAGAAAGTTCACCATAAATACCTTCAAGCTTATCAGTCGGCGCGCTTGCTGATGTGTTGGTTGCGGCAGGGGTTTTAGTAGTGGTTTTGGTGGTGCTTGTTTGACCTGTAGTATTTGTGGTTTTGCTTGTTGATGTTGATCTGGAGGGCGGGCCAAACATATTTAAGCCTGGTGAGTTAGATCCAGAAGGAAATAGGTTAAATTTGAAAAACGAAGAGAAGAAATTACCTTTCGCCTTAGTGGAGGTCGCGGTCTGGGCGGTGGTAGTACCGAGAGTGGATGCAGTTTCGGCTTTCTGATGGGGCTTAAAGATAAAGAAGAGGCCTACCACCGTAGCGAGTACTGAAAATATAATCGCAAAGAGGACAATGTTTTTTGTTTGGACATCAGGACCCGTTGCTTTGGGTGGCCGAGGGTTTAGGCCAATCGGCGGTAGATTTGATGTTGGTGGGAAGTTGGGGGGCATATCATCTATGATATCACTTGCGAGGATTTTGAGAGAAGTTTTTGGAGTTCTTCCTGTGCAACCTTAAAATCACTCCATGGCGTCTTGCTTCCCTTAGGACCCATAATAAATGGGTCGGTTCCTTTACCTGTAATCAATACGACATCGCCGGCGTGCGCAATGGAAATTGCGCGCGCAATTGCAGCCCTTCGGTCCATAATAATTTCAGGTTTCTTTATCATACCTTTTGTCATTTCATCTACAATCGCGCGCGGGTTTTCGTCATAGGGGTCCTCATTGGTGAGGATTACGGTCTCACACATTTCATTTGCAATCTTGCCCATCTCTGGCCGCTTCCATTTATCTCTGCCGCCACCCGTGTTGCCCAGCACTGCGATTTTTCTCTTTCCTTCAAACGATTTATAAATAGCGCGAAGCGATTCGGGAGTGTGTGCGTAGTCAACTATGACAGCAAAAAGTTGCCCCACTCTCACTTCTTCACCCCTACCTTTGATCGCGGAAACTTTTTCTATACCCTTTTTAATAATTTCAGGGGGAATATTCTGACTGTCGGCAAAAGTGACGGCGGCCATAATATTATAGACATTATGTAGGCCTCGCAGGGGCGAGATGATGCGCTCACCTTTGAAAATCAGTTCTACGCCGTCATTGTTGAGTTTGTATGCTCCGGCATCGCGCAAGTGGAAGGGAAGTTTGCGCGGTACGTTTACTGCTAGAAATTTTCCCCCTTCTTTGTCGTCAGCGTTTACAATAATCACGCGATTTTGTTTTGGGGAGCGCGCCAGCGCCTCGGCAAGTTTTAATTTTGCCATGAGGTATTTTTCGTACGATCCATGCGACTCTATATGTTCAGGCGAGAGGTTGGTAAAAATGAGTGCGTCTAAATCTATAAATTTATGGCGAAATTGTTTTACTCCCTCGGATGTCATTTCAAGGACGGCCCACTGACATCCTGCATTCACAGCTTGGCGCAGGAATTTTTGTGTAAAGAAGCGGCCGGGCATGGTCATTTTAAAAAGATTCGGCTCGCTACGTTCGCCGATTTTAAACCGCAATGTGCCTGCAAGTGCAGTTTTATATCCCGTCGCTTCAAGCACGGCGTTCACCAATTCTGCAGTTGAAGTTTTCCCCTTGGTTCCGGTGATACCAACTACTTTTATGTGTCGGGAAGGGAAGCGATAAATAAGCGCGCCCAAGAGGGCAAGCTTGTAGTGGTAGATGGGTTGTAAAGCCTGAAAAAGACTTTGTGGAATGGTCTTTTTAATTAGCCGCAGGATGCTTTCCATGAGCTCATCCTAGCATATTTTTCTAAAGAATTTGGTGAGGACGTTTTTTCAACATTATTTAAGATAGCTATAGCTATCTTAAATAATGTTGATCTTTTGTAGGTTGAAGAGAGGAAACATCAGATCATCCTCTGCCGAGAGTTTTGAGGGCTTGTTTTATTTTTGCTTCGGGAGTTGCGCTATCTTTAGGAAGTTTTTGGAGCGCATCGCGTGCTTCTTTTTGCGAATAGCCAAGCGCTTTGAGTGCTTCTATGACATCCGACGTATCTTGGTGTGCTCCGCCTTCACGTTCAGTTATTTCAAACTTATCTTTTAGTTCCATGACAAGTCGCTCGGCGCGCTTGGTGCCGATGCCTGTGGTTTTGGTTAAATGTGACGCATCGCCCGAAGCGATGGCGGAACGTAGGGTTGGTACAGGTGCGATGTTGAGGATTGCAAGGGCTGTTTTTGGTCCAATACCCGTGACTGTTAGAAGTAGCTCAAAAAATTCCAGGGTTTCGCGGTGCACAAATCCGTACAGCTCCATCGCATTTTCTTTAACGGCAAGATAGGTCCACAGTTCTGCTGGTTTTGTTCCGAGTTTGCCAAGCTCTTCCATCGTGGCTTGTTTGATAAACACCTTATAGCCGACTCCAGCAGTGTCTACTATTACATACCCCGCGCCTTTATATGAGACTATGCCGGTTATCTTTCCGATCATAGACTAATCATAGCATCCCCTGTAAAAGTTTGAATAAGTTGATATTCCTAGGGCTTTCTGTTAGGATGTTTTTCACATGGCAATTACGTCATCAGCAAAAAAAGCAATTCGCGCATCCGCCCGCAAGCGGGTTTTTAATGTACGTCGCAAAAATGCCATTGATACTGCAGTGAAAAATCTTCGTCGGGCTGTCAGAGAGGGGAAAATCGCTGAGGCTAAGAAGTTACTCCCCGAGGCCTATAAAGCCATTGATAAGGGTGCAAAGACCAAATTCGTTAAGAAAAATACGGCTGCTCGCATGAAGTCCCGCCTAACTCTTCTTGTAAATAAGGTCTCTAGGAAATAAATGAAAAACCGCTGAAGCGGTTTTTTGTTGAGCTACCAATTCACCCGGCAGGATCGCTCCTTACAGGAGTACCCGATTGGTTTTTCTACTCGCGCATCGTGCTCCAGAAAAAGCTCAATCGGGCTTCGATTTTTGGACGCGAGCAAAATCGTTTGCTCGCTCGGGTGGATTCCTCCGCTTCGCTATGTAATCCCCCCGCCAAGACGCTTCGCTATCGAACTCGCCCTTCATAAACTCAGGGCTCTTTGAGAACCCTCGGTTCTCAACGCTCGCCGACTCGCTACTCTCCGCTACGGGGAAAGTCCCTTTTCCCCGACCCCTTTCCCAAGTTCGATTCTTGGCGGGTGTCATTCACTTCGTTCATTCCCCCCGCCAAGAATCGAACTTGGATTTCTCCCTTCGCAGGGGAGTGTCCTATCCATTGAACGACGAGGGGGTCTATATATAATTTCAAACTGCTACATTTTCACGACACTTGTGCTTTGGCACTTCTCACCCCGTAGGAAAGCCCTCTTTCCTTTGGGGTCCATTGAACGACGAGGGGGTTTTGAATATGCACGATACCACACGAACGCTAGAATCCAAAATACTCAAGGATTTTGTGAGAGAGTGGTTCGTGCTGTTCTTTCTCAGGAAGATAATTCCCGAGGAAGTTTTTAACCTCATCGGGGTCTTGTTCCCCGAGCGGTAGGATAATAAGCGGCATCAGTGTTTTCTTTGAGGTGATAAGGAGTTTTTGCCAACTCAAATCCATGTTGTCTATCCAGAATGAATGTAAGAAAGAATAGGGATAGAAAGTTTTATTGACAATGATGCCACTGCGATTAATTTCATACTCTCTCTCTTCAGGCGGGCGGCGCATGAATAAATTCAACGTAACTCCGGTGAGTAGAATGATAATCGCAAAGAGAAAATTTTTGAAGAGAATTGCAATTGCGAAAAAAGCGATAGTTGTGATTCCAAGCACCATAAACCATTCCTTGCTTCTTTCATGGAAGATGTATTCAGGCGATTGCCAAACTATTTTGTCGTTTTGCATAGCAGTATTGTATCGCGAATTTATGTACCCCACTAATTGCGTCAGCGCTTCATTTTGCTATTATTGCTTAACTGACGCTGAAGGTAGTTGGTTTTAGGGCGGAGAGGTGGCAGAGCGGTCTATTGCACCGCACTTGAAATGCGGAGTGCCTTTACGGGCACCGTGAGTTCGAATCTCACCCTCTCCGTAAATACCAAAGAGGACAGCCGGGTGGCTGTCCGATTTGTTGTATGTGCGTGAGGAGGTGGGATTCGAAAGCCGGAGCACAACGGTGCGAGGCGGGGTTGCGGGTTTTACCAGCAGGGAAAAACCTGTGACCGAATCTCACCCTCTCCGCAATTTTTCGAAAAGGGTTTCTGAACCAAAAATATGGTCGGCGCGAAGCGCCGTCTGTTCTGCATTCCCCCCACAAAATCCTGATTCTGCAAGGATTCGCCACGCTCCGCGTGGCTCA
>Ga0209542_10002061_pt1 | contig 46055 bp, 48 predicted proteins | sample RifCSPhighO2_01_FD_184028 | JGI IMG/M metagenome (GOLD analysis project Ga0209542, IMG submission 184028) | Soil microbial communities from Rifle, Colorado - Rifle CSP2_plank highO2_0.1 (SPAdes) (version 2) | ecosystem: Environmental > Terrestrial > Deep subsurface > Rock core/Sediment ...
GCGACTTTTCTTACTAGGTCCTTCATAATTTTGTATTTCACCTCCTTTCGGAAAAAATAGACTACCTATAAAAATAGGTTGCAAAACTATTTGTATATATTTTAAATCTTGTATTTCTCACAAAAAACGGAGATGATCTATTAGATCCATCTCCGTTGGCGGTCAATTGGATGTAACTTATTTACTCTAGGTTTATTGCTTTATGTAATAGTTGTTTTAATATAGGTCATTAAATATCAGTTTGTCAATAGGTTTTTTCACGGAATAAATTTTCACCTTTCACTCGGCTAAAATATGTTTGGTTTTTTTGATATTTCGGACCGTAATCTGGGTCACACTGTGATCCTGCACGTAAATTTCAATCGAACCAAAGCCGCCGACACTATGGAGCGCGCGGGCAATCTCTTCAATCAGATCCGGTGAAATGTTTTTGTGGACCGTGAAATTCAGGTCCACCATTTTACTGTTATCAACCTGCGGAGTAATCCTGGTATTTGCAACGCTCATACGTTTAGAATGAAACTGGTATTTCTTCTTTGGGACCGTTTATTTCACCAACATACAGTGTGAAAGTCGTCTGATCCTCATTAACCGGCAGTCCGATGCGGGTGAGCTTGGTTGATAACGGCTGAACCTCAACGGTATCATTGTGAATTTCCGGAGCCAGCCGATCCTCAATGCCTGCGGGTTGAATCCGCACGTAGTTACGGGTATTTAAAAATAGCGATTCGTTAAAGTCGTTGACCAGTTTCAAATTAATGATCAGAAATGTCCGGCCCGCAACTGCCGTCGCCTTTTGGCCTTTAATGACAATTTGTTTAGTCAGTTGTGCATCAGTAATTGAGTAGCGAATCGGATTTGAAAGAGCTTTATCTTTGTCATACACCGGAATTGAAAACTCACGGCTGATACTGACTGTTTTTGCCCCAGACAGACTGGTTGTACTGGTAACACCTTGTACTCGCGCGCGACCAAGTGCGTACATCCGGATGCCAATCCCCACTGCCAAAAGCACTACCCCAACAAAAAGAATAGAACCAATCCGCTTCTTATTGAAGACTGTATTAAGGCGAATCCGGGGTGCAGTCCGCGCTTTTTCAACTGACATCACAAATCCGGAAAAAAGAATAGCAAGTTTTTCTCTGAGTTTTTTAAGCGTCAACGAAGGCAATGGCCGGAAAAATAAATGTTTTTGTACGGGTAATGAGGGTGCGCTGGTAAAATCCATAGTTGTATAAATTAATGGAAAATTAATACGTAGGCAGCAGGACTCGGGCAGAAATAAACGAAGCAGTAATTCTGTCCTTATTTAATTAAATCGCACTATATCCTACTAAAAAACAGATGTCAATAGTTTTATATTGATTGCACGCTGTTTTCAGTGAAGCATGATCATTTTATGTTGTGATATCGCCCTTTTTTAATTTTCGAAGTAACAGTAACACTGATTTTATTACGATCACTAAAATTATTGCGCCAAATGCTACTACAATTAAAATCACCGTATAATCCGGCGCCACGTGTTCACTAACTGCTGTGGTTGGTATGTTGGCTTCTGCCTGCTGTAAAATTTCAGGAGTTTTCACGGTAATTCGTCTGTGTTGTGCAAATTCACTCCCCCAGTTTTGCAAATAGACTACAATAATCGTTGGGACAAATTCCTGCACCTGATAGACCGGGCTGTTCGGATCAATGCCTTCGGTAAAAATTGCCGTACCTTTTTGCGGCCAGACATGAACTACGAGTTGTAATGAATCTTGAACTGGCGGCGCGTAGCGTTTGATGGAAACCTCGGGTTGACCCAACTGGTTGAGGTATTCAATAAATACTTTCGGCTCTTTTGCCCGGCCGATTTGTTTAAATACGAGTTCGTTATTTTGAAAAAACAAATAATGCGCATAGGTTGGTGTGTTTGAGTGGTAGCGTAAAATTGTGTTCTCGCCAATTTGCGTTGTGGCTAATGACTCGCCTAAAGTTGCAATCACCACTTCCTGAGTACTCCCTAAGGCAATTGAGCTTGAATCAGTTATTTGTGCGGTTTGCGCTTGCGCGATCAAATTACTCATAAATTGCAATCCTTACCTTCGAAAATTGTTTCTTTAAGCATGTCGAATACATTTTTCTGGGAATTACGTAAACCCTCCGGATCTACACAATAAATAGAAGCTGCCTGTGCTAGTTTCTCAAAATCCGGATCTCCATCTTTTTTCTCACTGTTGCAGCCCTCACCACTATCTGCTTGATTCCCAACGCAAACACTATCCTTTTCTCGTGCTGAATTATACGCAGTTAAAAGTGTGCAATTTTCATTTTCCGGCTCACAATTGGATGAATTAAATTCTTCATACTGATGCAGATGCGTTAACTCCTGAATAATTGTGGCGGCATTCACACTGCAGTTTTCATTTCCATTGCAGCTGACTGCAATATAAGCAGTTTTTCCGGCCAATTCACTAAAACCATCATTGGTTGATCGCTGCGAACTAAAAAACATCAAAGTCATTCCTGAATACAGGTGAGGTGGCAGGGCAGACAGGGTATGCTGGGTAATTTCCAAAGATTGTGCTTCCGGAGGATCAAGGTATTTAAATTCCGTTCCATATGTTTTGAAATCAGCGCTTAGATTCACTGCGGCGGTTATCATTTCTGTACTCTGCTTGGAATTCAGTTGCATCAGCACGACATCAGCATCTGTTATCGAATGTTCGAGACAATACTTTTTCCCGCCACCACAAGTTTGCTGTTTGCACATTACTCCCAGTGATGGGGTAGTAACATTATATTCATAAGTATCTCCGGGCTGGTAGTAATAGGTATTTCCGTCGTTACCATCTACTGTACAGTGAGACCCGTTGAGCGGCCGTTTCCGTGATTGCGCAGTCAGCTTACAAATGTCTATATTTAATAATAAGCAATTATCTTTATTTCGACATGGTTCGCAGTTACCGTCGATAAAATCATATCCTTGAATCGTATTCATACAGCATTGACCGCCATTTGCACAGGTATTACTATTTCCTTCCAACCCAAAAGTACTGCACTCTTCATTTGCCTCGGTACAATAACTTTGCAGGCAACTCTCGGCCACTTGACTTGCCTGACACTCTGCCAAGGTTGCAAATTCACAGACTTGGTTTTCCAAACAAGGATAGCAGGCAGCTCCCTCTTTACGAAATGAACCTTCTGCAACAGGCTGTGTTGTCTGGGGAACTTCGGTTTGCGGTGGACTGACTACCTGTTCACCTGAAGTAGTGGCGTGACAGGTTCCACCTTCGCTGGTTCCCAAGCATTCCTGTCCGACAGCACACGAAATGGAACAGTACGCATTGCATACCTGAGTCCCGCCTGCGCAACCATTGCTGCATTTACTCGGGCAGCCGGCTTTACAAACGCCACCGCTAATTGTTGGGTTACATCCGTACGGGCAGGAAAGTTGCGGATGACAGAAAGGCAGACATTCGGTTGTGTTGTTTTCGGTAATAATGCATCCGTTCAAACACGACGTTGGACAAGATGGCGGCGTATCAGTAGGCAAGTGACAGGTTGAGGTCTTGGGCACACATTTTTGACTTCCCGAACAACCAGAAGCCTGAGTAATTGTGGTTCCTGGATTACACGTATAATTACTCGGTACGCACTGGCCTTCAAAATCGCTACGGCAATCATACGTCGGCGAAGATTGCGGAAGGTTACACGTACATACTCCTCCGCCTAAGACACACGTACCGGTACTTCCACCCGATGTACAACTATCACCATTGTATTTTCCTAAACAACTGCTGACTCCCTGCGTGCAGTCAGGATAGGTTTGGGCGCGCTGCCTGATATCAAATCGGTTATTTAAAACCGCCATGGTTCCTACCACAAAAGAGATAACGAGAAACCCTAAAATAGTGAGGCTAAACGGGTCCGCGCTACCACGATTTTTCGAATTTACGTCTGAATGCATAAACTACCCGGGACTTTACAATCCCCGGCTAACTACAGCATGTCAAAGTCGGAGGTGAAGTTCAAGAAGAAATTATGGATTATTGCGTGTGAGCGGGTGGTGTGCGCGTGGGGTATCCCCAACCGAGTTTCTCATGTCTGAACGGAGTGAGTTAGAAACGAGGTTGGGGAGACGCGCACAGCAGGATCCGCTCACTTAAAAAAGATGGCTAGAAGATTTCTATTCTAAGGTAATCTCGGTCTTTGCCCCGCCGTTTTCCTGGGTAATTGAAACTTTTAAGGAGTTGGTGCTCGTTGAACCCTGCAGAACTGCTTTAAATAAATCATTTGCCCGGGTTTTGACATTATTACCTACGTGGTATCCCCGGTTCTCCATCTCACTTTTATACCAGTTATACACTGCTTCGCCATCCGCATCACTCGTATAATGGCCACTGCCACCATTTGCCCCCGGATACACCAATTGTTCACCAGTTGGTTTATCATCATCGGTACTCACAGAAATATTGACGCGACTGTCGCCGAGTGTTTGTGAAGTTTCAGGCGTGGCTTTAGGTGTTGCAGCAGGTCGGGGACTGGCAAGCGTAACCGGAGATGGAGTAGCGGATGCAGTCGCTTCACTACTTGCTTCAGGTGTAGGAGTTACAGTATTTTCAGGCGCTTTTCCGGAATTCGTCAACAACGAATAACCGACAAATACTACAATTACAGCAATGGTGAGTAAAGGCATAGGTTCGTTTGTTATAAACTACTTCCCCATGTCTTGTCAAATCAGAAATTTTCAGTCAAACTTTGACTGCGCATACCGTGGCAGTTCGATCTTTTTTCCATTTACCGGAATGCCGAGTACCCAGCCTAATGTATTTGCAACTGTCACCCCAACTCGCACTCCGGTAAATGAACCGGGCCCGGGATTAACCCTGATTCCGGTAATTTCGGTCAGTGTCAGTTTTTCTTGTTGCAGAGCTTTCGTAATGAGTGGCAGCACATTCTGTGATTTATTTTCACCGGTTGCTTCTTTATAGATTTTTAGTTTGCCGACTGAACGTACTATTACACTCGTATAAGAACTATCCGACGTATCAATCTCTAAAATTGCTTCCGGTTTTCCGTCACTTTGAATTTTGATTTTTGAATTTTGATTTTTTATTTTTACCGCTCCCGGCCGGATTATTTTCCACGGCTCAGTAGTACAATCGATAACGGTTGAGGCTTTTTTAAAAGTGCATTCACCTGGCACTACAAAATCAACCAGTTTCACTAATTCTGGATTTAATTCAACAGTCGAGTATGGCGTTGACTCGCCATGAAAATTGGCAGAAGGACCTAAAATCGGTACACCTACTCCCGCAATTATTTGTTGGGTAATCGGATGATCCGGTTGGCGTAAACCAATTGTCGTCCCGCCGCCGCGCACCAAAGAGGGAATTTTTTCAATCTGCCCGTAGTAAATAATAGTGAGTCCCCCCGGCCAGTATTCTGCCATTAATTTTTTTATTTCCGGCGGGGGAGACCTGAAATAATTTTCAGCCATAGCGATCCCGGAAACCAGTACCGGAGTTGCCTGGATGGGTGGTCTTCTTCGAATTTTAAATAACCGTTCAACCGCCTTTTCATCATCAATTCGACAACCGATACCAAATGCGGTGTCAGTAGGAAAAATTACCACTCCTCCACTTTTGAGAATTGAAATTGCCTGGTTTATTTCATCCATGCTGCAACCTTTATAAATTCTTTGTTTCTGTCATGCTGAATTTATTTCAGCATCTATAAAATTCATAGACTTAGTCCTGAATCTATTTCGGGATCCTGAAATCCCAAAGGGATCCCTTCGGGACAAGTTCAGGATGACAAGTGATTTAATAAATTTAAATAAATATGTGGGTACGCAATTGTGTGGGTGTCATCTTTATTCACTCTAAATAAAAATTCCTGCACTGTTTTCGGTAATAAGACTTTAATCACCTCTGGCCACTCGATGACTACCAAATTGCTTGGATTGGTTAAAATTTCAGTCCAGTCAATTCCAGCCAAATCTGCTTCTGACTGCACTTGATATAAATCCAAATGTAAAAACAGCTTAAACTTTGTATTTGTAAGCGGGTACTCTTTAACCATCACAAAAGTAGGGGAGACCAGGCGGGTAGTGAGACCCAAGCCTTTTGCCAATCCTTGCACAAAAGTAGTTTTACCACTCCCCAATTCTCCGGATAAAGTAAGTATAGTTGCACGTCCGAGTTCGGCTGCTTCTACTTCCCTTTTTTTAATCAAAGAATGCCCAATTTTTTCGCCAAAGTTTTGAGTGGCTTTGGCGCTGGTGGTAGTAATTTCCATAAACTTATAGCTGCTAAAGAAATTCCGAGTGTGTCAATAATCACGTCCCGGAAAGCTCCCTCCCTGGTCGGTACAAACATCTGGTGTACCTCATCAGTCATCCCATACACCACGGCAAACAGGAATGCATTATACCGGTTTTGCCAAAGGGGCGCCGGATAAGTGTTTTTCAGGGAACGAAATAACAACACATACAAAACCGTGTACTCAATCACATGCAGCGTCTTAAAAAACAGAAACTGGATTGCTGGGGTATCTGAAACTTTTACACTGGCCCGGGAAGACAGAAAAAAAATAAATCCCATCCATAACACACTCGGTAACCAGTAAAGCATCGTTATCATCTATCTAATTATACTGTACGGTTTTTTAAACGTAAACGGTACGCCCAGTACCCACTGGCGCCGGAAATGGCCAGCCCAATAATTATTACTAATATACCTGCTGGAAATGTGGCCGGAGTATCTGTAGCCTGTGAATCCTGTTGACTGCTAAGTTGCGTAATTGGCGAAGCTAACTCCTGAGTACCCAATACTTCCTCACTCGGCTGTGGCGAAGGCGAACTTCGCTGTGGAGAAGGTTTGGGAGTTGGTTTTGGTGAGGGTGAGCTAGTTGGCACGGGACTTGGTGTAGCAGAAGGACTCGGATTCGGTGTAGCAGATGGTGTGGGATTTGGCGTTGGATTTGGACTGGCTTTAATTGCGGAATTTTTACTGCCTTTAGTTGCCGATTCTAAAAGCGCAAAACTTCCAGTCTGATCCGGACTGCGGCCAAAGGTTTGGTATTCACCATAACTTGTTTCATAATTATACTGATCAATTAGACTTCCAGTTGAGTCAAAAACTACTACCGCATCGCCATCATTATTGAAAAATGACTTCAAACTGTCAATCACCGGATATGTCTTATCGGTAATATTAATTTCACTTAAAGATTTTCTTGCTTTGTTTCCGTTGTCTTCACCAAATGAAATGTCATCGTCAATATAATAACTTTTTAAGTATTCTGCGCTTTCACTCGCATTGTAAAATTCCACCCATTCAGTATCGGAAAACGGACTGAATTCGTTAATCACTACTTGGGCATAAGAAACAGAAGAAAACGCTAATCCAAAGAGCGTTAAACAAACACCGAGTATTATTATTTTCTTCGTCATGCTGAACCTTGTCCTGAACTTGTTTCACGGATTGTTTCAGCATCTCTTTTAATGTAAGTGGATCCTGATCCGCCAGCTGGCGGATCCTCGCAATGACACAAAATGCAACATCCATCTGTCATCCCGACCGCAGTGGAGGGATCTCACACACCCCAAACTTGGGATGTAAAAGATTCCTCGACGGAGTTTATCCCGATGAAAATCGGGACTCGGAATGACACTGTAAACAAATTTTTACTGGACGTGCAAATAGAAACTAATCACTCCATCACCGTGTTCGATATATTTGATGTTGATTATCGACGACCCACCGCACTGTTGTTTCGATGAATAAAGCGTCCCATCTTTCGGCGCGCGGATAATTGCCGATGAGTTGGAATACATATCTATACCAGTATGAATCCCACCGCTATAGGCGTACCGCCAGGAATATGGTGTCTGACCATAGTGCTGGGTGACTAACACATCACCTTCAAGTGGCCACTCCCAGCTGCCTGAACCAATAGTAGCAGTTCCACCTTCCTGCTGGTCGTTGACGCTGCGGGATTTTAAATACTCTCCTGGATTTACCCACTGGTTGTTTTTTCGTACCTCAAAATGCAAATGCGCGCCAGTTGAACAACCAGGATAGCCGCTATTACCGACCAGGGCAATTGGATCACCCTGTTTAACCGGTCCTTCTTTTACCCCGCTGACGAGTGCGGCTTCAATTGCCTGTTTCTCGGCGAGGGCCTGTTGCAACATTTTCTGGTAGGTGGCTTCGTCATTTTTTGTTTGCGTAAGAAGCGCCTGTTTCTGTTTTTTCTGCTCTTCAAGTTTCTTTTGCTGGGTTTCGAGTTGTACTTTCAGGTTCTCCTGTTCCTGCTTTTTCTCTTCCCGCAATTGCTTTTGTTCACCATACGTATCTTTGGTGATCTGGACGTCAGTCATTACTTTCTGATCATGTTCCTGCACGATTTGAATGTACTTGGCGCGGTTTACCAAGTCAGTAATCCCGTCTGAGGTGAGTAACAAGGTCAATTGGGAGACCCGGCTGACTTTGTAGGCGGCTACAATCCGGTTAAGCAATAATTCTGAGAGTTTTGAAAGCGTTACTTCAAGCTTCTCGATTTTGAGCGTCAATCCTTCGATCTGCTGACCAAGTTCGGTAATCTTCGTCTCAGTGGTCTCCACTTCTTTTTCAAGCAGGGCGATGTTACCGTCCATTGATTTAATTTCGGAGTTTAAGGTTTTAGTCTTAGTCTGGGCATCGGTAATTTTTTGCTTTAAATCTTCGATCTTGTTTTCAATATCATCGACTTCGCCGCCTATACCAAAGTGTTCGTGGCCGGGGTGAGCTGCAGCCGGCAAAACAGAATTTACTACCAGTATGATAGTCGCGGTGAAAATGAGGAATTTTTTCATAGGTGAACTTCCCTTCACCTTAACGCAAATAGCGAAGAAGCGCAAGCGAGCTGGCAAAAACGCCGAGAAGCATGCCAACACTTAAAAGTCCGCCCAAAAACGCCGCGTAAAACAGATTGGGTACAGGGAAAAGCGGAATACCGACAAAAAGCGTCTGCAAAAACTGGCTACTATATATAAGCAGCCCCACGTTCGCAGCCCATCCAATGAGCGCGCCAATCATGCCGTATAAGGCGCCCTCGAGAATGAATGGTCCCCGAATATACCAGGGTGACGCACCCACGAGCTGCAAAATTTCGATTTCTTTGCGCTTCAAGGCTATCTTCATACTGATGACGGTAATAATGGTAAACAGCGTCACAAACCCCAGGAAAACTACCAGCACAACCCCAAACGTGCGAATCGTATTCGTCCAGGCTAGCAGTAAATCAACCACTTCCTGTTGATACACCACTTCTTCGATCCCTGATTCAGCTTTTAAATTTTCGGCAAGATCCCGCAAATATTCAATTTTTTCCGCGCTCACTTCAAGTGAAGCGGGTAAAATATCGGCGGAAACCATTTCGAGTAGCAGCGGATCTTTTTGAAACTGCTGCTTGTAAATTTCAAGCGCTTCATCTTTGGAAATGTATTTAACTGCAGCCACTTTTTTATTCTGCTTCAATTTATCTTCAAGCGCGACGATGTCGGTTTCTTTTTTCTCGTCTGTGAAAAATACCGTAATCTGCGGTTTTTGTTCAAAGTAGTTGAGAACCACTGAAGACCCGATCGATAGCAAAACAAATAGTCCGCCGACGAGAAATGTCAGCGTCATCACCGAAATGGCGGCAAAGGCCTGATACGGCGAACGGCGGATATGTTTCCAGGTGTTTCGGCGGATACTCATCGATATTTTCCCTTCTTTTCGTCCTTGACGAGTTTGCCTTTTTCAAGGGCAATCACCCGTTTTTGCATGCTGTTAACGACATCTGCGTTGTGGGTTGCCATAATGACGGTCGTCCCGAGTTTGTTGATTTCTTTGATAATTTTTAGAATTTCCCATGAAGTGGTCGGGTCAAGGTTACCCGTCGGCTCGTCAGCCAGCAGCACCTTTGGTCCACCGATAATGGCTCGGGCAATTGCGGCGCGTTGCAGTTCACCGGCTGAAAGTTGGGTAGGAAATAAAAACAGTTTATCCTCGAGGTTTACCAGTTTAACTACTTCCCTTACCTTGCGGTCAATTTCCGTCTTGCCCTTACCCAGTATTTCGAGAGCTATTGCCACATTTTCATATACGGTCCGGTCAGCCAGGATCTTAAAATCCTGAAAAATCATCCCAATTTTCTGCCTGAGTTCGGGAACTTTTGAACGCGGCAGTTTAGTCACATCCTGGGAATCAATATGAATTTTGCCGCTTGAAGGCAGCAAATCCCGAATGAGGAGACGCAACAAGGTTGTTTTACCAGCTCCTGAATTCCCGACCAGAAACAGAAACTCGCCGCTTTCAACGGTAAAATTTATGTCGCTCAGCGCTACTGATTTTGCGCTGTAACGTTTTGATACGTCAGTAAACGAAATAAGCATGCAGTATTACCCTTTCTCATTTTTTAATACGTGCGGTCTCGATCTCATTGATTCTACTCTCCATCCGAGTCTCTTCCTGAACGCTAAGTTCAATGAGAGAGAGCGATAAATTCCGTTCGCTATTTAAGCTGATTATACGGGAAAAGAGAAAACCCAGTAACATGAAACTAACAAAGCTAATTAGTAAAAGCCGCAGTAAATATGATCGCGGCCGGCGTTCTACCTCACTCTCCCATTTGAGCAGCCGCTTGAAAACTCGCATACGCTTACATTACTTCAAGTTTGCACACATCCATAAACCAGCCAGCTTTTTCAGAAGCAAATGTTTCACCGGTCACGCGCACTTTTTTCCCAACATAATCATTGAGCGTAACGACTGAAGAAACTAAGTAAATATTTTGCGAGATTCCACCAGGCCGTTCCAGATGATGTGAACCGACACTGTCTTCGGTACCACCCTCTTTCAAATCTCCTTCACCGGTATCTTTACAATTTGCGCTAGCGACACCTACTATTTTGGATAAACCTTCAGCGGTCGTACCCCCACCGGTAACACTGACAACAGTTTTGGAACTTTTATTTTGTGCGAGCACATATCCGGTTACTCCGCCGGAAAAAACAATTGCCACGGCCAAAATAAGTAGCGGCAAACTTGCGTTTAACTTTGTTTGCTTCTTCATAGATTTTCCATCAAGATTATGGATAATTGACTTTTGTGCAGTTGCAACCGTTTTTTTCAGTTCGCTTTGCATGGTTTTTGCTCCTGTTTCTCCCATATTCCCCCCTTTTTGCGCTGTATAAAATAGTACTGATAATTGCTAAGTTTTGCAAGTCAGAAATCGTTCCTTTGCCGAAGCAGCTGTAGAATCAGTTCCCCCACTCTTTAAAAGTCCAAGCAAAGTCGAGAGAGTTATTCTTGGAGTCTTGGTTGGTGTCACAGGAGAAGGTAGTGCAGGTTGAGAGTAACCAGTTAGAAATAAGAAGTTCTGCATCAACTTCATTTACTTGTCCACTCTGATCAAAATCTCCTGTGGCAAAGGGAGAAGGTGAAGGAATAGTTGAGGGTAATGGTGATACTGACGGAGCAGCTTCACAACTGATTTGCTGACTGGTTCGTATATCTACCCAGCAGGTTTGACCGTAGGCTTTGATCGTTGAAACCAGATTTTGCAAATAATAGAGATCGCCCACTTTAGCCAAAGGCACATCAAGCCGGTTTTTCAAAAAGTTGTAATCTTTCCTGAAAATCTGAGCATACGCTTGAAACACCGGATAACTGGTCAGCGGAGTAATCCGGTTGGTTTCCCCTCCAACAAAAGCCGGGGAATTGGTGATATACCAAGTGGGAATATTTTGCGTAATTTTATCGATATGAGTTTGTGCAGCTGCAACTGAATTATCTTTAATAAATCTCGCAGTTTCCGGAAACAGATTTAAATATACGTAAGATCTCAACTGACTTGAGGTTGGATCACGTGAATCATCCCCACCTTCTTCAGTAAAGTATCGAGCTTGATTGTATGAGTTGGTATCAAACTGATTAAAATCCAACCCACTATTAAAACCGGTAAGCGCCCGGCTGCTGGCTTGATCAATATAGTTTTGATTGTTGACTATGTACGCAAGTCTGGCCATGCCAATACAGCCGGCAATATCCCCATATTTAGTGACACAGCCACCATCATCCATCCAACCGACACTACCGCGGTTTTTTAATGTATCAAATAGCCCAATGATTTGGGACCATTTGCTACTTACTAAGGTTGTGTCTCCAGTAGCGTCGACGTAATCCCATAAATGATAAAAAGTTTGAATCATGGGATGAGATTGATTTAAGTTGTTGGGAGTAGTGGGAATTGTTTGCAAAGGATGGTATTCTCGGCGTGCTCCAGTTTGCAGCGGCAACCACGGTGCTTTGTTGTAGACCTGTGTGCCAACATAAGGCGGATAGCTGGTAATTTCCTGAGTTAGATAAGCTCTTAAAGACTGCTTAACCGGATCGCCATCTGGCAAGTACTTGTACGCTTCAGCCAGTGTATAGACTGGCTCTCCCGCATGATACCAGAAATAGATAACGAAATTTTCGTTTACATTGTACCGGTAGGGAGCTAAATGCCCGGCGTTAATCATGGCCTGAATTTTTTGGGAAAGTTCCTGGCGCAGTGGATCTGCTTGTGGCGCAATATTCGTCACCACTTGTTTCTGCCACACATATTTGTCGACTTCTTGTTGGGTGAGCGCATAGACAGGTTTTTGAAATGCGCTGCTAATAAATAAAATGATAACTGTGATTAAGATAAATTTTCTCATCTGATTGTTCCCGTGACTGCCATAACTGCTCCACCACGAAAGACTACATACATACTGTTACCACTGATTGATGGCGACATCAGCCCTTCTCCGCGGTTATCATATCCGGCTATATCTGGATAGGATGTATTTGAGCCTGGTTCCCCTGTCGAATTGAAGAAGAACGGGAAGCTACTACCACCACAGTGGCCGCTTTGCATATTGGATACGACTTGAACGGCATTAAAAGTTCTCCGAGCCGTTAGATCGATCGAGGCCACACACCTCCTGTTGTGAGTCGCATAAATAACACTATTGCCACTCACAAAAGCTGAGTTGTCATCGAGGTCATTATTGGGCATGCTTCCGAATTCACCCACTTGGCCAAGCGGTGTAATTTTTCCGGTAGTCAAATTCACTTTACCTAAGTCTGGTGCGTAATTTGTACCAAATGAACCTCCCATTGAAGTAGTCTTACCGCGATAAAATAAATAAGCCTGATTGTCAGACCCAATAGTTGGTGGAACTAATGCGTCGTTATGATACGCAATATGGCTCATGGCTGTATCAAAAGTTTTGGTTCCAGAAGAGCCGTTAAGCACAAAAAAGGTTTGGAAATAAGGATTTTGCTGGTAATGCGTAGTTAGTGCTGGCTCAACAGTAGGCCAGTCAGAAGCAGAAAGCGAGCTGAAAAAAGCATCGGTATTGGTAAAAAGATCGATAGTTGATGGGTGTTGAGGTTTGACTGTGAAGATAACTTTGTCCAGTGCAGTGACCGGCCAATAATGAAAAAGTGAATCTCCTGGCAAAGTGAATGGATTCCAACCGCTGCATACAGTGCCGTTTGAATTTGTTGTTGCAGACAGAAGGCAACGGGGAATCATATCTTCTCCGGCAAAATATATTTTTGAGCCATCAGGACTTGCAGCTGCAGAATTGTAGATGGGCGCTCCCACTGAATATCTAAAAGTTAAATCCCCTGCTTGCGAAAAACAATAATAGTATCCGGAAGTTGAACCGATACAGACCTGATTATTCACAAATAGTGGTGCAGAATAAATTGGTCCGGTTGGGTAAGCCCAGGCTAAAGAACCGTCTGAAGTATTAATAGCATAAAAATTTCCATCAGCGCTGCCAAAATAAACTATTTGACTAGCATATGCTGCAGTGTGCATGATTGGACCACCGGTTGGATAACTCCATAAAGTATTGCCAGTTGCAGAGTCGACACCATAAAAAATGCCCTGATAACTGCCAAAATAAACTTTATTATCTCCGGTTACGACTTGAGCAAGCACCGGAATCTCAACTGTAAATTTTGCAGGAACAGTTACCCCATCCCATTTATTTCCATTTATCCACTTCCATTTCACTTGCAATGGTTGAATCAGATCGTACGCAACGTGACCAGTACGTTGTGCGTCATATTGCAACTGCGACCAGTCTGTATTTTGGGTTTGGGCTGCAGCTGGTTCTGTAAATAATAGAGAGAAATAATGACGCAAAAGAAAGCCTGTTCCGGTAATTATTAGGATAACCACAAAAATTTTAATAAAGCGTTGCATGGACTTACTATGCGATAAAAGCATGATTAAATCAAGTAATTTATAATCAAGGAGTCTATTAATTCCCCCATTCTTTGAAGATCCATGAGAAGTCAAAGGAGTTGTTCTTGGAGTCCTGGTTAGTATCACAGGAGAAGGTAGTGCAGGTTGAGAGTAACCAGTTAGAAATAAGAAGTTCTGCGTCAACTTCATTTACTATTCCATCTTGATTAAAGTCTGAAGTTTTAAAGGGAGTGGGAGAAGGACTGCTACTTGCGCTTGGCGGTACTGAAGGGGCAGCCTCACAAGTTTCGGTTCCATTTCTGACGTCAGTCCAGCATGTTTGACCGTAAGCGTTGAGAAGCGTTGTAAGTTTACCTATATAATAAAGATCGCCGCGCCTTGCATAGGGCACGTCCAAAACTTTTATTAACTCACTGACATTGGCTTTATACACATACGCTTTAATCAAATAGTAAGTCCAGGAAGTATCAGGGCTAAACATGTTGTTTTCAGAATACCCCGAACCTAAAAACCAATTGAGCTCCAGGCCTTTGACTATATGCGATCCAGAAGCATCGGCATTACCCACACCTCCGTACCCGCCTTTATACATATACCAATCAGGCATATATGGAAAAATAATATCGAAAACCTGTTTTACCTGAGTACTTGTAATATCTCCCATGAATCTCCCGGCCTCTGGACCAAAGAGAGTAACTACTTGATTATTCGCTCTACTGGTGAAAAAGAGCGGTATTGACCATTCATGATTAAACGTTACTTCAAAATTGGTTTTTCCGGTAGTAATTGTATTTTGGAAGCTGGTAAGCACTGTACTCGAGTTGTTTATTTTATCAACCGCAGCAGCTATATTGGCGGTATTGTTGGTCAGAGTTGCTAACCTTACGTAGCCTATCAAGCCCAGTAATTTTGGATACGTATCAACTGCTGAGCCCGATGAGGCAAATGAGTTGTAAGAACTTTGCACATTACTCCAATAAGTGGTTGCAATCGAACTATCATTAAGTGCATTGGCACAACTCCAGATCACGTAAATCCCCGTAACTGGAACTGTCGTTTGCGGCCAGACATTAAGAGGCAGATTTTTAAGAATTGGATAGTATTCCCGTCTCAGACCCCTGGTCTCGTCTATATTGTCTCCGAATGTTTGTGGATAATAAGCTGTTGAAAACGTCTGTGATAGTTGGCCTTTGATATATGTCGCAGTTGAAGTCTTGAGAGTTGAGCTTAAATATGGGTAAGCCTGACAGAGATTAAGAAGTTCCTCTCCAGGGTAGCCGAAGTAGTATTTAGCGCCGGTTATGCCCTGGTCTTGGAAAAGGGGGTCAAGCCTGCCGCCTGCTGTAATAATTTTTTGGACTTCTGACTCCAGTTTTAATTTATATGCATTGGTACTTAAGTCCGGGAGGTTTTTAACAACTTGTTTTTCGTAAATATATGGGGAGTAATCAGCGGCATAAATAATGTTTGCCCTTGATAAAAAGATAAGAAAAGCTAGTGTTAAAATAAAAGGCTTTTTCATGTTATTGGAACATTCCGAGAGAGCCGCCAATATAGTAAAGACGACCATTTGCAATTACCCCTATCGGGTTGCCACCCGACCCTCCTCCGATACGATCGCCGATTTTAAAACTTCGTTCAGTCCCAGAATAAATACCGCCGATTTCGGTGTAACTACTTCCAATAAGGACTGCGTTACCAGACAAACTTAGGTGTGAAAGCTCGTCACCGACCAAGTGAAAATCCTCCCAACCCATCTTGCAGGATTCATTTGAAAGATTGGGGCAGTTTAGATGTGAGATATAACCAGTGGTTATGTTGAATCGACCAACATCAACGTATGGTCTCACTGTAGTGCCTGAGTCATACATTGAATAGTACGAGCGCCACAAAATCCATCCCTGGTTAGCTGAATCGTTAATTACTGGCGGATTAGGGACGTATCCACTTCCACCTGTATAGAGAACCGCAGGAGTGTAGACAGGATTACCAGTATCAAGGTTAAGCGCATACATTACCTGACGATCAGGATTGGCGTTAATATATGAAATAATATTTTGTTGTTCTATCTGGTACATAGCCTCAGTAGAATTAATCGTGAATCCCTGACAAGTTTGACTACATTCTGCGCTTCCGGTAGTTGCCGTTGCATGGCATTCACCAAAAGTGAAATTGCCGCATTTGCCGCTTTCTAGCATATCTCCATCAGCATTTAACATGTCATGGAAAGCTCTGACTGGTTCAGTACGGAAGTAGACGAGGTTGTTAGTTTCGGATACCACCGGCCAGTAGTAACGAAAACCATCCCCATTGAGTTGTTTGCTCCATTTTGCCTGATGCGTATTTATGTCAACTGCGTAAGCGATCATGTTTTCCGAACCAAATAGAATCAGGTTTTTATTAATTGATGCAGCAGGCGACATGGTGATCGGTGCGCCGGTGTCAAATGACCAGAGTGGTGTGCTTCCATCAGATTGATTAAATGCATATAATTTACCGTCTTTGGAGGTGACATAGACGTTATTGCCAAAAGCGACAGGCGCGCTCACAATCCCTGCGCCGGTTTGATATTGCCAGATGAATTTTCCGTCGGAAAGGTTAAGAGCTACGACTTTGCCGTCCTGGTTACCAAAAAAGACTTTGCCGTTGTCAATTGCAGCTGTAGCATATATAGGCGACCCGGAGGGATAGGACCAGATTTGGGCACCTGTTGTGTCGTTTAGCCCATACATCACCCCTTCAAAATCTCCTATAGCTACAATCCCGTTTGAGACTACCGGTTGAGCATAATCTCCTATGGAAATATCTGCATTCACAGGTCTCCATGTCCACACTCGAGTGAAAGCTCCTGATGTTCTGAGATTTGAATTGTTATACCCAGTTCTTTGCGGGTCATGCTGTAGCTGTGGCCAGTCTGTGCCCGATGTTTGAGCTACTGCTTCCTGTGGTTGTGTAAATGATAGGGAGGAATAATTACGCAAAAGTAACCCGGTTCCGATAAGTACTAAAATAACCAGGAAAATTTTAATAACCCGTTGCATACCAGTACTATGCTGTAAAAGCGCAATTAAATCAAGTCGAGTCTAGAAATTTTATCTGACGGCAAACTTTTTTAAATAGGCTTCGATAAATGGATCAAGATCCCCATCCAAAACTGCCTGCGTGTTTCCGGTTTCGTGTTCAGTGCGCACATCTTTAACCAACTGGTAGGGTTGTAAAACATAATTTCTGATTTGATTCCCCCAGCCCGGTTTTTTATACACACCGCGCAAATCTTTTTGGGTGGCAGCTTTTTTTTCTTCGTTAAGTTCCCAGAGTTTGGCGCGCAGAATTTTCAAAGCATTCTCGCGGTTTTGCCCCTGATACCGTTCGGTTTGGGCAGTGACTACAATGCCGGTTGGCTTGTGTTTGAGCCTGACTGCGGTTGAAACTTTGTTGACATTTTGACCACCCTTACCACCTGACCGATAAAATTCCCACTCCACCTCATCATCCTTAACCTCAATCCCGCTTTCACTTTCAACTACCGGCAAAATAGCAACCAGTGCAAACGAGGTCTGGCGTAAATTGTCAGCGTTAAATGGTGACAATCTTACTAAACGATGAACTCCACTCTCGGCTTTTAAATATCCAAATGCGTATCTTCCGGACACCGTAATGGTCACTGATTTGATCCCGGCTTCTTCGCCTGGAGTTGTTTCTACCTCTTCCCAGGTCCAACCTTTTGACTCGATAAAGCGGGTATACATGCGAAAAAGAATTGATGACCAATCCATGGCCTCGGTTCCACCCTGGCCGGCATGAATAGAGAGAATCGCGTCGCTCCGATCATAGGGACCTGACAGATAAATTTTCAGCTCCATCTTTTCCAGAGCTGTGCGAAATTCTGCCTCATCCCCCTCTGCTGCGAGCAACTCTAGCATCTCCACTTCTTCAACCTCTTTTTGCAGTTGCGAGAGTTCCCGCATCTTAGCTGTGGCTTTTTGCTGATCCTGCCAGAATGCCGGATCTGAAGCTTCATTGCCTAATTGTTCAATTTTAGCCTTGGTTTCGGAAATGTTGATTTTAGTAAGTAGGTCGTTTAACCGTTGTTTTAATTCTTCCATAGCGCTTATTGTAGCGGTTTTGAGGCAAGGAGGCAAAATGATACAATTTGCCTCTATGAAATTAGAATCGTTCGTAAATCTTGGCCTGAGCTTACCTGAAAAATCAGAAGTTATTGAAGCCCAACGTATGGCAGTTGTCCGATGCGGCCTCACACTGGACCAACCGAATAGTTATGCAGGTTTTGAGCAGTCCGTTATAAACATGTTCGCCTGGTTTGGCATATCAGAATCAGATAATCCTTTAGATCAATTCAAAAACAGGCAGCGATGGCAACGTGAATATAATAGTTGGCATAAAGCATACCGATTAAGACGGGTGGCTGATATAGAAATACTTACTTTAAAACATGGCTATGCAAACATTTTTTTCGTTGGAGAACATGTCGTTGACGATACTTCTGCGCTCTTGGTATATCCTGGACCTTGTTCACTATCGTATGCCAACCATATTGGTGAAACTGCTCCAATTGAACATTACTACTCAATCTTTGAACAGGTTATTGGTGTCTCACCGCATGAACAACGATATCAAAATCAAACTGGACTCATGTTTTTTTATGTCGCAAACTATACATACAAAAGAATTCCGGCTTCAACTGATTATTACAACCAACCTCCATGGAACTGTACAGGGTAAATCCTGGTTGAACTGACTATGAAGGCAGAAATCCAGAAAATTATTTATATAGATTATCCGGTCAAGCCGGATAATGACAAAATGATAATAAATAACCCCAACACGATCCGGTACACGATAAACGGCCAGAGGGTGTGTTGGGAAATAAATTTCAAGAAATACTTAATGGTAAGGTAACCAAATACAGCTGAACTGAGAATTCCGGCAACAAAAAATAACTGCTGGTTGAAAGTCAGTTGTCCGCTCGTTGCCAGTTCTATAAGATGCAATAACTTTTTCCCGCCTGCTCCAGCAATAATGGGCGCGGATAACAGAAACGCAAATCGCGCAGCTTGCTCGCGCGTCAATCCCCGTTTGAGTCCTGCGGCAATCGTAATCCCGGAACGGGACACGCCAGGGATGAGTGCAATTGCCTGGGCTGTGCCGATAATCAGTCCATCCAATAATTTAAGTTGCGGAATTAATTTTATTTTCCGGCTGGCGACTTCCACATAGATCAGTACAAACGAAAATAGAATAAGAGCTGCCGCAACCAAAATCGGGGAACGAAATACAGTATTTACCGCATCTTCAAGCAGTAAACCGAAAAGAACAGCTGGAATTGTACCGATAAAAAGTAATAAAAACAATTTGTCATCCTGAGGTATTTCCGACCAGGTAGGGCGCTTTGCCAGATTCCTCACTCCGTTCGGAATGACGAAAATCAACTTTATCCATTCGTTTTTAAAAAACCATAGTACGGCAAGCAAGGTTCCCAAGTGAAGAGCTGCATCAAAGGTTAATCCGTACGTTTCCTGCGAAATATTCAATAATTTTTCAAACAAAATGAGATGCCCGGTTGAAGATACAGGTAAAAATTCGGTAATCCCCTGTACTGCTCCGAGTACTATGGCTTTAAAAAGTTCAATCATAGCAATGACGATTATTAAACAAGCGACTTTAAAATCTCTACATTTTGTTTGTCCGGTCCTTTGCCATCAAATCCCGGAGTTTCGAGAATAAACGGCAATTCCTTAAATTTTTCATCATGCAGCAGTAACTTGAATGGCATTGCGCCGATTTTACCTGCACCAATATTTTCATGCCGGTCACTATGACTCTTAAATTCACCTTTACTGTCATTAGCATGCATACAAACTATGTTGGACCAGCCAACTGTTTGGTCAATCGTTTTTGAAAGTTGGGTAATTTTTTCCAAAGAATCAAACGAATAGCCGCCGGCAAACATGTGACACGTATCAAGACAAATCCCTAACCGGGAATTATCTACTAATAGTAACAGTTGCTGCAACTCTGCAAAACTAGCGCCAATTCTACCCTTACCGCCGGCAGTAATTTCCAGACATAATTTCGCGTGCCCATCTGCTTTTTTAAGAATTTGCTTTATCACTTCCGCAACCGGCTTAACCACGGTTGCAAATCCCCGCCCTCCATGGCTACCCGTGTGAACCACTACTCCGGTTGCGCCAATCTGATCTGCGAACTGTAAATCGGTCACTAAACTTTGAGCGGATAATTCGAGTAATCGCTGTTTGTCAGTTCCTAAATTAACTAAGTAATTGGCATGAATAAAATTCGGGCCAATTTCGAGTTTCGTTGCTTCTTTTTTAAACTGACTGCAATCACCACTCGTTGCTTTTGGCGTGCCAAATGAACGCGGAGATGAAGAAAAAATCTGCAGGCAATTTGCCCCCATTACTTCAATTTTTGTAAGTGCAGCGGGCATGCCTTTAGCAATAGAAACATGGGCGCCGATTTTCATTACAGTTGTAGTCCTCGGTAAATCACCGCGATATTAGAACGGAAGGTGTAAAAAATCCAAATGGTGGCAATCAAAAGTCCCGGAAACACAACGAGCTTTTCTACCCAACCGCCGGTTTTGACACGTAAAAATGCCAGCGGCGGAAATCCAAACTTAAATGGAATTGGGTATAACCACGGCACGCCCTGAATCGTCAGTGAATCAGTGAGGAGATGAGACAGATAGCCCCATAAAAAAGTTTGCTGTAAAAGTCCGTGATCCAAATTTGATAAGGGAATGAGCTGAAGCAGCAGTCCAAATACAAACGTAAATAGAACTACACCGATAATTGAATGGGAGATATGTCGGTGCCCCTGCAAAAACTCGCGTGTCATTTTGCCTTCCCATGGCAATAACCGATGACGCCAGGCAGGCGAAGCCACGTTATCGATATCAGGAATCATTGCGCCTAATATGGTCACGATTCCAACTCCCACCAGTGTTTCCCATGTCATGCTTGCAGGCGGAAACGCCAGAATTCTATATGAAACAACTGTTACTGCTCCCAGATCATGTGTTCTCTGTAACATGCAGTTTATGGTACCATATTAGTTATGCATATTAACCTTCGTCTTTTATATCTCTACCTTTTCTCATTTGTCGGATTATTAATTACCGTCATTGGCTGCACCCGCCTGGTGACATTAGGTCTGAAAACGTATATTTTTACCAACTCTGACTATTATTATTTTGCTAAACCGCTCATGGTTGACGGAACCATACCACCGCGAAATGAAGATGAACAACGTAAAGAACAGGAAGCTTCAACTCGGGCCAACCGCGAACGCGAGGCTGCCGAGGCGATTGCCATGATCGTTGTTGGATTTCCACTCTACCTCTATCACTGGAGCTTGATTCAAAAAGAAAAGAAGTGAAAAAATGATCAACAAGCTTGCGGAAAAAAACTTGCTCGGCATTCAACTTGTTTTCGGGCTCATTTGGTTTAAATCCGCAATACCTAAATTTCTGGAACCCCTCTTTGTCAACAATCTGGCATCGACGTTGACTTATTTTGCATCGAAAAATCCCCTCCCCTGGTATAGACAGTTTTTGCAAACTACTGCTATTCCCAACGTCTCACTGTTTGCCGAACTGACTCGCTTTGGAGAATTAACTGCGGCGATTTTATTAAGCGTAACCGCCATTCTTGCTTTGCGCAAAATGCGCATGTCAAAATTGCATGAACTGGCTATTATTGGCGCGATAATTGGAGCCTGGCTAAATCTACAATTTGGTTTGGCTTCGTTTTGGACTTCACCTGCAAGCGAAACTCTGAATTTGTTGATGTTTTTAGTGCAGGGAATTTTTGTATTTTACCACTGGCAGACGATGAAGAACTAATTTACTTAGTTTTGACTAACTTCAAGTAACCAACTATACAGACGGTTATGAACATAAACGCCAGAAGTGACAAAAATGGAATGGTGATAAACCCAAACCATTCGATAAATTTGGTAGTGCATGAAATTCCCGCCAAACACGGTGCCGTACTTTCCGGAATAATCTGGTAATTCAGCAAGTTATGATAACCAGCAATGAGTCCGCCAATCACGCTTAACGGTAAAACATAATACGGTAAATTTCTGTCTTTTTTTAGTATCCCAACTGCAATTATGACAACCAGCGGATACATGGCAATCCGTTGATACCAGCAAAGAATACACGGAGGAAAGTGGAGAATTTCGCTGAAATACAGACTGCCCGCCATTGAGACAAACGCCATCACCCACGAAACGTTTAAAAGTAACTGCAACAGAAATGGTTTATTTTTAAGAAAAAGTCTTTGACTTGAAGTGGATGTAACCGATTTACTCACACTTATTTCGCTTCGTTTATTGCAGTTTCTACTTTAGTTTTCAAATCTGCAAAATTAAATAAATCCAGTTTTTTGCCGTTTAAGAAAAACGTGGGGGTGGAATTAATACCCAAACTGGTACCCTCATCTACATCTTTTTGCACTTTCTGGTTGTAGGTACCCTCGGCCATTTCTTTGGTGAATTTATCCATATCCAACTTGAGTTCGATTGCAAATCCGTTGATTGTCTCCTGCGACAGGTTAGTTTGATTTTTAAATAACAGGTCGTGCATTTCCCAGAATTTCCCTTGCGCTCCGGCTGCTTCGGCAGCAGACGCCGCCAGTCGGGCATTTTTATGCTGTTCTAATGGAAAATGTCGGAAGACAAACTTGAGGTCATTTTTATATTGCTCAACAATCTGTTTGACTATTGGATAGGCTGCACCACAGGCCGGACATTCAAAGTCGGAAAACTCAACCAGAGTTGCCTTAGGAGTAGCCGAACCAGTCGCCCAGGCGGTATCAGTCACCAGCTTTTCTCCCAACACTTGCACTTCCTCAACGGGTTTGGAAAAAAGGGCAATTGCTCCGATCAAAAGAACTACCGTGACAATAATTACTCCCGCAAAAAATTTGGTTTCGCCGCTTAATTTCATAGTTAATCGTGGTTTAGAATAGCAAACTTGAGGCTTGTTTGCAATGATTTATAATCCGGTTGCGGGTAATTTTCCACCTTGTGGTAAAACCGGTGAAGCAGAAACAATCCCGCTCGGACGCGGAGTTACCGAAACGAGCGGACTAACACTGGGTTGCGGATTACCTGATACGATTGGCGCGTACGAAGGAATAGGTTCATAACTCGGAAGTGGCGCAAAACTGGCACTCGCCACCTGACCGCGACCGGTTTGGCTCTGACGGATCTGATTAATAATTCGGGCAACGAGGAACAGACCTCCGATAACCAAAAGTACCGTAGCAGCGCCAATAATCACTCTATTCATAGTGGCGCTACTATACACCAAAAAGATTATCCCGTCAAATCAATCTATTTACAAATACTTCCGGGTCGTTTGTGAAAATTTTTTAATGACCTCTCCTACCCGCCGTTGCGCATCCAGAAATAACGTTTTAGCCTGCTCACGATAATTGCTGGTTTTTTCTGTGAAAAACACCCGCAGATAACCTTTCAATTTTTCAAGGTCGTTAATACAAACCAGTACATCCCGGGCACAATCTGGATAAAATCTGATCTCGGTTTTTTCTTCAATTATATTGCCGTCAATCGTCAACCCGATTGTGGTTGTGGCACTCTGTGAAGCTGTAAAATCAATATAAAATGGCTCCAGCTTTTGCTCCGGATGATCCGGCTTCTGCACCTTTATTTGGTCAGATGGTGATTCAGTAACATCAAGTCTACGAATTTGCGTCGGCCGGCTATAACTATTTCGCGGATCTATATATAAACGGATCGGGTTGCGGTTAACGATTGCCTCCCGATTGTGCCAGTAAAAAACCGAGGTAGTCAGATCTATGGGTAGCCCGGCCTGATCTGGTTGAAACATCATCGCAAGCGACTGTAACTGGGGAACGGTAACTGACTGGTTGGGTACAAATTTCCAACTATTTTCGGTTTTGTTGACGGAAAGCAACGAAACTATTTCGTGCTCCCGATTTTCCCAACCCACGGAAATCTCACCAGTTTCCCGTTTTGGCTGTAAAACAAAACGCGGGTGACGTGCAAATGTAAAATATTGTTCGGTATTAACAGTCAGAAGTTCGTTAAGTGAAAGACTGATTGGTGTGGTTAAAACCGGATCTTGCGAGCTCTGCACGGTAAACAAGCCAGGTTCAAGCCGAACCAGTTCCTCTGTATCAGATTTGAGAACAATCGACCTCCCCTCTTCCATCACAGAAACTGCTCCCGGAATCAATCGCATACCGAAACGGGTCACTCCCTGGTCTGTCCGGACCGGATGACCACGAAACCTGGGTAAGGACGCGGATTCTTTCTCAACAAACTGCTGCGAACTATCAAGGATGGCCGGAACTACATAGTAACTACGATTTGTAGGTGCAGCATCCGTATAGGGATCAAGTAAGTTTGCATACAGGCGTAGATCAGTTAGCACGATCCCTTCAGGCCAGACTTCAAGTCGGGCGCGATACGTGTCGCCGAAGTACCACAACGTTCCGCTTTGAGGAAATCCGTTTGCAGTCAAAAACCGGGCTGACTCCTGCTTTCTATTTACATACTCATTATAGTAGGCAAACGGGGTAAGCGCTTCCGCTGTCTGATTTTTGACCTGTTCGGAAATATAGCGCAATTGCGCCAGGTATTCCTCACGATACTGTTGCCATTCGGTGGAGTTTTCAAGACCAATGAGCACAAATGCATTTGCGTCGGTTTGCTGTTTTGCTTCGGTAAATAATTGAATAAAATAATTCGTGTCCAGACCGTCTGGATGAGATTTATAATCATTGGGCTGTGACGTGTAAAAACTGTCATAGGAACCGTAGTTTTTGGTGAGATCACTAATGGTCTGCCGCATCACTAAAAGATTAAGGCCGTTTTCAAAATCAGGAATTAACGGATGAGTTTGACTTGGCCGATAGGGAATATTAAAAATTCCGCCATACAAAGTGTAATCATCGGTTTCAAATTGCTCTTTGGTCAATTCATGTACCCGCACGCCGTACTGGCGGGCAAGATACGCAAGCGACCAGCTGTCGATCATCCAGGCCACGGTAAAATCAGGATAACGCTCAAACTGTCGAAAATACTCAGTAAAAACCGTGTCAATTAATTTTTTACGCTCGGTTTGCGAGTAGCCAATAAGAAAGGCATTTCGGCTGCTGGCCCAATCGCTTCCATTAGGCTGACCTTTGTATAAAACACCGCTTGCGGAAGCAAGTTGCGGGGTGACTTCAAGTAATATTCCAGTAGATTGCGTACCGGGAATTTTTTTAATTTCTTTACTAAAACTTTCGTTGACCAGGGCATCGTACCTGAGCGCCCAGGCAAGCGGCAAATCCTTAACCTGTTCTGTTTCTAATAATGTAGTGATCAAATCCTGAGCGCCCGGTAAACAACACTCATCTCCCCGAACCTGATTAATAATCACGGTTGGAATTGACTCAGCGGCCTCAACCGGCATTTGTAAACCTGCAGTCATCCAAGCTAGAACCGGCAACAGTAATAATCGAAAGAAAATTTTTCGCATGCGTGACTCTTTAGCCTAAATTGTAATCTGATAACCTTCGCTTCGCAAATGTCTTAAGAAAGATGTTGACATTAGTAAATGAATAGTGTCTAATTATTTTAGACGCATTTTTTATGAGATTTGTTAAAACTTTATTAGGAGAAAAATACCGCAGGTTTTTACCACTTCTAATTCTTATTGGTTTAACCGTTGTGACATTTTTAACGCTTTCGCTTACCCGGATCAGTCAAGAGTTGAGATCTAGAGCTGCAGTGGATACCGCCATTCTCTCTTTCTCTCCGAGTACTGTAAATATAAATCCAAACCAAACATTTAATGTGGCGACAATTTTAAATACCAATGGGCAGGCAATTGTAGGAGCTGACATTATTGTCCAGTTTGACCAGACTAAACTGACATTGGAAACTGTCACACTGCCTTCTCCACTTCCGGCAACGTTTCAAACCTATGCACCGGTAACCACTTCCGGCGGGTTTGATGCGGCCAAAGTTGTTGCCGATGCAAACACGAGTGGACTTGCACAATTTGGACTGATTGCGTTTAACTGGACTACAGAACAACTGACGACACCATTTAACGGAGTTATTAGTCCGATGGCGACGCTGACTTTCCGGGCAAAAACTGGCACTTCAGGTGGTACTGCCATTTCATATAAATATGATGGTGCTACTGCAACTACTGATTCAAACGTAGTCATTGCTCCGGCTGGTGGCGATCCGGAAGATATATTGGCGAATGTTTTTAGTCCAGTTGCTGTGATTATTGGTGGTGCGTCTCCAGCTCCTTCACCAACTTCTTCTCCACTGCCATCACCAACTCCGACTGCTTTACCATCGCCTAGCGCGTCACCCGTAGTTTCTCCGTCCAGCTCTCCAGTGAATTGCACCGTACGACAGTGTGGGGACTATAACGCCAGCGGCGCAGTTGACGTACAGGATATCATCCGAGTCGCCAACCGCTGGGGTTTGTCTACCGGGCAAACAAATTTTGATATCTTGTATGACTTAAACTGTGACGGTACTATAAATATTCTGGATATCCAAAGGGAAGCAAACAGTTGGGGAGGAGTATGTCAATAAAAAAAATCGGATACTTACTAAGTAGTTTTACGCTCGTAATCACAACCGGGATAGGTATCTCAAAGCCGGCATTTGCTCAAACTGGCGCAATTTTTCGAACTCGCCCGGCAACTATAAATACAACTGTAGGCCAATCTACAGGTGTACAGATGGAGGTTAATAATGTGCAAAATCTGGGTGGTTATGAGTTTAAATTAACTTTTAATCCACAGGTACTTCAAGTTAGAACCACTAATGGAGTATCTACTGCGGTCGGCAATTCGTTCCTGGCGACCACTGGAAGAACTGTTACTGCGCTTACCCCAAATATCGACAACACGAATGGCTCTGTAAGTGTAGCAGTGTATTCGTTTGGAGGTACCAGTGGCGGTCCTTCTGTAGGCAGTACGTTTCAAGAGCTGGCTTCTGTCAGTTTTGATGTCGTCGGCTCTGGTACTACAAATATTCAATTTGCCACCGCACTTTTGGTCCAAGCCGATTTAGACGGTACATTAATCACTTCAACGCAGCAAGGAACCACAGTGAATGTAGCCGGACCATCTCCTTCGGCTTCGCCGGTGTCAAATCCGACGACGATGAAAATCAAATTTGAAGGCGTCATTGTAGGCCGTGGCAGTCAAACGGTATCAATTATTTTCAAACAGGGGACTAACACGGTTTACAATCAAAGTCTTGTTTTTGAACCGGATGCCGCAAATGACGGAGTATACAACTATGTTTTTCCGGCCGGGACAATTGCTTCGGGTGCATATGACATTTTCATCAAAGGTCCGGTGCATTTAACTACGAAAGTCACCGGATATAACTACGCATCGGGCACTACAACAATCAATTTCTCAGGTACACCACTTCTGGCAGGAGACGTTTTAACGAGCGATGAAGTTGATATCTTTGACTATAACCAGCTCGTGACCGACTTTGGTTCACGGTATCCTGGTTCAAGCCCGGGAGATTTGGATTTAGATGATGACATCGATATTTTTGACTACAGTTACCTCGTCGGCAATTTTGGAAAACTCGGTGACCAATAATTAAAGGTGCTAAAAAATGGATAAACAAAAAACTCAAGTTCTGGTTTTAATCGTCATACTATTGTTTGCGGTAGGAATGATTAGCTGGTGGTGGTCACAAAAAGGTTTTAAACCTTTACCTCAATCTCCTGTTATTCCGGCTGCATCAATTAAACCAATTGCACAGGCGGCTCTAGCATTAGATACTGACAGTAAAACAGTGGCGGTTAATACACTGGTCACTTATTCGGTCAAACTGACTGCCGGAGCTTATCAAACATCTGGAGTAGAGATGTATCTGGATTATGACCCACAATCAGTACGGGTAGAAACAATTACCTCTGGTTCTTTGTTTGCTGAACCAAAAATTATTACGGAAGAAATTGACAACGATCGGGGAAGAGTTGCCTTTGCCTTAGGTTCTTTTACCCCGGCGCCTGCTAATGGCGTGGTCGCTACAATTGAGGCCACCGTGCTTAAAGAAGTTTCTGATCCAAGTAAAGTTTTCACCTTTGACCGCACAAAAGCTGATGCGAATGATAAAGAGCAAACTAAAGTTGCACTGCGAAGTGCAGATGGGGTTGACGTGTTTGGAGAACAGCAAACCTTACTGACAATTTCCAATTAATCATGAAAAAAGCGCTGCTCATTGTTGCATTTATATTTATTTTGGTTGCAATTCCACTGACTGTATTCTTGGCTCGTCAGCAACAGGATATTCGTCAGCGGGCAGCTGCAGCTACTACACTCGAGTTCCAACCTGCCCAAGTCACAGTAGCTGTCGGACAGGAATTTGATCTGGACGCGGTCGTCACTACCAACGAAAACTTTATCACTGCCGCAGAAATTCATACCTCTTTTAGTTCACAGTACCTAGAAGCAAAGAGTATTACCTTTGGGGATTTCTTACCTAATATACTGGAAAGTGGAGTAGTTCAGAGCGGATCAGCGTCGATTACCGTGGGTGCCGGAACACAGGGAAAGCAGGGTACGGGAGTTGCCGCACGAATTCATTTCCAGGCCCTTGCAGATACAAGTGGCAGTACTACCGCCGTTAACTTCGCCACTACTTCTCAAGTAGCCGCAGTTGGAGAAGGTGGATCCAATGTGCTTACCGTCACCACCCCGGCTCAAATCACTATCACCGCAGCCGGTGGAGCTTCACCATCACCGTCGGCTGTGGCCTCACCATCAGTAAGTCCTTCACCGGGAAGCGCTTCACCATCACCAAGCGCAACTCCGATAGTTTCTGCATCACCGTCAGCAACTCCCGGTACGGGTGGTGGTACCGCAAGTCCGACACCAACCCCTACAGCTACTCCAACAACGGGAACAACCACCAAAATTATCGAACCACCTAATGGCAGCACGGTGACAACTCACCGTCCAACTATTAGCGGTACAAGTTTTGCAAATGCACTCATGGTATTATCAATTAATACTTCCCCGCAAATAACTTCAACATTTTATGCTAATGCTCAAGGCGCTTGGAGTTTTACGCCAAATACCGACGTTGACAACGGTACATTCACAATTACGGTGACCGGTAGCCCAGCATCAGGCAATTCTGAAGTTGTTACTTCAACCATGACTGTTTCAGTAACTGGTGGTACCGGAGGTTCCACAACTACCGCAACCCCGACTCCCTCACCATCTGCCGGCACTGCTCCCGCAGCCAGTGGTACCGGAGGAGCAATTCCGGTGACCGGTTCGGTTGAACAGACGCTTTTCTTGGCTGCCGCAGCTTTAATTCTCCTGCTCTTTGGAGCCGGAGCCCTATTTCTTTAAATAACTTCCTGTTCTAATTCTTTCCTGTTTGTACCAGTTTGTTTATATTGACGCGCCTGCTTACTCAGGTCTATACTAGTTTCGGTTATTGTTTGGTTTATTCGGAAATGGTGAGGCTATGAGTAGTAAAATAGCAGAAAAAGTTTCGGTTAATCTTGTATATAATCATGTTGCCGGAACCGTGATTCCACAGCACATCAAATGGAAAACCCACGTGTATACTGTCACTAAGGTTGGCCTGCACTATACGGTCTTTCAGGGAAACACGTTGTTACATCTATTTGCGGTAGTCAATGATACTAATTATTTTCTTCTGTCTTTCAATACAAAAACCCTACATTGGCAACTGGAAGAAATCGCAGACAACGTCACCAACTGAATTACTTTATTATGCAAAAACAATTCAATCAACTGCTTCCTTCCTGGATGCATATTGATCTCAATTCCTGTTTTGCCACCATTGAACAGCAGGCAAATCCACATCTGCGAGGGTTACCAATCGCAGTAGCGGCGTACACGACTCCCCGCGGTTGTATTCTCGCGCCATCAATTGAAGCCAAACGTTTTGGAGTCAAAACCGGCATGCAGGTCCGGGAAGGAAAAAGTTTATGCCCGCATCTGCTCATTCTTCCATCTGACCCGCCGAAATATCGTTTCGTCAACCAGGCGTTAACCAAACTTTTCAATGAATATACCCCTTCTGTTTCTGTGCGTTCAATTGATGAAATGCTCCTCAATTTTGATTATTTAAATAGCCAACAGATTAAACAAATGTGGGTGACGCGCGCGAAGGATTCCCAAACTGAGCCGCATTCAGTAGACCCTGCCAGAATTGGCGGGTACTATGCGCGAAGTTTGGGTCAGGCGCGCGGCAGGACCCACACTAACAATCAATTAATAAGTTTTGCCCAGGAAATCAAAACTCGCATCAAATCTGAAATTGGCGAGTGGCTCACTGTATCAGTTGGTATTTCTACTAATCCCTATCTGGCCAAACTTGCAGCCGGACTCCATAAACCGGACGGCCTTGATGAGATTAACGGCCAAAACATTTTGTCTATTTTGTCGCTACTAAAATTGGTGGATTTACCCTACATCAAAGAACGCAATGAAATTCGTCTCAATTCGGTCGGTATCAAAACTCCAGTTGATTTTTACTGTGCGACCCACCAACAACTTAAAGCCGCATTTCAATCAATTAATGGATATTATTGGTATCTCAGGTTGCATGGTCAAAGTGTCGACGAAATCGAATGGCAGAGAAAATCAATCGGCCACCAGTATGCCCTGCCCAAACGCACCAGTAATGTTTCCGAAGTCGAACAGTTACTCTGTAAACTAGTTGAAAAAACAGGCCGGAGACTCAGGCGAAACAATTTAACTGCGCAGGGTATTCATCTGAGTTTGGGTTACGAAGACGGATACTGGCACCAGGGGCATAAATTACATGATCCTATCTACACCACTTCAGAATTATTTACTGCCAGCAAACAACTACTTGAACAAGCTCTCCCGCTGAATCCGGTACGCAGCCTTGCAATCACCTGCTTTAATCTGGCAGCAAATCTCTATACACAAACTACCCTGTTTCACGATGAACTGAAGAAACGAGCTTTGACGCAGGCTTTGGATGTAATCAACGACCGTTGGGGTGAATTCTCAGTAGTTCCGGCAACCATGCTCCGCATTCAACGGGAAGGAAAAGTCCTTGACCGGATTGCTTTTAGTGGCATCAGAGACTTGGCTGAAGTGGTATTAAAAGAAGATCAACAAATGGAACGGGAAGAAATTTATTAACAAGACTTGCGCGCTCCGTCATTGCGAGGAGAGTAGCGACGAAGCAATCTCTACAATAAAGATTGCTTCGCTACACTTCGTTTCGCTCGCAATGACGAGCTAAATCAACTTCAACTGCGTAACTCCTGTTACTGGGTTAAAATAATATAATGTATCTATTTACATATCCAGACTTTGCCACAAATACCAGCACGCCCAACTGCGAAAGGGACGCCAGATATCAGAAATCCTGGTCGCTTTTTCCTGTGTCAATGGCTTTTCAATTTTGTAAAGACGCATAATCGCATTTTTAAGTCCCTGGTCACCAAATGAAAATATATCTTCCCGGGCCAAAGTAAACATCAGAAACATCTCCGCGCTCCATCTGCCAATCCCTTTCACCTGGGTTAAGTGTTGAATCACCGCTTCATCATCCCACGTATGAATTTGCGCGAAGTTTAAGGTTTGACTACGGACTTTCTCCGCCAGATCTTTAATGTAACTTACCTTACTGTAAGAAATCCCGACTCCGCGAATCGTTTCATCAGATAAGCGCAATATCCGCTCCGGGCTGTAGGGTAAATCAGGAAAAAGTTTGTTAAACCGGCCAATAATTGTGTTTGCAGCTTTACCCGAGAGCTGTTGGTTGATAATTGCTTCCACTAAGCTTTTAAAATAATCAGCGCGCGGTTGCCAGGTTGGCTTGGGTGCTTTTTGAATAATCGGAACAAGCACCGGATCAACAGTTTGCAGGTAAATAGCAGGGTCGGTGGTATTCACGGTTTTGAAACTACAATTGTTTTTCCGTCATTCCCGGTAGCAATTCCAAATACGACATACAATACTTCCTCAGTTCCGCAATTTTTCATGAGGTGAACTTCGTGTGGTTGCACTATTACTGCGTCTCCGACTGTAAGTTGAAACTTTTTATTTTCAATAATCATTTCGCTTTTCCCCTGCACCATCACAAACACTTCATGCATGTCTTCATGGTAATGTTTCTGAAATTGTTTACCTACCGGCAACTTCGCCCAGTTAACCATTTGCAACTGACCCTTTGGTATATCTAATTTAGTCGCTAGAACTTTCTTCCAAACCTGTGGATGATCCCGATCTTCATGTGAAGCAGGAATATAAGCAGTTTTGTTTCCTGAAACAATTTTCATAGCAATAGTCGGGAATAGAAACTTTTAACCACAAAATGATATGCGTCACCAAACAGTTGCGGTTGGGATTTAAGTAATGCCCGCATTTCCAAAACGGTGAATCGTTTAAATCCGACTGATTCGTGATTTAATATCGGTTCGGCCTCGGTATAAATCTCGTATAAAATAAAGTAATGGTTTTCCTGGCGATTTTTTACGCGCCGGTTAAAAATTGCGCTGCCGATACGTTTATACATAAATTCGGTTAAACCCAACTCTTCCTGGGCTTCCCGCTTAAGCGCGCTAATTTCAGACTCATTTGCCTGGATATGTCCCCCGACAGGGGAGACGTATGTATGGGCATCCTGACGATCACTTGCCTGTTTAACCAGTAGCCATTCTCCACTTTTAGCAATCACTTCCGCAATAATGCAACGATGTAATAAACCTTGAACATGCGCTTCATCTTTTGCAAGTTGATTTAAGACGTGATTGTTCTCGTCAATGATATCAACTGTTTCCATGTGTTTGGAATTAGAGTGGTATTGGACTCCCGCTGGGAGAAGAACCAGGAGAGGTAGAGGGCAATGCGCTTGGCGATGCGCTACCGGACGGACTGGCAATAAGTGAGGCGCTCGGAGTTGCAAGTGGATTTTTGTTAAATACGCCGGTGGCTTTTCCGGGAATGATATGAATCCGTTTAGCAATAATTCCTCCGGTTTCATTTAGATCACCAACTGCGGCAATCCGCATTCCAACCCTGAGTGATGCGAGAGTCGCGCTCCCCGAAGCTTCAGTGGACTTTTGGTGAATGATCGTTTGCTCATTCACTACTACGGTATACGTCCGCTCGCGCTGAATCTGGTGTGCCAGAGTTAATGTAGTACCGCTAATATTGGTAATCACTCCCATCACTGCCCGGCGTTTCTGTTGAGCGGAACCCGATGCTTCTTTGACAAAGATTTTTTTCACTTTCAGTTTAGCTCCGCTTGTTGCTGCAGCGCTATCTGAACTGATGACTGCAATTAAATCTTTAAGTTTAAGCGTACCCAGTTTGACTGGTTTATTATTGGCACCAATAACTTTAGTAGCTTTATCAATCAATGCTTCTGTTTTTTGTTTATTTTTTTTGTTTTCTACTACAACTGAATTTTCAGTTACTGAGTCAAGCGAACCGATCGTTACTTTTTGAGTAGTAATTTTTTTCTCGGTTTTATTTTGTCCTGGTGCCTGGTTTGATTTACCCTGACCATGCAGCGGCGTTACTGCTATTAAAAATAGCGCCAACACCATACCTGTTTTAACAAGTAATTTACGCATATTATGATTCAGTGTCATAGACAAGATCCATGGTTTGACTCTTTTCGGTACCATCCTCACCAAATGCGGTTACTGTTAGCGTATTGATTCCCTGGGTAAGAGTTACCGTACTTTCAAACATACCGCTTGCATCACTTTCTATTGAATTTTCGTCTGTATCAGTGTAGAAAACTACAGTCGTATTCGGCAGAGTTTTCCCGGTTACGAGAATTTCCTGATTTATTGAAAGCGTGCCATCACTTGGACTGGTCAACTCGAGCGTCAGAGGTTTGGCAGACGGACTCGGTGATGATGCAACTATCGGAGTTGCTGGTTGTTGGTAAGAAAATGGTCGAAGCCAAATAAATGCCGCGGCTCCCAAACTTACCAGTATCCCTAAAATAATGAGAAAAATGGGTGAGAGCTTTTTTGGCGGCGGTGTAACCGAAAATTGCGGGCCATTTTCTGATTGTAAATTTGCAGTCGATGCCGTAACCTCATTCATAATTGAATATGACTAATTTTAATAAAAAAATCGCAGCAACACAAGCACTAATTGAGTTACCGGAAACTATTCGTGTTCGTGCGTGACACCAACTACATACACTTTTCCACATTCATCGCACTTCAACTTCTCAGTAAATGGCTGCCCCTGTCTCGTACACCCTTCAGCTCCGCACTGTGTTAATCCTCCTTGAAACTGTTCATCAGAAATTACTGCCCCGCAGGTCCCATCACATACATGAACTTTAGTAGCCATCCGCACCTCCTTAATAAATATAGTTAAAATTTATTTTAGCGCAACAACTTAAAAATTGTACCACACATCATTCGTGAGTACGCACCATGTGCAATAACAGTTTTTTGTATAGAACTTTAACGATTTGTCGTTGCGTGCTGCCGGTTTCGGCGTAATAATCAAGGCCAGGCGCCGCATTGATTTCAATTACCGTGTAATCTTTCAGACTTTTGTTAATTGGCTGCTTGGTCATAATATCTATACCCGAATACGTCAAACCCATGTCACGGGTTAACCGGATAGCCATTTTTTTATAATCTTCATGCAAACTGGAAGTAACATCTACTGCCTCGCCACCTGAAGATAGATTAGCATTGGCAAGTAACTGTACGGTTTTATTTTTAGTTAACACCGTGGTAAATAATAGTTTTTCGTGTCGCAGAATTCGCTCGATGCGCTGATCATTGAGGTTGATAACTGTATCACGGCCACGGTTCTCAAATTGCGATTGTTTTTCCTCGAGCAATTTACGAATCGTTTTTTTTCCATCACCAGTTACCGAAAGCGGTGTCCGTTGATATGCACATAATACTTCATTTTCCAGAACCACAATCCGGTAATCATTGCCAGCAACCACTTTCTGCACCAACGCCACTTTATCTTTCAAATGATTAAAGATATACGATAAAGCAACGAGTAAATCTTCTTTTGCATAAACTTTTTCAACCCCCCTACCCTGGCTTTCACTGTTTGGTTTAACTATCACCGGAAATCCCAACTGTTCGGCATAGTGGACCGCTGCTTGAGAATTTTTAGAAGATTTGATTTTCCAACACCACTCGTCGCTATAAAATGCTTTTCCTTCCGGCACCGGATACCCCAGTTGACTCATGAAGAAGGAGGCGTAGTCTTTATCCTCCGCAATTTCACTGGCTCCGAGCCGGTTAATATCAAACTTGGTACTGTGAAAATAAAACACCCGGTGGTCAGGCGTTATGATCCGCCCTGCATAGCCAAATTCAGGTTCGATCAGAAGTTTGATCCCGGTTTCTGCTGCTAGTTCAGTTAAAAGATCACTTACCAAAGAGTTTCTTCTTTTCATTCTCTGTAACTACTAATCCTGACTTACAAATAATTTAAGTTAATCGTGAGCTCTACCACGCATTGGAACTGCTCCGGCAACACGATCCGCTTCTTCCTGAAGACGATCTGCTAATTTTCGTTGAAGTAAATCTGTGCCAGCTGGTGTAACCGGCACCGCCTCATTAGTCGTGGGAACAATCGGTTTAGCAAGTGTTGACGGAGTTTGTGGAACTAAAGTTTCAACTCGATTATTTTTCATCTTTTCTCACCTCCCTGTATTGAAACTGCGAGTTTTAAGTTTATCTATAATCTCGTTGCGATTATATCTAGCAACCCGTATTATACAATAAACATTGGATATGAAGCGATTTTGGCTCAGGGTTTATAAATTCTTTTTTTCTGGTAATCCTTACCTATTTTTTGGTTTTTTAATCATCGTCACTATAACGATAGTTCTCCGTTTTTATAATTTTACCGGGCGCGTCATCATTCATTTTGATTCCACTAAGGACGCCTTCGTGGCAATTGACGGAGCAAATCACTTACAACTGCCTCTTTCTGGCCCGTTTCTGTCAATCGGTCCGATGGTCACCGGTCCCTGGTACTGGATTCAGTTAATTATTTCCCGTCTCGTTATTCCCACGAATTACGCTCCCTGGATTTTAATGGCCACGTATTCCAGTTTAACTGTAGTGACGATGTTTGCAATCGGAGTTCTGCTCGTTAATCCCGTATTTGGCTTAATCGTCTGCTTCCTTGCCAGCGTGTCACCGCCGCAGATATTCAATGGTGTCTATCTGTTATCACATACGGTGATCAGTTTTTTTGCCACACTTATGGTCTTATTGTTTTTAATTTTAGCTCGCAATCCACGGGAGCGGCTCATGTATTTTATTTGGGGAGTCGTGGCGAGCCTGATGGTTACCATTCATTACCAAACCGTCGGTTTACTCATGTTGCCACTTATCTTTTATTTAATTTACCGGCCGCACCTGAAACTAGCGAAATATTTTTTAATCGGAGGATTTTTCCCTACAATACCATTGCTAATTTTTGAACTTAATAACTTTTGGTACAACACGCGGCATTTTTATCAGTATTTGCGGTATGACCAATTTCTGATTTATGTTCCGAACCGCTGGACAACTTTTATTTTGAATTTTTTACCTGAATCTTTGACCTACATCACCGGTTTATCAGTCATGATTTCTCGACTGGTATTGCTTACAATTGCAATTATTTTTTGTGTATTGGCAGTCAAAAGAAAACTGGACAAGCGCTGGTTGATTTTGAGTTTAACTTTACTCGTGCAACTGATTATCCTGCGTTACTATCGGGGTGAAAAAACACCGGGCTACTTACAGTTCCTGCATCCGCTTATATTTCTGTTTTTGGCAGTACCATATTTGTTATTTAAACAGAGTAAATATCAATCCGTAATTTTACTGTTAATCCTGACAGTTTTTCTCATCAGTACTTATCAGACAATTTCCAACTCACTTACTCCGCACTGGTTGACTTCAGAAACTTATGCAAATTTAACTAAAATTTACGAGTTGAAACCCGCACCAGCGTACCGGATTTTCAGTTGTGGGTATCCAAACGATCCACGGGTTGGCGCATTGGCAATCGGATTGTATTTGCAGAATCGATATGCTTCAGACGGTCTTGCGTTAGCATTTAACTCCGGTGCGTGCGTACTTCCGAAAACTCAACTGACTACAAAATCGGAAACTGAATTGTTTCCGCAGGTTTTACAACTCACCGATTTCTCAGTTGCTTCTGCTGCTGCTATCCGTGAAGCCGGCTGGCAGGAAATTAATGCCCAAAATACCTATCAAAGTGTCGTTCGCTGGTGGATGGATGAGCAACCGTATTCAATTCACGCCACCGCCTGGAAAATTGCAGAGTAGTTACTGGTAATCGAAGTTTTTAGAACACTTAGTGAGTTTTTAAAATGAATTCATGTCTTTCAAGGAAACATCTTCTCTTTTATAGACATACAAAAACGGATGATCATCTACAGGAAACACTGCGATTGACTTAAAAGGTAGTTCGTGAGCAGTGACTACCAAATCATCCTGAGCATACGTTTCGCTTTTACCACAGTCCGTACAGTTCTGCGGAATAAAATGAAACCGTCCGACTGAAAATTCGCCGGCAGTACCGAAGCGACCGGTGCGCGTACCCCCATAACTTTGATAAAGTTGCGGGTCAATCTGATTATAGAAAGCAGTAAACATATGCGCCTGATCTAAATAATCAGGTTGGTGAATTGAAAATATGACTTTTTTGGTTCTATTTTCTGTCTGATTCAGATACGCAAAAAGCGGCTTATAGGCGGTAAACCATTCTGCTGCTTTTTCTTTTGGAAAATGCGTAAAATATTGATGCGTAAACAGCAGTACATTTGCAGAGAAAAGAATAATAAGTATATACATAATAAGTTTGGAACTCCTGGTACTCAAATACCAGAAACCATACGCAATCAGCATGGAAAAAGCCGGTACTATAAGAATGGATCTAGTTGAGGCAGGTTTGGGAAATGTAGGTGCACTCGGTAATGGAGCGAGTAAAAACCAAAGAATTATAATTAGCCAACCATTCGGTTTGTTTCGAAGTAATTGATATACACCTAAAAGAAGTATGGGTAACTCCCACCAATAGAGGAGCCCGAATCCCGGACCCGGGACAATAAATCTCCGCACCGCATCTGCTTTATCAAATAGAAAAGAATAGTGAAAATTACTGAAATAACCATCGAGCAGTGATTGGGCAAATACGAGTCTGCGATTATGTAATAATTTACCTCCCCATTCCTGGCTGGCATAGAGCGTATCCTTTTTTATGAGATCCGGATCAGACAAGACTGAAACTCCGCGTAAGCGCATTTGACCACCCGGAAGTATAAACGGTATTACGACAATACTGAGTATCGAAATATATATAATTACTGCCTGCCAAACTATCAGGTTTTTTCGATAGAGCAAAATTAAAGCCAGTACAAATAAAGGCACGAAGACATACGCGGCAAAGTAAGACAGAATTGCAATCATAAAACTCAGAGTTGCCAATAATAAAAACCATTTCTGAGTCAAACCGCGGATAAAAAAATAGGTCCCGAAAATGATAAAGACGATTGGTAATGGGGCAAAGGTTCCGACTCGGGAATACGTTACATGCCAAGGAGAAAGAGTTAAAAAAAGAGCTGAGAGTAAAGCGAGTTTCCTATTTTTCGTTAGAACATAAACTAATAAGTATAACCCCAAGACTGATACTGTACCTAAAATCGCATTCGGAAAACGTGCCGCAAATCCATTTAACCCAAATACAGAAGCAGACACAGCATCCAGATAGATAAGAACCGGCGGTACATACGCATCATATGCCCGAAACAGGATTGGGTAACGCTCCTTATATTCATCTTTTCCGGTTTTTGCGATTGAGTAACCATTGTAGATACTGCTGGCCTCGTCCCAGTCAAACCCGGGTGGGTTTTGGGTCAACTCATAAAATCTGAGGAAAAATGCCAGTGCAAAAATGAGAATAAGCAGTATCTGGTGTTTTTTGAATCTAAAAATTCCCATACACTCTCGTTAGCCTACTCGGTTATTAATTATACTAATATGATCTCAGCTATCGGGATATTTATCAAAATTACAAATAGGTCAACTCAGGGAGATTCAATAAAAAATTGCGATTTATGATTTGAAAAATTTCTGGGTGAATAGTGCATGATCCTGCAAGCACACCCCAAAAACTAGGTTGCCATTCAGCTCCAAGAATGTTGGTAACAATTCCACCGGCTTCTTTGACCAATAATACACCGGCAGACAAATCCCATGGATTAGTCCACGAAGAAACATAACCATCCAGCTGACCATTCGCAACCATTGCAAGTTCTAGAGCACCTGACTGAAGTTCTCGCGGAAATCTACCGGATTTTTCGGCTATTTTTCTCATACCATCCCACAATGCCTTAACTTGCTCTTCCTCAAAGTATCCTTTCTGACTTCTAACATTTAAAAGCGGGGCAAAGGAAATTACTGATTCGTTAAACGATCGAGTCGCCACTTGCATCTGAATTCCATTTTTGTACGCGCCGTGACCTTTAAATGCATAGTAAAGATTGTCGTGCAAAAAATCGCATACAACTCCTACCTGTGTTTCACCTTCTTTTATCATGGCTATCGTAAAATTGGCAAAATGAATACCTCGGGCAAAATTCGTGGTTCCATCAATCGGGTCAATCACCCAGAAGTTTCCATCAAGCATATGTTCATTGGGTGTAAGTTCCTCTCCCATAATAGGAACATAGGGATAGTATTGCCTAATTTGCCGTCTTGCTATTATTTCCGCTTGTATATCATAGGGCGTGTAATCACTTTGATCTGGTTTAATAAACGAGGAATATGAACTATTAAAACCTGCTCGAAGTAATTTTCTGGTTTCTAATGCGGTATCGATTGCGATTTTAAGCGGAGGGGAAGTATTATAGTGCGGCCAGTTTGCAGGATTTAAGTTGATATAAGGCAGACGTTCCGGAAAATCACCTTGTTCCATAGATCGTCATAAATTACATCGAGCTTTATTATCAAACTTGCTTCAACCTGTATTCGGATAATGGCAGCGTTTCCACTTTTTCCCACTGCCGCACCAGCACGGGTCGTTGCGGCCGATTTTGGGTTTTTTAATGGTCTGGGTGCCGGTATTTGCGCGGTTAGTTATCTGTTGATTTGCAGCTTTGACCAGATTTGAATCTTTTTGCAACAAACTCGAAAGTAAATCGTCATTTTTCGTTTGAGTCCGACCTCGGGCTAGAGATTTAAGGCTATCAAGTGGACTTTTGCCTGATGGTTGTCTTTGCACCTGCTGTGTATTAGCGCTTTTGAGTGAATCCAGTATCTTTTGCGAGCCAAGGTTTGTGGTGGTGACGGGTTGTACTGCTTGCGGAATTGGCTGATTCGGCGCCAGTTGCACTTGGGCGCGGAAAATGCGGTGACTGATTTCCTGGTCAATTTGGGAAATCAACCGCTCAAACATGTCAAAGGCTTCATTTTTATACTCAACCAATGGATCGCGCTGGGCATAACCCCGAAGCCCAATACCCTCCCGTAAATCATCAATTGCCGTCAGATGGTCCATCCATAAATTATCAACGGTGGTTAAGGTCACCCAGCGTTCCAGCTGGCGCATCACTTCAGGAGTAAACTGTTTTTCGCGTTGAGTGTATGAATCGGTAATTAATGTAGTTAAGAACTCCTCGATGTTGTGAGCTGTCGACAACTGCTCCAGTTGCGCAACTAGTTGTTTTTGTGACGCTTCATCAAACGGAATCATCGCCACAAATTCCTGGATAATTTTTTCGCGTTCAATCTCGCCTTTTTCCGGCGCAAAAAAGCCCACCTGAGTTTTAATCTGATTGTGCAAAGTCAGAACAATTTTCTCCCGCAAGTTTTCGCCTTCGAGAGCCGCCCTGCGGCGTTTGTAGACAATCTCCCGTTGCTTATTTAAAACATCGTCATATTCAACCAGGTGTTTGCGTGAATCAAAGTGAAACCCTTCGACTTTGACCTGTGCCTGCTCAATCGCCTTTGAAACCATCCCATGTTCGAGCGGTACGTCTTCGGGCAGTTTGAAAAAGTTCATCAGATTTGCCACTTGCTCGCCGCCAAACAGCCGCATGATGTCATCTTCAAGTGAAACAAAGAAACGGGAAGCACCGGGATCTCCTTGCCGACCTGAACGGCCGCGCAGTTGATTGTCTATCCGGCGTGATTCGTGGCGTTCGGTACCGATCACGTATAAACCACCTAAGCCCACTACCTCATCATGTTTTTTTTGCCATTCATTACTTAGTTTTTTAAAATCCGCTGCACTCTGATTAGTTTCCTTCTGCGGCGCATGTCCACCCAAAATAATATCTACTCCCCGGCCAGCCATATTGGTAGCTACCGTAACTGCACCTTTTTTACCGGCTTCGGCAATAATCATCGCCTCGCTCACATGGTTTTTGGCATTAAGTACCTGATGCGGGATCCGTTTGCGTTTGAGAAGGTCGGAAATAATTTCATTTTTATCAATTGAAGTGGTACCCACGAGTACCGGCTGACCTTTTTCATATGCCTCGGCAATGGATTGGGCAACTGCGGCATACTTGGCGCGCACTGTTTTATAGACCACATCTGAGTGGTCTTTGCGGATGAGCAGGCGATGCGTCGGAATAATCATCACATCCAGGTTATAAATTTTATGAAATTCTTCAGCCTCGGTCGCAGCGGTTCCGGTCATGCCGGCGAGTTTCTCATACATCCGGAAATAGTTCTGGAGTGAGACGGTTGCCAGTGTCTTTGATTCCTGTTGAATCGGCACATTTTCTTTTGCTTCAATTGCCTGATGCAGACCTTCAGAAAACCGGCGCCCTTCAAGTAGCCTGCCGGTAAATTCATCAACAATAATTACCTGATTATCCCGCACAATATATTCGCGTTCGCGGTGATAGAGTGTTCGCGCTTTAAGAGCGGCTTCAATGTGGTGTACGGCCTGAAAATCTTTTTCATAGAGATTGGGAATCCCTAAAATTTTTTCCACTTTGGCAATGCCGTTTTCCGTCAAATGGGCGGTGCGCAATTTTTCGTCAATTACAAAATCAGTGTCAGGATTGAGTCGTTCAATCAACTTGGCAATTTCGAAATATTTTTGGGTAGGTTCATTGTCAGGAGCGGAAATTATGTGTGGCGTCCGAGCCTCGTCGATCAGCACTGAATCTACTTCGTCGACAATTGCGTAGTGATATTCGCGCTGCACCACCTGGGAAATGTCAGACACCATATTGTCCCGCAAGTAGTCAAAACCGAATTCGGAATTTATGCCATACGTAATATCCGCCTGATACGCTTCTTTTCGGCTGATCGGACGCAAATGAGTGAGGCGCCAGTCGGCGCTTTTGGGATCAGCATATTCCGGATCAAAGAGGAATGATTCATTATGAATCATGGCCGATACCGATACGCCGAGAAGATGATAAATCGGCCCCATCCAGCCGGCACCTACGCGGGCCAGGTAATCATTGACCGTAACCAGATGCACGCCGCGGCCAGTCAGCGAATTTAAATAGAGCGCAAGCGCAGCTGATTGAGTTTTACCTTCTCCGGTTTTCTGTTCGGCGACTTTACCCTGATGCAACACAATGCCGGCCAGCATTTGCACATCAAAATGGGGTTGGTTCAAAGTCCGGCGCGTCGCTTCGCGAACTAATGCAAAGGCAGTTGGTAACAAATCATCGAGCGTTTCGCCTTCAGCAAGTCGTGTTTTCAGTTCAGCAGTTTTACGTGGAAACTCAGTTGGTTTGAGTTTACGTAACTCGGCTTCCTCTGCATTGATTGCCGTAATCAGTGGTTTTAATGTGGTGAGTTGCTTTTCGTTTGAATCGAGAAATCGTGATAAAAATCCCAGCATAGAGCTTTAATTGTACCATTTTGAACTACTGAACAAAAGCGGGGTTAAGTAAAAAAACCCTGAACAGCGTTGTACGTGTTCAGGGTCAGGGCAGACTATTTTTGAATTGCGATGAGTAAGTTTGAGTAACTTCTGGCCTTTCTTACATCCTGAAATAAATTGGTAACTTTGTCAAGAAAAATTTCGGCTTCGCTTTTATACGTTTGGAAGTACAGACGGTTAAAAATCAACACTCCTTTTGGAGATAACAGTTGGTAAAGCGAGTTTAAAAACGACTCAGACTCAATAAATGGAGCAACCCTGTATCCAAGATACAGGTCAACAAAAATAAAGTCATAGCGGGTAACAGTCGCGAGCGTGTTATTAATAAACTGCACCGCATCACTGATAACAATCTGAAAATTTTCCGATTCGACCAAACCTAAGTAATCTTTACCCGCCTGAACAATTACCGGATCAATGTCAACTGCAGTAATATGAACTTTCGGATGCAATCTGGTTAAAACCTGAACCATTGACCCGCCGGCTAAACCAAGTAGTAATGCATTTGCCATTGGCTGCGCAGTAAGATGTAATTTTTTTAAGCCGACCCGCCATACCCGTTCCAGAAATGAACCTGACTGCATGAGCCCACCGGCACTGAGATAGTAATTACCGAACGACTGAATGACGTCAATTTTGCCGTTATAGCTGGAATCGTACGTCGCGATTCGTTGCGGCACCAGATATGAAAGTAACTGTTGGCTTTTGCTTGACTTCATGTGGGAAAACTATAGTATGGTTTCAAACATAATTATACAAATTCATGACTCGAAAAACGAACGGCACCTTACCTGCTATTGTTGGCGTGATTTACAGCGATGTCCGCCGGGAATTTTTCCCCACTGAAGCGCAATACATTACTGAGAAAGACGCGCTGACTGATGCGACCACTATCGCACATTATTTAACAAAAATGGGCATCCAGGTTGAACTCCTCCCCGGAAATGCCACACTTCCACAAAAACTGAAAGAGCATCGACCCGAAGTTGTATTAAATCTGGTTGGTTCAATTAAGGGTAATGAATATTTGGCGTCTACAATTCCGGCGTTACTGGAACTGTTGGAAATTCCGTATATCGGGACCGGTATTTTAGGTGAGTCACTTTCGTATAACAAATTTGTCGTCAAAAAACTGCTCGAACAAAATGGTGTGCCGGTTCCCCGCTATCAATTGTTTAACACACCCCATGACTTACTCGACCCGACCTTGCGGTTTCCCTTAATTGCCAAACTGAATGAGGTACACGGATCCGTAGAAATTACGCTTGATTCAGTCACCGAAAACGAACGGCAGCTGCGGACTCGGCTGAAGTATTTAATAACCACTTATGATCAATCGGTACTGGTCGAGGAATTTATTGTTGGCCGCGAAATTATCGGCATACTGCTCGAAGGGTATAACAAAAAAGTTTATCTAGCCGAAAAAGTATTTCATGATCAAAATGAAAAATACGTCCTCGCCACATTTGAAAGTCAGTGGCTCAAACAGGATGCTGAAACTTTCCGCTATCGCAAATACTCAGATGCGTTGCTTAAGGAATATGTGAAACGCGCGTTTGATATTACCAAAATGACTGATTATGGCAAGTTTGATGTCCGGCTCGATAGCTCTGGCCGGTATTTTTTTCTTGACTGTAACAGTAACCCGGCTTTTGGTCCCAAAGAAATTGAGTGTGCCATGGCGACAATTCTTGATTTGTATGGCGTATCTTTTGTGGAGATTTTAAAGCGGCTGCTTCTGAATACGTTACGGGATTTTGAGGGCAAAAAACTCCTGCCAATTATCGGTTGAGCGCCGCCATCACCGGTTTACCGAAATAAGGTACCAGCTTTTCCGGTAGACGCACTGAGTGGTCCTTTTGCTGAAAGTTTTCGATAATCGCAATTGGAACCCGAGATGAAGTAATTGCTGTTCCGTTTAATGTATGCACGAATTGGGTTTTCCCATCTACATTCCGGAATTTTATCTGTAATCGCCGGGCTTGAAAATCAGTCGTGTTTGAAGTCGAGGTCACTTCTCCATAGTCTTTGCGTCCCGGCATCCAGGCTTCGAGGTCAAATTTACGGGCAGCTTGGTTCCCTAAATCTCCGGCGCACATTTCCAAAACCCGATAGGGCAATTCTAAACTCTGATATAATTCTTCTTCCAGTTTAAGTAACTCGAGATGCATTTTGGCAGAATCATCCGGCTTACAATAGACAAACATTTCGACTTTGGTAAACTGGTGTACTCGATAAAGTCCCTTTGAGTATTTACCATAGGCTCCGGCTTCTTTGCGAAAACAGTGGGATACTCCCACATATTTGAGCGGTAGTTGTTTGACGTCGAGAATTTCATCAGCATGCAGTCCGGCCAAGGTGACTTCGGCAGTGGCAATAAGTCCCAGATCTTCGCCTTCAATCGTATAAATTTGCGCCTCTGGACCGCGCGGATTATAACCAGTACCAAGATAGTAACGGGATTTAGCCAGATCCGGAGTATTTATTAAGGTAAAACCCTTTGAAGTCAGAAAATCAACCGTATACCGAATGAGCGCAAGTTCCAAAAGCGCCAAATCCCCTTTGGTGTAATAAAACTGCGAGCCGCTGACCTTGGCTCCCCGTTCAAAATCCAGCCAGCCGTTTTGTTCTGCAATTTGTAGATGGTCAAGTGGCACAAAATCAAATTTGGTTTCAGTGCCTTGAGTTTTAACTACCACATTATCCGCTTCGCCAGTACCAACCGGAGTTTCCGGCATCACAATATTGGGAATCTGACTCACCAGTTGACCAAGTTTTTCATCTAAAGTTACAAGTTCCGGCTCAAGTTTTTTC
>Ga0209542_10002062_pt1 | contig 46052 bp, 66 predicted proteins | sample RifCSPhighO2_01_FD_184028 | JGI IMG/M metagenome (GOLD analysis project Ga0209542, IMG submission 184028) | Soil microbial communities from Rifle, Colorado - Rifle CSP2_plank highO2_0.1 (SPAdes) (version 2) | ecosystem: Environmental > Terrestrial > Deep subsurface > Rock core/Sediment ...
TGAAGAATGTAAGATTCAAATGACATTTTTCCTCTTTTTGCCGTCGGCAATATAAATAATATCGTCGAGAATTTAATCATTTATATACTGCAGTATATAGATTCATCGGAGGTTTTTCAAAACCCTCTATATAAAAAATCAGCAGCTTTCATATAATAAATAAGGGAAAGGTATAACATATTAGCTAAAAAACAATTCTTTCGGAACTTCATATTTTTTATCCGAGAGGACAATGTCTTGCGCTTGAGAGATAGCTCTTTTGCATAATGCCATCATTTCATCATATTGATTTTCAACTTCCTTAATCTTTATGCTGGAGCCATATCTTGCTTCCTCTCTTTCATCAACCGCGCTTTTATTTTCTTTTTCTTTATAGACTATAATTTTATTGATAAATTCATCATCATAATCAATTAATCCTTTTTCTTTAACATATTGTATAAATAATGCCGTGCATCTTTGGCTTCTTGTTTCTACTCCAAATTTGCATAGAATCGCCAAAGCGCAATAATATAAAGAATAATACCATTCTTCTGGAATTTTATAATCCGAGCCGGCATTTTTATATATTTCGCAGAATCTCAAGCTATCTCTTGCTTTGTCTAAATATTCTTCTGCTTTTTTCAGTGATGGTTCAGCAATAAGCAATCCTTTATGCTTCTTTCCTTTGCTCTCATCTTTTCTGGCAGATTCAAAACACTCTTTAATTTTTACATTCATTTTGAAATCTTCCTAATAAATCTTATGAAGTTTTCCTGTCCAAATAAAATTATCCCTTTTTTTAAAGCTTCTATATATGATTTATTTTTATTTTTTAATTCGCGCTTTAATTCTTTTTCCGTAAGGTTTATGGCATGTATTTTCTTATCCTGCGCTATTTGTATATCTGATATTCTCTTGCCTATCTTTACAAAATTTTTTTCATTTGAAACCAAACTTAAAATATCTATATCATTAGCTTCCTTTGGAGAATGAAGCATGCTTCCAAATAATATTAAAAAATTAGCATGGTTTTCAAGCTCTTTAAAATTATATCTCCATTTGTTTTGCTTTAAAGCATCTTCTGTAAGCAGAAGAGCCAAAGCTTTTTCTAATATTGGATTATCCCAATTAAGGCTTGCTTCCTGAACACTAGTTTTTTCAGGGCCTATCGGAGTTAGTATAATCAAATTTTCTTTTTCCAGTTCTTTCAATAGTTTCCATGACCCTACTCTACTTATTCCTCTTTCTTTTGAAAGGGATGTTACCGTATGCTTTTTGCTAATATCCTTTAATAAGACTTTCAGTATCTCATATGATTTTTTAAATGCCATATTGTTAATATTTTAGTTAATAGTTATTAATACATTAGTTAATAGTCTATTTAAATCTTTCTATTTATCTTTTTAGTGAAATCAAAAAAGAACATTTTTAACATTGCAAAAGCCTTAAAAACTAAGCCTCATCAAGATTATTATGAAACCTAATAAAAAAAGACCGTTTTTGAAATATTTGCTGGTAATCTTGCTGGCAATAACCCTCTTAATTTTAGCAGGATCAACTATAATAAAATATAAAGTTGCGCCTTCAGAAGCATATGTTTTAGACAAAAACAATTTAATCGATGATGGCAGTTTTGAAAACTTTAACCAGACAGCTGGAGATTGCTGCAATAAATATCCGGACAAATCAAGGGTATTTGCCTCCCAGTCTGTTAATGCATTTATTGGGCAATATTCATTAAACCTGACTTCGGAAAATCAATGCGCTTGTATAAGCAAGCCTATTAAAGAATTGGATAATTCTCAAAAATACTTATTATCATTTTACTATCTAGGAGACAATCCAAGAGTATGCGGCTGGACTACAGAAGATAACAAGTGCATACCGGAGAAAAGATTAGAAACAACCAATAAATGGACCAACTATCAGGCTCTCTTGGAATTTACAAATAAATCTGAAAAATCTCTGATACATTTCTACGCCGATTCTTCAGGAGAGCTTAGAACAAATCTCTACGACGACCTTCAAGTGCGCAAGCTGGTAAAAATATCTTCAAAGGCTAAATTCAGCGAAAGCGAAGCTTATATAGTCAAGACAAAAGTGGATAATAAAATAAATGGCGAGAAAATTGGCGGGGAAGAAAATGGAGAGGCTTATTTCTTGGTTAATGGCAGACCAAACATCACAATTAGATTTCCGTATTATGAGATTGCAATTATTGTTCTGATTATGCTGGTTATAGCAAGAATTTTATTGAAAAAAGAAAGAGAAGAGTGGGAGTAAAATGAAAATAAAATATACAGAATATTTAGATTTTTTAATCATTCCAATTATTTGGCTTCTAATATTCGGGAAAAATGCGTTTTCAAATTTGATTTTGCTGGATTACGCTCCCAGCACTTTTTTTGATATAACCAAAATTATTTATATGAATGATTTTAAATACAGCTCATATATTTTTGATTCTCTTAAATTTATCTTTCTGGCTGTTGGAATAAATCAGCTCTTATTCTCAATTTCAATCCTGATAGCCATGATTATTTCTTATGCCTATATTAGGAAATTGTCAAAACTTAATAATCTGCCGGTATCTTTCACCTTGCTGTCTGCTTTAATTTTCTTCTTCAATCCGTTCATTTATTCAAGAATAATGGTTGGCCAGATAGGAGTTATAATCTCTTATTTATTAATACCCATGTCCATTTTTTATATTATTAAGCTGTTTCAAAGCCAGTTTGAGATTAAAGATGTAATAAAGACAGTAATTTCAATAACAATTGCCGGTTCTTTTTCCATCCATTTTATCGCTCTTAATGTTATAATATTGCTGACTGCATCATTTTGGTTTTATTTTTACAGACAAAAACTATCTATAACGCCGTATTTCAAAGGAATTATTATATTATTTATTCTATTAATCTTGCTTAATGCGCTCTGGCTTCAGGGCTTGTTTAGCAACAGCTCTATTTTTTCAGTAATTGACTCAAGCCACGAAAGCTTTTTTGCGCCAAAGCTTAGCCAGGATATTCCGGCAGTTGCAAAAGTAATGGGCATGTGGGGTTTCTGGCGGGAAGGAGGATATATAACTTCTTACAGGTCAATGCCAATTCCTCTTTGGTATATTTCTGCAATTATCCTTGTAGCCTTAATGTTAATAGGATATTATTCAACTAATAAAGACAAGACATCAAAATTCTTTTTTTCTTTATGGTGGGTCGGGCTTATTTTAGCAACAGGCATAAGCCATCCGTATACAAGCCCTATTTTCGACTTTCTATTTAAACATCTGCCGTTATTTAATGGTTTTAGAGACAGCCATAAATTTGTGAGTTTTATAGCATTATCTTATGCTTATTTAATACCCATAGGGCTAATTAGCTTAAAACAAAAACTAAAAATAAAAATAACATCTATAACATATCTTCTGCTAATATTATTCATAATAACTTATACTTTTCCTCTGATTAACATAAACTCTCAAATATTTCCTGCAAACTATCCTGACTCATATATCAAAGTAAATGAATATCTTAAAACTCAGCCAGAAAACAATTATGCGATTTATCTTCCATGGCAGGGATATTTGACTTATGACTGGTCATTAAAAACCTCTTCTGATGGAAGGATTTCTGTTCCAATAAATCAGATAGTTGAAAGAAACATTGTTCAGGGAGAAGATGTTTGGGGTTCAGAAAATACCTTAATAAGAGAGATAGGGAAGTGTTTAGACACTCAAAATACAAAATGCCTTGAAAATGCGGGTGTTAGGTATGTTCTTAAAGATAAATGCGCATTTTATCCAGAATCATATGGCTGGTTGAATTCAATAAAAGCTTACGAAACAAAATGCTTGGATGTTTATCAATTGGATAATAAACAAGTAAATATAAGTAAAAAAATCCCTGGAAGATTTATTTTTGGATTAATTATCTCATTGTTTACTTTTGCCGGAATGGTTCTTGTTTTAGCTCAGAAATCCAGTAAAAAACCAGGGCAATAATGAATATATAGATGCTTGTCCATTTCCATAATTCTAAACTTTTTATCCTATTAATCAAGCTTATGTCAATCGCAATAAATCCGGTTATTATCAGCGCAAAGACTATTAATTTTCTTTTTTTTAAAAATTCCTTGATAAATTTATCAAAATCAAAGGAATTCTCGTATTTTTTTATGTTCTCAGCTATCTGCAGGCCAACACCTGCAACAAGAAAATAATAAACATAAATTGCAGCTGTTTCTGCAACCGCATTTTGTTTTGAGATAAGGAGAAAAGGTATATAGCCCAAGATTATTAACGCAGGAGATATTAAAAATCTTGAATCTATTTTTGTGTCATAAAATAAAAAAGCAGATATTATAAAGGCAATAAAAGCCCATTCAATGGAAAAGAGCCTGCTTCCAAAGAAAATCACTAAAACAAGGATAAGATAGGAAGCAAAAAGGATTAATGCAGAAGGCAGTTTTACAATAAGTTTATTATAATATTTATTTAATAACAAAAGCCCAAGGAAAACAATGGCAAGTATGAGTATAAAGCTGGAAATTGCAAAAAGGTTATTTTCATTGTCTAAAGACCTTAGATTTATCACTATAAGTATCAATCCTAACATTGTTGCAAGCGCTGCCAATACAGCTTTCATAAAGATATAGCGTTTTGCTGTATTTAAAAACTATTCTCAAATAGATTAGTGTAACAAATATGTATCACTTAGAAACATTTAATATATTTTCAAAACCTTTTCTAAAACCAATAAAACCGAAATATTTATAAATCAACGAAAGTTATATATATTAGTAACTTTGGTTAATTGCTTAAAATACCAACAAAATGATACCATTAATTGCAAGATTGAAGAAGCAGAGGCATAGAGATATAGCTTTAGCTCATGATATTGCGGTTGAAGTTTTATTTAATATTTTTGATAAAGCAGTGCTTCATGGAGGAACTGCTATATGGCGATGCTATAAAGGAAACAGGTTTTCAGAAGATATTGATGTTTACATTCCAAGAGACATAAAAAAGCTTGATTTATTTTTTGATTCTTTGGAAAAAAAAGGTTTTGTTATAGAAAAAAAGAAAATAAGCGAAAACAGCTTATTTTCAAATTTAAGCTTAAATAGAACTGCTATCAGGCTTGAAGCTATTTTCAGGAAAGCTGACGGCATATTAAAAGAATATGAAACAACTGAAGGAAATTTAATGACAATTTATACTTTATCTCCGGAAGAATTAATAGATGAAAAGGTTAATACTTATTTGAAAAGACTTAAGATAAGGGATTTATATGATATTTTCTTTTTGTTAAGAGAGGTAAATAATAAATCAGAGATTATTCCAAAAATAAAAATATTAATCACTAATTTCAAGCCGCCAATTGATAAAAATGAGCTTAATATATTAATTCTTGAAGGTCTTGTTCCAAACACTGAGAAAATGCTGGACTATATAAAATCCTATATTGGAAATAAATAATAATTAATAAATATAAAATGGGAAAAAACAAGCACATTGCAGCAATTGAATCGCTTTTCAGAAGAAGCCCAATTGTAAGCTCCAGTTCTATTAAAAAAATAATAAAAAAAGATAAAAAAAGCTCAACATATTACAAGCAGGTGATAAGAAATTTAATTGCAAAAGATAGGATTAAGAAACTTGCAAAGGGATATTATACAATTCATAATAATATCTCGCTGGCTGTTTTCTGTTTCAAGCCAGCTTACTTTGGATTGCAGGATGCATTAAGCTTTCACGATTTATGGGAGCAGGAGTCAATTCCAGTAATTTTAACTTCAAGAAAAATCAGGCCAGGAGCAAGGACAATGATGAATTCCAGGATATTAATAAGAAGAATAGATAAAAAATATTTCTTTGGTCTTGAATATAAGAAAGAGGGAGATTTTTTCCTTCCTTATTCAGATATTGAAAAAACATTCATTGACATGGTTTATTTCAATGAAAGGTTAAGTCAGGAAGCAATAATTAATATTAAAAAAAAGGCAGACAGAAAAAAGATTAATTTATATTTAAAAAAATACCCTAAAAAATTTCAAAAAAGAGCTTTAAGTTTGTTAGAAAATTAATATCCTAAAATACAACAATTTATCCATGTAAATCAGGTAAAAATATTATATGATATCTAAGCTTATTTTGAAAATATTTCAACATCTCTGGTTAATTTAGTGTATATACTCTATAGAAAAATAGATTAAACTTACTAGATCTAGCGTGAAAATTGGGAAAAGTATTGTGATATTTCAATAATATGAATGAATCAATACAACACTAAATTTTTCTATGTGAAAAATTTAACATAATTTAAAGCAGGTGATGATTATTTAAATTAAAAAAGTATTTAGGGTTTATCATTAGCAGTATGTTTGGTAACTTATATGGATAACCAATATTATCTGTTTAATCTCATAAATTCTTTAAAACCCATTACAGGAGTTTTTATAAATATAAAAATGTTAGATATAAAATGCCAGATAATAACAAATTAAAATACCTTTTTGTATGTTTCGCAGGAATAAACAGAAGTTTAACCGCAGCAAGTGTTGCTAAAAAAATGGCTGCTGAAAGAGGCGTTAGACTAGAAGCTGATTTTTTTGGAATTGCCTCTCTTAACAGACAATCAAAAACAGAAGTGAGAAATAGATGTGAAAGTTATGACCTAATATTTGTAATGGAAGATTATATCCAAGAAAAATTAGTGAGATATTATTATGTAGATCCAGCAAAAATTCATTGTTTTAATATACCTGATGATTATGATGTTAGAAGAAGAATTGATAGAATGTTGCTTGAAGCAACACTTGAGCAGGAACTTAGAGATTGGATAAGATGATTATTTCTGAAAATATAAAAAAACAAGTAATTAAGTAATAAGTTATGTTAAAATTAAAAGTCTCAGTCACTTACTTCAATAAATTAGGCAAAGATATGGCAAAATTTCAAATAACATTAAACTCAACTTCTTCAGCGTCAGAATTTCCAGCTTTGTCTGTTGCTCTAATTGTTAACTGATGATTTCCAGGCTTGAAGCTTTTAGTAACATTTTTCACAATGCCAAAATCCTGGCAGTTTGAGCATAATCTTTTCCATCTAGGCTTGAAATCAGAATGGTCAATGTACTCAAGCAACACTGTTTCATTTATGCTTACTTTAAAGGGAACTTTTTTATTATAAACTTCCTGTTCTGGCTTCATCACATTTAATACAGGAGCTTGTGTATCGACTAATACTCGCGTAACACTTGAATCAACAGTATTGACTTTGTCTTTTAACTGGAAGTAAAAATCAATAAATTCGCCATTAAATGCAGTTAAATCTACAAATTGCGAGCATATCATATTACTGCCTGAAACGCAACTATTAAACTGAATTACCGGGTTAAATATTAGGGAAATATTCTGCAAATCTCCTTCAGTATATTTTACAAAAAACTCAGATCCATTGACAACCTGGTTTTTCTTTGGCATTGTTTGTTTTATCTGAGGAGGTTTTGAATCAATAAATAAATTTATATTTCTCTGCCTTACAATGCCAAACTCGCTTGTTCCCCTTATTGTTATATTATTCCATCCATCATTTAGAGACTGCGTTTTTCTCCTGCTCTCTCCATATTCGCTGCATTCTCTGCATAAAGTTATCCATCTTGGCCTTCCGTCATTGTAATTAATATACTCTAAAATAGCTGCAGTTTCGTCAATGCTTACATTGAAATCAATTCTTCTGCTGTTATACATTTTATTCTCAGGAGAGTTTACAGTTATGTTAAAACCGTTTGAGATATTAATCATAAACTGCCATGTTAACTGCGAATTTCTTCCAGCTTTGTCAGTTGCATTAATTGTTACATTATGCCAGCCGACAGCTAAAGGAGAGGGAATATTATATCTTGCAATAACATCTAAGCTTCCCGAATTAAGCAGTGTGGGCATTATAGGGTTATCATCTAAAAACATGAAAACCTTAAGCTTATTTATTCCGGAATTTGACTGATATATCTCATCAATTAATGCCTGAATCTGGGGCATTAGATTATTATGGACAATAGAATTATGCGGAGGTTGCAAATCATTTATCAAAGGATCTGTAAAATCAGACTTAAATGTTTTGCTTTGTTCGTTTTCTATTCTGTTGCAGCTAAAATTGCTCCAATAAGTTAAAGTCATTACCCCGCCCGTAGTATTTCCGTTGTTTGGAGTGTTTTCCAAGCCAAAAGGCACTCCAGAAAACTGAGAATATGCCAACCCGTCCCATCTATAAAAAATATTTGCAGCATCAGGGTTTATTAAGGTAAATTCCGAACGGGAAATATACCACCCAGCCAAGCCATCAGGACTAGCAGGATTAACTGAAATAACAGTTTTATTATTAACATAAAAATTCTCAATGCCATCTTGCGCAGTTATATTCAAGCAATTTCTTGTATAAACAGTCCAGTCAACACTATTACTATTGTTCAGCAGGTTAGCATTAATTGTTGTTGTAAAATTTGTCGGATTATTTTCTATTCCTGTAAAATTAATCCAACTTCCATTTATTAAAACACTAAATATAACTTCCTCAATGCAAAATCCGCTAACATTCACATTTAATCTTACATTATTTCCGTTTAAAATACATGAAGGCGAACTTGTCTTATTTTGAATAAGTGTTGGCTGATTTGAAGCATTTTTAGTTGCTGCCTGAAACACAAAACTTCCAGTAACATCTGGCATTCTGCTGTAAGTGCTTCCATTATTTCCATTATCAGTAAATATTCCTGTCTGATCTATTAAGCTGTTAGTATTATCGAAAAGCTTTAAATTTTGGCTTGCATCTGCAATAGAAGGAGTGAATCCCTGCTTAATATAAAAAGAGTTTCCATTCAAAGTTACATTATCTAAAGAATGATTTAATCCTCCGGCAGTATTAATATACCATCCGCTTAAATTTTCTTCACTTCCAATATTAAATATCTCAATCCACTCTGCTCCAGTATCGCTTCCGGCAGGATTTATCTCAGCTTCATTAATAACAACTGCTGCGAAAACAGTTGAAACTGAAAAAAAAGCCAGTAAAAATAAAATTGGTATTATCTCTTTTCTCTTTTTCATCTTACCCTTTTATATATATTTTTTAGAGTTATTCTTTATATTTAAATGCTTTTGAGAAATAGTCATTACTTTGAGCAGATGAACTTTTAATATTTTCACTACAAGTTGGTAGAGAGATAGCTTTAAATATAATCTGTTTATGAATTTTCTATGGCAACTTTAAAACAGCATTATGAAAGTATTAAGGGGAATAAACCTTTTATAGGTGGAGGGTTAGGGTGTATTTTAGGTATAGGCTCTGCATTAAGTATCCTTACTTATAATTATATGATGTTTAATGATTATTCAAGATTTAATCAATCTGGACCAAGCGAAAAATATATGCAAGTTGTTCAGATTGAACAAAAACTTAATGGGCCTATTGCATTAAGAGATTTAGATGATGGGCTTGCAGAAAGAGTAAGAGGTCTTAAAGCTGAATTAGAGGTTTTAAATTCTGACCAAGAAGTAATTTCTCAAAGAGAGATTGTTGAGATGAGACAGAAACAAGTTGTTAATTTAACATATGGATTTATGGGTTCGATAGTGTTAGGGATGGTATCAGTATTTCCTTTTGCTTATGGTGCTGCTGGAAAAAAACAAAAGTTAAGAGAAATGGTTAAGGAATCAGGACAATGAATACTAAAGGTAAATTTAAAAAAAGTCTTATTACTATCCTTGGCACAGCAGCCATTTCAGCAATGAGTCTTTTCAGCGGAGATAAAATAAAAGCTGAAGATTCTTGGATTTTAAATCACGCAAATAATCATTATTATAAATTAGGTTCTGTTACAACATGGGAAAAAGCGCAGGCGGAAGCAGTTGCTCAGGGAGGATATTTAACAACAATAAATAATGCTGAAGAGAATAGATGGCTTGCTGAGACATTCTTGCCGTATGGAGGTCAACTTTGGATTGGTTTTTCAGATGCTATTTCCGAAGGAACTTGGATTTGGTCAAACAATGAAGCTGCCGAATTTACAAGTTGGGGCCCAGGCGAGCCAAACAATAGTGGTGATGAAGACTATGCTGGGCTGCATCCTACTGACCTGACCTGGAATGATTTTGCTGGTTTTTACGATATACCCGGAATAATAGAAAAAGATTCTAATATTCCTCAACCCGCATATTATCTGCATCCAGGAGACAGTATTAATAATTTATTGGATTCTATTATTGGAACAGAGAATAATCCAACTATATTATATCTGGCTCCGGGAGTTTACAAAGAAGATGTAACAATGGATAAATATGAGCATATAATAGGTGAATCAAGAGAAAAAACAATTATTGAAGGAAAGGTTGCAACTGCAGACGATACAATTCTTGCAAGCCTCACAGTTAAAAACCCAAAATACTACGGAGAAAGTGTCTGCATTGACTCAACAAATAGTTCTTCAAGGCTGGCAAATATTAATGTTGATGGAAACGGAAACAGATTAAGTGTTGGAATTCTTTTTGCAGGGCAGGGTTCTGATAATGCTTATATTGCAGACAGTGAAATAATAAATCATGGAATCGGAATGTCTATTCATGATTCTGGAGCAGTAATTGAAAGAAATTATATTGGAAATTGCGAATACGGAATATGGTTCTTTGAACCTGGTAAAGAAAGAAGCGAGTATTTGCAATCTAGATTAAATTACACTGAAAGCACAAATAATTTTGGCCCTATGATTCAGAAGCCAATTGCAAATTTGGGAAGATAAAAAATAAAAATTAAATTATTGTAAATTCCATATCTTCAGTGTCAGAATTTCCTGCTTTATCAACAGCGTTTATTGAAAGATTATGTGCTCCATCGGAGAAACTTTTTGTTGTGCTACATCTTCCGGCCTCTATTTTCTTGCATAAGCTTTTCCATATAGGCTTATTGCTGTTCATGTCTTTATAGAATATACCATCGAAATTTTTTTCTACAATTTCAAAAATAAAAGTTACTTTCTTATTATTAATTAAATTACTTGAAGAGGTTATACTAGGGAGAGTAATATCTACTTCGGCATTTCTAATACTAGAATTAATACTGTTTAAAGCATTATCTATAATTTCCACCCAATAAATGATATTTTTATCATTAAATTGATTTAAATTTAATGGTTTAATACTGCAATTTTGATTTTTACCTGCAAGACAAGATTTATTTTTTTTAATTGCACTATTAACATTTATCCAGTAATATAAGTTTACTTTTTCTAGATTTTCTTCATTATATTTGATTTTAAATTCTATAGAATCATTTATGAATTTTGAGCTGGTAGGGAGTAGAATTGGATGGTTTTTAGGCTGTGTTCCAGGACGATTACTTTTCTTTGGAGCAGGAATAGTTAAATCTGGTTTATTTGTGTCAATAGTAAATGTTTTACTGCTATAATTTATATCGCTCAGATTATTATATATAATAGCCTTTATTGTAATATTATATTTTCCATCTTTTGAAAACCTTACTCTTTTTATACATTCTTTGGTTTTACTGCACAATTTAATCCATCTACTATCCTCAGAGTTATTTAATATATAATAAAAATCACTTTTATCATTAGTTTTCAAATCAAACAAGACTTTATTAGAATCATAAACACCATTATCATTTGGGCTGGTTACAGTCAATGTTATTGCGCTTGCAAAACTTAAACTCGCTAAAATTAGAAAAGATGCAACCAAAATCATCACCAAATTTTTTTTCATGAATAGAAGGCGTTTTTAATGGTATATATATCTGCAGTTTAATTATGTATTTCTAACCATATTTTTCTGTAGTCATTTAGAATTTGTGAAAAAAGCCTTTTTAGATTAACGATTGTTAAGTTTTACCAAATAGATCAATCAAAACAAAAACCTTAAATATAAGCATAACCTAGATATTTTATAGGGGGACGCGACCTGACGAAAGCCACATACACTTTAGCGTTGGTGTGGGGAGTAGGATTGACGGATGCCATAACTCTGTAATTTATTTGCTAATGCTTACTTCCCTGTTCTTACTAGATTTTATTAAATTTTTTATTATTGAAAATAAAGTAACACCTATTAAAATAAGAATTGTATAAATTATTATCCAAATAATTTTATCTTTTGTTGTAGTAATAATAATTGGAGGTAAACCGATTATAAATGCAATTATAGTTTGCCAAGCGTATTTTTCAAAAGTATCAAGAGAAAGCATTTTTTATCTTTGCTCTCCAAATATCATCTAAAAGCAAAGCGATTACGATAATCCCAATTCCAATAAGAGCTAATGTTTTATTATCTGGATAATATCCAAAAAAAACTACAATAGACTGAATTATTCCAGCGGCAGTTAATAAGTAGTAGCCTCCTAGAAATAATAATGCTATTGCAATAACTCTCTTTATAGCCCTTTTTGTTGATACTCTCATTCCCATCCTCTTTTTATTATATATTATTAGATTCTATATCTTTTAAATCCTTCTTTTCCATTTTATGTGCGAGACTAGGACATATGTCCTGAACCAATACAAAATTTCCCTCAACCAAAACCCTTAAAAACATACTTTAATTATTTATATTATTAAATAAAAATTATAAAAAAAGAGGCGACAAATGGATCCAATTCTTCTTGCAGCAGTTCTTGGAGGCATTGGAGGCCTGACACGTGGTTTTGTTGGCTTACTAAAAGCATTGTCTTTGCGAAGAAGAATTTTATGGGGATATTACACAATTACCGTATTGATTGCCCTGATTATCGGAATATTCGTCGGAATTGTGTTTAATTTTGATCCAAGGCTTTCTTTGCTTTCAGGCTATGCAGGCACTGATATTCTTGAGGGAATTTACAAAAGTTTTGCCGTTCAGAAAGTTTATATAGCACCTAAATCTAGAAAGTAACAGTAAAATAATTAGATAAAAGGGAAAAATGGCAAAAAAGATAACAAAAAAAGTGAAAATTGCTGAAAATATTTTACTTAATGCTATACCTGAAAATAATCTATCTAACGTTAAGCATAAAAACAAGCCGTTGTTGCTTAAGCCTACTTGGAAAGTATTAGTTCTCCCGGTTGTAATTGTTCTTATTTTACTTTCAGTATTTATAACAACTAAAAGCATGGATAAGAATCTTGGAGATTATTCATGCAAATTTTTAAATTTAAGTCAGCAGTTTAACACAGCCAAAGAAACTCAAAATAATGAATCTCTTAATAGGATAATGTCAGATACAAAAACTCTGCAGCAGGAAATGGCTAATAAAATATCTTCCAATAAAAAATTATATGCTTATGCAATTGCAGGAAATGTTTTTCTTGCTAAAATAGATCCAATATACCCTGTTGATTGCGCTTTTGTTCCTGGCAGCAAATTCTGCTCTTTTTATATTAGTGAAGAAAATTATCAATGCAGCAGGACAGTTATTGAAGAGCAGGCTAAGGTATTAAACAGGCCAGTGCCTAAATTGCCGGAATATGAGTCAATGGATTACATCATGATTATAATTAACTTTGCTATATTTTTTATAATAGGCTATTTAATATCCTTTTTGATTGCTTTAGGATACAGCAAATCAAAAATAAGGGTTAGTTTAGCTCAAGACTAATTATTTTTTAGATAATAATGCCTAACTTTATTTAATAAATATCAGTAACTTATCCTAATAAATTAGGCAAGGATATAGCATGATTTCAGAACAATTTTGAACTATTAGATATTGCATAACCTCAACTTCTCATTTATGCATTGCTGATAAGCATTACTTATCTTTTCTCTGTATTTCAGATTGGGAGAAATCTCCATAGGAACTGCGTAGCCTCTCCTTACTAGCTCTGAATTAATCATTAATCCATCAGAAGAATAAGCATATTTTAATAATCTCCCGTAATTATCTCTATTGTCTAAATCCCCTTCCAATAAAACTGATTTATTGTTTATCAAAGACTCCAAAAACAATTTTGAATCATCATAATATCTCTCAGTTCTTTCAGGAGCATTAATTCCTATAAGCCTTACATAATCGCCTGTATTTATCTGAAATGTATCTCCGTCGATAACCTGGATAATAAGTGCTTCCTGCTGGATTGCATTGCTATTTTGAGAAACAGAAGTATTATCTGAAGTTTTTTCTGCATTTATGTCTTTTATGTTATCTTTCAAGCTCGGAATAAGAAAAAATATCAGAGAAAAAACTATTATCAGGGCTATTAGGGCCATAGCAAGATTAATTAAATCAAATTCCCACCTATTAATTGTTATTGTTCTTTTCATTATAAAGACAACCAATGTTTTCTTTATGAAACTTTCCTTTATAAAAACCTCCAGCGGGTTTCTATGCATCCAGCAACCACTTATCAAACTTTCTTTTTAGATGAACCAATTTACTATAACTTAACCTTAAACTTACTGAATAAATCTGATAATTATGTTAAATTTCTCCTTAAGAGGAATTTAGTGTTGTATATTAAATAATCTTGAATCATTATAATACCTCTGCCTAATTTATTATATTTACTTATATTAATTATATCTTTAATTAAAATTTATTTTTTATAGGTTTTTCTTGAGAATAAGCTAACTAAAAGATCATCTAATTTTTCCTCTTCCCGCCTTATTTTTCTTGCGTTTATAGCGCTTCGCCTTAAAATATCCTCAATCTGCTCGCTTATTGTAAACATATTCTTCTTGGCTCTTTTATCAATTATTTTAAGAGCATCAGAATCAAGATAGATTGTTATTTTATTCTTGAATTTAACCTGCTGTTTAAGGCTAGCAAAAGCTTTTTCAATCTCGTCCAAAGGCCAGCCATTTTTCAGCAATGGCTCTTTAATCTGAAAATCATCAAAATCTCTTTTTCTTGCCTCTTTTATAAAATTAATTAGTTGTTTATTAGGCATTTTATCTCTTTTTAATAATTAAATAAGCTTAATATGTTTTTAAAGCCTATCATTTTTATTTAGTTAAAAATAGAGGTTTAAATTAAGTTATTAAAAGGAAAGTTTGATAAAGAAAATCTTGGGCATGTAAGAGGAAAGTTTCATAAAGAAAACCTTTGGTTGTCTTTATAGGAGATGTCATAAGAAGAACCTTTAAGATTATATATAATCTTGATGTTAAGTTTAACTTAACATATTGGTTCTTTTTATTCAGTAACCTATTTATGATAAATCAGGGAGAGATATGGGATATTATCTAAACTTCCCCTGAAAACTTCATAGTTCTAAATTTTTCATTTAATAAATATTTAAATCAACCTCAATAACTTACCTATTATAAATCAAACAAGATATAGTATGTTATCAAACCTTTCTACCACTTTCTCTTTTTCTTAGAATAAATAAAGAACACTACAACAACTATAATTATTAAGACAACAATGCCAATTATCACTCCAGTTACAGCTTTATTATTTGTTGTTCCAGTTTCAGCTGGAGCTGTTGGTTCATTAACAGTTGTTGCTTCTTCTGGAGTTACTGCTGCTTCTCCTGCCTTGCCTCCAATTGCAAAAAAGCTGAATGACAATAACTCAACATCATAATAGTAATTGGTTGCATCTTCTTCTTTAAATGTTGTTGGAAGCTCTTTCCAGTCATTATTTATAAATTTAAACATGGATATTTTATCTTTAGTCAAACTCTTGCCATTTGCCCATGATTTCTCAACTTGTATTCTTACAATTGCTTTATCTAATTTATCAGCGATATTATCAACCTTTATTTGTAGATATTTGTAAACATCTCCTGATTTCTCAACACTTACTTCAGCAGGCTTGCCATCATATTTTGATACAGATACCGAAACACTCTGTGCAGGGTTCTTTACAAGAATAGTTATTTCCTTTAATCCGTATTCTTTATCAAAGTTCTTGATTATCTCTGCAGATCCAGGTGTTATTTTGTCAATTGTGCTTACAGTTTTCTTCGAAGGCACTACATCTCCTCCGCTAGATCCTCCACCACTTGAAGATCCTCCACCACCTGAACTACCAACATTATAAAAGTATGTTGAAGTTAACGAATTGCTTGCCAAATCTACAACCGTGCATGTTGTTGCTATTGATCCTGTTTCAGATGTTGTTGGATGTAATGTGAATGTTGTTGTGTTAACTCCAGATCCAGTAGATCCAGCTGTTCCATCATTTCCGCTGCAACTGCAGGTTACTTGCTCATCTCTTCCAACAGGATTAGGAGTGCAACTTTGAGTAATTACTGCAGCATTATTATCAAATATTAACTGATATACTACGGCAGTTGTATTCTGGTTTCCTGCAGTGTCATTTACATAAACAGTTATATTATATAATCCATCAGCATATCCTGTTGTATCAAAACTAAAATTCCAAACATTTACTGCTTCCTGTGAAGCAAATACAGTTGCATTCTGCGCTCCGCTTCTATTAGTGATATTTAGCATAATTGAACTTATACTGCTGTTTGCATCAGATGCAGATGTATTGAAAACAAATGTCCCGCTTCTATTATCTCCATTAGCAGGTTTTGTAAAGTTTATCGTTGGTGGCCGTGTTCTGTCAACTCTTACCTGAAATGATACGGATGTATTGGCATTTCCTACTGTATCATTTGCAAATACTGTAATATTATACAACCCTTCACTTATAGCATCTGTTTTCCATACTGAACCATTAGTATCTGTAGAATTAAGACCAGTACTCCACCATTGAAGTGAGAGAAGATTACTTGTTGCATTTGTTAAATTAAATTGAGCAACAACAGTTCCATTAATAGCTCCTGTAGCATTAATTGGAGTAATATTAAGATATATCATACTGATTCTGCTTAATGTCGCATCACTGACAGAGACATTTATAGTAATATTTCTGGAAAAATTCTGACCTCCCTGTGCTGCATTTCCTGTTACATTAACAACAACTCCCGGAGCTGTTGCGTCAAAAGTAATAGAATCAGCAAGGCGTGCTGAGCCATTTACAGAAGCATTAGTGCTTGCTATATCTCTAGTTATATTATGCACAGTTGCATTAACACTATAGTTTCCATCAGCTACAGTAAGGTTAACAATAATAAAACATCCTGTTATTCCACAACTTCCTCCAGAGGTACCATTAATAACCCCTACAACAATCTGGGTTGCATTTCCATTTGGATTAAGATAAAATGTTGCATTATTTGGATCGGCAACATCAGTTGAATTAGTAAAATTTACAGTAAACCTGACATTTGTTTTTGTAAAATTTGTAAAATTTGTAGGTTCATAAATATAAACTACAGCACTTGCAAAACTAACAAATAATAAAACTCCAAATAGAATTCCCAATGAAAATAATAATCTCTTAACCAATAAATTGCTTTTTGCCATCCTCTTTTTAACCCTTTTTTATAGTCATGCAATGTATGCTTTGCATCATCTATAATGGAATATAGATAATTGAGGTTTATAAATCTTTCTTTTAAATAACTGTTGTTAATTTTTTTAAAAATATATAATTTTTATTTTATCGTCGGCGTTTATCATTAACTTCTTTTTTTAATTCTTTAAGTGGATTTTTATTTTTGATTTTTCCAGTTTTATTATCAATTTTCTTGTTTAATCTCAAAAAATAAATTAAAAATATAAATAAAATCAGTGTTGAAGTCAGCATCGGAATCATTGCTAATTGCGTTGTAGACATGCCAGTTACCCTGCCAGTTATTTTATTTAATATAGATTCTTCATTAGATTTATTGCCTTCATCATTTTCATCTTCAGCCACATCCCCATTCACTTTTAGTATTATCCATGTCCCGACAGCCGCGCTTCTGTTTGTGCTGTATATAAGCGAACCATAATAAGTTCCAGATTTATCTCCTGTAATACATACATTAAATTCTAATCTATTCCTAGCATATACTTCTTTAGGATATTTGAAGGTTATTCCTTTTTCAGAAGAGCTTAAAGTATATTTTCTTATATCTTTTACAAATGTTTTCTCTCCAGACCATTTATCACTTCCAATTAAATTATCTTCTTCTCCAGAATATACACTTACCTTTTTGCAGACTTCCTGCCCTGCATCTGCTTTAAATTCAACCTGCGCAGGAGAGATGCCGATTTCAACAGCAGAAACTGTTGAAATTATTGAAATACTTAAGATTATTATACTATATATAATAGCTAAAGAAATTAATCCCATTAGTTTCCCCATATTTTCCCTCTTTTAATAAATTATATAATATATTTATATAATATATAATAGCTGTAGTGACTATATTAAGATTATTGTTGGGGAGAATATATGATAATTCTTATTATAGTTATATTTATGTAGCATCCATAGCTAAAAATCTTATCTGCGCTTGAGCGTTAGGAATATCTTCAGTTATTGCAGTTCCATTATAATCTTCTAAATTTATTCTTACGCTGATATTTTTACTTGTTATCTCATCTAGAGAAGGTTTGTTTATTGTTGTTGTGAAATTATCAACTCTTCTAATCGCTTCTGTTGTAGTATCAAACTCTATGTAGTTAAATACTTCATGATCTGAATTAATCAATTCCGAAGTAATTCTTACTTTTACATTTCCAGTATTATTTATTGTAAAATTCATCCAAGGAGGAGTATCTCCATTTGATATATTTCCTAAGTCTATTTCATTAGGCACTTGTATGCTTACTCTTGGTCCGATAATATCTGTTTTTACTGTTAATACATCATTTGCTTTAACTAAAAAAATTAACAGCACAATAAATAACAAGCTAAGAAAGAACAATATAACCTTTCTATTATATACCATTTTATTATATATCTTACAAAATATCTTTTATAATATATACTTTATATAATAGATATCTGGTTTATAAATTTTGTTTACCACTCAATTCTACGACTTTTATTAAGGATAATATATCATTCTCTGAAATTATTGCATAAAACAAACATTTTAAAAAGATAATTATATTAAATATATTAATAAAAAGAGGAATAAGATATGAAGAGAGGAGCTAAAGAAACTGCGAATTTATTATCCCTAATATGCGGGATAATTCTTATTATAGTTGGATTAGGCGGTTCAGCAATACTTATTCCTGCAAGGAGTTCTTTAATTCTTGCTCCAATGTTTTCTCTTATAATAGGCTCAATATTAGCCCTTATGGGCGGGCTTAGAAAATGGGGCTAAGTAATAAAGAAATTATTTTACTTAACTTTAGATGTCAAACATACCTTACATATATTAGTGTAATTTGGACAGTAGCAATATCTTTTTTTATCGCAATATTATCTTATATTTTTGTTTCTATTCAAATGCTAAATGACAATTTATCCTTGCTTATTATATTAAGCCTAATTTTAATATTTATGGAGATTGGTTTTGTCTCGGTTTATTTCTGGATGAATAATAAAAAAGAGGGTATTGAAAGAATTATCAGGGAAAATTAAAAATATAAATCCCATTGCTCAACCAAAAGCTGAACAATGGGGAAGATTATAATTATATTATCTAAACTAAGTATTTAAAACTTTTTCCAGCCGAATGTTTTTAACCAAAAGGCTTAAATAGTTCTTAGTATTAAAATTAATGTATCCAAGCTAGAGAGTTCATCTGGTTTAAGTCCAGAAGGGCGTAACTAGATTATGGTTATAAACAACCCACGGATACACTATTTTTTCTTTAAGTATTTTTCAATATTCTCTAAAGTTATTGTTATATAGCCTTTTATCTGGTTTTTAGTATCTTTCCTCATTAAATAAGCATATTTATCTGCGTTAGATCCTTTAGGCAATCTAAGATAAATGCAGTTAATCTTTAATCCTAATTTATTTTCTAAAAAGAATTTTAATTGTGAAGTAATCTCTCTTTCATGTCCGTGAAAATCTCGGCATATTTCAAGAGTTATTTCCTTATTTCTTATTTTAAGATTTTCAAATAGATAATAAATAACTACACAATAAACTCTAATTTTTAATAATACTTTACCATGTTTTGACACTTTATATCTATATTTGTTGCTTGAATAATTTAATACTAAATCTTGAATTGATTTACTATTAAACTTAAAACCTCTTATAGTATCATTTTTATCAGCAATTACAATTGTATAATCTTTTGCAAAAATATCTTCTCCAGAAACATCTATTTCGAAAATCATTTATCTAATATAGAAATATTATTAATAAATCCTGTTATCAAACAATATTAATATTAATTCCCGGGTTATTAGCCGTATTGCCAGCATCATCACTAACTCTGATTAAAATGCTATGGCCTCCTTCTCTAAAGCTTACCTGTTTCTCACAGATTCCATTATCTAACCTAGTGCATAATTTTTTCCATTTTGGCCTTAGCTCAGAATTATCCATGTATTCTACAACATCTAAATTTACTTCAGTTATGTTAATCTTGAATTTAACTTTATTATTATCTATTGTTGTGTTTATTGAATTTATCTTTGGAAGTATTGTATCAACGCTTAAAGTTGCAATTCTTGACATAGCCCTGTTTCCGGCATTGTCTTCAACCATGAAATAATACTGAATTTCCTGATTATTATACTGGCTTAAATTAATATTATTTATTTTACACCACATTTTCTTTCCAGAAACACAACCCTGAAGATTGCTGACTTTAAATCCTTTAGCCGAATTTCCGTAACTTAAATTAATTTTTTTCAAATTATCCTCAGAATATTGCAGTATGAATGTTCCGTTAGCCCATCCTTTTTTAGGATCTATTTTATGAATTACCGGGTTTTTTGAATCAATGAAAAAAGTTATATCTTTGAATGCTTCATTTCCAGCCCTGTCTTTTGCTCTTAATCTTATTGTGTTTATGCCTTCCTTAAAGCTTCTTTTATTTGAATAAGACTTGCAGTTTGAACAGACTTTTGTCCATCTTCCTCTTCCATTAATAAGATCTAAATAATAAACATCACTTGTCTCGCTTAAATTAAAAATAAATGGTATTGCTCTTTCTTTGTATAAAGAATTATTTACAGGATTCTGTAGATTTATTACAGGAGGGGTTATATCCAAACTTGCTCCACCACCGCTTCCTCCAGTGCATGTTGGAGGCAGAGTATTGCAAACATTCCAGTTTCCAGGAGTGTAGCAGTTTCTGGCAGAATCAAAACTATCCATGCAAAGCTTGTAATTATTAGAGTTTGCAGTTCTATCAGGAATATTTGGATTGCAGTAATCAATTCTCTGCCCGTCTGAAAAGCATGCCCAGAAAACAGCGCTTGTTAAACTAGAAGTTAATATAACTCCAGTTAAAGAAAACAATATCAAACTTAAGATTAACATCTTTTTTTTCATTTTTATCATTAATTCAACAGGTATTTAATATTAATTATGATTTATTTTATACTATTGCAATATATTCTAAATGTTATAACTTAAACATTAATTTTATTTAATTTTATAATTTTGGAGACCTTTAAAACCTTAAGGTTTTTTGCTTGTCTTTTCAAAGGTTTATTTTGAATATTAGCAATTTCACTTATAACTTAATGATACAGTTGTTTTTTATTTATTCAAGATTAGTCATATGATTTTATAAATATCTTAAATATAATCCTAACTTCCTAAATCTTTTTCTATGGTTGCAGGATTCTGTGAATTCATATAACATGAATGGTTGCAGGATTCATAAAAACCCGCTGGTGGTTTTTATTTATTATAAAAATAAAAAGGAAGGAAAATAAAAAATAAAAAATTAAAATTCCCTTTTATATTGCTTCTCCCCAGAAGAATAATTGTCCTGAGTCGAAGTCTCCGTTACATGGTTCTGGCAAATCCAATCTGAAGGTCAATGCCATTTCAGCACCAGGTGCAAGCAAATTAGCAGTGTAGTAAGGTCCTACTTGCTGGTCTTGTAATATTTCAGCATTTACATAGAATGGATCAGGATTATTCCATCCAATTCCATATTCTATATTTGTATAACCTTCATCATCAGTATCTCTGTCAGCATCAACAGCATCATCATTATCATCTCCAAGAGAGGAGTATGCGCCGTTAGTTACAAAGTATCTGAAGTTGTCAAGAGCTAATTGGTTTGTTGTTGGGCATCTTGCTCCGCTTGATGAACTGTCATAGAAGTCTGTTCCAGATATAAACATATCCAGCATTACTCCTGAGCCGTCATCAGCATCGTTTCCAACTAATATTGTATCTGAATAAGCTAATGCTCCTGGCCTTACATCTTCAAAAGCCAAATCACCGTCAACACTGACAGCAATAACTGGATTGAAGAACCAGAATTCATTCTCATCCATAGTGCCAGACAAGCCATCTCCATCAACTGCTTCAACAGTTACCCAGTATTCTCCATACATAGAGTCTGCTGTTTCAACAGTCAAAGTACATTCAAACATATCCATTATGTTATCATCACATTCAGTGATTTCTTCTTCAAGGATTTGTGCATTACACTGATCCATTAAACGTTGCTGGCATCCAATTCTGATACAATTTACTTCAATATCGTTGCCTTCACCCTGTGAGTCTCCGATTGTAGCGAATACATCTATATTCTGATCAATTTTGTTTTTGTCCATTACTAGAACAGTCCAGTGAATAGATTCACCCTCGAAAGCATAATTATTTATTCTTTCGACAAGTTCTTCATCATCATCTGAAACTCTTCCAGGTTCAGTTGCGTCGTCTTCAACAACTCTGTCATCGCACATCCAAACTAATGGAGGGAAGTCTTCAGTTGTTACATCAACTCCGATTCCTGTTCCTACGCTTGTAGCAAATGCCATAGGCATAACTGACAGAAGCATAGATGTCATTAGTAACAATCCTAAAATTTTTCTCATTTCTTTTTACATTAACCCCCTTTCAATCAATATAGTGTTGTTATCCGATTTGGTATAACTATAAAAGCTTTGTTGCAATAGTGTTTTTAATTCAGCGCCTCTTTTTGCTATTATTCCCTCTTGAGATATCATTTTGAATGAAAAGAGTAAACGCTGCCACTTTAAAAGCATTTTTATCGTCGAGAAAATAGTTTTTTGTAGTTACTTTCTGCCAATGAAACAAAATTGCGACGATAAAAACTTTATTCCAATTATGAATAGCTTACATTTAAATACCATTCATTTTCACAGCGTTTCAATAAAAATTACGGCAAAGTAGTTAATTCTAGTTAATAGGTAGCATGAAAAGTTCTGTTTATTTGCTATATGATCAATCATAAGCTCTTGGCACAGGGATAAAACCATAATGTGTTAAAAATATATAATAGAGATTAGTTAACTATAAATTAAAAATTGATGAATCTTAAATAAGGCTAAATTTTCTCAAATAAAAGGAAAGTTTGATAAAGAAAAACATTGGTTGTCTTTATTATTTAATATGGTATGTTTTCAAATAAGTAATAAAATTAAATATTAAGTTTAGGTAGTTCTCGGATGCTCTATGGTCTTGCCATAGGGAGGTTCATAAATCTCTTTTTCACATTTTTTCAAGAATATCTGGGCAGAAGCGCTAAGCTCTATATCTGGCATTTTAATCCTCTCTTTTGAACATTATAAGAGGAGTAGTTTTTCCATTTCTGAATTCTTCTACGCTTTTATTCAGTTTTTCTTCTTCTTCAGGCATTAGAATGGTGTCTGCATCTATCATATGCTCTTTTATAAATTCTATATTAACATTTATTGTTCTCAATTCATTTAATATCTCTCTCATTTCTTTTTCCATATTTATTTAACTTTTTCAGAATATTTAAGTCTTTTTATGTGGAAGGGAGGATTCGAACCTCCGAAGGCACTAAGCCACAGGATTTCTTTCAATTATCAAGCTATTAGCTATAAGCAACAGACTTAAGTCCTGCCCATTTGACCACTCTGGAACTCCCACATGTAAATTACTTGTTAGTTTGGCTTATAAATATTATTGTTAGCTTGCAGACAGCTTAACCGAATAATTTATATAGATTGTTATTATAACATCTATAATTAAAAGAGGTTAGATAAATGGCAAAAAGAAAAAGTATTAAAAATAATAAAAGTTATTTAAAACTAGCTGATAAAGAAATTGCTGAAGTTGAGAGAGATGTTGATAAGATAGAGGAAGAAGTATTGGATATTCATCGAAAAATTACTTTTCTTCTTTAATTATTTTTATTTTCTTCAAGGACTTTTATATAGTCTCTCATATCTGATATTCTTTTTTGATACTTTAATCTTGCTTTTCTAAATTTTTCAATATAACTATTGCTTAATTTTGCTATCTTATTGCTCTTGCTTTCAAGCATTACTTTCTGCATAGCTACTGTGCTTATGACAATTAATGCAAAAAATCCAGTTAAAAATATACTATAATCTGGATAAAAATAAGAGAGAGTTATAAATACTGCCTGTTCTAGAAAATATAATGTAATAAAACAAATTTCAAAATAAGTGTAATTTTCGTCGTGAAAAAATAGTTTAAGTCTTTTCCATTTAATGCCCAGTATTAAAATACTCAATAAAATTATTCCACTAGCAAATAATGTTAACCATAAGATCATATAAAAGTATAGGGGATATTGCTTTAAAACAATTTTTATTGTAGACAACATATCTTAAAACAAACCACAATTAATTTTAAATACCATTAAAATAATACAATTATATAAATAAAAGAGGTAAAAAATAAAATAATATGTCAGAAAATTATTCAAATCTTAAAATGGCAGTTATTGCAGGAGCTGCTGAAGCTCTAAAGCACAAGTCACAAAATCCAAAAAAAACAGATGAAGATGTAATAGAGCATATTACAAAAAGCGTTGAAGATATAATTGAGAAAATAGATTAGATTATTTTTAATAATGCATATATTCTTGAATAATAAAAGATTAAGTAATTATTATATAGATTATAAACTGATTTAAGTTAAGGTGAATATAGATAATCTTAATAAATGTCAAATTAGGCTAAATTTTTCACATAGAAAAATTTAATATTGTATGTTTAGCTAAACATTCTGAAAATTAAAGAACAAATTGATTAAGTAAGTTAATTTTATATTAATTATTTAAATTAGCAGTTCTAGCGAATAAATTAAGCACTTTTTAGCATAAAGCATTTATTCTTATTTACTTTCTTTCGCTTAACAGCCAAAGGTATATTTCATATTTTATTTCTCTTGCATAAAGTGTTCTGCCAGCCAAATCATCTCTTTTGCTGATTGACATTCTTAATTTATAGTAATTTCTGTAAAACCCAACTATTTCATTTCCATTATAAACAACCCATTCATTCTCGTGAGAAGCAACATTATCATCAAAGTCACGGATATAAGCTTTTTCAGCTTCTTCAATCATATTTGAATTTGTAACTATGTTGCCCTTTACATTGCCCTTTCTAGGTCTTATTAACATTTTTTATTAATTCATCCCTATGTTCTCTTTGGCAACCATTGCATACATAAACAAATCCAGTTCTAGTATTCTTCTCAACCCTTATAGTTGTGCCATTTAACTTTCCAAGAAAGGTTTCTTCAATTTTCTCATTGCATAATTCACATTTCTCTGCCATTTTAAAACTAAGAATAAAGGGTTTTAATAATTTATCGTATTGTAACAATATTTAAATAATATATTATAATAATTACTTAATGTATGAATTTTCCAGGGCATTAATTAATACAAGATTAGAAAGATTGCTGAATTCTATTAATTTAAAACAACCAGATGAAAAGTGTTTAAATTGCGGATCAGAAGCTGCGAATATTATTGATTTTGTAAGTGGAAGAAGATATTGCAGTATAGATTGTATGAAGGAACATCAGGAATATGTTGAGATTTATCTTACTCAAGATTAATTTTACTTCAATAAAATTTAAAAACTACTCTATCTATAAATTAAAATTAAAAAGGAGAACATTAAAAAGGAAGTTTCATAAAAGAAACCTTGGTGTCTTTTATATGGGTAGCAATCTAGATTTAAGAAAATATCAGGATGAAACTGCAATTCAGGATGCTTTCTCAAAGCTTGTTTCAAACAGGCCGGGATATAAAGCCACTATTGAAAAAAAAGAACCAAAATTCTGCCCTAATGAATCATGCAAGAAAGAAGTTGAGCACCATATTAAATTCTGCCCTGCATGCGGAACAAAAATGGAAGCAAAATCAAAACAATCAATATGCATGAAATGCTATAATATTGTCAATGCCGGAGATATGTTCTGCGGAAGCTGCGGCGATAAAGTAGTTGTGGGTTAAAGGATAATTAAACTAAACTTAATTGATCAGGATTTTGTAATTCGGATTCATTTTGTTCAACTGCTAAATTATATTTAATATTGTAATCCATCTCAGCTACTTTTCTTCCATGTTCAGTTAAATAATTTTCAATTCTTCTATGAACTTCTAATGCTTTTAGAATTTCTTCAGGAAAATAACCAGTAATCATCCCATGTGCATCTGCCCTTATTTTTTTCATATGATAAACATCAATTGTTAATTGACTTTTTGGATTATCACCATCAGTTTTTCTTACCCTTACATCCACTTCTCCTCCAAATGTACTGTCTTGGCTATTACCACTAGTTCTCCAATAAAGTTCAGTATAATCTCCATCTAATCCTCTTTCAGAATGAAACATTACTGTTCCTTCAGTATCACATATTACATTGCTTAAATCAACAAAAACTTTTCTTAATAATCTACTTCTTTCTTCTAAAATTCTATCTAAAACTGCTGTTGTCATAAAAGAATTTAGATTAATGTATTTTTATATATTATTGTGTTTAAATATATAATAAAATTAATTATCCTTCTGCTGGAGTTTGAACATAATAATTGCCTTTGCTAATCTCTCTATCTGATATTAACCCACTAGAAGAATCAATTTCTTTTTCTTCTCTTACAAACTTTCCTTCTTTAAAACTATATCTTAATTCTTGATATTTTCTATGAAATTTCATTGTAATTACTCCATTAATTGCCGGGCCTTGAAATCTTACATCTTCATAAACCCTTAATTTAGTATCTTTATTTATAATAATTAAATTTTGTCCATCGCTTATTTCTTCAATAGAGTTTACACAAGATAGCCATGGAAAATTAGATATCTTTTCTCTTTCATTAAGCCAACTAGTTAATATTTCTCCTAGACCTAAAGATTGTTTCATACATTTTTCTGATTATATCTCATTTATAAGTTTTATTGCATTAGACTTTCAACAACATTTATTAATCACTTTCTTCTTATATCTTCATGAAACAAATTATTGTTGACCTGCTGGCTAAAGCAACAAAGCTGAAAAAAGAGGAAATTGAAAAAATTATAGAGATCCCCCCAAACAGCGAAATGGGGGATTATGCCTTTCCGTGCTATATTTTAAGCAAAGAGCTTAGAAAAAATCCAGCTGAAATTGCCATGGAATTAGCAAGAGAGATTAATAAAAATAAAAAATCATTAAAAGAAATCTCAAGAGTAGAATGCAAAGGGCCTTATCTTAATTTTTTTATTGATAAAAAAATGCTTGCAAAACAAATCCTCGCAAAAGCAACTGTTTCAGAATTTGGATCTGCTAAAGAAAAACAAAAGATTCTTGTAGAGCATACAAGCGTTAATCCAAACGCCTCTCCCCATGTTGGAAGAACAAGAAATTCAATAATCGGAGATTCAATTGTAAGAATCTTGAAATTCCGTGGAAATAATATTGAAACTCATTATTATGTGAATGATGTAAGCAAGCAAATAGCAATGCTGGCTTTGGTTTTCAAGCCAAAAGACACTTTCAATAGCATGCTTAATAATTATATTTCTATTTCAAAGAAACTTGAAAAAAATCCAAGTCTTGAAAAACAAATTTTTCAGCTGCTAGAGAGGTTTGAAAATAAAGATAAAAAAACAGTTGATCTTTTCAGGAAAATAGTTGGAATATGTGTTCAAGGTCAAAAGCAACTATTTGAAGAATTAGGAATTAAATTTGACAAGTTTGATTATGAATCAGAATATGTAGGTAGTTTCTCAAAAGAACTCTTGAAAAAATTTGAAAAAACAGGTAAGTTATTTGAAGATAAAGAAGGAAGGCTTGTTTTAAATCAGTCAAATACTCCCGTTGCAAGGAAAATGAAAGCTCCTTATTTTGTTTTAGCAAGAAGCAACGGAACCGGGCTTTATGGTTTGAGAGACATAGCTTATACACTGGATAAAATGAAAAAAGGAAAAAATATAATAGTTCTTGGAGAGGATCAAAAACTTTATTTTGAGCAGATAAAAGAAGCTCTTAAGCTTCTGAATTCTCCATATCCAGAAGTTGTTCATTATTCTTTTGTTCTTCTTCAAACAGATAGCGGAGCAAGAAAAATGTCAACCCGCCGTGGAGAACTTGTTCTTTTAGAGGAATTCCTCAAAGAATCTGTAAAAAAAGCGCAGGAAGAGATAAAAAAGAGAAAAACAAAAGGAGATGCTAAAAAAATAGCCATAGCTGCTATTAAATACGCAATGTTAAGAAATGACAATGATAAAAATATAATCTTCAGCTGGGAAAATTCCCTTAACTTCGAAGGAGATTCAGGCCCTTATTTACAGTACAGCTATGCAAGAGCTAGTTCAATAATTAGAAAAGCAGAAAAATCAAAATTAAAGAGCAAATCAAAAAGCTATGATATACCAGAACTTACAAGCCAGGAAATAAACCTGATAAAGAAAATTTCAGAATTTCCGCAAACTGTTGAAAAAGCAGAAAAGCAGTTAAACCCAAGCATTATTGCAAATTATTCTTTCCAGCTATCTCAGTCATTTAATGAATTCTATCATTCATGCAAAGTTTTGGGAGAAGATTGTGAAGAATTCAGAATAAAACTAGTTAATGCTTTCAGAACAACAATAAAAAATTCTCTTTATCTTTTAGGAATTGAAGTTATGGAAGAGATGTGATTTTTAATTTTTTAATAAATCGCCTCGCTACGCTCGACGGGTTTAAGATACTCTGCTACATAGTCTCCTCTTGCTCGACTATTTCGCAGTTATTTATTAAATTTTGAAATACACTAACAAAATTATTAATTTAAGGTTAGCCTTATAATTCAAGATAATAAGTTAAAATTTTAAATAAATAAGCAATTCAAGTGGATAAATCAGGCAAAGTTATTGTATTATTTTCAAATTAACATCACATATAAATGTCTTTTCTCAGCTGTTAAGTAAACCTTGTTTCTTAACATTACTTTCGCCTCAATTGCCCTAGGCTCAACTTATTCTTGCTCAATCTTCTCCTCCTGCTCGGAGATTTCGCTAATTTTTTTACTAATAATAGGTATTAGCTCGATACCAAGAGATGAAGAGCAAATGTTAAGTTTGATATTTTACTTAACATCAGCAAAACCTTTATATACTGCAAAATATATACTAGAATATCATTGTTAGGATGATATTATTTAATAAAAAGAGGATGAAAAATGGCTAAAAGTGCATCACTTAGAAAAATTTTAAGTTTCGTTATCTGGCTTACAGGAATTATTGTTTCTTTGTCAGTTGCATTTGCAATGGCTGATGGAACTCTCGCTCTTCCAAAATGGCTTGGTGGAGAGCCAATAGCGCTAATTGCAGGGTGGGTAGTAATTATAACAACAGTTCTTGGAGTGGTGCTTGCAATTATTGATTACTTGACTTAAAATATAATTAAAATATAACGAAATAAGGAAGTTTCATAATTAAAAAAATTAAAAGGAGGTATAAATGGCAAAAGGAAATAGTTTGGGTAAATTAGCAAGTTGGGCTTTTCTAGCCGGCGTAGTTCTTGCTGTAATCCTTGGAGCAATGGGTGCTGCTGACGGCGTTTGGATACTTGTCCTTGTTCTAATAGGATTAATAGTGGGATTATTGAATGTTACAGGCAAAGAAGTAACTCCGTTCTTGCTTTCAGGAGCTGTGTTAATCATAGCAAGTGCATTGGGCGGAAGCGTGTTTACAGGAGTTATGTATGTTGAAGGAATATTGGCTGCATTGCTCGCAATTTTCACACCTGCTACAGTAATTGTAGCAATCAAGAATGTCTTTAGTTTGGCTAGAAATTAAATTTTTGTTTTTAGTTTTTTATTTTTCCTTTTTCTTCTTTTAGTTTTTTAAATTTATTATTAGAATTCTAAAAAATAAAAATGGATTATTAAAAAAGAAGTAGGTTTGGGGATATAAAAAGATTTAAAGTATCTTTTTTTAGTTGATCGATGGTTGAAGTAAACTTAAAAAATTGTGATGATCCATTACAACAGATAAAAGATTGTTTGGTTATAATCAAAGAGATTGATAATGAATTAAGCCTTAATAAACCAGAATTAATTATAGACTTAACTAATCTTGAATGGATTTTACCTTGTTCTGCTTTATTATTAAGTGATAAAATATCTCAAGTAAATAAAACAGGCCAAAATATTGTTTTTAAGGAACCATTGAATAAAAGTGTAAAAAATTATCTTTCTATAGTTGGTTTTCCCTTTGGAAAAGAAGGGTCAAGTCTTACTTATATGCCAATACACCATTTTTCAATAAATGAAAGGAAAGAGTCCCAAAAGTAATTGAAGAAGAAATAAATCAAGTTTTAAAAGTAATAAAAGATAATTTTCCAAAAAACACCCATATGGGAGCTTTTTATTTAGTATCAGAATTATCGGATAATATAAGTGAACATTCCGAATTTACTCATGGTTCAGTAATGGTGCAGTTTTTTAAGAATAAAGGACATATTGACATAGGGGTTTTAGATAATGGTCTTACAATTCCAGGAGTTTATTCTACAAACTCTATTTCTTTTTTAAGTGATAGTGATGCAATCCTAAAAGCACTAAGAGGAGTTTCTACGAAAATTAACGAATCTGGAAGAGGGCGAGGTCTTGGAACATCAAAAAGACTTGTGCAGGAGGGTCTAAATGGAGAATTTCACATTTTATCCAGAAACGGATTAGTTATTATAAAGCCTAATCAAGAACCGGTTAATATGGACATTGATGCTCCTTTAAATGGTACTTTTGTATACATGAGATTTAAGGTTCCTGAGAAAGACTTAAATATCTATGAGTATGTAGAATAATATGGCTACAGAAAGAATTTTCCTGAAGCATTTCTTTTTTGATAATATTGTAACAAGGAAAGCAATGTCTGAATTTTTTGATTTTGTTAATCGTAGTTCTGAAAAGAATATAATATTAGATTTTAAAGATATTTATTTTATTTCAAGATCTTGTGCTGACGAATATATTAAATTAAAGTTAAACTCAAAAAAAGAGCTATTTGAAGAGAATTTATCTGAAGAAGTTAAACAAATGTTTAATATAGCAAAATTACAATTTAAGCATAACTTAGGTATTGCTGCTTAATAGTTTTAATTCTTAATCTTCTTCTCAATCTCCAAAGAAGAAATAAACTAACTAATCCCACACCCAATAACAACCATAAAGAAGCCTTTTCACCAATTATATTTTTCTGTTTCATTTCGTAAGCAATACTCCAAGTATCATTTAGTCCATAGTCCAAACCATTAGAAAAGCTCCAGCTTGCCATTTTATCTATCTGTATAATTACACATATTTGGTATAAAAAACTATCTGTGCTTTTACACAGATGGGAAGAAGAAATATACTTGATGTTATTGAAGATATTATTAAATTGCTGAATAAAGAAAAAGAATTATCAGTTAAAGGAATATCAGAAGAAGTTAAATCTCAATGGGAGACTACTATTAAAGCTCTTGAGTTTATGAAAAAGATGAATCTTGTTAAAGAAAGGCAGGGAAAAAAGACTAATAAAATTGAGAGGTTATTTTCTTTGAAAAAAGTGAATTAGGAAGGTTTAAATTTTAGTTATTTGTTTAAAAAGTATGAAAAAAATTATGGAATCTACTAGTACATTAATTATTACGATTTTGATGACATTATGTGTTATAATAGTAGTTTTGATAATATTTAATTTTACTAAAATGGATATTGGTAAGAAATCCATATCAAGCGAAAGTAATTGGAAGGCGGGCATTGCTTCAGGATCGAGTAAAACTTCAGTTGATGAACCAACAACTGAAGAAATAAACAAAATAATAAATAGTGATTTAATTAAAACTGGAATTATAATGTTAGGAATTATTATAATCATGTTTATAATATTATTTTTTCGATATAAATATAAAATAGAAAAACTTAAATTTTCCCAGAAAAATTTGAAGCCTACACTTATAACTAATTAAAAAAACTTGAAAAAAACTTATTTTCTTTTCTTTTTAACTTTTACTTTAGCTTTTACTTTAGCTTTCTCACCACATTTATTACAAAATTGAGCATCCACTTTCAGAGGATGTCCACATTTAGTGCAATGTTTTCCAGACGATTCTTTTTTATCATTGATAGACACTTCTTCTTTACTTTTACCTTTTTTCTTTGAATAAATTAAATAACTTATTAATCCTACAATTAAAATAACAAATATCACTAAGATTATCATTCCTTTTGACTCTCCTACACCACTGCTTCCAATTATATTACCTGTTATTGAAGATGAACTACTATTCCCAATATTCACAATAGGTTTATCTACTTTTTTCACTTCAACACTAAATGAACACTCATCAGACTTTGATGGATCTCGTGTTGCATAAGCCTTAAAGTTACAATTAAAATTTTGATCCTGATCAGTAGAAAAAGTTAAAGTAGAGGTAACATTACCAAACTGACCTAAATCTAAAAGCATTTTATTAGTACTTAATGTTGAACTTAAATCTCCACAATTTAAATCTAAACTAAATGCCCCTTTCTCATTAGCTACATTCTGAACTAAAAAGGTAGTTTCCTTTGTCTCACCACTATCAAACACTCCACTATTTGGACAAGTAACTTTAGGTTGTCCAGTGATCCAATGAACTCCTGCCCAAGCAGCATCAAATGTAAGTGTAAACTGGGGCCAAGTAGTTGAATAAATATTTTTTTCTACAATTAAATCATCTCCAATAAAAGATGTTGTTTTAACAATATTCTGACTACTTACCCAATCTTGAGTTTTATCAACTGCAAATAAAGAAGAAATCCTATTATTATAATCACTTATACATCCTTGAGCTAAATCTGAATTACCTGCATTACCAAGACAATTTATTAAAGTAGTTGAAATATCTACTGCCAGTGAAGAAGTACCTTTAACTAATAAATGACTTCCATCTGGTTTTTTAAATGGATTAAAGGCTGGAGGAGTTAAAAAATTATTACCAATTAAACTTCCTCTATAAACAATATCAACTTTGCCTCCTATATTCCCAGATCCGACAGCATCACTTGTCTGAGAATAGGAGGTATCAATTGTATAAGGATTTAATCCTGAAAACAAAACATTAACTTTATCATTAAAAGTTCTAGAACCAATATTACCCACCGAGCCAATTAAATCTGATTTATGAACACAATAACATCCAAAGATAAATCCATTTCTTATCGCATATCCATCTGGGGCTAAAGTTTGATATCCTTTATTTTTACAAAGACTTTCACATGAACCAAACCATCCTGGAGAATCAATATTATATTTATACAAAGATTCATATCCATAAGTATTAAATTTTTCTTCTTGCGAGACTAAATTTATACTACCTGTTATATCTTTATTAGTTAATTCATCAGGAGATGCTTTATTAAGCAAATTATTTATATCCTCTTTTGTCCAAGCTATATTTAAACAATCTCCATTACCATTTGCTGTTGCAACAATTTTAAATATACTATCTCCTGGAGTTCGTTCTATTTTATTAATATCTAAATCCGCTCCACCATTACACTCAGCATTAACAAAACTAATAAAAAATATCCCAAAAAACAAAAGTAAAAATAATTTTTTCATCTTTCATATCTCCCCAGTTGGAATTTAGTAATGCCTACATCCATATAAGCATTTGCATTTATTTTATCATCTCCTCCAAAAATAGCATTTTTTATCCCTTTAAATCCGGCAACTCCTGCATTAACATAAGAAACTTTTACATCGGCAGGCAAATCTTGTGTTGCATAAGGTCCTACAATAACCATGCCTGTTTTACCTTCAACAACCTTAGTAGTTCCATATCCTGCATCATACACAACTTTCCCCGCAATTATAGGAACAAAAGTCGGATTTTCTATTCTAATTGTTGTAGAAGCAGATGCAGAGGTTAATCCAGTATTACCCTCAAAATTACTAACTGAATTTAAGATACTATCTGCGTTAATTACTGGTTGTAATTGAGTCATTGCCCAAATATCCAGTACAATATACCCAATAATAAGTAAAAATATAATAAAAATAAATAAACCCTTATGGCTCTTTTTAATACTTCTTTCTGTTTCTTGAATAAGTTCTTTTATTTTATTACCACAGCTTTCACAGAACGAACTTTCCTCATCATTTTTAGTTCCACATTTATGGCAATATGACATCTTATCTTAAACTAACTTACACCCTATAACCTTGAAAAACCACCCTTATTTATATTTTTGCATTAACAATTGTTAAGTATCTACCATAAAAATAAAGAAAAATGCTAATATTAACCTCTTAACTTAATTTACTAGAGAGACCGTAAAAATCTGTTACATTCCCTTCTCTGCTCCTCATTTAAATAGACCCAGATAATTGTTCTTTGAAATAATCTCCATTGATTATTTTTCCATCCATGAGGGTTTTGTGTAGGATTTATGTTAGGATTTTGTGAAGAATTGATAGAAGGATTTTGATCGGGGTTTATATCTGGATTTTGCATAATATTAAGTTTCGGATTTTGTGATGGCATAAATTTTGGCCTTCCATAATTCTGTTCTTCCATTAAGTTTAATGCAAAATTTATTAGATTATACATAAATTTGAATATCTATTAAGCTTTAAATATTTTGGGATTAAGCCAATGAAAGTTACCTTGATTGTTGAGAATAAGTAACTTTCTCATAAAAATCAGCCATAAATTTTCTCTAATGAAAATTTTTTATTGTATTGATTCAAGAAGTTCTTATCACTTATTCAAAGGAAAGTTTGATAAGTGGTTGTTGGATGCATAGAAACCCGCTGGAGGTTTTTATATTGGTTGTCTTTATTTTCTATTTCCTGCTTGCCTTAACAGGCTTGAAATCTTTCCATGCAAGCTCAAACATCTGCTCCAAAGCATGGGCAAAGAAAGGAGTATTAATCCAAACACCAACATCATAGCTTGGGTGGACATTCTGGTCATCAAGAAGCATAAACATTAATTGTTCGCCGTCAATAACCGAGAATCTTGCATGCAGTCCCTTAACCCCCCTCACCTCAGCAACTCTGGCCAGCTCTCTTGCATATTTTTCATTAGCTTCTGTTATTGGAGCAGCAATTCTTATCTTAACTCCTCTTCTTCTTGCTTTATCCAATCCAGGCATCAGTGCTTCTAACTTTCTGTTTATTCCGTCAGCAGTTGTTACAATAGTAACTGTTTTCTCAGCGCCACCTAATAGCATATCTAAATGATTATAAATATTATTCCTTCCTCTCAAGCTTCCGGAAAGGTCGCTTGGCTCAATAAACTTGACTCCCTGTGTGAATAAAGTGCTTAACTCTTTTAAAACATCATCTCCTTTTAATTCTTCAAGCCTCTTGCTTTTTTCTCTTGCATCAACAACTAAATTTCTTTTAACTCTTTCAATAACTTCTTCTGGTTTCAATGCAACAAATTTTATCGGCTTTCCTAGTTTCATTACAATAAATCCTTTTTTCTCTAATGACTCTAGGATATCATAAGTCCTTGATCTTGGAACATCGCTGATATTGCTTAATTCTCCAGCAGTAGATACACCTCGAGAAAGCAACGCAGTCCATACCTTCACCTCGTAAAGATTCAAGTCAAATATTTTTCTTAGCCTTCCTAAAAATTCCTCTTTAACAATCATTTTTTAATTTTTGATTCACTATTCTTAGTAAATTTGTATATTTAAATGTTTTTATCATGGTGTTTCTGTAAAATGGTTATTTTTTATATTCATTCCTACAGGGCAAAATTTAAATTTACTTGTTTTTCTTTAGATAAATAGTTATTTCCCGGTCTTTTATATTAAATTTATCCTCGGAAAAACCCTTTAGTTTAAGGCTTGCTCCTTTATCTGAGGTTATTGAAATTCTAATAGCATTTGTTCTGTCCTTAATAAACATTTCTTGCCTCTGCAACAATAATTGAATATCACTACTTACTGCTAGTGTTAACTGAATTTTATCAGTTTTTACCATTCCTAATTTTTTCCTGAAGCCTTGAACTTGTCTTGCAATATTTCTTGCATAACCCTCAGCTTCCAGTTCTGGAGTTGTTTCTGTGTCAAATTCTACTTTTATTTCACTTAATTTTTTGCCAAGTTTAATATTAATATCTTTTATATTAAGCTGACTTTTAATAATTTCATTTAATGCTTTTGAAAAGACAGATTTATCTGATAAATATATTGTTGCTTTTGCCAACGGCCATTTCAGACCGATTTTTAACTTATCCCTCTCAGCCAATCCTTTTTCAATAATATTCAATGCAACTGAAAATTCCTCTTCAAGCTTTGAATTTATTTTTCCCTTGTCATATTCAGGCCATGATTCTAAATGTACAGATTTTGAACTTTTATTAAAAGATTTGTGAATTACTTCGGTTATATTTGGAGCATAAGGTGCAAGCAATCTCGAGATTTTATCAATTACCTCTCCGACAACAAGCTTGACATTTTTGTCCTCTCTGTCTCTTATTATTTTTATGTATGTTCTCGAGAAATCTTTTGTAACAAAATCCATTATAGGATAAAGAGCTTTTTCAATCTTGTAAGCTTCAAGAGCTTCAGTTGAGGCTTTTATAACTGAATTTAATCTGGAAATAATCCACTTATCCTCAACTTTTACTTCAGCTTTTTCATCATTATCAATCTGATTATAAAACTGGTAAGTATTCCATAAGATATTCAAAAACGGGATAATATCTTCTTTAACAAGGTTTATTCCAAATCTTTTTGAATCTCCAATATCAACAGTGCAGAATTGAAGACGTGTTGCATCAACTCCAACCTCTTTCAGCACTTGATCAGGATTTAATATATTGCCTTTAGATTTTGACATTTTCTCGCCTTTTTCATCAACAATATGTCCTGCGCAGATTACATTTTTATAAGCAATATCATCAAATAATATTGTTGCAAGAACATGAAGTGTATAAAACCAGCCTCTTGTCTGATCTATTGCTTCTGAGATAAAATTATATGGAAATCTTTTTTTGAATTCATCTTTATTTTCAAAAGGATAGTGAAACTGCGCAAAAGTCGCAGATCCAGAATCATACCAGCAGTCAATTACATCTGAAACTCTTGACATTTCTTTCTTGCATTTAGAACATTTTAATTTTACATTATCAATCCAAGGCTTATGCAGATCAACTTCTTTATCACTTAATTTTTTTAAGGATTTTTTCTTAAGCTCTTCAATACTGCCAATGACTTCTTCATTGCTGCAATGCTGGCAACGCCATATTGGCAATGGAGTTCCCCAGAACTTTTTTCTTGATAATGCCCAATCTTTGACATTTGCAAGCCATTCTCCAAATCTTCCTTCCCGAATATGTTCCGGAACCCAGTTTATTTCTTCATTTAGCTGAATTAATCTTTTCTTGTATTTTGTAACAGCAATAAACCATGATTTAATTGCATAATACATTAACGGTGTATTGCAACGCCAGCAGAAAGGATAATCATGATCATAAGGAATAACCCTGAATAACTGATTGCTGTTTTCCAGTTTTTTAATAATATCTTTATCAGTGCTTTTTATAAATCTGCCTTGAAAATCTGGAACCTCACTTGTAAACTTGCCTGTTTCATCAACCGGCTGAATAAAAGGCAATCCTTCTTTCTTGCATACATCATAATCCACCTCTCCAAAAGCAGGAGCCATATGAACTAACCCTGTTCCATCTTCTGTTGTTACAAAATCCCCGCCAATTATCCTAAATGCTTTTTCGCTTTCTAAATTTTTAAAATAATTAAATAAAGGTTCATATGTCATGCCTATTAATTTTTTTCCTTTAACTGTTTTAATTATATTGGGATCTTCGAATAATTTCTCTGCAAGGTCTTTGGCAACAATATAAACTTCTCTTTCTTCAATATAGGCATAATCAATATCGGGATTTACCACAACAGCTAAGTTTGCCGGAAGCGTCCAAGGAGTAGTTGTCCAAACTAATAAATTCTCACCTGTTTTTAACCTCATTTTAACAACAACAGAATCTTCCTTTACTTTTTTATATCCTTGAGCAACTTCATGGCTTGATAATGGAGTTTCACATCTAGGACAGAAAGGAACAACCTTATGCGCTTCATAAAGAAGTTTTTTATCATAAAGCTGTTTCAAGCTCCACCAAACACTTTCAATATAATCATTTTCTAAAGTAACATACGGATTTTCCAAATCAATCCAGTAATTTAATTTTTTAGTAGAAGTATTCCAGGATTTTATATAAGAAAAAACACTCTTTTTGCATTCTTTTATGAATTTTGCCTCTCCGTGTTTTAAAATATCTTTCTTGCTGTTTAATCCTAATTTTTTCTCAATCTGAACCTCAATAGGCAGACCGTGACAATCCCATCCAGCTTTTCTAGGAACATTATATCCTTGCATATACCTAAACTTATTGATTATATCTTTGTAAGTTCGTACTTCAAGATGATGCAGTCCGGGAGGTGCATTTGCAGTTGGAGGACCTTCAAGGAAACTAAATAGCTTTTTTCTTTTCCCATCATCAGCAACAGCTTTCTGTATTTCCTTTTTGCTTAATATCTTTGCAGCTTCTTCTTCAATTTGTTTAAAGTCGTACATAACTATATCTCGCAATGATGATTTATTAAGATTGCGTTTTAATGTAGTCTCTGATAGAAATGCTTATAAGTGTAGTGATCACTCACTATTCTTAATAAATATTTAATAAATTTAATATGGAAAGCAGCTGGTTAAATCCAAAATTAAGTGTGATGGTTTCTGAAAAACACGGAAAAGGCATATTTGCAAAAACAAATATCCTAAAAGGTGAGAGGCTGGCAATTTTTGGAGGAGATATTTTGTTAATAGATGAAATTGATGATTTGCCTGAAGAATTGCAGGAATATCCTGTGCAGATTGAAGAAAGATTTGTTCTATATAATAAAACTCTTAAAAAACCAGACAATACCGACTTTTTTAACCATAGTTGCGACCCAAATGCAGGGGTTAATGGGCAAATATTTTTAGTAGCAGTTAGAGATATAAATAAAGGAGAAGAAATTACTTTTGATTATGCTATGACTATTTCAGAATCAGTAGGCAGCAATATTGTTTTTGAAATGGATTGCAATTGTGGTTATGAAAATTGCAGAAAAAAGATTACTGAAAATGACTGGAAACTACCAGAATTAAGGGAAAGATATGCAGGATATTTTTCTCAATATATCCAGGATATGATTGATAAAGAAGAATAATTATATTTCAATTTCCTGAAACTGAAAAAATCCTAATCTATTTTCACCTATAAAAAGTCTAAGCAAGCTATCGGGCATATCTTTTCTCCATTTCCACATTATAGTTATTTCTTCATCAAATAAAATAGTATTCCCGCTTCTCATTACTTTATTTAAATCCTGCCCAACTTTAAAGGGCCTATGATTAACATAATTTGCCTCAATGTTATACTTATACCCTTTGATTGTTATTTCTCCCCTCCAGCCATTTTCTATATATTCAAGATTCTTTCCATTTTCCATAACCCATCTATCAAGCGAACTTCTCCCAACATAATTTGGTTTTAACCTTCTCTTTTCATTTCTGTAATTTGCAATTCTATTCTCTGATACAAATTTCCTTGTATAAGTTTTAACTTTTCTTGGCATAAATATTAATAAAAAAGGCGTTTTTTAAGAATTATTGTGATGAAATTTCTTTAAGAGTTTAATTTACTCTTGTTTAATTCTAGAAAATATTATAAATGAGATAATAAAAAAAGGAGCTAGAGAAAGCATAGCAATTCTTTGGTTTCCTGAGAAAGAGGATATTGCTCCAAATAAAACAGGCCCTACTGTGGCTGAGATTTTGCTAGCAAAGCTATTAAATCCAAATAACCCAAATCTCTTTTTTCTTGGAACAATGTTGCTAAACCAAGATCTAGCAATACTCTGGCTGCCGCCAATAACTAATCCTGTAAGCACAGCAACTAGATACATCATAAACTTTGAGCTTCCAAAACTCAAAAGAAAAACTATCAAAATCCAAAGAGCTATACTGGCTAATAATATTCTTCTTTGGCCTTTTTTATCTGCAAGCCACCCTAATAAAAAAGCAGAAGGAATACCAACAACTTGAACTATTAAAAATACAATAGTTACTTCAGAAACTGATAAAGAGAGAGTTTGTATGGCATATAAGGAAATAAAGGCAAAAATAGTTACCAATGCATCATTCATAAAATAAAAAGCAACTAAGAACCAAGCAAGAGGTTTATTTTTTCTTAATTCTTTAAGATTTTTGAAAGTATCTCTAAATCCTATCTTTGTTAAATTAACAAAACTCTCTTTTTTGGGATTTTTAGAGGCAATTCTTTTTTCTTTTAGATAATAAAAAGAAGGTAAGGAGAATAAGATAAAGAATAATGCAGTTAGGGGAAATACGAGTTTATATAATGCCTCAAATTCTCCTGAATAACCATTAGTATAAAGAGGTTTTAGTAAAAGCATTGCTATAATTCCTCCTAAATAACCTAATCCATACCCAAGACCAGATACTGTTCCGGCATTTTTCTTTGAAGAAACATGGGCTAGAAAAGAATCGTAAAGAGAAGAGGCTAGTAAAAAGAATAAATTAGAGGCAATAAACACTAAAGAAGCAAAAATAAGAGTTCCAGATTTGCTGAAAAAGAGCAGAAAGGTTGCAATTGCTGACAGGATTACACATAAGATAAACTTTCTTTTTTTTCTGTAATCATAATCAGCAGCAGCGCCGATAACAGGAGAGACTATCCCAGCCAATAGAACTGATATACTGCTGATAAGCCCCCAGTAAAAATCCCCATATTGCGCTCCAGCAATAATTTCTTTAAAATAAATTGGAAAAATAAAACTTATTATCAGAAGAGAATAAGAAGAGTTAGCAAAATCATAAAGCGCCCATGACAAGACATCTTTCTTAAATATATTTTTAAACCCGCCTCTTTTGCCGACCATAAATAATCTAATCCTTGTTTAATTATAAATGTTGCTATAAAAATCTAAATTGCTAACTTCAAGCTTTCTTCCTCAATCTCACTCATCTCACAAGGAATAATAATGCAATATGGAAATTTTATTTTTTCAGCATCTATTTTATCAATCTGGTTATAAAAAAACCTGCTTTTTATTCCCAACATGCTGCAAGCAATAACTTTTTCTTTTTCAAATAATTTATCAGTCTCTATAATCTGCTTTCTTGCTTCTTCAAAATCCAGTTTTATATCAATTAATAATAAAGTATGTGCTTTTATTTTTTGATTTTCCTTTATTACATCAATAAAACTTGTTGGCTTGTAATTCTTCTGCCAGCGTGGAAGCGAGGTTGTCCTGCCAAATTTATACAAACTCAACCCAGATTCTGCAACAGCATCAAATACACTTCCTGAATAAAGAATCTTATACTTGACTTTCTGTTTTTTAGCAGAATTAATTAAAGAAATATGTGTTGTAGCGCTTAACGGAGAGCCATAAACTAACAAAGCAACGTCATTTTCTTTCGCTTCACTAACAATTTTCTCAGATTCAACAAATTCACGATTAGCTTCAGTTACTTTAATTTTCAACTCTTTTTCAAGTTCTTTTATTGAATATGGAAACTCTACAGTATAACTCTCTAAGTATATTTTCTTAATTTTGGCGCTTTTCAGTATCTTTTTGCCATGAAGCGATATTCCGCGAATGTCTAGACCCAACCCAATTAAATACAGCATATAATTATCTTGTAATAAGACAATTTAAAAGTATTGGTTTGCTATTTTAAATATGGAAAAGTATGAAGTCCATACGACTGAAACTTTTGATAAAGAAATAAACAAATTTTCTGAAGACGATAAAAGAAGAATTCAAAACATATTTTTCCAAATAAGAGATAATCCGTATGTTGGAGATCAGTTAAAATATAGACATTTAAGAGAGAAGAGACTAGATGAAAAGAGAATTTATTACTTAGTTTACGATGATTTAAAAGCGGTTCTTGTTGTTGCAATTAGCGGAAAGAAAGATCAGCAAAAGACAATAAACCATATAATTGCTTATTTTGATGAATATAAATTATATTTAGAAAATCTATTGAAAAACAAGAATGATTAAGCAACTCTTCTAATCCTGCCAGCTTTTACATCTTCTAAGCTTTCTTTAAATTGCCTAACTAAATCAAAGTCAATTTCTTCCAGCATTTTTAGCTTTCTTAATGCCTGTTTCATCTTTTCATATTCTTCCATTGATATAGTTACTGTTTCCATTATTTTTTATATAAAAAAAGGTTTATATATTTTGCCATGAAGGCATATTCCATTAATATCCAAGCCAAGTCCGATTATGTATAGTGTCATGAAAATACCAGAAATTATAGGGATTTAAAGCCTTCGCATTTAGTTTAATAAAAATACCTTAAAACAAAAAAACCAGTAATCAGTAAAATAAGCAATATAATAGCAATAAAGGTCAACCGTTTCCAGCTTATCTTTAATTTAATTTGTTTATTGGTTTTTCTTAATGTAAAAACAGGTTCGTATTTCTGTAGACCTGGATTAAATTCCATAGGCATTTCTAATTTCTTTTTTCTTGTCTTTTTCATAATCATATAAAATAAAATAGATTATTTAAGTTTTTGTATATAACTTATAGAATATTTTAATCTCTAAATGATAATTAATAAAAATCAGCAGCTTACTCATTAAAATTAGGCAAGGATGTGGCATAAAGGGAACCAAGGTTCACCCTTATCAACCCCTCCTTTAAATGATTTTGAAAACATACAATATAAAATTTTTCTATGTGAAAAATTTTGCATGATTTATAAGATATTTAAATTAATTTGAGGGCAACAATAGCTATGAGCGGAGCAAATTAACTTTTTAGTTATATTCCCTTCTCAAAGTCAAATGGCTTTTCCCATTCACCATTATTTCTTTCATCAAATAATCTGTTGCAAACAACTTCTAATTCTTCGCCAGTTAGGTTTAATCTTTTTTCTAGCTCATTTTTAACTTCTAAATCAGTTTTTGTCTTAAACAGGTCTCTGATATCTTGGTATGGAATTAAAATTCCTTTATTAATATTAACTAGCCCTTCCGGACCACCAAAAACATAACTTTCACTTCTTGCTCCAGAAGGCAATTCACTTCCCCCTCTTATATATGCCATTTTATTTTATATCAATACTAATATTATAAAGAATTTAAATTTATATATAATTTAGAAAACTAATTAAAATCAGTAACTTAAGATGTAAAAATTATGGAGAGATATAGCGATAATTCAAGAACATAATGAATCTCTACAATACTAAATTTCTCTTTTAAGAGAGATTTAACATAATTTATTAGTTGTATGAACTAAAGTATGTATTAGTTTTTTTACTTCAGCACTCTCCCTTAACTTTTTCTATGAATGGCTGATTATTTCTTATAAATATTATCATGATGGTCAAAGTCTTCAAAATAAATAAAATCCACGAATTTATCATATCTGAATACGAGAACAAAATGGCCTATTTGAACTCTTTTAAGGTCTTTCATATCATGCCTAAGATTTTTATAATGTTCAACATCAGGAGTATTTAAAATCTCATTCATCTTATTAGCCAAGTTCTCGTAAAGTTGCTTATCTTTTTTTTGTAATCTAACAAGAATTCTATCAAAATTCTTGCTGGTCGTATACTTTCTTGGCATATTACCTCTTTTCTATTATCTTCCTTAATTGTTCAATAGAAGTGAAAGTTTTGCCGTAGCCTTCTTCTTGTATTTTTTTTAATTTTTCCAGATATTCCGGCCTTAATTCAGGCTCTAAGATATTTCCCCCGCATTCAATAACTATTTTTGTAATGGCTTCGCTCTTAGTTTTTAAGTTATATCTGGCTTTTACTATATTTAATATTTGATTTGCCTCTTCAGGAATTTCAATCATTGCTTGGACCATTTTTTTAAGTAGTATATATTTAATGTATATATAGTATATATCTGGGGTATATAAATATTTCTATTTCTACTTCAACACCTTTCCAGTCTCCATATACCACAAATATAAATCAAGTTCGCCTAAATTTATTCCTGCTTTATTAGATATTTCCTTAAGTGTATTTTCAATTTCAGCATATTTTTTTCCGTTTAATGACTTGTTTTTTGGCTGTTCTACAAGATTATGTTTAACAAGAAGATCAATTATATGAAAATCAATAATTGCAACATTGCTATAGCCAATATTTCTTAAAAAATGACTTGCTTCTTTATAACCTAGGCCTTTAACATTATCAACAAGCCATTGCCTCCTATCTTCATCATTATTAAATTCCTGTAGCTTTTCTTTTATATTATCCTTAACCTTCCGCGAAGCTACAATAAACTTAGCTCTCATATTTGGGAATCTATGGCCAAGAGCTTTTAACTTGCTTGCCAAAAGGTCTTCAGGAAGAACTAATAAGCCTTCATTAACATCTTTTTGTATTCTTATCCCTCCTTCAGCGCTAAAATTAGCAGTCATCAGGCAAAAACACAATTCCTTGAATATTTCATTGCTGTTCTTCATTCCTAATTCATTAAACTCTTTAACTCTGGCATCAATTACTTTCCTGATTTCAGAGTTTTGCAGATGTTTTATTTGTGATATCAAATTATCCACTTTTAACCCTCCAGAAAAATTTATTGACAATCTTTTTATTAATAAAAATACATTTATCAACTTCATTAATTAGATTTTTAGACGCAAGTTTTTCAAATGAAATCATCTCTATTTCCTTATTTTTATCTTTTACATATTTTGCTAATTGGGAGAAATCACCATCCCCTGAAATTAAAATTGCTTTATCATATTTCTCTTCCCAGGCATGATTTAGCATATCTAATGCTAAATAGATATCATCACCTTTTATAGTATAGTATTCTTCATCTTCTTTAGTAAATCTTTTCTGTCTTTTGCATAATATAACTTTGCATTTAGGAATTTTTCTTAGTCTAGAAAACAGTTTTTGTTGCTCACTAAATCTTCTAGGATTAATTTGCTGTTTTAAAGAAGCATTATAATAAAAAATCGCTACTAATTCATCATTAACCATAATTTTTTTGATATAATTCTCAAAATCAAAATGATAATCTGAGTATTTTGGATGTAATGACTTTATCCCATAGACAAAGTTAGCACCATCAATATAAATAGAAACTCTTTTTGCCATTTTGAAAAAGACCGGTATTACTTAAGTAATAACCGGGAACACGCTTGCGGGATATCCGAAGACTTAAGGCAGTCCCTGCAGCCTTATTTAAATGAGATTATGAGATTATTTAAGCTTTTCTCTGGTTTTATTTCAAGCTTGATAGAATATATAATAATATCTGAGAAATTATTTTTATATTATTGCCACATTATAACATGTGAGCCGATACTATCTTCATCAGGTAACTTCTCAATAGAATACCCTAAATCTCTTAATCCTTTTTCTAAATCATGATATTTTTCCCGTATAGCTCCTCTATTTTCAGAAGGGAATTGCATTTGGACTCTTTTACTTCTATATAATTTAGCTACCAAATTCCCTTCATAGACATGGTTTAGAATGCCTAAAACTGTGTTATTCTCCTCTGTTTTAATATCTAAACTAGTTTGAACCCATCTTCCACTATCATGATCAGAATAACGATCAATTATACTTACTCCTTCAATACTTTTTAATAATTTTGTTAGTTTGTCGAGTTTTCTTGCCATAATTTAGCAAATTCAATTTAACTATATAAATATTTATATATCTAGATATTGTCTACTAAACGTCACATTTAAGTAGTTTGTTTGCTTCCTTGTTAAAAGGAGGTGCAACCTATGAAATTTAAATGTCCAAAATGCAAATCAAAAGACGTCAGAAAAAGAGGATTTAGAATT
>Ga0209542_10002063_pt1 | contig 46021 bp, 60 predicted proteins | sample RifCSPhighO2_01_FD_184028 | JGI IMG/M metagenome (GOLD analysis project Ga0209542, IMG submission 184028) | Soil microbial communities from Rifle, Colorado - Rifle CSP2_plank highO2_0.1 (SPAdes) (version 2) | ecosystem: Environmental > Terrestrial > Deep subsurface > Rock core/Sediment ...
CTCTTTTCTTTATGCCGTAATAGCCTGCTTGATAAACCAAAACATCTTCAATATTAAGATAGGGGTCAAAGTTGTACTCCTGCGGCGCCAATCCAATAAATTTCCTAGCCTCTCTGTATTCATCCTTAATGTTTTTCCCAAACACTTTTATAATTCCTTGAGAAAAATTCGCAAGCCCCACTACGCAGTTTATCGTCGTTGTTTTTCCAGCCCCATTTGGCCCCAGAAATCCAAAGAAATCCCCCTGCTCAATGTCGAAACTAACCCCGCCAACAGCATTTAAATCTCCATATGATTTTTGTAAATCCTTTATAGAAAGTGCTTTCATTAATCCAAGAAAAATTCATCAATTTAAAAACTTACCTTTTATCATGCAACACAGCAAGAGAATAACCTATATTTTAAGGAGGCTAAATTTTTAAAAACTAATATAAAAAAGAAAAAGAATGACGGATATTGGTATAGTTGGATATGGTATTGTTGGAAAAGCAGTAGGTTATGGTTTTAAAGGTGGAGATAACATAGTAAGGGCTTATGATAAATTTAAAGACTCAAGTCCGTTAGAGGATGTTGTGGATAGAAGTGAATTTATTTTTGTTTGTTTACCAACTCCGTTTAATACAAAAGGAATTGATTTAACTATAATTGATGAGAATATAAAGGAAATAACTAAAGGAACAGATGGAACAGATAAAGTAATAATTATTAAATCAACTGTTGTGCCGGGGACCACTAGGAGTTATGCAAAAAGATATCCAGATACTAGATTTGCTTTTAATCCTGAATTTTTAACAGAGGCTAATTATTTAGAGGATTTTGTTAATGCAGACAGGATTATTATAGGGGCGGATAATGATCATACAAGGTTAATGGTAGCGGATTTATACAGAGACAGATTTCCTAAGACACCCATGTTTTTAACAGACCCAACTTCAGCAGAGATGGTGAAATATATGGCTAATTGTTTTTTAGCAACTAAAGTTATTTTTGGGAATGAAATGCATGAGTTATGTCAAGCACTTGGAATAGAGTATGAAGAGGTTAGAGATATGGTTGTAGCAGATAGAAGAATTGGGAATACTCATTTAGATGTAACTAGTAACAGAGGTTTTGGGGGAAAGTGTTTTCCAAAAGATTTGGCTGCTATGATAGAAAAATTTAGAGAATTAGGAGTGGATGCTAGTTTATTAGAAACTGTTTGGAGAAAGAATTTAATGATTAGACATGTAAGAGACTGGGAAAGTATTCCTTTTGCTAAAAGTGAAGGTTAATTCCGTAATTCTTTTCTTAAATGAAAGAAGAAGCTAAAAAGAAAAAAGCATTATTATAATTTTTAATTTTCTCGTTCTAAATATTGTTTTGCTTGTCTTATATACTCCCTTGAATTATAACTGTAAGGGTTTATTTTTGGAGCTTCTACTTGTGTTTCAGATTCTCTAAAATTAGGATGTTGCCTTAATAATCTTAGGTATGTAACTATGCTTAATGCGTCCGTTTTCATTACATCTTCAAAGTTTATTTTTGGTTCTATTCCCATTTCTATAAATGAAATATTTGCATGTATAGGGGTAATGAGATTTATTAAAATATCATAAAATCTGCTACATTTAAGAGGGGTGTAAGCTTCTTTAGCTTCCTCTATTTTTGTTTCTAAATTTTTCCATATCCTGATTAACCTGTTTCTGTCCATCTGAAATTTTTATTTTTAACCCACTAAAGAATCTGGTTTTATCTTTTTGTTGGTAAGATATAATTACATCCTTCTGGGTTCGTAGCTTCTTGCTTCCATTTCGACTAACCTTCCATTAAGATCATAGGTTCCTTCTACTCTATCAACTAGATACCATCCTGTATGCATTCTCTTATATCTTTCAGAGGCATCTGGAGTACTTGTGCATACGTATGTTCCCCAAACTTTTGTAATTCGTTCATCATCACGAGAAAGGGTTGTAGTTTTTTTATTACCTGTTAACCATTCTAAAATTAAAGATCCTTCTCTATTATATCCCCCAACTGTTGATAACATTTTTAAATCACTTGATGGTAACTGTCTTTTAGTTGCGACTCTAAAAGCGTGTTTTATTTTTGATGCTAACTTTGACATTTTTTATTTCTCATTTGTTAATATTATATTTTAGTTATAATGGGGTATTTAAATATGTCTAATTTGTAATTACTTAAAAAAGGTATCAACATCAGCTAATCCCAGACCAAGAAATAGGGAAAATTACAGGCCTTTATCTGTGCTTGAAAAATTGTATCTGCCTTTCTCTTTTTAACGCATCTTTTTTTGTTCTAAATTTTCCTAATTTTTTCTTTCCATCTTTTGTATACAGAATCCACTTGTAGCCTTGTTTTTTAATAACCATTTTTATTTTTCTTCTAGAATACTTTGAATTTCCCACTTTTTTGTTTTCTTTAATTTCCCTACAATAGCTTTTCCTTTTAATTTCCCTTTATAATCTGTGTGGCTTAAAGGCACTATACGAAAGCTGCTTTTGAGAAATTCATTCGGATTTTTTCTTCTATGTCTCTTGTATTTTCTTTCAGTCATTATCCAAATTGAGCTACCAAAAACAATATGATAAAGCTAACAATAGCAGTTAAAAATAAAAGATTAGGTTTTCTTAATATAAAAGGAATCAAATTCAAAATTACAACTCCCCCTCCACTAATTAAATTTAGAGTTTCTACCATCTTATTTCAGCCCCCATTTTAACATTGCTTTTATGACCTCTATCAGCATTCCAATACCTACAATAAAAACTCCTAAATTGGAAAATCCCGCCATTAGCATTATACCTGCTAAAACTAATATAGCACCAGCAACAATATCTATTGGATTGACTACTATACATTTTATAAATCCTTAAAAGCTTATATACTTTTCCTTGCCGATGTTGAGCAACCCAGTCATAGGTTCAAACTTAGTATTCTAACAGCATTTTAAGAAATATACGCCAGCGTCAAGATTTTTAGAAAAATTTATTAATCTTTAATAATTAGAACAAGTAATGAAAAAAATTAATAAAAAGACTGTAAGGAAAATAATTAGATTAAAGAGAAAGGGTTTACATATTCATGAAATCTCCTCAAAACTTGGTATTAGTGATAGAATGGTAAACAAGTATTCAAAGAATTTTCCACATCCAAAAAGAAAAATTATCAAAGAAATCCCAGCTAAAGCAAAAAAATTGTCAAAAGAAAAGTCGGAAATACTTGGTTACTTGTGTTCTGAAGGGTGTCAACATAATAATCCTTATATTAATAATAGTTATGACCCGAGAAGAGGAAAGACCTATATTCTAATTAGAAGAACATCAAGAATTTTATTCTCTAACACAGATAAGATCATACAAGATCGTTTTATTTATTTAATGAAAAAAATATATGATTACAAGTTAAATCCTGATAAAAGAGGAAATTTTTATATTGCAAGAAAAAAAGTCGTGGAAGATCTCCATAAATATTCAAATTTCGGATCTCATTCTTGGTCTGTTCCCAAAAAATTGTTTAATGAGAAATTTAGAAAACAATCTATTTATTTCATTAGGGCTTTTTGTGATGGTGATGCAACAATCGAAAAGAAACAAGGAGAGGTAAGGATAGATTCAACAAATCATAGGTCATTAAAAGATTTGAGCAAACTAATAAAAGTAGTTGGAATTCCAAATAAATGCTATCAGTTTAACTCCAGAAGTAGGATCATTATTAAAGACATAGAAAAATATCTAAAGACGGTCTCTTTTATACATCCAAATAAACTTAAAAATCTCAAAAAGTTAAGCGCCGAGAGGAGGAATTTCGTAGCATTTGACTAATTCGAACCTCCACGTCCAGAAAGGACACCAGTTTTCGAGATTCGCCTTTTGATTTAAAATCTGGCGCAATAACCAGGTTCTGCCATCTCGGCACAAAATATTAAATATAACTCTTATTTTAAATCTTACTGAACCCCCATGAACATAAGTTTTTTATACTTCAAAATCATTAATTATTTATGCATTCTTATCTAGAAAAAATCCAGGATAAGCCCATAATTGTAGAGGGAAAAAAAGACAAAATAGCCCTGGAAAATCTTGGATGCAGCAGGATAATTACATTAAACGGAAGCAAAGCAGGACTGTATAATATAATTGAGAAACTTCCAGAGAATTGCAAGGAAGCAGTTATATTAACAGATTTGGATAAAAAAGGAAAGCAGCTTTATCACAGAATTAAAAAAATATTAACAGTAAATAAAATAAAAGTTGATGACAGATTTAGGTTGTATTTATTTAAAGAAACTAAGATAAGGCAGATTGAGGGGCTGAAAGTTTAATGGGGAGACCAAACTGGACTGGTATCATAACCTAAGTTATTAGTCAAATTGATTTGGTTACTTCCATCAGGGTTCATTGTGTAAATTTCAGAATTGCCGTCTCTTTTTGATACAAATGCTATTTTTGCTCCGTCTGGCGACCAGATAGGATTATAATCCGTTTCAGAGTTATCTGTCAACCTTCTCTGATTAGTACCGTCTGCATTCATCACATAGATCTCACGACTCCAGTCTTCATACGCAATTTCTGATACAAATGCTATTTTTGCTCCGTCTGGCGACCAGATAGGATGGGAGTTCCTCCTGCCATTATTTGTCAACCTTCTCTGATTAGTACCGTCTGCATTCATCAAGTGAATTTCAAGATGACGATTACTATCTCTACTCGAATAAAAAGCAATTTGTGTTCCGTCTGGAGATAAGGAGGCATATTTATCATTAGCAGGACTATTAGTCAGGTTCATCTGATTTGTTCCATCTGCATTCATTACATATATTTCAAGATTATTATCGCCATTATTGTCAATATCTCTGTTTGATTCAAAAAAAATTTTTGTTCCATCGGGGGACCATAAAGTCCGTAAATCCTGATCTATATTATTTGTCAACCTTCTCTGATTAGTACCGTCTGCATTCATCACATATATTTCAAAAGTCTCTGTAGCTGATGAAAAAGCAATTTTTGTCCCATCTGGCGACCATGAAGGCAGAGCATTAAACCTGTAACCTGTACTTTCTGTAAGACGAGTCTGATTGCTCCCATCTGCATTCATCACATATATTTCAAAAGTCTCTGTAGCTGATGAAAAAGCAATTTTTGTCCCATCTGGCGACCATGAAGGGCTAGAATTAAAATTAGTATTATTAGTCAGATTGACTTGGTTACTCCCATCAGGGTTCATTACATAAATTTCATTGTTGTCATCCCTATAGGATAAAAAAACGATTTTTCCCATATCTTTCCAATTTGCTATTCTCCTTTCCAATGATGCATTAATTTGTGTTGAAATAAATTCCGGATGAGGTTGGATTAATGTGTCCAGCATGAAGGATTCAAATAATTCTTTTTCAAATCTAATATTATGGACTCCCCCTTTGACACGTATTAGCCTATAATATCCTGCCGAATCAGATAATGTTTGATTATTCTCAATGCTGACAGAAACTTCTCTCAATGGATTGCCAATGTCATCAGTTACGACGCCTTTAACAGTGCATAACTCATCTTCTGTATTCAAGTCCTTTGTTACCACGGGGAAACCCATTATATCTACGCTATAAACATTCCAATACATCGCATCTGGATCCATAGTCCCGCCAAAGATTTCACCTATCGCTCGGGTGATGTCGCTTATATATCTCAAGAAAGTGTTCCTTGCCTCATTTGCCTTTGTCAAAAGCACAACTGAAGGGTGCGAAGAATTTTTTGACAGGAATTCTATAACGCTTGCATCTCCTGCAAAAGCATCATTGTCTTTATACACTTGCTCTATGTCTGATAACGGAAATGTCCCTAAAAATTCATACTCTGATTCATCTAAATATTCAGGAATCTTTTTAGCTTGCCTTATATCAAATGGAGCCTGTGCTGCAGGGTTCATGGATGTAAAAATCCTGCTTTCGCCTGCTGGTTTTCCACTTGTAGGAAAAATATATTGTATGTCTGAAAGATAATTTCCTGTTGTATCTTCGAAAATTACCGCTCCAGAATTATTTTTTCTATTGCTTACATAAGTTACAACTATATCCTCAAGTGGCTCATTGTTGGTTGCATCTCTTGCTTCTGCTGTTATTGTTTCCGATAAAAGCTCATTTGTAAAAACAATTTGTCCTTCTTTATTTGTCTTATTTCTTAATGTTGTAGTATTTTCAGTTACTATTATTTCAGTGTCGACTGGAAAAACTGCCCCTCCCTCCAAATTAACCTCGTATACAGCAGGAGTCAGCTAATCCTTCATTATCCACAGACCTTATCTTTACTATATCTCCTTTACTTAAATCTTCCATTGTAATTGGCTCTTTTCCCACAAACCAATCAGTCTTTGTAGTAGATGTTTCTATGCGCATTTCAAAACCAAGAACTCTTTCGTCGTCGCTCCCACCATATAATATTGTTTTTCCATTAATGTCCACATATCTCTTATTCGAAACTCTGTCTGTTGCACTTCCCTCTTTTATCCAAGTATCCGGAGCTTCGTTTACTGGTTGAGTAGGTTTGTTGGGTTTATTATGGCAGCCGCCAACTCCAAAAAATAAAGGAAATGCAAAAGGCAGTACACTTCTTCTCAACCATTTGTTTCTTCCAATCTTTGTCAGAAAACCAGCATCTTTATCATCTTCAAGATTATTAAGTTTGTCCTCAAGCATTGGAATATATAAGATGGCAAATATTTAAAAACATTCTTCTTTTATAAAAATAGATGAAAAGCATAAAAAACTTAGCAACCATTGTTTTGACACCTGCAATTTTAGGAAGTTGCTCAGGTATAACTAACTCGGAAAATCAGGCTCCGCGTGTTATAATGTCTGCATCCACATACGAATCAATTTATTCAGGCAATGCAATATTTTTTGATGGGAGCGACAGCTATGATTATGATGGAGAAATAGTAGAATATGAATGGGATTTTGGAGATGGATACGGTGCAACAGGAATGAAAGCAAACCACAGATATGATGCAGTTGGGAATTTCATAGCATGCCTGGAGATAACGGACAATGAAGGAGCTGCTTCGAGAGCTTGTACTGGTGTAAATGTGCTGCCCAAATGACACTCTACTTAACCGGCCTTGGCTTAAGTGATGAAAAAAGCATTTCATTAAAAGGCCTGAAAAAAATAAAATCATCAAAGGAAGTTTATCTTGAAAACTACACCTCTCTATTGCAGTGTCCTGCAGGTGATTTGGAAAATTTTTATGGGAAGAAGATTATGCCTGCAGACAGAAGCCTTATCGAGGGAGATAGCAAAGAAATAATAAAAAAAGCAAAGAAAGAAAATATTTCAATTTTAATCCCCGGGGATGTTTTCTCAGCCACGACGCACATCTCATTATTCCAAGAAGCTAAAAAAAATAATGTTCCTGTTGAGGTTATTAATAATGCTTCAATTTTAACAGCAGTCGGAATTACTGGATTGGAAATTTACAAATTTGGAAAGACTGCTTCAATACCCTTTGAAAATAAAAATGTTGAAAGCCCGATTAAAATTCTGAAAGACAATTTGAAAATAAATGCCCATACTTTATTCCTGCTTGATTTAAATCCTGAAGAAAATAAATATTTAAGTATTAGAGAGGCTATCCTCTATCTGGGAAAAAATAACATCAAGGAGATGGTTGTGGGATGCGCAAGGCTCGGAAGCGAAAACTTTGTTGTAAAATACGGTAGCATGGATGAGATTAAAAATGCGAATTTTGGAAAGGGCCCTTATTGTTTGATAGTCCCGGCTAAAAAATTGCATTTTATTGAGGAGGAGGTTTTGGAAAAATGGAAGATTTGACGTATTGGAGGGGTGTTTTAGATGGGTTGGACAGCACACTAGTCTGCATTTTAGTTAGGAGGGAGGCTGTTTCTAGAACTCTTGGCGAAATAAAGGGGGTGAATAATTTAGATACGCATCAGCCGTCTAGGGAGCAAGAGATTGTCACGAGGCTTGCACTTCTTTATTCTGAGCTAGGCGGGCATCATCATGAGCCCTTGGATTACATCGCCAGAGTTTACACGTCAGTTTTCAATCAAAGCAGGGAGATTCAAGATGAACTTTCCTATCAAGGTTGTAGTAAAACCCAACTCTAAAAAACAGAGGATAGAATTCCTGGAAGATTTTTGCAAAGTTGATGTCAAAGAGAGGGCTGAAAACAATAAGGCTAATCTGGCAGTGATTAAGATTCTTTCAAAATACTTCAAAAAGCAGGTTTATATTAAGTCGGGTTTGAAGTCAAAAATAAAAATAATTGATGTTTGTGATATGAAATTGTGATGTGGAATAGAAATATTTATTAACATTCGAATAATCTCAAGCTATAATGATTAAAAAATTCAAGAATTTTCTAGCCGGTATTTTTCTGATTTTCAAAAATAAGAAGCATATAAGGCTCGGGATTTATGGCCCACCGAATGCAGGAAAAACAAGATTAGCAAACCGCATCTGCCAGGACTGGCTAGGGGAGGAAATGGGAAAAGTTTCCCCAATACCCCATGAAACCCGAGAGATCCAGCAGAAAGAAAAAGTTACTGTAAATTCTAATGGAAAAAAACTTTCCTTCAATTTAATAGACACCCCGGGAATAGCAACAAGAATTGATTATGAAGATTTTATCAAAAAGGGGCTGGAAAAAAGAGAAGCGCAGACAAGGGCGAAGGAAGCAACAAAGGGGGTGATAGAGGCAATCAAGTGGCTGGATAATATGGATGCCGTTCTAGTTGTTTTAGATTCTACAAAAAATCCCTATGATCAAGTTAATATTACAATTATCGGAAATTTAGCTGCCCGCAATATTCCGGTTTTGATTTTGGGAAATAAGGTTGACTTAAAAAAAGCAAATGTAAAAAAAATAGAGTCTGCATTCCCGCAGTACAAGGTTTTAGGTGTATCAGCAGAATACGGGAATAATATAGAGCAGTTCTATAAGGAGCTATTTAAGCTGGTGAGATAAATGCCTTTGACAATACAGTATGTTCCATTTGAAGAAGTTTCAGATTTGGATTCTGAAAGAAAAATACAAAAATTAATCAGGATAGTCAAGCAGAACAAGTTAGTTCTGATGGAAGGGGTCTTGACTACACAGGAAGAGGCTGATCTGATAGAGGAGACAATGGAAAGTATTGATAACAAATTTAAGGGTGTTGAAATAACCTCCTTTAACCCGCTAGAAAAAAATACAAAGCTAATTCAGGATAGGGTAAAGCAGCTTTTCTTGCAGATGATTTGGGGCAGAAGAAGGGGCTTGACTATAATAGGTCCTGCAAACATAGTCAGAGAGATAAGAAAAGACCCTAATAGGATACAATTGTTCCTCTCAAACAGGAAATAAATATTAAAATATTATATTAAAATATTATTAAGGCATTGAAAATAGTGCCGGGGGATACAACAAATGCACCAGTGCGTAAGATGCAACAAATTATTTGAAGATGGTTCTAAAAACCTCCTTTCTGGTTGTGATAGCTGCAGCGGTAAATTCTTCTTCTTCATAAAAAATGAGCACTTAGTAGAGGCAGAGGAGAAATTAGAGGAGCTTTCAGCAAGGGACAAAGAAAAACTGGAGCAGGATGTTTTTGAAATGGTTGGCATTGAAGAGGACAAGCCGGTAATATTGGATTTTGAATCTATCCGGGCACTTAGCCCAGGAAAATTCGAAGTTGATATCCGGCATTTATTTCATAGAGAGCCTTTAATTTACAAGCTGGCAAATGGGAAGTATATAATAGATCTAGCCTCCACTTTTGAAATGAGGAAGAAGAAATAACCACTTTTTCCCGATTACACCTATTTACTATTTTATCTGCATTACAGCATAATAATGCTTAAATATAAACTCTTTTATCTTTTCTTTATGAAATCATTACTGAACCTGGCATTGCTGCTACTCTTGATTTTAATGCCCGCAGCTTTATCTGCAAATGTTGACCTTGATAAGCTGGACATAGTTAAAATTTCCATTGCCGAGAGTGAGGAAAAGACGCTTCAGTTTAATAAAGTTGAATACAAAGCAATGGCTGATTCTGTAACAGATGATGAAGCAAAATTAACTTTCTCTCCAGGTAATAATGTTTTTGCAGTCAAGAAGGAGAAGCCAGCAGATGTAGACTTAGACGACGACAATAAAATAGATTTTTCGGTTTCTTATCTTTCATTCTCGGGAAATAAAGCATCCTTGGAATTTAAGAGATTAAATTTTGAAGCTGCCACAGGAGAAGAAAAACAAGCTCAACAGATTCCTGATTTATCATCAATATCAAACGCATTGGAACAGAATTTAAAATTCATTGCAGGGGCTGTAGCAGTCTTGGTAATTATAGTTTTAATAATGGCATTTTCAAGAAGGAAAGGAAATCCTGAAAAGCTTTACAGGAAAGCAGAAGACTTGCATAGGGAAGCGCAGGAATTCCACGAAGATGGAGATGAAGAAACTGCTGCTGAATTATATGAAAGGGCGGAAGAATTTCGGGAAAAAGCAAGAAGCCTAGAAAAGGGGGAAATATAAATGGAAGGAGAGCAAGAACAGCAAGAAGAGCAGGAGATGTGGTGGAGGAAATTAGGATTTTACATAAACCCGTTTACAATAAAGCCGGCGCCTTTCGACAATAAAGTGTTCGGTCAGGATCAAATCTTGGAAGATCTCTATTATAAACTCCCGGCAGGGACAATGTCTTTCGTAGAGGGGAAATTAGGAACAGGCAAGACAACAATACTGAAGAGTTTAATTGCCAAATTCCGCGGGAGGGGAAAAGTTATCTATTTCTCTTGCAATAGGCTAGATACTGAATTGAATATTGAAGAGCTGCTAAAAGGGAGGTACGGTTTCTGGGGCAAGTTGTTCGGAATGATGCCCAAAGAGATGATTGTATTGCTTGACGAGGCCCAGCAGCTATCAGCAGTGAATACTGAAAGGGTAAAGTATTTCTTCGATCAGGGAAATATAAAATCAGTTGTCTTTACAGGAACAGATTACGGCAATACAAATCTGCATGAAAGCATAAAAGAAAGAATCGGAAATGATGGCTTGTTGAAGATAAAAGAGCTAAGTGAAGACCAGGCAGTTGCATTTGTAAGGAATAGGATTGGAAGCACGCATCTTCTTAACGATGCAATTATCAAAAAGCTCTGGCAATTGTCAGCAAGAAATCCAAGAAGATTATTGCAAAGGCTAGACAGAATATTTAGATATGCAGTGGAAAACATGGAATCTGAGATCAAGGAAGAGCACCTAAACAAAATTTTTGCAGACGCAAAAGTAAAAACAGAAACAGCAACAGCAACGCAGTCAGAGCCTGAAGCCATGGAGCATAGAGAAGAGAAAAAGGCGGCAATGAGAATGCAGAAAAAGAAATCAAAGAAATTAGTTAAAAAGCATCCAAAAAAATGGGGCGCTGAAGATGAAGACCAGGAAGAAGACTGGTAAAGATTTAATTATAGAATAATCTTGGTGGCACCAGCAAAGAAATTAAAACTATTTTCAGTTTCATCTTCAGTCCTTAATGCACTCTTTAATGCACTCTTAAATATATTAAAAATGTATTAATTTTCAAAAAATTTCCTGATGTGCTCCTCGGGCAGTTTTGTTATTTTTACATTGTAATCCTTTGGAAAGCACCTGAAATAGTTGTTCATGCTATACCTTTCATCAAGGAAGATAATAACCCCTCTGTCAGTCTCGCTCCTTATGCATCTTCCAGCGCCTTGCACAACCTTTATCATTGCAGGAAAAATATATCCATAATCCCAGCCCTTATTGAACCTCTCATCATAGTATTTAATCAGACTCCTAGTTTCCAGATCAGGCCTCGATAAAGGCAGGCCAACAATTATAACCCCGTTTAATTCATCTCCAGGTAGGTCAATTCCTTCTCCGAAATTTGCTCCAGCAACCCCAAGAAGCACTGCCCCGCTTTTTTTATATTCTTTAAACTTTCTCAGCATTTCTTCCTTCTCTTCCTTCTGCATTCCCTGAATTTCCATGAACACGCTCTTCCCCGGAGCAGAAAAATTCTCATTCACAATCCTCATAATCTCGTAGCTGGGAAAAAGGAGGAGTATATTTCCCGGAATTGCGCTGCAAAGCTCGTTGCACTTTCTGGCAATAAGCTTAAACATCTCCTCATTCCTTCTAGTAAATTTGGTAGTGGTGTGCGGAACAACCAAGCTCAGCTTGTTTTTCACAGGAAAAGGATTCTCGTATTCTTTCAGCAGGGCATCCTTGATTCCAAGCAGGTCCCTATACATCTCCAGCGGCAATAAAGTGCCGGACATCAAAACAAGCATGCTCTTATCAGCAGCATCCTTCATCAGGAAACTGGGGTCGAGGCATTTGTAGTGCAGCTTGAAATTTGCTTTGCTCACTTTATCCTTGATATTCTCCTTCTCTATGTATCTGATAAATCCATTATCTTCTCCATTCCACACCTGCAAGAATTCAGAAACAAATTTTACAAAGCTCCTCTTCTTCTCATTCAGCAAATCGTCAGAAACAATCTCAAGTATATCAATAATCCCGGAAAATTCATTAAAAAAGAATTCATCTTTGCCTACCAGCCTCTCATCTTCTAGATTGCTGCAAATCTTGTCAAATCTCTCCTTTATCATCTGCAGCACAGCAAAGGCCTCTTCATATTTCTCAGCCTCCCTCAGGGCCCTCTCCAAGATATAAGTTGATAAAATTGAGCTCATCATATCCCTCAGCCTTCCAGGCAGATTATGGGCCTCGTCCACAATTATAACTGATTTTTCCAGGAATTTGTTTGCCTTTTTAAAAAACGCATCCCTTATATTGGCATTAAAGACGTAATTGTAGTCAGCAACAACCACGTTTGCATTCTTGGCCTTGATAATGGCAAGCTCGTAAGGGCATAATCTTGTTTTCCTTGCAATATCAAGAAATTCCTCGACGTGAAAAACCCCTTTATTGGATTCCAAAAAATTCCTGGATTCGAAGCTATATCCTATGTTGCTGTAGGTGTTCTCATAAAACTCGCATTCCTCGTCCTCGACAAGGGTTCTGCAGAAATCATAAAACTGGCTGCCCATGGCATCAACGCCAAATTGATTGCACATATTCCTTTTTCCAATCAGGTCCGCGACATTCAAATTCAAGTTGTGCTTTTTTTTAATCTCCTTAAGCGTTTCAATCGCAATTCTATGCTGGGTATGCCTGCTTGTCAGAAAAAATAGAGTCTTGTCTTTTTCAAGTATAGCAGGCAGCAAGCTGCTAAGCACTCCGGCAGTCTTTCCGATCCCTGTTGGGGCATGCGCGATTAAATGCTTTTTCTGCTCAACGCATTCAAGTACGTCCTTAATGAACTCATCCTGGGATTCCCTGATTTTCTCATACGGGAAGAAGATTTTCATCAAAATAAATCTGATAGATAATTATAATAACCTTCTGACCCCCGATCAAACAGCAAGGAGGTTTTAATTAATTACTTTATAGTAGTGCTAATAGAAAGGTTTATAAATAACTATTCTGTACAGTATACCATGAAAACCGAAACAGGAAACCAAGCTAGGAACCAAGCTAGGCTTTATGGTCCGGGTGAATATGCAGCAGTCAAAGCAGATATAGAGCAGCATGATTTAAAGCCGGCTGCAATGGCAGATGCGGTATTCCAAATTAATGCAGCTCTTGATTCAGAAGCTGAAGATGATGGCAGTGAAGTTAAGGAAATGATTGGACAAGAGCAATGGCATTTATGGGGTTTTACAGGCAACTTATACCTCCCTAAAAGAGGCTCTAAAGGAATAGTCTATATTCAAGACAATCCCGAAATAAGAAATGGAAAGCCTTTCATGGAAGAATCTGAGTTGATAAAGAAATTAGAAGCAGGAGATCCTAGTGTTAGAGGGCCTGTCCAACTGGGCTATAAAACAGGGGAAATAAGCTCTTCTGAATTAGCCGAGCACCCTTATATTCTTGCCTTAGTAAGAGGAGAGCCAGGAGCTGAAGAACTGAAAAGGTTTGCTGATGAGCATTACGATAATCTTTGTTTATATAGTTTCGACTCTGTTAGGCAGCCTTTGATAAGGCTTTCTGCATTGTATTCATCCAAATTTCCACTTCCACAAGGGGGAGATGGGGGAGGTCTTGCCATCCAGGGGTATCTCGGCGAGTACTGGGCATGCTTCGGTCTTGGACTGCAATAAATTAAATATATATGATAGAGGGTAAAAATGACATATGTTGTAACAGTAAATAATGCATTCAATAATGAAGTATATCTGGTAGTGAAAAGAGGGGGAAGATTGCTTTCAAAAATAAGAATTCCAGCAGATCCGGATTTAATAAAGTCTGCATTATCAACGTATCCTGATTTAAAATACAAGTCCGCAAACGATGTTCCGAAAAGTATAAGGGGCTTGGATTTGGAAAGAAGGGTTGATATTGTTGCTTAAAAAATTAAGGAGAAAAATAAAATGACGAAAACACATTTACAAACATTAAAAGAAATAGTTAGTGACTTAAACAGCAGAGGAAGGAGCTTGGTTATTCGTGATGAGCATGATAAAGAAGATTTTGTGATTATAAGGATCAGGGAAAGAGGTCCTAGAAGATTTTATGGATTGTTTCCTGGAAAACTTGGAAGGATAATTTATGAGACTCCAGTAAAATCAGAGGGAAGATGGGGCAAATCAAGTGACCCTGAAATAAATGATGCATTGAGAAGAGAATACGGAGACTCTTTTTACATAGACTTTTTGGGATAAAAAATAAAATAAAAATTTTGGAGGAAATTAAGATGAAAGAAGAAGAAGAACAGAAAATGAGCAAGGATGAGCAGGTTGGTTTTCATAAGGGCTCCATTGCCACTTTAGCAAAAGAGAGGGAAGAGCTGCTGAAGATTGTTAACATAGTAGAGCAGTTAATCCAGGCGCACAACGAATCTCTAAAGAAACTAGGTGTGGATTTAGAAGCCCAAGCCAGAAAATTCCAGGAAAAAATGAAAAAGGAAAAGGGCATAAAGCTCGATGAAAGGATTGCGTAAAATAAAAATAAGATGATGGCAGGGAAAAATCTATTGAGCCAAAATTCTCGTGATTTTAATTTTAATCTTATTTGGATAGCAAAGTATTTAAAATATAACAATTAATTTAGATAAGATGAAACAGAAAATAAAAGAAAACGGAAGAATTACAATAGACCCCAATATCCTGGTTGGAAAGCCGGTTATAAGAGGGACAAGAATTCCTGTATATGTTGTGTTAAACCTACTAGGAGATGGATATACATTTGAGCAAATAACTAAAGATTACCCAGACCTCACAAAACAAGATGTCTTAGCAGCAGTAAAATTCGCAGCACAATTCACAAACTTTGAAGAAGTATCTGCATAATGAACCTATTCCTAATAGACGAAAGTCTCTCACCAAACCTTGCAGTTAGATTAAGGGAGCTTGGATACAATGCAAAATCAGTGAGGGAAATTGGCCTTAAAGGCAGTGATGATAAAACTATCATTGAGTGGATCATAAATAATAAAGCCATTTTAATAACGGGAGATTTGGATTTTGGTGAATTATGGTATTGGTATTATGGGGGGGAATTTGGAGTTATTGTCTTCAGAATTAAATCTTATAAAGTTGAAACACAGTATAAAGTGATAGAATTCCTATATAAAGATAAAGTTCTTGTTAATGAAAAAATAATGCATTCACTTATAATAGCTACCCCAACAAGATACAGGATAAGAATAGGAAAAGATTAGAAATGCTAAAACCAATTTCAAGCAGAGACAAGAAAAATTTATTTGAGCTGTTAAAGAACCAGTTTGGTTTTTCAGGAAAGCTAGATTATAATTTCTTCATAAACGACTATAAAAAAATTTTCATTTTAAACAGTGGTTTGCAGATAGACTTCTCAAAGATAAGAGTTAACTCCCTCGGCTTGTATTTCGCAAATCTAAAAAACGAGCTAAGGCTGACTATAGAAGGCTCCCAGATAATCGGCCCTAATTCTAAAAAAAACATTCTTGAAATTGATGAAAGCCGGCTGCAGGACTGGATTCATGGAAACGACATAGGAACAGAAAAGAAGTTTGATGGGTTTGTTCTGATAAAAAATAAGAGTGATTTCTACGGCACAGGGAAATATAAAGACGGGAAAATTTTAAATTTCATACCAAAGGAAAGAAGATTGAAAAATTAATAAAAACAGAAATTAAAAAATAAGAAACAATTAATTATATAAACAATAAAGATTAATATGTCTTGATGCAGAAAGAAAATATCTTTTATTGGATTATCGGAATTATCCTGATTTTAATACTGCTATACTTGATAATAACCGGGAAGGGATTCACATAGAATATGAAACATGATTTAGCTAAAATGATTTCATGGATACTCCTAGCATTAGCAACAATATTTTTAATATGGAGAATCGTAGGTGGCAGCCCTACAGAATTCACAATAATAATAACATTTTTGATTGCAGTTACTTTTAACCTGGTCTCTGTTAATAATAAAATCTCCAGATTAACAGGGGAATTCAAAGAATTTAAAAAGAACTCAGAAAACAACTTTAATTCATTAGCAAGAGATTTTAAAGAACACATTAAACATAAATGACATCAAGAAATGCTGAAAATATTTTAAATAATGAAGAGAATTAAAATTCTAATTAATGGGATGGTAACCGGGGTTTTCTTCAGGAAATTTATTTGTGATCATGCAACAAGCCTCGGATTAAGCGGCTATGTAAGGAACACAGAAGATGGGGGCGTTGAAGCTGTATTCGAAGGCGATGAAGACAAAATCAATAAGATGATTGAAATCTGCAAAAAAGGTCCGTCTACAGCAAAAGTCGAAAACATAAAAATAATAGAAGAAAAAGTAAAGTATGAAAAAGGATTTGTAAGAAAAAATTAATCACACAATTCAATAAACTGCATTGTCTGTCCTAGGATTTGCCTTGGAAAGCTCATCATAAAGAATCTGCTTAGCAGCTTTAATATCCGGGTTTACATAGTTTATCCCACGTAAATAACACCACCAGCGATCACAAATTACATCGCCGAAAGTTTGGCGGAATATCTTTTCCTGTTCAGCGCTCTCAAACCCAAAGCACAATCTATCATCTTGGGCAGTTAAATTTTCCAGCATAGATTAATTATAACGATCAAGGTTTTTAAAATTATTCTTTCCAGAAATGATAAATCAAAATACCAGCCCCGATAATGTTGGCGACGTCAGCAATATTGAAGACATTGTTTAGGAAATCAAGATGGATATAATCTATAACGCCTTGAAAAAAAATTCTGTCAATTAAATTGCTTAATGTCCCTCCTAATAAAAAAGCCATTCCCGTTTCTAATTTTTTATTGTTTCTATAATATAGGATAAATAAAATAACAGCAATGCTGAATAGGATCAAAAAGTTATTCCAGCCTCGGAGCAGCCCAAAAGCAGCGCCGGGATTCAAGCTGTATTTGAAGATAAAGAACTCATTGCCTTGAAAATAAATTTTAAGAATTCTGTCTATAGCAAATATAAAAAAAGAAATCACAAATAATTTCCTCATCCTTACTTACCATCGCGATCTGCTTTTCTCTCTATCATCCTCAGAAGCATACCTTTCAAGGTTTGCCAGCCTCTGATTTAAGCTGTCAAGTTTTGCATTAATAAGATCGAGCTTGGCAAGAATTATCTCATGAGATCCAGATGACTGCTGCTGTGACTGTTGTGGTTGTTGTGGCTGTCCCCATTCTCCACCAGCTCCGCTAAACCTGTCCTGGCGTTGCTGAAATCTATCATCATATCCCCTGCTCCAAGGCGGAACCTCAGTTCTAATCTCTCCCGCCCCTTCCTCATAACCCCGCTCCTCTTCCTCATTCTCGTCTTTTTTCCTCCAGAATCGCAACATTCCAAAAATTCCCATGCAAACCTAGAGGTGCTTCTTATATAAAAAAGTTTTTATAGAAACAAGAATTAGCAAGATTATGCCAGAGGGAGATTATGAAGCAGAAAAAAGAAAGCGAGAGCAAGAGCTGAAAAAATTAGAGGAGAGGCAGTTTGGAGAATCAACAGTAAAGAGAGCATTGATAAGGCACTACAGCAAAAAATACAAAAGTTTGCCGTCGGAAGAAAGGGATAAAAAAGTCGCAGCAGCAATAAGAAACACAATCCCGTCCGAGTTAAGCAGCCAGATAGAAGCCAGCCCGACTAAGATGGGTTATGCTATAGGTGAAAAACTTCCTTCGAATCTCCAGGATATTGAAAAATTTATAGACGAGAGAGTAGGATATTCTCTAATTTATGACTCGTTTTCAGAAGGATTAGAGCCTGTTTATTTCTGGATAGTTGATTTCATGCGGGATAATTACTGGGGGACAGGATTAGAGGTTAAAAAAACATTGGACGAGTTTCAGGGAGCAGTAGGCTCGGGTTTTTTTGGAGACTTGGGAACAAGGGCGTCAATAATGCAGGACCGGGCTATGAAGATGCTTACAACAATAAACTCAGTAGTAAGGTCAATAATAAATATCCTGTACGATTTAAAGGAGTTTGATTCAAGACTGGATTTGTACAAGAAATTAAAGTCAGCCAATGCAATAGAAAAAAATAATGCCCGTTTATCATTAAAACAGGTTTGGATGGACAGAGTTGATCTGCAGCGAGGCAGAGGATCAATAAACATGCTTACACAGCAGCTGCAGTTTGTAACATTAAGAGATGCATTCATGGCAGCTGATTCAGAGGATCAAGTACAAGATATGGATCTGAATGATCGGGTTAAAAGAATCTTAGCGCCCAGATTGCAGGAGTATTTAGCATGGGAAAAATTATCAGAAGCAGAACTAACAAGGAGATACAAGATCGAAAGGTCGTATTTAAAATCCCAAGTAAATGCTTTAAAGCTTTATTCCCAATGGGCAAGGCCTTATCTAAAAACAGCGCAGCAATTAACAGCTTCAGATTACAGGACAGCGGACTTGGTTTCTGTTTTCAATAACATGCAGCTCCAAGTAAGCCTGTTTGGAAAAAAGCAGGTAAAGCCGTCAGAGTTAATCCAGACAACCGTGTTTGTAAAAAACAAATTCGCAAATATTAAGCTGCCGAAGAAGATTTATTCATGCGTTGAAATAACAATGACATACCGCACCATTCCCCATACAATAACAAGGACAGAGTCAGGCACTCATTATGCCCAAGGCGGGAGGATAAATATGAAATTCAGGGGGTTTGCATTGGACGAAGATGAAGTGGATGCTGTAGAAAAGGAGGAGCTCTATCAAGGCTTAGAGCTAATTGAAAGCATGACAAAGGATTCATTAGAATCAATGCAGGACGAGATTGCAAAATACTTAGAACAAGAGGAGAAAGAAACTGAAGACCCGGAGGAAAAGATAAAGCAGCTTGAGGAATTGATAAACAGTGTGTCTGACAAGAAAGCAATAGAGAAGTACAAAAAAGAGATTAAAGACCTCATGAAGAAAATGAAACATGAAGAACCCAATATTCTCACTTCATTGGCAAAGGGCTTGAAGGAAATTTCAGAGCCCCTTCAAGGGATACTAAAGCCGAAGCCAAAAATAGAAACAGTAGCAAAAATGGCGAGGGATACAGCAAAGCTAAATTCTGTAAGGAGCGCTTATGCTATTTATCTCGTCTATAAAAAAGCCCATGGAATGTTTACAGAGTAATCGTTTGCCAAATAATAAAGTATCAAATTAGTTTCAGATTAGATAATTTTAAATAAATCCGCCCCTTCTAATATCATATGAGCATTGAAAGAATTCTTGAGCAGCTGAAAAAAGAAAAAGATCCTTTGAAATACTTGGAAAATGAATTGGATAAAGCAAGGAAAGCTGGCGATAAGAAATTAAAAAATAGCATAGCAGAGCTGATAGAAAAAGAAAAGTCAAAAAATAAAAATGCAGAAGAAAAGAAAGCAAAAGAAGAGCAGTCGAAGATAAAAATCCCGTCGCTGGAGCAGATTGCAATGAGCATTCCAAGGCCAGGGCTCCCTCGAGTTCCAACAGAGAGGTTGGAAAATTATCAGTCAAGAACAAGAGCAAGAATAATGACTCCAGGATTACCTCAGCAGGAAAAAACAGGAAGGCAGCAGCAGGGTTATTCAGAAGATTACGGCTCAAATATAAGATCAGACTACATAGGGACAAAAGCAGATTTTCAAAAATCCTTGGAGGCTTCGGGATTAACATCAAGAGCAGGATTTACAGCAACAGCGGAATCAAAGCATGCAATACAGCAGAAAGCCGGAGACAGGGGGGAATATATAGAAGCAAGAAATAATTTAAATATCCAGGAGTATAATGTAAGGGAGATAATGGTTAAGGAAAATCTAGTAGGATTGCATCCGGATCTAAAACAAGCAAAAAGGGGAAGGAAAGAAATCGAGGTCTACCATGGCTGATTTTTTTAAAAGAGAATATTCGGGGTCAATGGATTCCAAGTATTATTTTACATCAGACAAGATCCCGGCTGGAAAAATAGGGGCTACTGCATCTATGCAGACGCCGAATCAAATAGGAGAACTAACTTCCCGATTAAATCAGGGACTGAAGGCAGTTGAAATCGGAGCGATGAATCAGAGGCTTCTTGACCAAGTCCCTTTAAAGCATTTTACAGAAATGAAAAGGCTCAATAAACTTACTGGAGCAGAAGCAAGTTTGCATGCGCCAATCCAGGATTTAGATCTAGCAGGCTTTACCGAGCATGGCTGGAATGAATATGAAAGGAAGGGGAGCGTTGAGAAATTAAAGTCAGTAATTGACAGGGCACATGCTCTCGACGAGAAAGGAAATATTCCAATAACAGTACATGCAGGTGGCTTCCCATCTCAAAAATGGCAGAAGGAAGGATTGTACAAAGGGGGGGAAATCGAAGAAACTTCAAAGCCGCTGCAAGATCAAAGGTCGGAGATGGCCATAGTAAACCAGGACACGGGCCAGATGCAACAAGTCAGGTACAGGGAGAAAGAATACATATCCGGGAAAAAAATGGCGTGGACTCCAGAATTCTCGATGAATAATTTAAACAGGGTTTCTTGGGATGAGGAGCAATTAAGGTTAATGCAGCATAAAAAGGAGATGAACGAGGTAATTGACAGGTTTACTAGATCAGAGGGTAGATATTTAGAACTGCTGGAAGCAAATAAGAAAAAGATTCTAACTGAAAGAGAGAAAATGGAATTGGCAAGTCTTGAAAGTGAGAAAGAGAGAGTTGCAGACCATCAAAAAGAGATTTATCAAAATATGCGCTCGTTGGTGGAGGATATGTATAACAGGTATAAAAAATACAAGCCCGAAGTAGCTACACTAGAGGCTCAAGAAAGAGAAAAAGAAATTGAAAGAAATATGGGGGTAGTAAAGAGCCAGCAGCAAAAAATGGAGATAGTGGAGCAGGAATTAGATAAGTTAGAGGGGAAATTCAAGAAATCCAAAGAGGAAGAAGCAGAAAATATCAGATTGGATTATATGAGGAAGGCAAATGAATTAAATAAAACCTATCACGAGCAGACAGAATCTATAGTAAGGACAGTCAGCAAGATGCCTGCCCCAAAAACATGGGTTCCAATAGACAAATTTGCCAAGGAAAAGGTTTCAAGCTCGATCACCGAGGCTGCATTGTATGCATACAAGAAATACGGCGAGAAAGCCCCTATAATCTCTGTTGAAAATGTTTATCCTGAATTTGCTTTGTCAAGGGCAAATTCATTAAAGGAAACCGTTGAGCTTGCAAAAGAAAATTTTGCAAAGGAATTGCAGAGCAAAGAAAAATTAAGCAGGAAAAAGGCAGAAGAGATTGCCAATAAAATAATAGGGATTACATGGGACGTCGGCCACATTTACATGCTGAAGAAATATGGATATACCGATGAGGATATTAGAAAAGAAGCAGAGAAAGTAGGAAAGCACGTATCCCATATTCATCTTACAGACAATTTTGGTTTTGAAGATTCTCACTTGCCTCCGGGAGAAGGTGCAGTTAACATAAAAGAGCAGCTGGAAGAAATCGAAAAAAGCCTGACAGAAGAGCAAAGAGCAAAGATGAAGGCCATTGTAGAAGCAGGCGAATTCGTTGCTAATTTTAAAGAAGTCCCACATTTATATGCATTATCACATCTAAACAGCCCATTATACCCGTCAAGATTAGAAGATGGGACAATGATGCCGCAAGGTCCTTACTGGAAAGAAATATGGGATTCATACGGCACTTATTTTGGAGGGTTTGGCGAGATAATGCCGCAGAAATATTTTGACCTTTACGGGGCTCCTGGTTTTAGCCAGTTGCCAAGCTCATTAGGAGGATCGTCTGCAACGCCTGAAAGGGGAAGGTTTGCTTCAACATCGGAGGAAGCATAGAACAAATTCAAACCAAACTTTAATATATTACATTCAACTTTAATAAATTGTATTCATTAAGGAAAAAAGAAGAAAGAAAAAAATAAGAGGTGAACTATTTGCCATCGAGAAAATCTGAAAAATATGAATCTAGAAAACAAGCACTTGAGACTGATCAGGAAATTGCATATGATTTTGCAATAAAAGCCTATAAAAAATTCCAGAGCGTTATAAAATCAATTGCTCTATTCGGGTCAGCGGCGAAGCAGACTGCAACAAGGAAATCTGATATTGATATTGTAATAATTGTTGATGACTGCACTGTCCTCTGGGATGAGGAATTGATTGCATGGTATCGCGAGGAGCTTGCCAGGTTAATATCGCAACAGAATTACAAGAAAGATCTGCACATAAACACAGTTACATTATCAACTTTCTGGAAAGAAATAAAGGAAGGCGATCCAGTTGCAATAAATGTTTTAAGATATGGTGAGCCTTTAGTCGACTACGGCGGATTGTTTTCTCCATTAAAAATTTTACTAAGAAGGGGAAAAATAAGGCCGACGCAAGAGGCAATTTATATTGCGCTGCAGAGAGCGCCAATGCACTTGTCAAGATCAAGGTATGCAATTTTAGGTGCGGTTGAAGGATTGTACTGGGCCATGGTTGACGCAGCCCACGCAGCCTTGATGGCAGCAGGCCATTCCCCTCCTAGCCCAGAGCATGTTTATGATATGCTGAAAAAAATCCTGCCAAAGCTTCCGGCAAAGTATCCTGCATATTTCAAAGAGATGTACATGGTAGCCCATAACATAACTCATGGGAATGTAAAATCACTGCACGGAAAGCAAATAGATGAGCTGAGAGAAAAGGCAGAAGACTTTGTGAATGAGATGAAAAAGCAGGTTAAAAGATTTGAGTGAAAAAGATTAGCAGATTATTTCTTTTTGTAGCCAAACAGCTTGTTATATCTATTGTGATCTATAGCCGTAAAATATTCCGTGATACTTACCTTCCGACTCGCTTATTTCAAATGAAACTAAATCTTGGTTTCAATCGAACCAAAAAATTTATAAATTCCAAAGTTATAGTTACAGGTGAAGCAAGATAATTGTTTCAAATGAACCATGAAAATCGAAAGTCACCGGGAAAGGTTAAAAGAAAGTTTGGATTTGATAAATGAAAGTATAGAAAAGGGAATAGTAGAAAGACAAAGAACAATAGGGTTTAATACATCCGCAGCTTCAGCAGACATGCTTGAGATACTTTTACATAAGGAGAGTTTAATTGACCCAGGATTTGTACTAAAGCACGAATGGTTAAAATCAAAAAATAAAATAGAAGAAAAATTACCTTTCAAGTTTCCAAAAAAGAAAGAAATTATAGACCTTATGTTTAAAATAGAGGAAAAAAGAAATCTACTTTGCTACGGAAAACCGCAAAAAGAAGAGAATGTTCAGGAAGTTATTAATGATTTCAATAAATTAAAGGAAATTTTCAAAAAAGGGGGAATAAATGAAAATTAGTCTGATATCATACAGCATGGATTTTGCATCTTTTTTAATTCAGAAAATAAAAAACAAGGATCTAATTAAAAATATAATCCTTTTCGGATCAGTATCAAGAGAAGAATCAGAAGAAGAAAGCGATATTGATCTTTTCATCGACGTTAATAAAGAGAACTCAAATCTAGAAAAAGAAATAATGCAAATATTAGAACAATTCTTAGATTCAATGAAATATAAAAATTATTGGAAATTATTAGGAATAAAAAATAAAAATGAGATAAAATTAACTATTGGAATATTAGATAAATGGAAAGAGCTTAAACCAAGCATAGTAGCTAATGGCATAACATTGTATGGAAAATTTAAATCAGATATAAAAGGCGAGCATAAAACATTATTAGTGTGGGAAAACATAAAACCAAATTCCAAAAGGGTTTTATTTAACAAGCAATTATTTGGATTTAAACAAGGAAAAAAATTTTATGAAGGACTATTACAAAGATACAATGGAGAAAGACTTGGAAAGGGTTGTATAATCGCCCCATTAGGAAATTCATTAATATTCCAGAAACTCCTTAAAAAACATAAAATACAATTCAAAATTAAGAAAATAATAGAATATTAAAAAACATCCTGTTAAATCATCACATAACAAAAAAAGTTTCTGAAGGAAAAGGCATGGGAAAAGATCAAGCAACCAGGCAGGTAAAAAGTAAGATAAAGAATAAATTATTCTTCTAAGAGCTCTCTGGTTTTATCTAAAAGAGTGCCTAGGCTAAAGGGTTTAGGAGTAAAATAATCAGCCCCTGCTTCTCTCCATCTCCTTTCATAGCTATCCGCATCAGCGCCGCTAGCTCCAATAATCTTAATCCCTGATGTAGCTTCATCTCTTTTTAATCTTTCACATGCCTCGTAGCCCATTATTCCTGGCATTTTAGTATCCATGAGGATTAAGTCAGGCCTTTCTCCTCTAGCAATGGCCTCAAGCAAAGAACCAGCATCAGGAAATCCCCTGGCTTCATAGCCCCCACACTCATAAAATCCTATAGCTATTTTCCTCACAAGTAGGGTATCATCCACAACGTAAATTTTTTTCTTCATCATTCTTAGAAAGATAAAAAAGTTAAGCAGCCTCTCTGTAAGTCCTTTCATTCTGGCTTTTATCTTCACTTTGCTCTGCTTTTGGCTCCTCTGCTGTATAAAGAATTGATCCTATTAAAACATTTTCCTTAATCAGCTCCTTTAATCTTCCTTCATTAATAGCATAAGTATATGTTTTCTCGCCCTTATCGCCTTTATCTTCCTTTTCATTCAGGAATTCATTAGCAAGCAACCTGTATTGAAGGCTCTGCTCATATCCTGGCTCGCTTGTTGGTTCAACAAAAGTAGTCAAAGCTCCACTTCTTCTCATTAACCTGCTAGCAGCAGCTTTATTTGCTTCATCTTTATTCAATGTTCTTAGAGCGCCTTTTGATCTTAATGCTGGATAAAATGCATATGCAATCTTCTCAAGTGCTTCGTGCTTCTCTTTGGCACCTTCTAAAGATTTGTTTAATTTGGCAACTATGGCTTCTACAATTTCATCAATTCTTGCCTCGTAATCTTTTTTTATTCTGCCTGCAGTTGTTGACATTGCTTCTGAAGCCCTTACATTCGCAGCTTCAGGATGGACGTACTGCCTTAATTCATTTTGGTAATCGACATGCTCGGTATCAGGTCCTACAACAGATCTAGCTAGTCCCTGCATAAACCTGGCTCTTTGGTTAGGATCTGCTCCTGATTTAACTAAATCATTATAACTATCTAAATACCTGTAAATATCGTCGATTCTTCCAAAGTATCCAGCTAATTCCTCTAATGTTTTTGGTTCTTTTTGATTTTCTTCTGTCATTTTTTACCTCTAAATTTGATTGTTTTATACTGAAATTGGAGAAAGTATTAGTATATAAAGCTTTCTATTTGTAATTACTATAAAGAAGTAACTTATTGAGGCGTTGATAGCGACTTTACATTTTATAGTAAGATTTCTACCCTTTTAATGTAATAATAAGGCATTTATCTTAATAAGTGTAAGACAGATGACTTAAAATAGAAAATTACAAATCTAAAACTCCAAACCCATAAGTATCCCCTACATCTACAATGTCATCTGTACCGTCTGCAATTTCTATTTTTTCCTCTCTAGCTTTTACCTCTCCTTTATACACCCTTCCATTAACCCCGTCGACAGTTACAATTAAGCCTCTGCTCAATAAGGCTGTTGAATTTTCTGCGACAACAAAAGGGATTCCGTGCTGCCTGCATAAAACCCCGAAGCAGCTTCCTAATGCGCCTTCATTGACAACAACGCCTTTTATTTTGTCAAGCATCCCAGCTAATTTATAATCAGCATAGTCATCAACAAAAATGCCAGAGTCTATACTCACGACTCCAAAATTTATTTTCGGGCTCCCTCCTCTGCCTTGAACTAAAACCTCCCCGTTCAGGTTATCCTTGTCTAAAATTTCAGGCAGGTCAAACAGCCTTACATGAAAAATCTCCAATTTCTTCCCAAACCCAAACTCGACAATAACTGGTTTGCCGTAATGCCTTTCAATTTTTTTTGTTAAAGTTGCTAAATCTTCAAGCTCCCATCCCTGCAGGACTTTCTTGTTTTGCTCCTCAATTAACTTTTTCCTGACAATCTCGTTATTATTCACATCCTTGATAAGCTTTAATTTTTTCTTTCCTACCACTTCTTCCTTAACTTTTAAATTCCCGTCTAGCAGGTATAAATCAGGGGTAACCTCCCCCTTTGTAATTAACTGACCCAAGCCAAAACCAGCCTCGATTACCATCTCATTTTCCCTGTTCATCGGGTTTGAGCTCAGCACAACGCCGCTTTTGTTTACATCAGACATTTTCTGCACAATAATAGCAATGGAATTATCCGCATTGTTTTTCTTCATATTGAAAATATTCCCGACGCTATATAAGCTGCTCCAGCATTCTTTAATCGCATTTATCAAGTTCTTGCTTCCAGAAATGCCTAGAAAATTATCACAGCTGCCAGGTATGTCAAAAACACTGCTTGACCTCACAGCAACAGCAGCATTGCTCCTTCCTTTTTTAATCAAGTTTAAAACATTGTTGCTAACTTTTAATAATTCCTCGTTGACGTTTAAATTCTCATAAGCTTCTAAAATCTCAGATTCCAAGACAGAAGAAATCTTTTCTTTGTTTATAATTTTTTTAATCCTCTCAGAAGCGTCGGCAACGTCTTCAAAGTTTCCAGGTTTTAAATTTTTTAGGATTTTTTTGACATCTGCATCAAGGCTGTTTGACTGCATGAATTCCTTAAATGCCCCTACAGAGATTACAAATCCGTTAGCAACAGAAAAATCTCTATTACTTTTGTTATAGAGATCTGCCAAGTAAGCCCCCTTAGTGCCTGCTATATTTATTTTATTCTTGTCAAGCTCCTTGAGCCAAAATATATTCTCCATTACATTCTCCATCATTTCTAAAATAAGCTTACTATTAATATCTTTTTCTAAATGCAAGGCTGTAAGGCAAATGTAACGGCTGTTAGTCTCCCTGAACAAAGTGAAGGTTGGATTTTAGTGCGGTGTTCAGTGCAGCCAAAGGATCCGAAGTCAATTGAGGGACGCTACCCTGCATTGTTGCATCTACGGGACTTAAAGTAAGCAAAAAATTATTTCTTCTTTTTAGGTTCTTTATCCCATCTTGCAGATTTACATTTTGGACAAATTAATGGTTTTTCTTTTGAAGAACGAGGTAGCCATTCATATCCGCAATTATTACATCTATAACCTTTAACCTTAATTTCTATTTCTGGCATAACTATTGGTATTCTTTAGATTTTATAAACTTTACTAATGATAGTATTACTTTATTAGTAGTTACTTTGCAACAGAAAGATTTATATAGAAGTTTTACTTTATATAGTTATACTAAACAAAGTAGTTACGAGGGTTCCGAAGAACCCTCAGATTCCAATCGTCGCTAAACAAATGAAATCCAAAGAAAGAATAGAACAGAAGTATAAAAAAGTATCTTGTCCTTTTTGTAGTTCTGACAATGTGATTAAAAGAGGAATTAGAGAAACTGAAAATAGAGGTAAGGTTCAAAGATATGGTTGTAAGGATTGTAGCAAAAGATTCTCTATTGATGATGGTTTTTGGAAGATGAAAAATCATGAAAAGAAAATAACTCTTTGCATGGACTTATATTACAAAGGCGTTTCATTCAGAAAATTACAAGAACACTTACAAGCATTCTATCCTAAAAATGCTCACTATTCTACAATTTATCGTTGGATTATCAAGTATGCAATAATGACTAGTCGATTAACAGATAACTTACAAGTTAAATCTGGCAGAGAGATTATGAGTGATGAGATGGAATATTATAGAAGAATAAGCAAAAACCAAAAAGGGAGAGAGCAGAATTGGTTTGTTGATACTTTTGATGTTGAAACAAGATTTATGATTGCAGGAGAATATATGAGAAGCAGAACTAATGAAAATCTAATTAAAGTTTTGAAGAGAACAAAATTCAAAACAGGAGAGCAAGTAGAAGTAGTAACAACAGATGGTTTAATGGGCTATCCTGCCGTTTTAAGAAAAACATTTAGTTTACAATCACCTTATCATGCTTCAAGCAGAACGAAAAGCAAAATAATCCATAATGTTGTTATAGCATCAGAAAGGGGTTTTAATCATCCAATTGAAAGATTGCATAATACAATTAGGGAAAGAACAAAAATTATGCGTGGTTTTCATGGATGTTTAGACTCTGCATATGCAATCATGAAGGGTTTAGAAATCAATTATAACTTTGTAAGAAAACACTTAGCTCTTGATGGTAAAACTCCTGCTGAAGTTTCAATCCCAAACCTAAAATTAGGGGTTAATAGGTGGTTGGATTTGATTAGACTAAGTAAGTTATAACTACCCCATTATAACTTATGTCTTTCCAGACAGGGTATTAAAATAGGTAGCCATTTAAAACCATTTATCTTATCAAAAATATGGACACAAAAAGAAATGTTTTTCTTTGGATTCTTTATGATTTTGCAAATTCTATTGTTTCCATTGTCTTCTTTTTATATTTCTCTCAATGGATAGTAATTGATAGAGGAATTCCAGATTTATATTTTAACTTAACATTTACAATCTCAGCAGTCCTTTTACTTTTTACAGTTCCTCTTACTGGTACTTTACTTGATAAGTTCTTAAGAAGAATTACTGGTTTACGCTATACCACAGTTTTTACAACAGTCTTTTATGGAGTTTGTGCTTTGTTTGCCATATCTAATAATGCAGTTGGCGCTCTTATCTTTTTCACACTTGGTTTATATTCATACTTACTTTCTTTTACTTTTTATACTCCATTAATAAATGATATATCAAAACAAGAAAAAAGAGGATTGGTATCTGGTCTTGGTATAAGTGCTAACTATCTTGGGCAGATTACTGGCTTACTAATTGCATTACCTTTATCAACAGGTAGCTTAAGCTTCTTTGGTTCTGCTCCTAGAGCAGAGACGCTTTTACCTTCTGTTTTAATATTCTTTATACTTTCTCTACCGATGCTTGTTTTATTCAGGGAACCTAAAAGACCCAGAGAAAAATTACGGCTTGGCTCAAGATTGAAAGAAATGATAACTGAAACAAAGCTATTATTTTCATTATCTAGTGTAAGTCTATTTCTTCTTGCTTATTTCTTATTTAATGATGCCATTTTAACTGCTTCAAATAACTTTCCAATTTTTGTTGAACAAGTTTGGGGAGTCTCCGATACTGTAAAAACTTACATTTTGCTTGGGATATTGATTACCTCTGCGATTGGTGGAACACTATCTGGGTTGATTGCAGATAAATTTGGCCATAAAAGAACTTTAATGTTTGTATTAGCAGGATGGGTTCTTATTTTACCTTTTATTGGATTTATTAATAACTTTGCTTTATTCGTAACTGCTACAACAATTATGGGTTTTTGGTTTGGTTCTAACTGGACATTATCATATCTTCTCGCAATCCTATGAGCAATTTCCCCTGCTTTAATATTATCATCCAGATATCTCTCCATTTTCAGATAGTCAAAAATTCTTGCTTCAAGAATCTCATGTAACAATATTGGCCTCTTAAAATCTCTTGGGATGCTTCTCCATAAATATATATCCCAATCCGCTAAATCTGATGGTCTACTTTCTGCAGGCAGATTTCCTGGGTCATTCCTATCTCTATCACTCCACATAAGGAGAAATTCTAAATCACCGTAACTAAATTCCTCATAGTCTTTAACCTCAAGACCATCAATAATTTTTCTTAATTCCTCATAATTTACAAACACACTCATGGTTACTCCTATTTAGTTAAGATATATAAATCTTTGGGTAGCGTAGCTTTGTTGCGTTGTCGGGACTTGGATAGCTAAAATTAACAAGATTATTAAATATTATCCCGCTATGAATTTCTGTGACAGAAAGATTAAGTCTACAACAGCAAAAAAATAACTGCTAAACAACTATGAGATAATGGCTACTTATAAAGTAAAACTCTTTTTGATATACAAGGATAAACAAATCTTGCCCTTAGTTTAAGTATTGGAAATAATAGAAGCAGAAGGAACTGCTTTTTCTTTTCTGTCGTCTTTTACACGAGAAAGTGCAATAATACCGAGTATAATAAACCCTGTGACAGCAAGGACAGCTATTCTGTATCTATAACTTCCAATTGAAACTAAATTTGTAACCACCAATCCCCAAACAATTGGTCCGATAAATGAAGAAGCTCTTTCCGCCAAGCCAAAATAAGCAAATGCTAAATTATGCTTACCTTTTGGAGCTACATAAGACATTACAGATCGAGATACAAAATATGCTCAAGAAAATTTAAGTGAGCAGAGATTTTCTGAATATAAAATGTACCGAGAGCAACTATTTAATGGAAGCTGTTCGCGCCCCTCAACTGATTGAAACTAACTTTTTTCCTGCTAATTGTTTCAATTTTAGGATTATTATCAAGTCCATTTTAAAACACTTTTATATATCCTTTTAAAACAATTCCATTTAAAATATTGTTTTTAAGTTCCTTGCTCAGCCTTGAGAAATTTTCTTCAAAAAATAAGGTTATTTTTCTATTTAGTAATTTTTCATATTTTGCAAGATTCAGTTTTTTTTCTTCAGCTTGAACATGGCATAAATCCTTCCATCTATACATGCCTTTACAAAAACACCAGAATAGTCTTTTAACTCTCTTGAAGATTCCCCCATCCTGTCAATTAAAGCTATTTCAATATCAAGACCAGACTCTTCTTCGCCCATGCTATAAAGCAAGTCCCCATATCTCCTTATTTGCTCATCCAAGTCTCTTATCCTTCTCTTTTTTTCCCTTACCTCAGCTAATTGTTCGCAATCGCAATCCATTTTGAAAGTCCCATGATAATCATTTTTTAAACCCTTCTATTATTGGTGGACAGCAACCAAAGAAATAGGGCAAGTTAATTATTTATAAATAATAACAAACATTCTTAATAAACTGAATAAGGTAAACTGTATGGACATCAATTCCCTTTTAGAAGAATTAAGAAGCCAGGGTATTAAAGATGAAATTCTTGAAGTTATTAAGTCAGTAAAAAGGGAAAAATTTATTCCAAAAAAATACATGCAGCAGGCTTATGAAAATATACCCCTGCCAATAGGTCATAAGGCAACAATATCTCAGCCATATACAGTAGCATTTATGCTGCAGGAATTAGAGCTGAAACCCAAACAAAACGTCCTTGAAATAGGAACAGGCTCAGGCTACAATGCAGCCCTAATTTCAAGGCTTATCGGAAAGAGAGGAAAGCTCTACACTTTAGAAATAATTCCGGAATTAGTCGAATACTCAAAAAAGAACCTAAAAAATTATAAGAACATTAAAGTGCTTGAGAAAGACGGCAGTAAAGGACTACAAGAAAAGGCTCCATTTGACCGCATTATCCAGACAGCAGCTTCAAAGTCGCTTCAAAAAAATTTGATCGCGCAGCTGAAAATTAACGGGATATATCTAGCCCCAATAGGACCAAGCTATAATCAGAAATTAATAAAGGTGAGAAAAACAAAGCATAAGATAATGCATCAATCACTAGGAGATTTTATTTTTGTTCCCCTTGTTAAACCTCGCTAAAAAAGCAGATAGCAAATCTTTTATTTTTTTCTTTTCCTATTGTTACTAACCTAATTGCATAATCGGGTATGAAATGGCCTATGCTGTTGCTGAAAGCAGAAGAAGAGAATCAGAGAGGGTTAGATTAGTTCTAGAAACAGAAGAAATTAGCTCTATCAAGGAGCATGGTTTAGAAAGAGACAGGCTAATTAAATTGCCAAGAGGCAAAAGAGGCAGAAAAAAAGGCTCTTATGGAATAGCAGCAGAACACAGAGAGCTTTTAGAAAATTTAGCTAGGAAAGGAACACTTCAAACAGAAATAGCCAGGATATTAGGAACGCATAAACAAACCATAAACCAGTATCTCCTTGAACATCCAGAATCATATGAAAGATGGAAGGAAGAAAGGAAAAGATACACCTTACTAGGAAGCAGTTGGGAGGTTATAGAATCGCTGGCATATATGGGATGTCCGCAAGTATTAATAGGAGAAGCAACAGGGATTTATAAAACAGAAATACACAAATACCTTGTTGATCATCCTGAATTGTATGAGAAATGGAGGGAAGAAAACAGGCGATTCAGCCCGATAAGAAGCAGTTGGGAGGTTATAGAATCACTGGCATATATGGGATGTCCGCAGGTATTAATAGGAGAAGCAACAGGGGTTCATCAAAAAGAGGTTTATAAATACATTATTGCAAGGCCCCGTCTACATAAAATCTGGCATGGGAATAGAAAAAAATTCTCCTGGGATTCATCCCGAAATTAGTTAGAAAGAAAGTAGAAAACCAAGAGAGCAAGATTTTAATCTAATTTTTTATCTCGTTGATGATTATTGAAGATCTAAATGGAAGACGATGATTGGCATGTTTTAATGCATCTTTCGCTGCTTCTATCCCGTCTTGATTAACATATACACTAAACACACTCTGGTCTTTTCTCAATTGAGCTGCTATTCCAATTACCTTCCCAAATGCCTGCTGCATCCCTGTCTGCATCCTGTCTGCTCCTGCTCCAACAAGCATTTTATTCTCCCTTAATGCATGATGCGGATAAATTAAAATTCTGAAATAATACCCACTCCTGCCGAGTGCATTCTCCAACCTTCTATTACTAACTTGTCTTGCACTTTCCAAGGCATTATCCCTTACCTGCACCCTTTCCCTGCTAACCAAATCTACTTTATGGGAAAATTTTTTATGCACATCCCCCATATGATATCTTACTAGCCTGGAATTTGGAATTGCCTTGATATACGCTTTTGGCTTATACTTGCTTTTTCTAGTATACGCCCTTGTCACATTCCTGTAGCATTTGAACTTTCTTAATGTTGCCATTTTATATCTTTATATTTTTATTTTTTAAGCTAAATGTTGATAATTATTCCATCCCTAGTGTTGATGGTGTTGATGAAGTTAATGAAGTTAAATTGCTCTCTTTATTCTTTTCATCTAATTCCCTCTGCAATTGCTCAATCCCTCTTCTAGCGGCATGCAAATTAACATCGTTCAGTATTGGAACAGTTCCATACTTCAGATAATAGCTATAAACATCAAGGCTTGACACTCTTATTGCTTCAGCAGTCTGTCTATAAATCCTGTCCTCCATCTTGCCAATAAGTTCAGCTAACCTTTCATTATAGTTTGTTCCCATTCTACTTTACCTCAACCTCATCGCCGATTGCCTGCCCTGGAACTCCTTTATCCAAGATAGCGCGAACGTTTCCTGAATTGCCATGGTAGTTGCTGATTTTCCCCTTAATCTCTTTTCCAGAGGAGCTCTTCCAAACAACTGTTTTTCCAATTACGTCTTTGGTTTTTTCTTTTGAGGCAATGTTTTCAACTTTCAGAATTATCTGCCTTGTATTCTGCCTTCTCCTGCTTCTCCTGAAACTTACAATTCTTGCCCTCATTCAAGAATAGCTCAGCTAGGGTATTTAAAAAGATTTCTAAAATTTAAAAGATTGTAGTATCCCGAAATAATGTCCTCTCGACAAATAACATAAGTCTTGCTGAACAGCAAGAGCTTATGAAAAAGCTAAACAAGAGGAAAATAAAATGGATAGTTCGAGAGGTTAACAAAAGGGATATGGGCGTTTATACTATAGCAAATGTACAAGACATAACTCCAAGACATGCAAGAAGAGTGCATAAGAAATACAGGAATGTAAAAGATCCTGTATTGCTTAAACCTGGAAGAAAACCAAAGCCAGTTAGTGATGAAGATAAGAGAGTGGTGATAGAAACCTACAAGGAATATCTTGTAGGCGCTACTATGATTGAAGTAATTCTGAATGAAAAGGGAATCCATATTCCGCATAACCGGATTCATAAAATCCTGCTGGAAGCAGGATTAGCAGAGCAAGAGAAAAATAAGAAGAGAAGAAGGAAATGGGTAAGATATGAGAGAAGGCATAGCTTAAGTCTTGTGCATAGTGATTGGTTTGGATACAGAGGAGAGAAGTTTATGCTGATAGAAGATGATGCTTCACGCTTCATAACAAGCCATAGTAAGTTTAAGCATGCAACCAAAGAGAATTCTATTAAGGTATTCAAGCGAAGCCTGAAGTATGGAGTTCCAAAGCAATTCCATTCGGATAATGGCTCAGTGTTCAGATCCAATGAGCAGGAAGGTAAGAAGAAAGGAGAAGCTGACTTTGAGAAAGTTGTGAGGAAAGCGGGAGTTCATCAGATATTCACTAAGCTTAAACATCCACAGGGCAATGGCAAGATGGAGAAATTAGGAGATACAATAAAAATCCTCTGGGGAAAACTAGGCAGTCTTGACAAAGCTGTTAAGCACTACAATGATAAAAGACCTCATAGAAGCTTAACAACCAATGAAGGGAAGCTTAGAACTCCTAGTCAAGCTTTCCTTGACAAGATGAGGAAGAAATAAATATGAGAAATACTAATCTAAAATATCGAGAGGAAATTAAAGTGGGACATCACAAAAATTTAAAAGATTATTATTCTTATTATTCAATATACAAGGGCTAATAACCGACAAGGATCTCTATATCGTTCCCAAAAATATTCTTCAGGCTCTCAAATGTTTTTTCTTTAATGAACACATTTCTAGGAATTTTTTCTTTGGCAACAAAGCCCTCGAGCTCTTCCAGGCTTGACTGCTCAACCCCGATTATGCTCCCGTCTTTTCCTACTTTTCCTTTTCCTATTTTATCTTTTTTCGCGCTGTCCTCTATTATGAATGCTGCCTCGTCAAATAATATTACCTCACCGAGCTTGTTGTTATATCTCACTCTAACAGTTACCCTCTCCAGCTCCCTGGCTCTTTTAAACTGGATATAATCAACTAATGTTTTTATGAATAACCTGGATTCTTTCCTGACTTTGTCAATTTCAGCCCTGCTCAGCTTTCCCTTTTTATACTCCGCCTTCGCATTTGTCAAATCTTTAAATATGACTAGAAATTTTTTATCCAGCTCGTTTTTATTTGCCAGTTTAGAAAGCCCAAACTCAAGGTCTTTTGATTTGATTTTATTCAGGCTCAAGACATCGCTGACTACTTTCCTGGCTGCATCATGTATCTGCACAATGTCCTCCTCTTCCTTTTTCTTTTCAATCTGGTCGAATAATTTTCTTATCCTTGCTAGGTAATCCTCACTTTCTTTCAGCAGGGCATCGATTTCCTTCCCTGTAATTTTTTTTATTTTCTCATGCTCTAAATCCTTGTACCACTTTCTTATCCCGGCAAGAATCTCAACGTATTTTTTTTCCAGCAGTTTTTCTTTTTTCACGAATATTTCATCCATTAAATCTATTGTTTCTTTTGGCGTCGGAGGATTAACGCCATACAGCATTAAAGCTGCTTGGCTTGGATTTAAAACAGCCCAGTAAATATCTTTTTCAAGAATGTCTCTCAGCCGGTATTGGACGCTTTCCAAAATTCTCTCTCCAGTGCTCATGAAAACATCTATGGCTTCAGGACTAGGTTTTATCCTCCCCATCTCGAGCATCAGTTTCCAAGGTACGAAAACCCCTCTATCGTATAAAGGAACTCCGTCTCTTAACAAAGTAAAGAATACAGGATTGGCATCCTTAATGCCCTCCCAGAAGTCAGTCAAGATATAAACTTGGACATGAAATTTCTTGTCAACCTTTGTTATTGCAGCAGCCTCAAAGCCCTGGCTTATAATAATGGCTCTTAATTTCTCTTTCAGCTCAAAGCGCGGCATCCTTTTTACGTCGGTATCGTCCACTATGACATAAACATCAATGTCATTCGCCTTCTCTCCCCTGAATAAGCTTCCGGCAGCAACATAGCTTATAATATATTTGTCGAATTTTTTCAGCACCATGCTCTTATGTATTTCACTTATCTTAATCGCGGCAAGCAAATCATTCGGGTCATACAAGATCATTCCAATTCCAATCAAGCCAATTAGCTCCCATTTGCTGTCATAGCAGTCCTGCTTTAATTCGCTGAGCAAAGATATTTCTATTACAAAATTCTTGTCAATCTCATCTGCAATGCTCTTTGACATGGAAAACAGCCTGTCCCTCAGCTCAAGCTTGTTCATTTTTTTGCTGTCAGAATCATCATATAACACTAGCAAGTCAATCTTGCCTTTGTCTTCTTTTTTCGGAGGCAGGAGGGATATACCCGCAACATACTTATCAAACTTTTTTAAGAGCTGTTTCTGAAACTTGTCTATTTTGGCTTTTGCTTCATGCAGATTTTTCTTTATCTCGTCGACGCTTTCTGCTTTAATAGCCTCTATGCTCTGCTCCACCTTTTGAGATTTCATAAGCAGGGATTTTATTTTCCACATTTAAAAATCTTTGGTTTACCCAACAGGTTTACCCGACACAGAGAGCAGGGATAGGTAGTTTTATAAATAATTATTTTGATTTATTTTTTATGCCAAAAGCAAGAATAAACTTAGCAAGCGCAGACATTGATCAGCTAAATGAAATATGCAGCGCTATTGTAGACATAGCCAATAAGACGAAGGTAAAGATCTCTGGTCCAATACCCCTGCCGACGAGGAAATTAAAACTGACTACAAGAAAAAGCCCTGATGGGGAGGGAAAGGCCAGCTGGGAGAGGTACGAGATGAGGGTTCATAAAAGGCTGATTGACCTTGGTGTGGATGAGAGAGCATTGAGGTTAGTTATGCGTGTTCCAATTCCTGATTCTGTTTCTGTTGAAATTGAGATGCTTGACTAAACTTTTATAAATCATGCTTCCTATCTTAATCTTCAAGCCGAGATCGCGTAATCTGGTATCGCACTAAAACTTTTTGAAAAAGTTTTATCAAAAATTTTGCGAAGAAGCCTGGAATTACGCGCCATAAAGCTTGGCCCTTCGGGGCGTCAGGGTTCAAATCCCTGTCTCGGCGTTGGATTTCATCTGCATGCCTGCCCAAAGAAGGGACTATTTAAATAAAGTTCTGCATCTTTAAAACAAATCATATGAAAACAAGAATAATCCCTATTGAAAGCGGATTTTTCATGGCATCTGTTCAGTGAATAAGCATTTAAATTTTTTCCCTATTATATTAATCATGAAAATCTTCGCTCTGTTCGCTATTTTTCTATTTTTACTGCCAGTCGGCTATGCTAAAAGCAAGACAGTCATTCTCGACAGGGGCGACAGCCTTGTCATGGAAGGAATTAATATTACTTTAATGGACTATAATAAGAAAAAGGATAAGGTGCTGGTTTGCGTTGATAATAGCAGGTATATTATCAAAGACGAGAGAAGGGCAGGTAGGGTGTATTTCGAAATCAGGAGTTTTAGAGACGATGGAGTTAAAATTATTCTTGATGCTGACTGCGATGATTGCACAGTAAGCGACAATTCCGGATGCTATGCTGCAAGGAATATTGCCGAAAACATTACCGAAGAAGATGTGGAAATAGAATCTGACGAAACTGCTGGCATTGAAGAAGGAATCATTGATAAAGAAGAAGTAGAAGAGAAAGAAGAAGTTGAAAGGGGTAAAACAGGGGAAGCTAAAAGCAGCTATAGCGGTATATTTAAGAGGATAGTGCTTGCCGTGCTCGATTGGTTTCGTTAATTTTATAAAGCTCTGATTCTAATAAAAGACTGTAGGCAACTGATCTGACAATCGGGGGGATTAGGGTAGATTCGTGAATGGAATTTGCCCTTGAAATAATGCCCGCTGAGGAAAGTCCGCACACATAAAAAAGGCTGCTCTTTATCGAGTTCCAGAAATGGAAGGCAACCACACAGAAACGACACGGTCCTTTGGTGTGATGATGTTAATGAAGTTTCCAGCGATGGGAATGAGCTACAAACTGAATATATCAAAGGAATGCGATGAAACGGTGAGCCCCGGCTTGTGCAAGTCTTTACGACGCAAAGTCGAATGTCAGAGAACCTTTCTTCGAAGAAATGTTCATGAAAGAACGGGATTTGAAGAGGTTTAACAGAATGCGGCTTACTGTTGCCTACAAAACTTAAAAACTTAGAAGGAGATAAGGAGATAAGATGGCTGATGAAAAAATAAGGCTTCCAAGCGGAATTGGCGGTTTAGTTAGATACTTTGATGATTATAAAAGCAAATTAGAAATAAACAAGATGTACTTTATAGCCTTTGTTGTTGCTGTTGTAATATTCTATTTATTTGTTCACTTTGGCTGAGATGGCTGATAGATAAAAATGTTTCCTAAAATAAACCCCAAGCAGATGGAAAAGATGATGAAGCAGCTTGGAGTGAAGCAGGAAGAGATTGAAGCCAAAGAAGTTGTAATTAAATGTGCTGACAAGGAGCTAATCATAAAAAACCCAAGTGTGCAGAAAGTGAATATGATGGGCCAGGAAAGCCTCCAGGTCACTGGAAGCATTGAGGAAAGAAGCCTTGAAACATTTAGTGAAGATGATGTCAAGATTGTAATTGAACAGACAAGCTGCGACGAGAAAAAGGCCAGAAAAATTTTAGAAAAAAACAATGGGGACATAGCAAAAACTATTTTAGAGCTAAATCATAATAATGTTTAAAAAGCTCTAAAACGATAGTTATTTATGGAGCTGCACCAAAACCACTACAATGAAGCTGTTAGGTTTTTCAAGTCAGCGGATCACTTGATTTATGTCACCCTGCCTGTTGTTAAAGACATTAAACTTATTACAACTGCCTTAGATAATATCTGCTTAGCGCTCTTCCATGGCATGGATGCGGTTCTAGAATATGAAAGGTATTTCAGAAGGGTCTTGCCGTTGGCAAATAACTTCGATTTAAGGCTTGATGTCTTCAAGAAAAGGGTTGTGGGAAGATATGGCTTTGCCAGTCAGGATGCTGAGTTCATAGCCGAAATTAAAACTCTTATGGATGAAAAGAAAGAAGCCAGCATGGAGTTCACAAAAAGCGGGAAGTTCATAATGTGCTCAGGGGACTATAGGATAAAGACCCTCTCTGTTGAGGAAATAAAGAAATATTTATCAACTACAAAGAATTTCTTGATTAAAGTAAATAAACTGATAAAATGATCGAGGAAGAAAGCATTAACGCAAGGGAAGAGTTGAAACGGGCTGATCATCTGATTTACGTTTCTTTGAAGTATACAAGGACTGTCGACGTGATAACCAGCATTATAGCCAGATTAATCTCTGCTCAGCAGATGACAATTGACGCCCTGCTTGAATGGCTCGAAAAGAAAAAGAAGCTGAAAAATGTTGATACTTCCAAGCCTTACAAAATAAAAGTTGAATTAATACGAGGAAAATTGAAAAAAGACGAAAACATTATCGAGTTCCTTGACTTTTATGATTATTTAATGAAAATCATGAAGGCAGAGCACCTTAAAAAGGAGGAGTTCAGGAAGAATGTGAGGCTAATAGCGCAGGATAAAAGCGGAAATATTATAGATGAGGTAGGGATTGAGGTGCTGAAGGAATATTATAAAAAGGTTTGCAACCAGATGGATAATATTGAAAAGATTATGAAATAGAAATAAAAATGACAAAAGTTTTATGCTGCATATCTGGAAAAGGAGGCGTGGGAAAATCTACTTCTGCAATTAATCTTGGGCTGGCATTGCACCAGTTCGGGAAAAATACTGCTGTTCTCGACGGAAATTTAACAACGCCGAATATTGGAATTTATTTGGGAGTACCGAGCGTTCCAAGCACCATCCATCACGTATTAAATGACAATAGAAGGAATCTAAGGAATGCTGTTTATCATCACTATTCTGGGCTGAAAGTAATCCCTGGTGATTTGGGGGTTAATAAACTAAGTTCTTTAAAGATCGAGAAACTAAAAACTGTACTGGCCGATGTTGAAGGTTTATTTGACTATATTGTTATCGATGGCGCTGCTGGCTTGGGGAAAGAAGCGATAAGTGCATTGGATGCAAGCGACAAGGCATTGATAGTCACAAATGCAGAGATGGCTGCTGTCACAGATGCTTTGAAGACTATTCAAGTTGCTAGGAAAATGAGGAAGCAGATACTTGGGGTTTTATTGACGAGGTTTAAAAATGATGGAATGGACATGAGAGTTAAGGACATTGAGAATTTACTAGAGTATCCTGTTCTTGGCATTATCCCTGAAGATAAAAATGTGAGGAGATCAAACATAAAAGGAAAGCCTCTTCTCATGAATTATCCAGACAGCGAGGCAAGCTTGGCATACAAGGAATTAGCCGCAAAAATTCTTGGGATAAAATTAGATGATTACATGACGCCGCCTACAAAGAAGAAAGATAATATGATTCAGGATTTGCTGAGAGTATTTTCTTTCAAAACATAAATCCTTATTAATTTTCTGTTTATATTTTATTACATGAAATTTGCTCATTTAGCAGACTGCCATGTCGGTGGATGGAGAGATGAGAAGCTAAACAAGCTTAGTATAGAGCATTTTAAAAAAGCTGTTGATATCTGCTTGAATGAGAATGTCGGCTTTGTTTTGATTTCTGGAGATTTGTTTGACGTTGCTATGCCGGGATATGATGTTATCAACGAGGTTGCCAGGCAATTGGCTAGATTAAAAGAAGTGGATGTAAATGTTTATATTATATCTGGAAGCCATGACTATTCAGTCACAGGAAAAACAGCATTAAACATCTTGGAGAGCGCTGAATTATGCATTAATGCCTGCAAGCTTGAAAATGAAAGGCTGCAGATTATAGAGGATAAAACTGGCGTTAAGATAGCTGGGATGCCGGGGAAAAGGGGCGGATTAGAGAAGGAAGATTACAAAAGGCTGGAGAGAAAAAATCTGGAAGAGGAAAATGGGTTCAAGATATTCATGTTTCATACTGCTTTAGAGGAATTCAAGCCGAAAGATCTAGACCAGGTTGAATGCACAAGCTACCTGGATCTACCACTTAATTTTTCTTATTACGCTGGCGGCCACGTCCATTATTTATTTGACACATTCAAGGTGGGATATGGAAAAATAGTTTACCCAGGTCCTTTATTTCCAAATAATTTTAAAGAAATTGAAGAGCTAAAAAAAGGAAGTTTCTGCATCGTCGATGATAAATTAAACGTCGAAAGAAAATTTTTGGAGTTGAAGAATGGAGTTTTAAGCTTTGTAGTCTCTGGTTCGAGCCCGAATGAAATAAATGCAAAAATAGAAAAAATAATCGAGGCAGATAATTTCACTAACAAGATTGTTACTTTAAGAATTTCTGGTGAATTAGAAACTGGAAAAATCAGCGATGTAAAAATAAGGGACCACGCAAAAAAAATCGAGGAGAAAGGTGCTTTTTATGTCATGAAGAACACTAACAAACTAAAAATGAAAGAATTTGAGGAAGTTAAATTGCAAGGGGATGTAAAAGACATTGAAAAAGAATTGATCAAAGAGCATCTCGGGCAGTTTAAAATTCAAAATGAACAAAGATTAACTGAAGAGTTAATCGAGCTTTTTTCGCAGGAAAAATTAGACGGGGAAACAAATCCTATTTTTGAAGCAAGGATTACAAACACAGCTTTAAAAAGTTTGAAGTTAGATATTTTAAAATGACGGGTTTAAGATGAGAATAAATAAGATAAGATTAGAAAATATCAGAAGCTATACTAGCAAGGATATTGATTTCCCCGAGGGGACTGTCTTGTTAAGCGGAGATATTGGGTCGGGAAAAAGCACTGTGCTGCTTGCAGCTGAATTCGCCTTGTTTGGCTTAGACAAAGGCGGAGGCAGTTCTTTGTTGAGGAATGGAAAAAATTTCGGAAGCGTCGAACTGGATTTTGAGCTTGACGAAAAGCGGATTATGATTAAAAGAACCTTGAAAAGAACTGACAAAAGTGTAAAACAAGATCCCGGATACATAATTGTAAACGGAATTAAAGAGGATGGAACTGCAACAGAGCTAAAAGCTAAAATTTTAGATTTTCTGAATTATCCGAAAGATTATCTGACTAGAAGCAGGGGGTTGCTGTATAAATATACTGTCTATACCCCCCAGGAAGAGATGAAGAGAATTTTAATTGAAAGCAAAGAGGATAGGCTGCATGTTCTTAGGAAGGTTTTTGACACAGATAAGTACAAAAGAGTTCAGGAGAATTGCACAATCTTTTTGCGATATTTGCGGACCGAAACAAGAATTTATGAAGATAGGTTAAAGGATAAAAACAAGAAGATGGCTGAAAAAAATGAAAAAGAAAAGGCGCTGGTTGATATCGAAAAAGAATTGGAAAAAGCAAAAAGAGAGCTGAATGAAATTAAAATCAAGGGCTCAGAAGTAAAAAGCATGCTCTTGAAGCAAGAGGAAGAAATGAGCAAGTTAAATGCCTTGAGAAATAAATCCTCTTTAATCGAGAAGGACTACGAGCATGCTTTAAGGGATAAAAAAAGAAATGAGGACAGATTAAACCTCCTGAAGCAGAGAATTGAAGACATTAAAGAGGAGGATTTTGAATCCTTGAAAAAAGATTTGCAGGGGAAGGTTGATATTATTATAAACGAGATTGGGGACGTTGAGAAAAAATTAAGAGACACACTGAAGAATATAAGCGCTTATCACACTAGGGGAAATAATGCAGTTGAGATTAAAAACAAGATAAAAAATTTAGAGGAATGTCCTACTTGTTATCAGCCAGTTAAGCATGAGTATAAGGAGAGGATATTCAAAGAGCAGGATGAGACTATTCTTAAAGTCGAAGCCGAAATTAAAAAATTAAATAGCATAGAAAAAGAATACAATGAATTGCTTTCAGGCAACAAAGAGCAGATTGAAAGATTGAGAAAAGAATTAAGCAAAATAGATACCAAAAAAGTTAGATACGAGAATTTTTTAATAATGAAAAAAGAAATTGGAGAAATTGAGAATCAGTTAAGTGGCATTGAAAAAAACATTTCTAAAACATTATCAGAGATGGAGGGAACAAAGAAGGAGGTTGGACTTTTTGCAGGATTGGAGGAGGAGTATAAAAAAATAAAAGGAGAGTTTGAGAATTTTTCCAGAGAAGAAAGGGAAATTGAAATCAGGAAATCCGGAATCGACGAGAAAATAAATTTCACAAACGAGATGATAAATAATATCGACGTGGAAATTAAAAACTTAGAGCAAGTTGAAATTAAGCTGCAAAAGCTGAAAGAAATAGAGACCTGGCTTGATAAGCACTTCATCAATCTGATGGGCATTATTGAGAAGAACATCATGAATAAGCTGCACAGCGAGTTCGAGGATTTATTCAAGAAATGGTTTGATATAATTATCGGGAATGAAAACTTGAAAGTTTGGCTTGATGATGAATTTACTCCTGTTATTTCGCAAGAGGGCTTTGAAATGGATTATATAGATTTAAGCGGGGGAGAAAAGACTGCAGTTGCATTAGCTTACAGATTAAGCCTGAACCAAGTTTTGAATAACCTTGTTGGAGAAGTTAAGACTAGAGATTTATTAATTTTAGATGAGCCCACAGATGGATTCAGCTCAGAGCAGCTCGACAGGGTTAGATTGGTTTTAGATGAATTAGATATGAGGCAGATAATAATTGTTAGCCACGAAGACAAGATTGAAAGCTTTGTCGACAATGTTTTAAGATTCAGAAAAATAAATGGTGTTAGTGAAGTCAGCTAGTAGTATTAATTCAGCAGTATTAATTTTTTGATTTTGATAGGGCCTCTGCAATTGGAATCTTATCTATAATCACTTTTTCAATTATCTCTTCTGAAAGGTGCTGCATATTTTTTTGATTAAGATGATTGTTTATTTTATTCAGCAAGGGATTCATCGATTTCAATGTTAGTATTGCAGCCGTTAATGCATCTCTTTGATGATGGTCTTCTAATTTTATTTTGCCCCTTAACCTTTTCTCTCTCAAATAATCGTTGCTTAATTGATTTTTCTTTTTAATCAAGATATTCTCTTTAGGCGTATAAATATCTGAATTTAATGATCTAGCTAATTTTTTTATGAACTCGGGGCAGGGATTTACATCGCCACCTATTTTTACTATTCTCCCCTCTCTTGAAATCTCCCTAGTCAAAGAAGCCAAGGTATATTTTTTGGAAGAAGAAACTCTAATCAAGTCCCCATTAAGGCCTAGCAAGGCATATCCCTTAGTAGATCCATTATCTATCCCAGCTATTAATAATTTTTTGTCTTTAACCACCCCCATAAATTTTAATAACCCCTATTTATATAAAACTTTTGAGGGGCTGTCGGCTAGCCTGGTCTAGGCTTCAAACTCTTCATTGAGGAAGATGCTCGGGGTTTCCTAGAGAAAGCAAGAATTGCTATCTATGAACAGGAAAGCTTGCGACCGCGGTTCAAATCCGCGCAGCCCCATATGTATTTATATAACCTTGTTAGTTGTGAATATTATTTTCATCTCAGAAACATTTAAATATTTAAATTGATATTTTCGGAGCATGAATAAATTGCTAACGCTCCTAATTTTTGCAATGTTTGCTTTTTCTGTCTTTGTTTCTGCCCAGTCAGAAGGGGTAGAGGTAGAGATTAATGAAATAAAGGGGGTAATAACTGCTAACGATGTCGCAGAATATGATTTAGTGATCTCCAACAATATGGGGAAGGATATGGATTTCTTTGTTGCTAAAAATTTCTACAGTGAAAAATGGAGAGTTGCAGCGGATCCTTATTTTGTAAGCACTGCTTCGGGTTTTAGCAGAAGCACCAAGCTGCATATTGGTCCGACAGGGTTTTTAATACCGGGAGATTATAAGTTCGTCATCAATATTGAAAGCAGGGACAAAAGCTATTCCAAAGAAATTCCTGTGGATGTCAAGGTAGTTCCTTTTGGCGATGAGAATGTAAAAACTGAATTAATTGTAGAAGATAAAATTGATCCCAGATTAGGGAGTGTTGCAAGGGTCAGCCTCGACAACCTATATAACTTCGACATTGATAATGTTAAGCTGGAATTTAATAGCGAGCTGTTTTCTTTTGATAGGGATTTTAAATTAAAGGCCAATGAAAAAAGAGTTGAAATATTCCAGCTGAGTTTTAATGAAGATGCAAAGCTTGGAGAGTATAAGTTCAATGCCGTCGTCAAGACCAGAGATGGAGACTACATTTTAGGCAGGGCAGTTGAAGAAGTAATTCTCTCACCTTATTCAGAAGTCACTGGGAAGGTTTTCATAAGTAATAAGTTCAACAAGAAGATCCTCATTACAAAAGAAAATACCGGGACTGAAGAAAGAAAAGAACAAGTTAAGATAGAATTAAGTGTTATCGAGAATCTCCTGTCCAGGTTTAATGTACAGCCAGATTCCATAGACAAAGCTGATGGAAAATATTTAGCTGAATGGAAATTTTTGCTTGAGCCAGGGGACAGGAAAGACATTGTCGTTACTATTCCTTATGGGACTTATCTGCTTATCCTGCTAGTTATCTCCCTCTTAACTTACATAACTTATTATGTTACTAAAAGAAAAGTTGTGCTTGTTAAAAAAGTTATTAATGTTACAAAGGATAGGGAAGGAATCAGGGGAATCAAGATTATCCTGCATTTGAAAAACAAGGGGAATAAAGCTATTGAAAAAATAAGGGTTATTGATTACCTTCCAAGTTTAGTCGCTGCTTCAAGCCAGGACTTCGGCTCTA
>Ga0209542_10002065_pt1 | contig 46000 bp, 42 predicted proteins | sample RifCSPhighO2_01_FD_184028 | JGI IMG/M metagenome (GOLD analysis project Ga0209542, IMG submission 184028) | Soil microbial communities from Rifle, Colorado - Rifle CSP2_plank highO2_0.1 (SPAdes) (version 2) | ecosystem: Environmental > Terrestrial > Deep subsurface > Rock core/Sediment ...
AATGTACTCTCCAGGCCCGAAAGATCCGCAAGCACCTCTGCAAGCGGCTGCAGCCGCCACTCCTATCAATTCAAATGGATTAGTCAATGCATTCTTAACTAAGCCGGTCATATAATCAAAAACCGCCGTATAGGGTATTAATGAAAATAGTTCTCCGGTCACATACTTGCAATAAGCATATGATTTTTGATTTTCGCATGCCTGCAATGGTAGCCCGTCTTTTCCCACAGCGTTAATCAAGCAATCTGCGTATAAGCATCTAACTTGTCTAAATTTATCTAGTCCAGTTATAACTCCTGGAATGCACCCGAACATCGCAGCGACAACCAAATTATTGTTTGGATCCATGTAGCTCGCAAGGCCACCTTTAAGCCCCTCACCAACCTGGAATTCCTGGCCTGCTTTTCCAACATTCGGTGCCTTACTCAAATATTCTGAGCCCGGTGCGCTATTAATTTTATCTTCCATGAAGCTTCTCCATTTTCCCAAAACACCTGGGCTTGCCTGACAATTAACAAATGAGCAGAATTTGTATCCCGCATTCTTCCACCCTTTTTTTGCCGCGTCTTCTGCTGTTTGTTGAACATTGCACTGTGCAACATCTGCCACTTTTGCAGGACCGCAGCCAGCTGATGCAACCACACTGGAACAAACAGAAACAGTAGATACTTTGTAAATAATTGTCATTGTGTGATACAACGCCACAATGTTATAAATAACCCCATACATCTGACAGATAAGTTTGGCATAATCTATAATTTTCTTAAGTGCCCCAATAATTTTTGAAACTCCCTTAGCATCATCCTTTGCCTCATCAATTTTTTTCTGGACTTGGTCGCTGAGTTCTCCAAGAGGGAGATTATAGAGCTTGATTGTTATATTTGTAATTTCAATTTCAGGATTTTTGGTTACCCTATCGCCAACTCTGGAATATATATTAAATCCGCAGGTTATGTTTATCTCATCAATTTTCAATTCATCTTTCTTCAATGTAAATTTTATAAGTGGGGTTGTGCTTGTCAAGCCCTGGCTTACTGTTTCATATTTATCTATCAACGAGGATTTGGTTACGCATGCAGCCTGGCTTATTGACAAAGGAATCATTCTTGGCGATGCCACATTTGGAACCATAGCAATCTGGCAATACTCCCTTTGGTTGATAAAAGTCCCAAGCTGCCTGTCAACGGATTTTGGTGAGCATACAACGGTGCTTTTCCAGAAATCAGGCGGATTCGTTGTGTCCAGCTCAAGAGTCTTTAAGGGAACAAGATATATCAATTCGTTATCAACAGGATCGCTGAAATTAAATTTAATTGAATCCGTAGCTGCAATGTCAATAGAATCTGTGAGCCATGTGCATTGCCATCTGTCTTTTTTCTTGTCATCAACAACTTTGCAATCACCGGCAACATTTTTGGCGTCTTTAATAAATTTTGAGAAATCTGCAAATGCAGTAAGCTTATTTTCCTCCGTGATGTTGGCAACAACTGCAATTTTGTCCTCGACTTTGAAAAGCTCAACATAAATATCAGTCAACAGGCCCTGCGGAGTCACATTAATAAAAGTCACTGCGGGCGCTTTTGTGTCAACAATTACCTCCACAGATTTTGAATCATTCGATGGGTTAAGAAGTATATCAGTTGTATCTGAAATTATTGAAATGTTCACCGTAGAAACAAAATTAACATTTTCCCAGATGCACTTCCAATTTGACTCTTTGGCGCAGCTTGTTGCAGGAATTTTTGCATTTCCAACATGCAAAAACACGTTTTCTTTTTCAATGCCGGTTGCTTCAACAAGGACCGCAGTTACTGTATTGCCGGATGCTCTTGCATAATTTTTCCCATCAACAACTATCCCTGTTACAATGGATTGAACTGACGGGCCCTTGTCATCAAGCGTCAATGTTTTTGATACAGAAACGGTCGCTTCATTTCCCGCTAAGTCGAATGCAGTTATTGTCATTCCTTTTGTGCTGGAGGAAGAAACTGAACCAGAGGACGAGGCTGTTGATTGAGCCAAGCTATCATCATCTGAGCTCGATGTTGATGGATTCAATACTATTGACCATTTGCATGTGCTAATGAGCTTAGTTACCTGCGTGCAGGACGCCTTTACATTTTTCAAGCCCGCAGAAGGATTCAAATATGAAAGATCTGCCGTCACCGAATTCAAATTCAAGTCTGAAGCAGAGATGTTCGCCCAGACTTCTACAGGAATATCATATTTTGAATATGAAGTCACGGCAGCGCCTTTTCTCGTGATAGAAAATGAATTTGTGATTATTGTGGGGGGGGTGTTATCAACTGAAAAACTGACAGAAGCGTCGTTTGACTGCTGGCCGAACTTGTCCAAGGCAGAAGCTGAAATTATAAAAGTCCCATCCCCAAAATTTTTTGCGGGTATTCCGATGCTGGATTTTACCCCGCAATTTGTGCTGTTATCCGGCACGTCAACAGACTGCCTGAACGAGCCATTATTTGATGCGAAATCTATTTTATCCACTCCGGAGCATTTGCCGGCACATTGGGCATCGTTGCAAGCAGTATCCACAGCATCATAACCTATAGATATATTATCCCTGGATGAAAATTGATTTTTTGAAACACTGATTTTAAGGCTTGGCCCTTTCCTATCAATCAAAACAACTCCGGATTTTGTGCTATCCAATGCCCCGTTGGATTTGTAAAGGTGGATTGAGTATGGGAATAGCTCGTACCCAAAAGTGAATTCTCCGCTGCCAGGGAATTTGAGCTTGCAATCTGTCAAGCCGTTCGCGGACTGTGAGCAGCTGTCAAAAGACAGATTGCTGCCAAGAATAAGCTGCTTGCTGGTTACCGTTGAATTTCCCTGTATGGAAACCTGAACATTAAAATTAAGATTGTCTTTTGGCTTTACCAGATTTTCGATTCCAGAACTTCCCTTCACAGATATGGTATTAATGCCGGCATAAACACTTACGGTATAGAATGGGAGAGTTAAGACTAGCATTATCAAAAATTCTGCAATAAACTGCAAATATTTTTTTTCACTCATATCTTTTTTCATCTCCTAAAGTTATCCAGTCGCCGGCTATATCATATTTTGTAGATAGGATTCGATTGCATGGCTTTTTCTGATATTTTCTAATTGCAATAATTCTCTTGAATTCATATTTCACCAATGATATTTTTATAGAGTTCATTTTATGTAAAAATCGGCTGTAAACTTGCTTTGTATTTTGTCGAGTATTCCTCCACTTTTGCAAGCTCGTCTAAATCCTCGATGTATCTGTCAATTTCCGGCACACCGGCTATATCCACATTAACAACATAAAACAGGACGACAGATTTCTGCAAGTCTTCCGGAGTTATTGTTATATTGAGCTTCAAGCCGCCTGGAGAAAATCTTTCTTCACCGGGTGTTGAGCCTTCACCAAGATCAATTTTAGGAATTATGAAGCATTTTTCTCCAATGCCCAAAATCCCCCCTTCGCATCTTTCTCTTGCTGGAATTACAATTCTTTCATTAGCAAGAAGAGTTATGTCAGCAGAATATTTTCCCGGAGCTAATTCAATTTCCGCAGATTCTTTTTGAGTATTATCAAAAACTGACGCCGCAGAGAATTCAAGCTCGGTTTCATCTCCAATTCTAGTTAATGACAGCACGGCAGATTCCTTGTCATTCAAATCAATAGCATTGTCCTGGAAGACCCATCCAGTCGAGGCTTTGGCAACATTCTTCTTTTTTACAATAAATTTCTTTAATAAAACTGGCTGAATTTCAACATTAATTGTGCTTGCTGAATCGAGGTTTGCATCAAATTCTATTGCCTTGCCAATGTACCCATCTTTCACAACATTCACGACACCGCCGACGCCTATTGGGAATTGGCCGATAACTTTTCCATCTGCTGCCGTTAAGCTGATAAAACAGCTTTCATCAATGAGGGTGTAGAATATCTGCGCATCATCAACTGGTTTTTTTGTAACAGCGTCTGTGACAGTGACAGTAACATTGCCGCTTGTCCTTATATCACAAAGCTGCGACCTTTCCGAGCCGGAAGCAGTTTCAAGAATTGAAAAATTTCCGCCCATATAATTATTATTTCTTATATTGCCTTCAAGGAAAAATTCAAAATTATATCCCTGGCCGTTGAATGCTGTCGGGTCCTGGAATTCAACCAAAACCGGATAGGACAAGTCATAAGAAAATTTATAGTTTTGTATTCCAAAAGTTGCAAGCGGTATGATGCTGTTTGCTGAGCTGGGAGAACATTTTTCTCCTTTGCAGTTCAAATTGAAGTATATCGGCCAGAAGTCAAGGTATGTAAAGTATGTCGCAATATCTCCGTAAGAACTGTTTGCCACAGGAATCAGGGTTGAATCATACAATCTTTGCTGAAGCTCGTTGTCAAAAATATTTCTCTCATAATTTAATGTTCCATCAACTTGGAACAAAGGTATGTATGAGTCAAGAAGCTGCGTGAGCTTATTTTTTACGTCTGATTTTTGCCAGCTGACTGAACTTCCAAACTTAAACTGCAAATCGGACATCGGTGGCAATTTGTCTTTGTTGATTCCTGAGAATGCAACTATTGAATTAAGAATATGTTTTTCAAGATAATGGTGCTTCATCTCAAAGTTAGTTAGAGTGCTTGCAAAGTTGTATAATCTCTCCAGATTAACAGGAATTCTGACAAAAAATTGGTTAATATCGGTCTTGAAATTTTCTTTTTCAACCATCAGAGGATAATCAACAGAAACAAGAATATCATTTGAAGCAATTGTTACGTCTGATTTTAAATTACCGGTTTCCGTTATTTTGTAACCTTGCTCTTCGAAAGATTTAAAATTATTCAGGCAGCTTTTCAATTCCAAATCCACGTATCTTTCAAGCTGTTTTTCTATTGAGTTATCTGACTGCCTTAAATCAGGCCTTTTCGTGGAGAATTGGCAGTTGCCATTACAGGTGTTTGATGATTTTAAATACCACCAATATGGAATTTCAAGTTCAGAATTTTTTGTAAAAGTAACCGCGTCACTTTCGGTCGGGTTTTGCGTTATTGTAAATGATGCCTTGTTTAAAGTTTTGTTTGTCAGGCTGACATATCCTCCCTGTTTTCCAATAAGTTTTATGCCATCAGAAGCGACAGAATCAATGCAGCCATTAATATATTGCTTCACAGGGTCAAAAGCAACCGGGACCTGCTGCTGCACAAAATTCACTTCCGGCTCAATTGGATTCTTTATCGTTTGGGCATAGAAATAGAAACCTGCGGCTGAAACCAAAAGTATCCCAATTATTACAAAAATAGCAACCTGGGATTTTTTATTTTTCCGCATCATTTCTCACTGTCCATATTCTGCAGCTCTTTCTGTATCAGCTCAAGATCGTATAATTTTTGCTCCATCAATTCTCTGGCAAGCATTGATTTTTTCTTGCCAAGCTTTTTAGAAACTCTTTCTAGAAGATCATTTATTTCTTTGGATACTGTAATCCTAATTTGTATACTCATTTTTACCCTGATATATACTTTATGTATGCTACTTCCAGTACTAATATATAAAGATTTGTATTATATAAAAAATTAATTTATACTAAATTAAGGATAAATAAAGTATATTTAATGGAAAACGATGGATAATAAATACTTTATTTATGCTAAAAAATGGATAAATAAGGGATAATATATCAGTTTATAGATTTCTGAATTGAAATATAAAGTTAATTAACATGTTATAAAAAATAATCGTCAATAAAAAATTCTTGCCATGCAAAAATTGGAGAAGAATGTGTACAATTCAAGTTGCGCTAGACAGGCATAATAATTAAATGGGTTAGAGCGGATAAACTTATTTTAATGCAACTTTACGTTCCGTCCATGATTAGTTTATCATTTGTTCAAATATTAATTAAAAAGTGAATTATACAAGCCATAATTTAAATATCAATAAAATTTTTAAATTAACAATCTTTAAATACATTTGATAAAATAATATTTCTAATGGCCAGGCAAAAAGTTTTAAATTATATAAGGGATCTTTTGCAGAAAGGCAATGATATTTCTACAATTAAAAATACGATGATTAAGTATGGCTATAGCAATGAGGAAATTGACGAAGCCGTGGCCTCCATTTACAATCCAACAGTAAGGCATGAGCTGCATTTATCCAGGACAACAGTTTTAGTGATTATTTTTGTTGTGGCTTCCGCCATAGGAACTGCTTCTTTTTTTTATTTTAATTCTTCAAAAACTCCTGCACAATTGCTTGACCTGAGACTAGAGCCAGTAAATGTAGAAGTGCATCCGGGAGAAAATGTTGTTTTCATTAAAGAAATGTCAAATCTGGGCTCTTCAAAACGGTATGATACGATTGTTACGGAAGAAGTAATTGATTCATCCACTTTTAGGATTATATCCCAAAACACGGAAACTATTGCAATTGAGACTTCAAGCTCGACGCAAACAAGGCTTAAAATTGCTAATGACGCGAAGCCAGGAGATTATCTGCTTAGGGTGACTGCTGAATACAACGACCAGAAAGCTTTTGCAAAACTGCCGATAAAAATTCTTCCCTCTGAAAACAGGGAAAACTGTTCCGACGGCATCAGAAACCAGAATGAGAATGACATTGACTGTGGAGGGGTTTGCAGTCCGTGTGAAAATGAAAATCCAAAATTGGATTGCAATGATAATATCCAGTGCACTAATGATATTATTGAGAGCGGAAAATGCGTAAATATCCCGATAACTCCGTGCTGCGGAAATAATATTTGTGAAGATGGGGAGCAAAATAATTGTGATGCTGACTGCAAAAAAGAAATAAATGTGCCAGCGCCGGAAACAATTGACGAGATTAAAGAGCTTGCAAAATCTTATCCTGAGAGAGCCCTGTCACAGTGCAATAATATTGAGATTCCCAATCTAAAAGACACATGCATAGGGAATATCGGAGAAGTGCAAAAAAACAAAAACTATTGCGTGAAGATTGTAAATGTTGAAATAAAAGATGGATGTAATAAGAAAGTGGCAGAATTAACTAATGACAACAGTTTATGCCAAGAGATTAGTAATAATGGGCTGAGGGATTCTTGCTACATGACTTTTGTGCTCGATAATCATGATTATTCTGTATGCACAAAACTGAATAATACCGTTCAAAGGCAATCGTGCGAATATTTAAGGCAATTATACTCAATTAATCAGCAGCAGGGCAACACTTAGATATATGCAGAAATCATTTTAAAAATATAGTGATACCCGTCAAACATATACCGAACAATATATTTTCTATATATTTTATATAAAAAAGAAGCCTGCAAGAAATCCAAAAAAACAAAAAGTTTAAATAGAAGTTTGGGTGGCTCTCTATTGTAATGGCAAGTAATACAAGAATGGGTCATAGTATTCTAGGTTTGATTAGGCCTATTCACAAGACACTGACTACAGTGTTTATGTGCTAATTGCCAATTTTAACGATACTTTTTTTCTAAAACGATCGGAGGTGTTAAAATTGGAACAAAAGACCAAACTCAGTTCTGCGGACGGTGAAAGAAAATTCTTAGACAGCTTGATGTCTGTAGATTTCAACAACCGCAATGAAGAGTCAGAATTTAAATAGGAAAAGATAAGAATGAATAAGAAAAAAACAAGTGTGATGAAAATCGGCAGAAAGAGTATGATTGATCTGCTTATGGCCCCACTATCCGATACTGTTAGGCTTCATGAATATAAAGATTTAAATATGATTCATCATTTCCACGTACTTATGATTAGGCAAGATTATTACCGATGTTCTTGTTGTTGTTAGATACTTCTTTCATTGATATTTTGATGCGAGGGTGCCCAAGCGGCCTAAGGGGAGCGGCTGCAAAGCAGCCATACGAGCTAATTGTTTTAGCGATGAAGTGTTGCGCAATTCCCGCTTATTCGCCGGTTCGAATCCGGCCCCTCGCTCTTATTTTTTTTTGATTTAAAAATTTTAGAATTTAAAGTTGAACAAAAGGTGAAAACAGAAATGGAAAAAACAAGAAAAAATGAAATAAAATATTTAGATAATGTGAGTCAAGTAGTTGCTAGTTCTGGATGTTGTTGTTACTAGTTCTTTTAGACTATTAGTTTATTTTCGTCGAAGGCTTTTGGAGAGGAAATAATATGAACAACAATGCAGGAGGATATAGCAAGCATGGAGAACACGAGAGAGTTTCAGAAGTAGTTTGGTTTAGAAAATACGCAAGTTTAGATGGTATTTTAAGCGGTATTTTAACGGATCATGATAATAGGTATTACTTTTCAAACCAATACGGAAATGTTGCATCGCGTAAAGATTATTTAGAAGAAAACATAAAAAGGAATAGGCTGGATATCAGCCATCTTGAATACTTACAATTGGCAAGTTTGACTGAAGGAAATAAGGGAAATTATTATATTTCATACAATAATCAGATTTTTGGTATTAGAATCAAAGGCCAAATTGATCTAAATGGAACAAATTATGGATTAGTAAGAAATGTCAGATATTGTGGAATCGATAATGATGTTATACACGCTATGGTTGGTTATGGCTCATCGTTAAGTCAAATAAACCGATATGCTAGGAACCTAGCAAGAAAATCAAGAAAGCAAGGAGAAAAAATAGGCATTTAAAACAATAATATTAAAAATAAGTTAAAGTTTTATAAAGAAGTAGGTTTTTCATTTACAAAGAAACAAAATAGATTAAAGGAGGCTTTAATTAAAAAATGTTGGTTAGAAAATGGTATTGAAGCTATACAACACCTTAACTAGGAAAAATGAAGTATTTAAGCCGATAAAAGACAAGATTGTGGGCATTTATTCATGCGGGCCAAACAAGATTACACTGTAATTTTGGGCATGCCGTCTATAATTTCGCCCACATCGGAAATTTTCGCGCTTATATGTGCAGTGATATTCTAAAGAGATACCTAAAATATTTAGGCTATAAAGTAAAGCACGTGATGAATATAACAGATGTGGATGATAAAACTATAAAAGGCGCGAATACTGAAGGAACTTCATTAAAAGAATACACCCAAAGATATGAAAAGTCGTTCTTTGAAGATTTGGAGAGCCTGAATATTGACAAGGCGGATAAATTTACAAGGGCAACAGATAACATAGACGAAATGGTGAAAATAATAAAAAAACTTCTTGACAAAAAAATTGCATACAAAAGCGAAGACGGCAGCATTTATTATGACATTTCAAAATTCAAAGATTATGGAAAATTAGCCCATACAAAAATTAAGCAATTAAAAGAAGGCGCTCGCGTTAAGCAAGATTCATATGAAAAAGAGGAAGCAAAAGATTTTGCATTGTGGAAATCTTATGACAAGGAAGACGGAAATATTTTCTGGGAAACTTCAATCGGCAAAGGCAGGCCAGGTTGGCATATTGAATGTTCCGCAATGTCTATGAAATATCTCGGCGAGCATTTTGACATTCACGCCGGAGGAATTGACTTGGTATTTCCACATCACGAAAATGAAATTGCTCAAAGCGAAGCTTTTTCCGGAAAAAAATTTGTTAATTACTGGTTCCATAACGAGCATTTATTGGTTGATGGAAAAAAAATGTCAAAATCTCTCGGAAATTTTTTTACTCTTCGTGATTTATTAAACAAAGGATTTAATCCCATTGCTATAAGGTACCTTCTGCTTTCCGCAAATTATCGCGTACAGCTGAATTTCACAGAAGAAGCCGTGAAGTCTTCTGAAAATGCGATTCAGAGGCTAAACGATTTTATGATTAAATTAAAAGAAATTAAAGATAATAAAGATAATAAAAATATTCCTAAATTAATTTTGAAAACAAAAAAAGAATTTGATAAAGCAATGGACGATGATTTGAATATATCTGGAGCATTAGCGGTTATTTTTGATTTTGCCAAGGAGACAAATACTTTAATGATGGAAAACAATATCGGAAAAGATAATGCAATAAAGATTATTAATTTGATGAATGATTTTGACAGAATTCTTGGTGTTCTTGAAGAGAAAGAAGTAAAATTATCTCCCGATTTAAAAAAATTAATAGATGAAAGAGAAAAGGCAAGAAAGGAAAAAAGATTTGATGATGCCGACAGAATACGAAATGAATTAAAGGTGACAGGAATTATTCTGGAAGATACAAAAGATGGAGTTAGGTGGAAGAAAACTTAAAATATTTAGAAATTTGACTTAATTAAGTCCTATAATCTAAACCAGAAAAAATATTGAAGTAAATATTTGTTAAGAAAAAAAGATTTATGAAAAAATCAATGTGTCATTTGTGACGTACTCTTGATATAAATCGGAATTCCGTGATATGTTTGTCTTTCATATCCACGCGAGGACATTCTTAAATTCATGTCTTTTATAGTAATTTTGGTATCCCCTTTAATTATATGATCCAGCTGTTTTCTTGGAATAAGTACAGATGTATCTTCAGCCTGAACAGAAGTATAACCCCTTATTCTCTTGGCAGCTTCATCGATTCGTGCTAATCCGGTATATTCAACAACAAGTCTTGCAGCAAGCTCGTCGTTAAAATGTATAAATTTTGTTAACGATATAAATGCCTGTTGCCAGTTCAAATCAGTTGAAGCATAATCTCCATTAAAACCCATTTCTCTTGTGATTTTTCCGGCTGCCCTTACCAAAGTTGAGTTGTAGTGCAAATCCCTTTTATAACTGCTTAACACGGATGTCCTTATATCTCCATCCGGAATTCCAAATTCGTCTAAAACTTCATTCATACGGATTTCCAAGCCTGAACTTGGCTGAGCATCTTTCAATTGTCTCAAAGAACTTCCTGACAAATTTCTTAAGGGAACTGTAGAAAAAACATCATCTACTGAAACATGAGAATAACCGCCGTATTCAACAGCGTCCTGTGTTAGTCCTCTAGATGATTTCCACCTAGCAACAGTACGGTGTCGTTCACTCATTAGTACCCACTCATTATGTTGTCGATTTATCCGGCAACTTCTATTTAAACATTTCTAAATTGTTAATTTACTACTATAAGAAAGTAACATTATTTATAAATCTTTCTAAAACTCCACTTCAATCTCCAAATCTTTTTCTGTTGACTTGCCTCTTGTCGGCTCGAAGACGATTAATTCTGCCGACGTCGCGGCCTTAATTTCAGCTTCAACTGAATCAAAATCTTTTTCTTCAACTTTGGATTTGATTGTTAATTTTTTTATCGGAGCCTTTAATGATAATTTCTTTGAAGTTTTTTCCTTTCTTACAAATTCTACAACAGCAACAACAAAATCCCCGATGTGTTCTGCGTGCTCGTCAATCATGTCAATAGAAGGCCACTTTGTTAAATGAACGCTTTTTGTTTTTTCATGATTCTTAAAATACAATTGATACAATTCTTCTGTTATGAAAGGCATAATCGGCGCCATTAATTTTATTATAGTCAAAAGTGAATGATAGAGTCCATATTGCGCAGACAGTTTTGCTTCTTTTCCGCGCGTTTCATAATTATACAGCCTGTCTTTAATCAGTTCAAGATAATTATCGCAGAAAGTGTGCCAAAAAAATGTTTCAGTTCCCAATTTAGTGTGCGAATATTCATAATTTATCATGTTTTCTGTTGATTCATTTACAACTCTGCTTATTTTTGATAAAATCCATCTGTCAAGCGGTTCCAACTCGGCTGGCTTCTCTAAATCATAATCAGCCAGATGCATGAATGCAAATTTTGATGCATTCCATATTTTTGTTATGAATTTTCCTCCCGTAACTAAATCCTTGTCCTGGAAAGGCAAATCATCTCCAAGTTTCGAGCCTGCCGCCCAAAACCTTAACGCATCTGCTGAATATTTTGAAATTGTTTCTCTAGGGTCTACTACATTTCCTTTTGATTTTGACATCTTCTTTCCGTGAGGGTCAAGAGCCCAGCCTGAAATCATAACATTTTGCCATGGAACATCTTTGTGGTGAAAGTAACTTTTTACAACAGTATTGAAAAGCCAGAAAGTTATTATGTCATGCGCCTGTGGCCTTAGGCTCATTGGATGCAATTTTTTCTGCAGTCCCTTGTCCTTAAATAATTCGATTGCAATGTCCGGCGTCAATGAAGAAGTTGCCCAAGTGTCAAGGACATCTTTCTCACCGATAAACTCATTTGAGCCGCATTTGCATTTATGAACTGGAATGTCTGCCAATGGATCTACGGGCAGCTGCCTTTCGTCCGCAATAAGTGGCTCATTGCATTTTTTGCAGTACCATACCGGAATTGGAACTCCAAAATGCCTTTGCCTTGAAATATTCCAGTCCCATTTCAATCCCTGAATCCAATTTTCATATCGTATGCGCATATGCTCAGGATACCATTTTATTTTTCTCCCATATTTTATGAAATCGTCTTTTAAGTCAAGATACCTGATAAACCACTGCTCTGTTGTAAGAATTTCTATATCGGTGTCGCATCTTTCGTGAACATTGACAACATGATGAATTGGCTCTATTTTTTCAATTCTTTTTTCTTCTTCAAGCGCTTTTATTACCTCTCCTCTTGCTTTCTTTACATACAATCCCTTAAATCTGCCGGCTTTCTCGTTTAAAGTCCCGTCCTTGTTCATTATTTCAATTGGCTCGATTTTGTATTCTTCCATCCATTTAACATCATCCATATCACCATAAGTGCAGTGGTATACAATTCCGGACCCGAATTCCATGTCAACGTCTTTATTTGCTTCGATTTTTACTTCCCTGTTGGTAAATGGAATTTTTGCTTTTGCCCCGATAAATTTTTTAAATCTTTTATCATCAGGATGAATATGAATTGCAACGCATGCAGGCAATAATTCCGGGCGTGTGGTGGCAATTGTTACACTCTCTCCGATAGTTGTGTCAAACTTCATGTAAACCATCCTGCTGTCCCTCTCGCTGTCTTTCATTTCAACCTGCGCGATTGCAGTCTGGCATTCAGGGCACCATACAAAAGGAGCTTTCTTGCGGTAAATCCTGCCCATTTTGTGCAGGTCAAGGAAAGATTTTTGCGAGATCCTTTGGCAATGCTCGTCTATTGTCGTGTAGAAAATGCTGAAATCAGCGCTTACGCCTATTCTTTTCCAGTCATAAACAACATCTGATCTTATCTCTTCCAATGTCCCTAAGCATAATTCAATAAATTCCTTTCTGCCCATTTGAACTCCCTTGACATTTTTCATTTTCTCAACCATTCGTATTGTAGCCAGTCCGTTGTCATCAGTTCCGAAAGGATAGAAAATATTTTTGCCCAACATTCGCTGGAACCTTACAATAAAATCCTGCTGCGAATATGAGAATGAATGCCCGATGTGCATCTTTCCGCTCACTGTAGGCGGCGGAGTGTCAATAGAATAAATCTCTGATTTGCTTTCAGGATTGAATGAATATACTTTTTCTTTTTCCCAGAACTCAAGCCATTTTAGCTCTGAGATTTTTGGGTCATAATTTTTAGGAAGTTCCATGATAAGAAAGAAGTTATATTTTAGTGTTTAAAAGTTTAATGATTATCAAGCTTATTATCGCTATTCATTGCGTTCCATCCAATCATCCCATGCTCTAGGACTGCAGTCTTGTAGCCCATTGAACTAAGAAGAGTTGAAGCGGCCTGTGCAGTAATGCCGGCATTGCAAACGGTTATTATGATTTTATTTTTTGGAAGTATCTTGAGCTTTCCCTTTACAATACCAAAATTACCCTCGTGCAGATCATTGTAAACGTCAATATTTATGCTGCCTTTAATTGCATTTTGCGAGAATTTTATTTTGTCCCTTATGTCAAGAAGCAATAAGTCCTTTCTTTGCCCAAGCTCCCGCGAATTTATGAAATTTATTTTTTTATTTGGCATTAAAACTTCACCGCATTCAATCTAATATCTTTCTAATTTCTATCAACAAAATTTTTCTGAGACTCCATGATAATTGTATAGATTGATTGCCTAGCTTAAAAGTTTAATTATTTTTTATTTCTTCTTCTTTTTAAAGAATAAACTCCGGCCAATATTGCAATAAAAATGACGACAGCAATCATCCACAAATTCAGGCTTTGGGTAATTTTTGCAAATCTTCCGGTTATTGCTGCAAGGCCAAATCTATGCTGAGAAGATTCATTAATTGATTGAATGTCTAAATCCCGGGAAATTGATGCGGATACCTCGCGAGATTGATTTGTTGATAATGGTATTTCAGTCTGGATTGAAGCTTTAACTTCGCATTTTTGTGCTGTAATTGGAATTTTTGTTTCGTCTGGGCATTCTTCATCCTGCACATGCTGCGGGACTTTTGCAAAATTGCATTCTCTTGTCTGCCATCCATTTGCACAAGTTGGCCAATCGCCACACTGCCATTCATGTTTGCAGATAAATCCTCCAGAACCACCTCCGCCGCCAGAACCACCTCCGCCACCACCACTACCTCCGCCGCCAGAACTGCTGCCGCTGGAGACGCTAGAGCAGCTTGTTGTTTTTGAGAGGTCATTGTCATCGCAGTCTGTTCCCAGCGAGCATCCTATGCCATACCCATCCCCATCAGAATCCCTGCATTCTTCTTTTATGGCCGAATGATTAAGACCTGTAATTTTGTATCTTGTTCCGGTATCAAAGCAGGAATACTGACCAGATGTTAAATTATCGCATGTAAGTAGAGTTTCATTTGCCTCATTACATAAGGAACTGATATTATCAAATGCGGCATTTGCATCTTTTACGCACACTGATTTTGTTGTAGTGTTTGTTTTTTCAAGATATATTGTTTTTGTAAAATTTCCAAGGTTAAAGTTTCCCTTGATTGAAACTGCGCTGCTTCCATTTGAAGTTCTGTTAATTGTTAGATTTCCCAGGTCCAAAATATTTGATGAATCAAAAGTAAAATTAAATTCAATTATGGGGTCTGTGCCGTTCGTTATGTTTATTGAAAATGTGCCATTAAATAATTTTGAAAGATTGCTCGTTCCGTTTATTGTAAAATTCATGTCAAATGTTGTATTAATTGAAGAGGCATTTCCAAACAGATAATCATCAGCGTTTACTATTCCATCATTGTCTATATCAGTATCATTAAAATCCGGATTGCCGTCACTGTCCAAGTCCCTTGCGTCAGCAACAGTTACATTGACAATTATAGAATCTATATCAACTGTGTCATTTACTGAAACATTAATTGTATAAAATCCGCTACTAGAAAGATTAGTATACCATGTAAACGCATTATTCGCCAAAACAAATCCGGATAGGTTTAGAGAAAAATTAAATATATCATTGTCCAGATCTGTTGCATTTATTGAAATATTAACCAGCTGGGATTCAAGAACATTAATTGAAAGAGATGTAATATTAATTGAAGGCTGCGAATTCATAATTGCGATTGTCGAGCTGTTTTTAAAATCACTCCAATTCTGGCCGTCGAATATTCTTACACTTAAAGTCCAGTTTTCAAGTCTTGTAGTATTAAAAGGAAACACTGATGTTTGATTAGTTAAATTTACAATCAAAGTGTTATTGATGTACCACAGAGTTTCGTTTGCGGTTATTGAATCATTATCAAAATCACTGAAACTCCAAAAGGACTGGATGGTCCCATTTGTTCTATTTAAAAAATCTGTATTGGTTAAATTAATCAAACTAATGTTCGGCGCTACATTCACATTATTAACAGTAAGATTCCAGTAAATAATTGTCGTAAAATTTTCATCGCTTACGTATACAGAGACGTTATAAAAGCTTGCGAGTGAAAAATTAGACGCGAATGTATAATTTGAATTTGTTGCTTGCAGGCTTGAATTTAAATACCAGTTTATTAAGAGACTGTTATTCTCAAAGTCAGATGCCGTTATGTTGAAAGTTAAATTAAAAATACCCTCCGCAATATTCACGCTTCCATTTAAAGGGGCAAAATAGGATATGTTAGGGGGGGTGTTATTGGAAATGAAAACCCTGGATTCAGTCATGTACATATTCCCTGCTGAATCATTTCCCCACACCTTGTATGTGTAGGTTGAGTTCTGGTTGGAAGAAACTGTTTTATTTTTAAACCAATTCAAATTTTCACCGCTCATGGTTTCATTTGTGCCGTTAAATTCCAGAAGCACTGCTGAGAGCATTTCGTTCGATGTTACATTGACATAAACCCAGTTCTTGGATGATTGCGTGTTATTTGCCAGAGTCGGAGCAACTAAGGTTATAGTTGGCGCAAATGTATCAAGCGACATCAAGGCCGAGTAAACGTTTATTCTTGAAAATGTAAGGCCGCTTCCTGAATCAGATATTTGCTTTCCGGTATAGTTTGATGCATTCTGGAGCTGGAATGGAATTAGAATTATATTTTGTTCAAGTTTTTTGTATTGGCTCAACAACGCAAATGCACCAGATACGTGAGGGGTTGCCATTGAAGTTCCATTAAGAGAAGAAAATCCGCTTTCTTGGCAGAGCGAGCAGGAACCAATGGGGACAATAGAGGTTATTAATTCTCCTGGGGCAAAAAGCAAAGGTAAACTCCACCTGTTGGAAAATGAAGAAATAGAGTCAGATTTTGAGACCGAACCCACGGCAGTAACATTGGAAATGCACGCAGGGTCTGAAATTCCGTTCGAATTGCCTGAATTACCTGTTGCTGCCACGACTGAAATATTTTTTCCAACAGCCGTGTGTATTGCATCTGCAACCAACTGGTCGCTTGTATCACAGTATGTTGAGTTTGAATATCCGATAACTCCAAGACTCATGCTTATTACCGAAATATTATATTTTGAAGAATTATAAGTGCACCAGTCAATGGCACTGATTAAATCAGCAGTAGAGCCGCCGCCAGAAGAATCAAGGATTTTCATTGAAATAATTTTAGCATCTGGTGCAATCCCCCTGTAAGTTGAATCGTTTGATGCCACAATTCCAGCAACATGCGTTCCGTGGCCATTGTCATCAAATGGGTCATTGTCATTATTTACAAAATCATATCCCGCAATAACTTTTGAACATGTTCCACTTGTAAAAGAACTTGACGTGCAGCCTCCCAACGCCACCCTCGTGTAATCAACACCAGTATCTATAATGCAAACTGATTCTCCCTTACCTGTAATATTTGTGTTATTGTAAACAGATCCCCATGTTCTGGTTGCATTAATTATGCCGGCAGAATCGCTTAGAAAAACAGATAATCTCTTTGGCTTGTCTATCTGAAGAACGTTTGGATTATTTTTCAACCTCTCATATCCTGCTTTTGTTATTTTTCCTGCAAAGCCATTGACAGTAGTATAATCATTTGTGAGATCCAAATCATAATCTGCAGTTTGTCTAGACAAGACCTTGTTTTTTTTCAGTTTTATATTTTCCAGCACGCTTGCTTTTTGCTGCATCATTCTATTTTTTTTGATTTCAAAACTGTCTGGCTTAAGATTTTTTGCCTGTAATTTTAGGATATTGGGATTGTCTTTTAGTATGACTATTACTGAAACTTCACTATTATTTCCAAACAAATTTTGCATTTCAGAATCATTTATTGAATGGGTCGGGATGGAGAATACTATAATAACCATTAACGCAATAAATACAACACCTCCTTTCATTTTATCAGAGATTTAACAGTAGCTATTTAAATGTTTTTTTAAGAATTAAAAATTGATTTGTTTTCCATAAGAAAACTTTACTGAAATTTTGAAGCCTGCTTCTTCAGCCATCCTATCTCTTCTGCATCCAAATCAAGCTCTCGTGATAGGTGGTTTGCCATTTCCTTGTTGCCAAACAGGACCGGAATATACGGCATTGTGCTTTTTATGATTTCTTTCGCTGAAGTATGCGTCTTGGATGCAATTTTCTGCGCTATAGCTTTTTTCTTTGCGGCCTTCTGCTTGGCCCACCATAATTTCAATATTCTTCCTGTAGGCTTATACTGAATAAATTCCTTGTACTTCTCATTTTTGGCTGAAGATATTCCTGCCGTTACCAGTGCATTAATATAAATCAGGAATCTGTAATGCTGCCATCGTCTTATTCTTCGGCTGAAGACATCGGCTTTGCTTAGCATATCATAAGCTTTTGCAAGGTCTTCAGGCTTTGTGTATTCCTTCGGCAGATTTTCATCTATCCACAATAATTGCTCGCTTAAATCTTCCTCTACATTTTCGAAGGCGGAAATTGCTATCTTCAGGTCAGTTGTCTTGAATATTTTATTCAAAGCGCCCATTATATTTTCAGTTTTGTTTCTTTCTGATAATTCCTCAATGCTTTCTTTTGTCAGCTCTTTTTTACTTTGGGATAGTGTCTGCAAATCATTTATTGCCGCCCTTGCATCGCCCGATGCCCTCCTGGATAATGCCTTTAGAACTTCTTCATCATAATTTATTTTTTCACTGTCGCAGATTTTTTTCAGGATTTTAAAAATCGAAAGATAATCAAGCTGCTTGAACTCCATAAGGCTTGACTTGCTTCTCAATGAGCTGAACTTGTTGTCAAAGGGGTTTGTTGCCGTCAAAATAACCGGATAATGGGAACCCTCAATCAATTTAGTTATGGCCTGGATTCCGCCCCTGTCCTGATGCCCTGACAATCCGTCAATTTCATCTACCAAAATTATTTTTCCTGAAGCAAACAGGCTTCTTTGCTTCATTGCGTTGCCGACTTTTTGGTTTATTTGCTCCGCATTCCTAAAATCAGATGCGTTTACTTCAATGACTTCATGGCCAATCTCATTTGCGATTGCATAAACCGAACATGTCTTACCGGTTCCGCTTGGGCCGTAAATCAAGGCTGAATTCTTTTTTTCTTTCGAGAAATTAATTATAAAACTCTTAAGTTTGGAAATTACATCATCCTGTCCCACGATATCCTTTGTTGATTTTGCGGTGTATTTATGAGTAAAAGGCTGCATATAAAATGGTAGAACTTATGGTTTTATTAAATTATTGATTCATTTTTTAATTAAAAATAATAAGGGAGGGAATTTTATGATTGCACCAAAAATGTATAAGATATCCCTCCACCCACCCTAAACTGGAATTATCGATTGTGCCGCTGTTCTTTCTGTCATCACTACTAAGATTGTACAACCCAAAAGTTTAAATTCGATGTTTTAATACCTTGATTGATGGGCAACAATTCAAGATTTTATTTTATTTTACTGTCTGTGCTATCTGCAGCCGGCATTGGAAACATTTTTCTTTACCCAAATTTGTCCATTAAATTCGGAGGGCTGTTTTTTATTCCGTATCTTATAGCGATGATTCTGCTGGGAGTCCCCATGCTTATGCTTGAATTCTCGATGGGGCAGCATTTTGACAAGAATGTTGTTGATATTTTTGCCTCGATAAAAAAATGGTTCAGCGGAATAGGGTGGCTTATTGCGATTAATGCTTTCGCCGTCATGAGCATTTATTCAGTTTTACTGGCGTGGAATATAATCTATATTTTTGTGTCATTTGGGATTCAGTGGAAAGGCAATGCAAGAGAATATTTTTTAAGCAATGTAGTACAGGCTTCAGGCGGGCTTAACAGCTTCGCAAAATTTTCTTTTCCGGTTTTTATTGCACTCATAATTGTATGGGCTATAATATTTTTTTATGTGCGCAACGGGTTTGACAGCATCAGGAAATATTTTTTAGTTGCTATGCCAATTTTTTTAGTTTTGATTATTTTCTTCCTTTATTACACATTAACCCTTCAAAATGCGCTTAACGGAGTTTATTTTTTCCTTACGCCTAGCTGGGCAAAATTGCTTGACTGGCAGGCTTGGTCTGGCGCATTTTCCCTGGCTGCTTTATCGCTGGGAATTTCATTCGGCATTATGCCTGCTATATCCAGAAGAAGCAAAACTGGATTTGTATTTGGGAATTCTTTTTTTGTTATTGTGTTCAAGCTGATGATTGGCTTGATTATTGGGATTATTGTTTTTAGCATTATGGGATTTCTGGGCGCGCGTCAAAACATCGGGATTGAAGGGTTGTCATCTTCGGACTATGGGTTCCCATTTATTGTATTAGCGCAAGCGCTACCATTTTTTTACAAGCCGGCTTTGTTAAGCATTTTATTTTTCACTATGTTTTCCATGTTGCTTTTATTTGGCGCATCTTCTCTTGCATATTCGCTTGTGCATATATTATCTGAGAAATTAAGCACAAAAAGGAGAAATGCGGCGATTGTTGTTTCCGGGTTTGGATTTTTAGGCGGGCTTCTGTTCGTGATAAAGCCTGGCCTATACATTATGGAAATAATGTCACATTTTGTTGTTTATAATATTCTTCTTGCGATACTGTTTGAATGTGTTGCCTTGGGGTGGTTTTACAACTCAGAGAAACTGAACGGGTTCGTGAATAAAAATTCTATCATCAAAATTGGAGAATTGTGGAGATTTTTTATCAGGTTTGCGGTGCCATTGATTGTGATTGTAATTATTGCGCTTCAAATAAAATCAGATTTCAGATTGGATTATCACGGTTATCCATTATGGGCAATTGTTTCATTTGGGATAGGAACTATTGCTGTTCCGATGGTAATCGCATTTTTATTGCCTGAAAAGATTTTGGACAGAAAATAACAATCTTTTTATTCTAAGTTGAATTATTGAATCTTATGAACTGGTTTTCACTCTTATTAACTGTTGTTGGTCTGGCTTTCTTTGAGATAATAATAAGCATAGACAATGCAATAATAAATGCAGAAGTGCTTGGCACCATGTCCAAGAAAGGGCGCAAATGGTTTCTGCTTTGGGGAATAATAATCGCCGTTTTCCTTGTTCGCGGGCTGCTGCCATGGATAATTGTGTGGGCTTCAAATCCGTCATTTGGATTCATAGGTTCCTTTACTGCTTCATTCAGCAATGATCCGCACATAAAAGAAGTCATAGAGAAAAGTGCGCCAATTTTACTTGTTGGGGGAGGGACTTTCCTGTTATTTTTATTTTTTCACTGGCTGTTTTTGGAAACAAAAAATTACGGGCTTAGGGGGGAGAAATTTTTTTACAGTCAAGGAGTCTGGTTTTTTGCAGTAGCTTCAGTTCTTTTGGCTGCAATAGTCTGGATTTCCGTCAAAATAAACCCATTGATGGCATTTGGCGCCGTTATTGGATCGACTGCATTTTTTATAACACACGGATTTAAGGAAAATGCCGAGAAAGCCGAGCAGAAGATGATTGAAGGAAGCAACAAGATGTCAGACTTGAGCAAGATACTTTATCTGGAGGTTATTGATGCAACTTTCTCCATTGACGGAATTTTAGGTGCTTTTGCTTTTACGTTTATCTTGCCCATTATTTTAATTGGAAACGGCATCGGAGCAATTGTTGTAAGGCAGCTAACTATAAGCAACATTGAAAGGGTAAAAAGGTACAAATATCTCAAGAATGGGGCTATGTATTCTATACTGGCTTTGGGCACGGTTATGCTGCTTGATAGTTTCGGATTGCATATCCCACAATGGATTTCCCCTGTTGTGACGTTTGCAATAATAGGGTATTTCTTTTGGAAATCTTACAAGGTGATGCCATCCACTCCTCTGGCAGCCTAAAAACAATAAAATTAAAAAGCAATAGTTATATAATTCTAATATAATGGAAAAACAAATTTTAACAATCGAGGAAATGGTTACTTTCTGCAAGAGAAAGGGCTTTGTATATCCGAGCTCTGAGATTTATGGCGGCTTGGCAGGATTGTATGATTACGGGCACCTCGGCACGCTTCTGAAAAAGAATTTTGAGGATATGTGGAGGGAGTTTTTTCTTTCCTTGGATGATAATTTTTTTGAGATTGAGGCAAGCGAAATAATGCACGAGAATACTTTTGTTGCTTCCGGGCATCTAAAGAATTTCCTTGAAGCTGTTGCAAAATGCAAAAAAGGGCACGTTGAAAGGGCAGACCATCTTCTTGAAAAAAAGTTAAAGAAAAGGTTTGAGGGATTAACCACAGAACAATTATTTGATGAGATTAAGAAAAACAAAATAAATTGCCCGGTTTGCGGCCTTGAAATTGAGAAAGTTGAAGTCATGACGCAAATGTATCCTATTTCCCTCGGTGTTGAGAATGTAACAAAAGCCTATCTACGCCCGGAAACAGCGCAAAGCCCTTATGTCAATTTCAAAAGGCAGCTGGAAGCCATGAGGAAAAAACTGCCGATCGGCCTTGCTTTGATAGGGAGAGCTTACCGGAATGAAATTTCCCCACGCAATTTTATACTTCGCCAGAGGGCTTTTACGCAGGCTGAGCTTCAGATATTTTTTAATCCCAACAAGATAGACGACCATGAGGATTTTAAGCTTGTGGAAGATTATAAGCTAAACGTGGTTTTTGCCGAGAAGCGGGAAAGTGGAATTGATAAAATAAATTGCGGAGAATTATCCAAAAAATTGCCTAAATTTTATGTTTACCACATGGCCAAAGTCCAGCAGTTTTATCTTGATGTTTTGAAATTTCCCTCAGAGAAATTCCGGCTTTATGAGCTGAATGAAAAGGAAAGGGCATTCTACAACAAATACCATTTTGATATGGAAGCTGATTTGGACACCATCGGATGGACAGAAGTAGGGGGGATACATTACAGGACTGATCATGACCTTAAGGGGCACCAGGAAGTTTCAAAGCAGAGCATGGAATTTTTTGATGAGGAAACAAAGGAAAGGTTTGTTCCGCATGTTTTGGAATTAAGCTTTGGCGTTGACCGTAATTTTTATTCCATTATCAATTATGCTTATAATTACGACAAATCGCGGGAAAATATCGTTTTGAAATTAAATCCGAAGCTTGCTCCCACTAAATTGGGAGTTTTTCCACTTGTTTCAAATAAAAAAGAAATTGTTGATTTGGCGAAAAAAGTGCATAATGACTTGAAAAAATGCTGGGGCTCCAGCTTTGATACGGGCGGTTCAATTGGCAGAAGGTATGCGCGGATGGATGAAATCGGAACTCCGCTTTGCATTACAGTTGACTTTGAAAGTTTAGAAGATGATTCTGTAACAATTCGCGAGCGTGATACGACAACTCAAATTCGCGTTCCTATTTCTGATTTAAAAGATGCTGTCAAGAAATTCTTCAAGGGAGAGAGATTTAATAAATTGGGAAAAGTGGTGGAATAGAGGAAAGTTCACATAACGTACTATCTTAAACGAATCTTTTTCTCCTCAGAAATTTTTTCCCGATTAGGCAACCCTAATCTGGCTGAAAAAATTTATAGAGCTGAGAAAAAGTTAGGGGAGCGTAGCGACCCGTTTAAGATGTGTTAGGCGACCGATAGGCGAGTGAGCAAAACGAACATCGAGTTTTTGAGCTGCCGAGCGTCTAGCGGCTGCCGTATTTTTTAAGGATAATTTATAGAATGTTATTCTTTTTTATTGCCGTCATCAATATTTTATAATTTTTTGATCGAACCAATTTAGTTAATGGAATCACACAATTTTTTATTATATCTTTAGGGATTAATTTTAGTTCATATTCCATGTGGGCGTGGTCTGAAATATGTTCATAAAACGACACTGAAATTGCGTTAGAAATATAGTAACTTTTTGACCTATAAGATTTCTCAGAAAACTTATGAATCTTTTTAATTAATTTGTAATTTTTTGTCCTATTTGCATCATCTATGGCAAGAGAAAAATCAAAAAGAAAAAGGTAAAAAGTTTCATACTCCTCATGATTATACATTTCAGGTAAGTCCTTTTTTGCAAAAGTACGCCAATTAAAAGCATTAATTCCTTTCAGTTTTGACTCTTTTTGAATGTCTTTTAATGTCTGATTAAATATTTTTGAAACTCCAATTTTTTCATAACTCCTTGGGAAATTTTTAATTTGTTGTTTATTGGCTTTCAGTATATATGGAGGCATTTCTTTTTCAAATCCCTCTATCAGTTTTTGGTTATTGTTGAAAAATATTTTGTAATAATTTTTAAAACAGTTTTCACAAATGAGAAAAGAGCTATGAGAATAAACTCCAATATGAACATAGAGATACTTCTTATTTTCTTCGTCAATTTTACAGACTACACAAATAGGTAATTTCTTTTCCATTTTTTAAACTGATGGAATCATATATCTCACATTTTATTTAAACATTTGCAAAAAATAAGTTCACTTACCTATGCAAACTTAAAAAGTTGTTTAATGTTACACATTAAGCGAAGGCAGCCGCTAAAAAGACGTTCGGTGGCGCAGCCGCATCAACAGAGGTAACTCAAAAACTTTGCCTAACACCGTTATGGCGAACTTTATGATTATTTTATTATATATTCAACCCCAACCCACCGGAAATCCTTTCCTAAACTATTTAAAGCGTTCCAACTTACCATAAATATTCTTAATAACTATTACTATTTTCATTATTTTTTGGTGGAAACACAATCTTTATATATTACCATGACTTGAAAAAAGCACTACATGTAGTGTTTAGACGTCATCTCAACCACTACCTATTGTGGTTTTGGAGAAGTACAAAAATATATAGAATTTAAGAGAAAAAGCAAAATCTTTGAAAACTTTAGACATTGATTAATAACTGATATAAATAAAACATGAAGAGGGGTTTGGCGTTATGGAAACAAAAATTTCTAGGATGAAGAAGCGTGATGGAACGGTAGTTTTGTTCGACCAGAACAAGATAACAACAGCTATATTCAAGGCAGCTCAGTCAGTTGGCGGCAAGGACAGGAGCGCAGCTAAGATATTAAGCGACAATGTAATCAAAGAGCTGGAAGGATTAGGAATAACAACACCTTCTGTTGAGGAAATCCAGGATGCAGTTGAAAAAGTTTTGATTGAGCATGGCCACGCTGCAACCGCGAAGGCTTACATCCTTTACAGGCAGGAAAGGGCTGCCATCAGAAAGGAAAAACAGATTGTATTGGAAAAAGAAGATGTTGATGATGTTGACAAGAGGTTTGACGTCAATGCGCTAAGAGTTCTGAAAGCAAGATACTTAAGGAAAGATGCAACAGGCAAATTGATAGAAACTCCCAAGCAATTATTCACAAGAGTTGCCGTTCATGCAGCTTTGCCTGATGTAATGTATGACACAAGAATTTTTGACATAAATTCCAAGCAGCCGGTCAATATGGTTGAAGATTTTAAGCCTGCAGTACATGAAGACCAGCATGGATTTGGAAAATATAAACTAAACAGATATCACTTAGAAGCTTTAAAGAGAATGTACGACCGGTTCAACCGGAACAAGCAGATGAAAGTGGCATGGGGCAAGTTTTTTGACATGATAATAAAAGGGGATTTAGACAGTTACGAGCAAAATGTTGACGAGTTATTCACTTTAATGACTCACAAATTATTCATGCCAAATACCCCGGCAATTGCAAATTTTGGAAATCCATTGGGAATGGGCAGTGCGTGCTTTGTCCTAGACGTTCCGGATTCGATTGACGGCATAATGGAGACTTTGAAAAACACGGCAATTGTTTTCAAAGCCGGCGGAGGAATGGGTTACAATTTCTCAAAACTGAGGCCGGAAGGGGACTTTGTAAGCTCAACTGGAGGAGTGGCAAGCGGGCCAATAAGTTTTATGAGGCTATTTGACACAATGACCGAGGTAATAAAGCAGGGAGGTATACGAAGGGGAGCCAATATGGGCATTCTTAATTCCAACCACCCTGACATTGAGAAGTTTATAATAGCAAAGGACGGAAACAAAGGATTGAGAAATTTCAACATCAGCGTTTTGATAATGCCGGATTTCTGGAAGCACTATGAAGAGAATACACCTTATCCCTTAGTAAATCCAAAAGACGGAACTGTTGTCAGAACTGTAAATCCGCGAGCTTTGTTTGACAAAATAGTTTATCAAGCATGGGAATCAGCTGAGCCTGGAGTAATCTTCTTTGACAAAGTTAATGATTACAACCCGTTCCTTGAGCACCTTGGGCCGATTGTTACAACAAACCCATGCGGCGAAGTTCTATTATATCCAAACGAGCCGTGCAATCTTGGCTCTATCAATGTCTGGTCATTCGCCAGAAAAGATGAAGAAACCGGAGAAACAACAGTTGATTGGGAAGCTCTGAAAGAAGTTACGATGAGCTGCACAAGATTCCTGGACAATGTTATTGATGTAAACAATTTCCCATTAAAGGCGATTGAGGAAATGAGCTTAAACACAAGGAAAATCGGTCTGGGAGTAATGGGAGTTGCAAACTTGCTGTATGAAGTAAAGCTTCCCTACAATTCAGAAGAAGGAAGGCAGTTCATGCAGAAGCTGATGGAATTCATAGCTTACTGGAGCAAAGTCGAAAGCATAAAATTAGCGCAGGCAAGAGGAAATCTCCCATATTATGACAAGAGTTTCTATAAGCAGGGAAGAGTTCCAATCCAAGGGCCTGAAGATGGTTCATTGAATGGTTTCAACTGGGACAAGATGAGCCAAGACATTAGAAAATACGGAATAAGGAATGGCTATACAACTATAATTGCACCAACCGGGAGTATATCCATGATTGCCGGCTGCTCGTCCGGAATGGAACCGGTTTATTCCATCGTGTTTGAGAAGAACGTCAAAGTTGGAAGCTTTTTCTACATAGACCCTGCAGCTGAAAAGGTTTTGAGGGAAGAAGGATTATTCAACGAGAGGCTGCTGGAAGATGTCAATCAGCACAAAGGAAGCTTGCAGAATATTGAGTATATTCCTGAAAAAATAAGGAATGCTCTTGTAACGGCAATGGACATAACTCCAGAGGATCACATAAGAGCACTCGCAGCATTCCAGAAATGGGTTGATTCCTCCATCTCAAAGACAAATAATTTCCCCGCAGATGCTACAGTCGAGCACATGAGAGAATCATACATACTTGCTTATAAGCTTGGATGCAAGGACGTAACAGTTTTTAGGGACTCCAGTATCAAAGATCAGGTCCTTGTAGCGCCTAAGGCGAAAGAGCGCAAGGAGGAGAAAGTAGAATTGCCACCAGAGCAAAAAAAAATAATTAAAGATTCAGAGTCTGGATTAGTCTTTGCCAATGGAAATAGTAATCACAACAGGCCAATGACTAAGGCGACAATCAAAAACTGTCCGGAATGCGGAACTGCGGTTGAATTAAAAGAGGGTTGCCTGCACTGCCCAGGATGCGGATGGGGACTATGTATGTAATTTAATTCTTTTATTTTTTATTTGATTTTTTAGGCTTAAAAAGGGATGAAGTTCGCCGGATGCGTGCATCTAATTATTAAACTAAATGAACAAACTGCTGAATAAATACAAGATTTTAAAAAATTTAAATAGCGGAAATTCAATAGGGAATTTTGAAAAATATAAGATTGTCAAAATTCTCCAAGATAATTTTGAATGAATATTGGAAAATAATGGATTATTTGAACTTACCAATAAATCAATTTTGAAAGTGGGACTATGAACAAAAAATTTTGGAAAAAATATCCGGTTTACTTGTTTTGGTTCTATGTTGCTGTATGGATTTTGCTTGCAATAAACGTTGTTGACAGATTTACGTGGTTTTTGGAGAATATTGTAATTTTTATTTTTGTGCCCATTATTATTCTTGTCCACCGAAAAATGAAATTCTCAAACTGGACTTGCACCTTGATAACAGTTTACCTTATAATCCATACAATAGGCGCGCACTATACTTATTCGCAAACCCCATTTTTCAGCTATTTTGGCAGCCACAAGTTCCAAAGGGATAATTACGACAGAGTGACTCATTTCACTTTTGGGTTTATATTGTATTATCCAGTGCGAGAGTTTATCATGAAGATTTCAGCACAGAGGAAATTCTTGAGTTATTACATCCCATGGGCAATAATAGTATCTTTCAGCGCCCTCTATGAGATATGGGAATGGATGACTGCAGTTATATTCTCACCACAGCGCGTGGAAGCTTTTATGGGAATCCAAGGCGACATTTTTGACACGCAAAAAGATATGATGCTGGCAGTAATCGGTGCAACTATAGCCGCATTTATGATATTTTTAAAAAACATTAAAAATAACAAAGCATTAGCTAAAAAATAAAATGTCTCTAACGGAAATAAAAAACCCTATTACTGTCAAAGGAGATGACAGCAAGGAAAAGCTGGGATTAGTCCATATAATTACAGGCGATGGAAGAGGCAAGACAACGTCTTCTCTAGGATTGGGATTAAGGGCAATCGGCAACAATTTAAGAGTTCACATGATACAGTTTCTCAAAAGCGGATTTACGGGAGAATTGTACAGCGCAAAGAAGCTTGGGTTTGAAATTGAGCAGTTTGGAGTCGATGCTTTGAAAGAAAAACAGCAAAAACTTCAGGAATTTGAAGATAAAACGGGAAGATTTGTTTTCCAGCCGGATATAAAGGAAAAAGATGCAGCACTTGAAGGCTGGCATCATGCAAAAAATATTATTAAAAGCGGCAATTATGACTTGGTTATTCTTGATGAAATTAACTGCGTGATTGCAAAAAGCCTTATTCCGCTGGATGAGGTTCTTGAAATTGTAAAAAGCCACGGAAAAGTTGAATTAGTTTTGACCGGCAGAGACGCACCAAAAGAGTTAATGGACGCCGCAGATTATGTAAGCATTGTAAGCAGTATAAAGCATCCGTGGCAGAAAGGGATTGTCGCTAGAAAGGGGATTGAGTATTAATGAAGCCAGTTTATGTTTTAGTTCATGCCTCGCCAATATTGGAATTAGAAGGAAATTTCGGTGGAAGATTAAGGGAAGTTTATGATGAATTACATAGTATAATCCGCCAAGAAGAGTATATTCCAGTTGAAAATCCACTAAAAATTCCAGATGGTCTACAAAGAAATAGAGAAATTAAAGTATGCGGTGGCTTAAGAGATGTTTGTGTAAGCAATCAGTTGGAAACTTTAGTTGTTGCAGGATTTAATACCACAATTCACGAAGCTGCTACTTTACCCTAAATTAACTGCTCAATAATCTTTGCCATCTTAAAATCTTTGTAAGTCAGCGCGTTCTCGTCCCATGTCGTCAATGAAATTCTGACTTTATTGTTTCGTATTGTAATATCTGGATAATGGTACTCGTGAGTTGCAATTTCTCCAACCTTAGAAGAAAAATCCATCGCTTCCTTAAAGTCCTTAAATTCGAAATCCTTGTAGATTGAAGTGTAATCCGACATTTCCCAGCCCGGCAATTCTTCAAGCCTGTCGTGTATGTTCTTTATTGATAAGTGCTCTTCCATTAATGGCATCTTTGGCTTTATTTATATAAATCTTTTTATAGTACTTAAATACATACACTGGAAACCAATCAAAATGCCAAAATTAAACCTGTCAAAAAACGCCTTGATGATTCTTGAGCAGAGATATCTGATAAAAGACAGGAATGGAAAAGTAACGGAAAAGCCGGAAAATATGTTCAGTAGGGTTGCAAAAAACATTTCTTATGCAGATGCGAAATACAAGTACCACGGGCAAATAAAAAAAATTCAAAAAAAATATAAAAAAGAGTTTTATCATATCGTTGAGACCAAAGAATTCAGGAAATTAATAAGGGATGATAAAGAATTAAAAAAAACAGAAGAAGAGTTCTACAATTTAATGACTTCACTGGATTTTTTGCCAAACTCGCCGACATTGTTGAACGCAGGAAGGAAATTGCAGCAGCTGGCAGCATGTTTTGTGCTTCCCATTGAAGATGACATTGATTCAATATTCAAGATTTTGCACGACACCGCAAGAATACACAAGACAGGCGCAGGAACGGGATTTAATTTTTCCAAGCTGAGGCAAAAGGGCGATTTAATCGAGAGCGCAGGGTATACTTCCGGCGCAGTTTCATTCATGAAAATTTACGATGCTGCAACAGAGCAAATCAAGCTCGGAGGAACCTTGAGGGGGGCAAACATGGGAATTTTAAGTTTTGACCACCCGGACATTGAAGAGTTTATTACTGCAAAAAACGATCCAAATGTTTTAACAAATTTCAACGTTTCAGTTGCAATAACAGACAAATTTATTCAGGCTGTAAAGAAAAATGAGGAATACAATTTGATAAGCCCGAGAACAAAAAAGCCCGTGAAAAAAGAAAATGCGAAAAGAATTTTTCAAATGATATCGAAACAGGCATGGGATAATGGGGACCCTGGAGTAATTTTCATAGACAGAATAAATAAATTTAATCCGACACCGGCCCTTGGGATGATTGAATCAACAGACAGCTGCGGTGAGCAGCCACTTCTCCCTTATGAATCGTGCAATTTAGGAAGCATTAATTTATCTAATATTGTTCAAAACAAAAAAATAAATTATGAAAAATTAAGAAAAATAATCCACTCAGCAGTGCATGTCCTTGATAACATAATTGACATGTGTAACTATCCATTAAAGGAAAACAGGAATATTATCGAGAAGAACAGAAAGATTGGATTAGGGGTGATGGGGTTTGCGGACATGCTGATTAATCTGGGCATTGCCTATGATTCAGATGAAGGATTAAAAAAAGCAGAGGAAGTGGTGAAATTTATTTCGGAAGAATCAAAAAAAGCCTCAACGGAACTGGCAAAAACACGGGGAACTTTTCCATCGTGGAAAGATAGCATTTATTATTCTAAAAAAAATAAAATTAAATTAAGAAATGCGACGACGACGACAATTGCCCCTACAGGGACTATAAGCATAATTGCAAACACTTCAAGCGGGATAGAGCCATTATTTGCATTGAGCTATGCACGAAGAACTGCAGAAGGAAAAACTTTGATTTATTTTCATGAAGAACTAAAAAGGATTTTAATTGATAAAAATTTGTACAAAGATGGGATTATAGAAAAAATAAACAGGGAAGGCTCACTAAAAAACATTGATGAAATTGAGGATTCAATAAAAAAAATTTTTGTGATTGGAAGTGATATTGAAGCAGAGTGGCATGTGAAGATGCAGGCAGCCTTCCAGAAATATGTGGATAATGGAATTTCAAAAACAGTTACTTTATCAAAAGATGCAAGTGTCGAGGACGTTGAAAGAATATTTTTGCTGGCCCATGACCTTGGATGCAAGGGAATTTCAATTTACAGGTCCGGCAGCCGAGAGGGACAGGTAATTTATTTAAGGTCAAAAAGGGATGAGCAGATAACTTTAAAGGATTTTTTCAGAAGATGATAATCAAAACAAGAAAATTTACATTAAGGCCTTACAAAAAAGGCGATGAAAAATCTTTAACTGAAAACATAAATGACTGGAATGTTGTGAGATATACTTGTAGTATAGCCTACCCATACAGCCATAAAATCGCAAGAGTGTGGATTGAAAAAAATTTACGATTGTTTAAAACAAAAAATAAAAAAGAAATAAACTTTGCAATAGATGTGGGTGGTGAAGTTATCGGCGGAATAGGATTCAAGAACATGGATTGTGTCAAAGCTGAAATTGGCTACTGGCTTGGAAAAAAACACTGGGGAAAAGGCATAATGACAGAAGCAGTAATGCTAATGACGGATTTTGGGCTCAAGAAGCTAAAATTCAGAAGGATTTATGCCAATGTAATGATTCCCAACAAGGCTTCCATAAAGGTTTTGGAGAAAAACAGATATCGGCGTGAAGGAAGGCTAAAAAACTTCTACACTAAAGACGGAAAGTTAATTGATGTGTTCCTATATGCGAGAACAAAATGAACTTTTTCATAATACACGGAATTTACGGCCATGCGGAAGAGAACTGGTTTCCGTGGTTGAAGATAGAACTGGAAAATAATGACCATGAAGTTATTGTGCCTAAATTTCCGACACCAATCGGCCAGACACTTGAAAACTGGATTAAAGTCATTAAGAAATATGAGGATAAAATTAATGATGATACCGTGATGATCGGGCACAGTTTGGGCGCGGCGTTTATCCTAAATTACCTTGAGCAAATTGACAGGGAAATAAAAACTGCGGTGTTAGTTTCAGGATATCATGAAAATCTTGAAAATCCGTTTAAAAAATTAAACAAAACTTTTGTTGACAAGAAATTCAACTGGGATAAAATTATTGAAAACTGCGAACAGTTTATAGTTATCGGCTCTGATGATGATGAGTACATTCCTGAAAGCGTGACAAGAAGATTGGCATTCAAGCTTGATGCAGAGCTGCACGTAATTCATAACGGCGGCCATCTGAACGCTGATGCCGGCTACAAAAAATTTCCTTTTCTTCTTGAGATTATTAATAAGTTACATAAACATTAAAAATATAGAAAGCTGAGGCGTGATTATTCCTTTAGGAATATTTTTTTCAATTAAATATTTATATATGAATATACATAATTCTGGATTAGATGAAAAAAAATACAGCAGACCAGGTGTTTATTGAAAATCTGATTAGTGTAGACTTTGGAAGCAGCCTTGAAGAATTGGATTGCAAGTGAAAGCAATGGGTGATTAATAATAAAAAAATGAGAACGGGATTCAATTTCTTAATAATGTCAAGTATAATGGGCAACTGGATATCTCCAGTGACAAATTAATTTTTTGATATATAAAAAACAAAAAAAATTTTAATTGCCGCAGCTCTGCAAGCACGAATCCTTATCGGCTCCGGACATATAATTGCAGTAAGCGCAAGGGTCATTTGATGCTCCTGAGCTGCCGGAAGGGACGCTTGGCATTGTTGAAGTTGAAGCGCCTGCTGGCAAATCAAATACACTGTCGCTTACAGTCTTGGTGTAGCTTCTTGCAGTCATTTCAGTCATAGCCTGGGGGCTTTGAAAGTAAACATACAAAGGAACTCCCTCGCTTGAAAAGCAGTATTTAACAGTTACTGAGTCATCTGTGTCAGTTACTTTGTAACACTTTGCGGTCACTCCGGCGACAACTTTTGTGCCGTCAGCTTCAATTTTATATTTTTGAGAAGTTTCCACTTCATCCTCAAATTTTGCGAGGGCGTCCTTTTTGAGTTCCATTTTGTAACAGTTCCATCCATCGTTATTTGTGCAGGATGTAAGAGTGCTGTCAACCAAATACGATCTTGATTCAGTGCCCTGCACAGTCATATCTGTCCTTATTTTATTTATTCCTTTTAAATATTGAGTCATTACTGCGTTAAACTGTTGCCCACCAGAGTTGGAAGACAGGTCATATGTAACTTGCCACTGGATGCTCTTTCTTCCAGAAAATAAGCTTTTAAATTCGCTTGTCGCGCCCGAAGAAGAAGATGCAGTCTGCTGAGCTGCTGCCTTAGTATTAGTTTGCGTTTGAGTATTCGCTTGTGTTTGAGTGTCAGAAGCCGCCTCAGTATTATCCCCGGCTTGCTGATTCTTGCAAGCTGCAAAAACTAAAACTAAACTCAATAATATTATTGCATACAATTTCATTTAAATCCCCCCCGTTTTTATTAAAATGAGCAAATTTCCTAATATATTTAAATATTGCGGTTTCAATAACATTAATGACAACTTTTAAAAAATACAATATAATACCAGCTTTATGGACAAAATAGATAGTTTAAGAAAAGAATACGAGCTGAAAAAAAATAGAATACAGGAAAGGCTAGGCCAATTTGAAAAATTTTTCAATGAGCCGTATTCATGGCATTATGCCGATAATGAATTAAAATTACTGCCATCAGAAGCGAAAGACGACCACAGAATTTTTGAGGAATTATCTTTTTGCATTTTCACAGCAAACACAAGCGCTGAAATGGGATTAAGGGCTATTGATGCCGTGAGAAATGTCCTTATAACCGGAAGCGCGGTTGACATGACCAGAAGATTGGAAGGAATTTACAGGTTCAATAACGTGAGGCCTGCCCATATAATACACACAAGAACTTATTTAAAAAACTCATTGAATTTTGCATTAAAAAATAAAATTGAAAATTTCAAAAATAAAAATGAATTAAGGGACTTTTTTGCACTAAACAAGGGCATTAAGGGTTTAGCATACAAAGAATCATCACATTTCCTTAGAAATATTGGATTTAAAGGCTATGCAATTCTTGATAAGCATATAATGAATTCATTGCATGAGTTTGGTGTTCTGCCAACAAATGACAAGCCTAAGAATGCAAAAGAATATTTAGAGATTGAGCAGAAATTCATTGATTTCTCTAAGCAGGCTGGGATTGGCATGGATGAATTGGATTTACTTTTGTGGAGCAGGAAAAACGGAAGGATTTTGAAGTAGGATGGTAAAAAACATAGACAAGATAATTGAACTATTAAAAACAGAAGTCAAAGATTTTGAAAATCCTGTTGTTTCTAAAATTGGAGAAATACAAAAAGACCCTTTCAAAGTCTTAATTTCTTGTATTTTAAGCTTGAGGACGCAAGACAGAACTACCGGTCCAATTTCTCTAAAGCTTTTTGAAGTTGCTGACACTCCAAAAAAACTGGCCAAAATGCCTTTAGGCAAAATACAAAAAATAATCCGGCCGGTCAATTATTATATCACAAAATCAATTAGGATAAAACAAATTGCAAAAGACATTCTTGAAAAATATAATGGAAAAGTTCCTGACACTTTTGAAGAATTAATGAAATTCAAGGGTGTAGGAAGAAAAACCGCTAATATAGTAATGGTTTATGGATTTTCTAGGAAAAACCGTATTCCCATAGACATTCACTGCCATAGGATCCCAAATAGATTAGGGTGGGTGAATACAAAAACTCCCGAACAAACAGAATTTGCGCTGATGGAAATACTGCCTAAGAAGTATTGGCAAGATTTTAATGACCTTTTCGTGCTACATGGTCAAAACATTTGTAGACCTATAAATCCACATTGTTGGGATTGTCCTATTAATAAATATTGTAATTATTACAAAGAAGTCTACTTACCTTCCAAAAGAAAGTAACTTTAATCTTTCCTGCTTTTTTATTGAAGTGAAACCGATTGAATTATAATATATAAGGAAGTTCTTTCTTTTTGTAATATTAAAGAAGTGTCTTACTTTACCATGTTTCATGTAAAAATGCACTTCATTTGATTCTATATCTAAATCTGTCAATAAACTTTTAATATCGATTAAAAGTTGTTTATCATCTTGGAATCCACGCATAGTATACGACTCCGCATTAATAGAGCCATCATCGTCAAAGAATGCTCTGATAAGGCCTGATTTAAATTCTTTATTAAAATTCTTAATTTGTTCTGTTATTTGTTTCTTCTTACCATAAGCAAATGTTCCACATATTTGATAAAGAATTAAACCACAAACTCTTGGATAAAAAAGTCCAATTTGGCAGTTATTTGGCAAATTTTCAAAAGAATAAATTCTGCCTAACCATTTTGATTTGGTTTTAAAATTCCCTTTCGTCTGTGTCCAAATTCTAGGTTTAACTCCAAATATATAATCCATATTATTAATGAATTCTTTGATTAAATCAATATTAGAATTTGTATAAAATGGTTGCAGATATTTTTTATCTATTGCACCGTCTCCTAGGATGTGCCCAACCACATTTCCAAGTTCTTTTCCAATTTTTATTGGAAATTTGATATTAACAGTTCCTTTTTTTCTTCCAGATTTTATAAAAACTATATGTTTTTCTATAGAGTCTAATGGATAATCTGTTAATTCCAAGATTCTTAACAGCGCTTGGAAAGGGATTGCACATCCTTTGTACACCCAAGATCCAATATTCGGGCAAATGTTAAATTCTTCATTATAAGGACAGTCTAATTTAAAGGCTAATTCCTTATTTCTGTTAATGTTATTACCTTTAGCGGCTGTCTTAAACAATTGATGTAGAAATTCAGGATTTAATTTTACATAACTATTTTTTAAACTATTGATCAAATCTGATAAATGTATTTCGTTATAATTTTTCATTTAAATCACGATTTCTTTAGGTTGAGACTGCGTAAATGATTTTTGGTTTAAATAGTTCACATGAGAATGTCCAGTGTCCAGTGCTTGTAGAATATATATTTTAAAAAACCAGAAATCATAATTTGGCAGTCAAAGCTTATCTAAGGTGATTTAAAACTATGAAAAATAGAAATACATTCGGATTAGCTAGTTTATAAAGAACACGTAAATATTTGCATGGTAATTTATTGATTTATGAAAGATATTTTTAAGCTGCGGGGTAATCAAACTGAATAGACAAAGTTTTTATACAAGATAGTTTCAGATAATAATTTTATGGGAGTTACTCTAAACTTTTAAGATTGATGGGGTGAACCACTATGGAGAATGCAAATAAAGAATATACTGAAGTGGAATGCTTAGTAGTCTGGAAGACACCACTCGGGGAGGCAGAGCACTTAGTAGGTATAATGGAAAGGTCAAAGGGTGCTTTGGATGCTGTCTTTAAAGTCAAAAGACAATGCATAACAGGAGATAAAACTAAATTTTATAGACCAGAATCATCAAAACCAGAAAGGTATTTTGAGAAGTTCAAAAGCGAAAATATCAGTTATGTGGAATAATTACAATGTATAGCGGGGTTTGTTTTGCGGCTTATTAGATATTACCTAAATATCCTTTCCCATAACATTCATGGCAAAATGTGGACTCCTTCTTGACTTTGCTGTACACTCCCCCATTCTTGAATAAAGGGCAAGCCGAAGCTACAATGAACCATCCATTGCCTTCACAATTATCACACTTCATTAGATTACTCATCTGTGGTCTTTTTATTTTTCTTTTATTTAATATTACGACCCCTTCCATTAATCTTTTTAGTTTATCTTTAACCCTAATGTGCCAGAAAGTTAAATGGTGTTTAAAGTATGATTCAGGGTGGTCTTTTACATCTTCTTTGACTTCGTTCCAGAGTTCTTCAAGTTCTTGGGGGTTCATTTGGATCCATATTTCGATTAGTCATAAAATTGAGTCCATTCTGGTTAATAAAGTTTTGTTATTTCCAATAGATTAGGGTGGATAAAAACAAAAAATGCCGAGAAGTCTATGGATGATTTGATGGAAATAATTCCAAAAAAATACTGGCATGACTTGAATGATTTGTTTGTGCTGCACGGTCAGAATGTATGCTTTACGAATTCTCCGATTTGCTCAAAATGCTCAATCAGGAAATATTGCCCAAGAATCGGAGTTGTTAAGAGTAGATAGATTTATATATATTAATTACAATACAGTATCGGGTGATCTAAATGGTTTCAATAATAAGTATTGGTATTTTAGGCCCTGTTGCGTCTTTGATTTTTGGGGTTTTAGTTTTAATGTTCCCGAGATTGTTGAATAATTTAGTGGGAATTTATCTGATAATAATTGGATTGATAGGAGTATTGGCACAGTTCTTGCTTTAATATACTTGAAAGATGTCTTTCCTGTCAGTCTAGACAGGGAGACCATCCCAGTTTATTATTTTTAGAATTTAGATAGTATTTATGTTATTAATTCTAATTTACTTACTTAATACAAAAACTTAATAAATAACTTATTTATCACCAGATTAATGGCAAAAAATACTGTTTCTGTTAAGGTAACAAAAGACGGGCTGAATAAAATAAAAGATAATGCCATTGTTATAGGATTTTTTAAGGACAAAATAAATTTATCCGGGGAATTAAAAAAATTTGACAATGAGAATGAAAATATTTTAAGCTCATACATCAAAGATATGCAGTTTAAGGGTGACAAAGGCGAGACTAAAAATATTTATGTCAATAAAAAAGTAAAGACGGTTGTTTTGGTTGGGTTGGGAGAAGAGGATAAATTCAATTTTGAAATTCTTTCCAATGCCGTTGCAGAGACTTCAAAAAAATTAAGGGACAGTTCAATAGAAACTTTCAGCATTTTGTTAAGCTCGTTTAGAAATAGTAAAATGAAAGAAGAAGATGCTGTTGAAAAAATATCAATAAGTTTATTTTTAGGATTGTACAAATTTGCAGACTACAAAACAAAAGACAAGGAAAATAAAAAATATGTCAAGGAGATTAAGATTTTAACGGATTCGAATAAAAGTTTTGAAAACCAGCTGAAATTTGCTTCTGCAGTTGGAGATGCGGTTGCAAAAACGAGAGATTTGGTCAACACTCCCCCGAACATTGCAAATACGGCTTATGTCGCCGGTTATGTGAAAGAACTTGCAAAAAACTCAAATCTAAAGTGCACTGTATTTGATGAGAAGCAGATTGACGGGATGAAGATGGGCTGCCTGTCGGCTGTCGGAAGAGGCAGCGTGAATAGGCCAAAACTTGCTGTTTTGGAATATGCAGGCGCAGGCAGAGAAAAGCCGATTGCGCTCGTCGGAAAGGGAGTAACTTTTGATACAGGAGGATACAATTTGAAACCTTATCCTTACATTTTGAACATGAAAGACGACCTCGGCGGCGCAGCTGCGTCCATACATATCATAGAAGTGTGCGCAAAATTAAAATTGCCAATTAATTTAATTGTTGTAACGCCACTGTGCGAGAATATGATTGATGCCGATGCATTCAGGCCAGATGATGTTTTAACCGCTTTCAACGGAGTGACTGTTGAAATAAAAAATACTGATGCTGAGGGAAGATTGATTTTGGCTGACGCTTTGTCTTATGCTGCTAGCCTGAAACCAGTGGCAATTGTGGATATTGCCTCGCTTACCGGAGCGAGCATGGTAGTTTTAGGGCCAATTGGAACTCCAATTATAAGCACAGACGAAAAATTGACAGAGAAATTAAAAGAAGCTTCAAAGAAAAGTTTAGAAAGAATTTGGGAGCTTCCGCTTTGGCCGGAGTACGACGACAGCATCAAAAGCGATGTTGCGGATATTAAAAATATAAGCGAAGAGGGGGATGCAGGTGTAATAATCGGGGCTGCTTTCCTGAAAAATTTTGTAGATGAAATTCCATGGCTGCACATCGACATCGGAACAACTGTCTGGTCAAAAGTTGACAAGGGAATTCTAACAAAAGGTGGGACTGGGGCAAGTGTAAGGCTAATGGTTGAATTCTTGAGAGAGTGGAAATAATTTTAATTTAGAATTCTTTAAATATACCTAATAATTAATTGAATATATGCTGAACAAAATACTATCAATGATAGGGCTTCCACTGGGCATTCTGGTAATTCTAAAATATTTCGGCATTTACGATGTGAGTTCCCGAATATTATTTAACATAACTATGATAGGTGCGTTGTTTTTGATTGTAATTCAGCTTCTTTCTTATATCTCAGTAAGCAGGTATAATGAAGGCACATCCTTGATGGGAAAGGCAATCAAAACAATTTTGGCTGTCCCGGGAATTCTTTATGTCATAGACCACTTTTACCCAATAGTATTACCAATAAATCTTGAAATATTTATAGCTATTTTCTTATTTACAGAAGGCCTTTATGGGCTGCATTAAACAACAACATTTTTATATTAGTTATACTACTCTGTATCATTAGTGATACATAAAGGTGATACAATGCCTATGACTGAAACAAAAATTAAGAAATGGGGTAATTCCCTTGCTCTGATAATTCCAAAGGAGATAACAAAGCAGGAAGATTTAGATGAAGGGGATATTGTTAGAGTGGAAATTTCCAAGGAAAAGAGGATAGATGGTTTTGGTATTCTAAAGGATGCACCAAAATTCAGCAGGGAAGATAAAGGAGACGGCGACTTCTAATGATTTTTATAGTTGACTCGTGGGCCTGGATAGAATATTTTACCGGTTCAAAAAACGGATTGAAATTAAAAAAATTGATAGACAACAAAAATCATAAACTTATAACTATGGAATGCACTTTAAGCGAAGTGAAGAGCTATTGCTTGCGAACAAAAAGCGATTTTGACCGTCTCAACAAAATTGTAAAGAAAAATTCTATCATACTCCCTGTAATGATGGATATTTGGCTGAAAGCTGCCGAAGCGAAGTATGAAATCAGAAAAAAAGTGAAAGATTTTGGGCTAATTGATGCTATACTGGTTTCGAAGCAAAATGAATTAAATTGCATGCTAATTAGCGGGGACAACCATTTCAAAAATATGAAAAAAATTGTTTACGTCGGAGATTAAATACAATATTTTTTCGCAACCTTTTTAAAACCCCATTATTTTCTAAGGTTTATGTATGACGTAATCATAATAGGCGCGGGAGCTGCCGGGATGACTGCAGCGGTTTATACGTGCAGGAAGAAGCTAAAAACAGCAATTCTAAGCATAGATATTGGAGGCCAGACTAACCTGACAAGCCATATTGAAAATTATCCAGGAACTGGGCCAATGACCGGCACAGAGCTTATGCAGAGATTCCAGAATGAGGCAATCGGTTTTGGGACTGAGTTTATAATGGGAAAGGCAACAAAAGTTGACAAGACGGAAAAAGGTTTCAAAATAACTTTGGCAAACGATGAAGTTTATGAATGCAAAGCTTTAATTCTTGCATACGGTAAAGTCCCGAGAAGTCTGGGAATTGAAAACGAAGAAAAATTTTTTGGAAGGGGAGTTTCAACCTGCGTAACTTGCGACGCGCCTTTGTACAAGAACAGGGAGACTGCAGTCATTGGCGGCGGCAATTCAGCTGTTGAAGGCGCTTTGGAGCTTGCAACAATCGCAAAAAAAGTTTATCTTATCCACAGGAGAGACTCTTTCAGGGCAGATGAAGTTACAGTTGAAAAATTAAAAAACCACAAAAGCATAGAGTTGGTCTTGGGCAGTGTCGGAACAAAAGTTACAGGAGATAAAAATGTTGACGGAATTGAAGTTGAAAACATTTCAACGAAGGAAAGAAGGCATTTAAAAGTTGACGGCATTTTCATAGAAATCGGATATGTTGTTGACACTTCGTTTGTTTCTCACCTTGTAAAAGTAAATGAGAAGAAAGAAATAATTGTTGATGAAAGAGGAAACACTTCGCATCCCGGAATTTTTGCAGCCGGGGACATAACTCCAGTCCTATACAAGCAGACAGTTATAGCAGCCGGAGATGGCTCGAAAGCTGCGCTTGAATGCTACCGCTGGCTGACGGGCGGAAAAGGCGCAATTCTGGATTGGTAATTGAATAAACAAACTTTTTATTATGCGAATAATTTTTATATAACATTCAACTGTTGTGGGTGATATGGATTATAGCGTGTTGATTGGAGAAGTTGTCAGAACTTATGAATTGCCTGCAAGGCTAGAATCCAGAATAATTACAATAGCTAACAAAAGAGTTCATGAACTTCATCTCAATACTGTTGCTCATGTTTATAATTATGTTGATTATTTGGTTGAAAGGTTTAATCCTCGAAGAGAAGATAAAGTAACGTTTAGTTTGGATACATCAAAAAGAAATGATGCCAGAACACTTCAAGAAAAAATTGGTATCGAAGACCCAAATTTAGCAATTTACACTCAAAGAGCTTATCAACATCAGGAGCCATCTAATCCTGCATCATCCGCAGAAGTCTTGGATATTCTCAGAGGAAATCTAAGCGAACTTGATTTTAATATTTTATTACAAATAATGAATATGGGGGTAAATGTTTTTACTTCTCCACCCGAGGAATTATTACTATCTAAAGAGGCTGTGATTTCTCAGATTCCACAAATACAGGAAAGGGTTGAAATATTAACCAGAAGATACGAAAGAGACGGCAGGATAGTCATTCCAGCAAGGCCCATTGTTTATGTTCGCTTTAACCCTGAGCTCTATATTAAATTTGGCAGAAGGAGGTATAATGGAAATCCTATTGCAGTTTATGAGGCTAACAGAGAAGTTTATGATGGGATGAGTAGGGGGAAACTGTCGTATTTTGATAAAGGTCTTTACGGTGCATTATTGAAATCAGGACAAATTGACATTGCAATTCCTAAACCTACTAGAATTCCTAGGCCAATTAGAATTCCTAGGCTAAGCAGTCTGCCACAATCTGAAGTTGACGGAATTTTAAATACCATGGCTAGCCGCTTCACTTACATACACCTAGTTGACGATGAAAGATTCGGAAGATTTGGATTAGTTGGAAGGGTCCTAAACTGGAATTCCATTTATATAGGCCAAAATGCCCAAAAGAATGAAAGAGTGAGTGAGCCTAAGTTTGTTATAATAAAACCGCGAGGTATCAAACCGATTGGAAAGCCACAAACTTTTCCCTTTCGTGATGATGACGAATTACATTTGCTGGCTGAGAATTGGTATCCTTATGGTTCAATTCAACGCTGGTCCAAAGGTCCACACATTGCTAATGCATTTAGGAAAATTGATGATTTTCAAGATGGAGAAAGAAGAAAAATAAAAGTTCAATTCTATGAAATTCCGGAAGGGTGTTTAGGAAAATTTCCTGATAAGCAAAATCAAAATGAAGAACTGAAAGTACCAAATTCGCTGATAGAACATAGCTAAACGGCTAAAACCCATATGACATTTTCAATAATTTTTTATGGTTGTATTCATTAACTTTTTAAATTAACGAATTATTCTTTTTGCTGGTGATTTAAATGATAAACTTAAAAATCGGCGACAAAGCTCCGAATTTCAATTTGAAAGATGGAGATGGAAAAACAGCAAAATTGTCTGATTTCAAAGGCAAGAAAGTTGTTCTTTATTTCTATCCTAAAGATGATACTTCCGGATGCACAAAAGAAGCGTGTAATTTCAGGGATAATTTAGTCTCATTAAAGAAATTAAATGTCGAAGTGCTGGGAGTCAGCAATGATGACGAGATGTCTCATAAGAAATTTGCTGAAAAATATAAATTAACATTTAGATTATTGGCTGATGTTGACAAAAAAGTTTCAAAAGAATATGGGGTGTATGAATTAAAAAATAATTACGGCAAAGAGTATTATGGTATCACAAGGTCGACTTTTGTTATCGATGAAAATGGAAAAATCCAGCAAATTTATTACAAAGTAAATCCGGAAGAGCATATTAATGAGTTAATGGCGGAAATAAAAAAATAATTAAAGAATAATTATAAAATCGAAATTAATTCCCTTGGGGATTTTCCTTAGGAAAAAACAATTAAAAATGCAGCAAGTACAAGAGCATATCCTTAAAGTGTCTGAAATAATAGATGAGACCCCGACAGTAAAGTCGTTTAAGGTGGAATTACCTCAAGATGCAGATATTAACTTTTTCCCTGGGCAATTTTTCATGGTTTCTTTTCCAGATGATTCAGAAATAAAAATGGGCAGGGCTTACTCTATTGCGTCATCTCCGATGGAAAAAAATTACATGGAAATCTCCCTGAACAAAATCGGGCCTTTCACGACAAAAATGTTCCAGCTAAGATCCGGAGACTTTCTGAAATTCAAGGGTCCTTTCGGGAAATTCTATTTCAATGAAGACATAAAAAATGATCTTGTCTTGATTGCTGGAGGCACAGGAATAGCCCCATTGATTGGAATAATAAGGTATTGCACAGACAAGAGTCTTTCCAATAAAATTAAATTATTTTATAGTGTGAAAAATCCTGAAGAGATTATTTTTCATGATGAAATAAAGAGAATAAAGCAAAAAAATCCCAATTTTGAATATTTAATAACTATTACCAGGGCAGAAGACCATCACGCATGGGACGGTAGGCGAGGCAGAATCGAGGAGCAGCTGCTTGAAGAGAATATTGGCAATGTTGAAGAAAAAATTTATTTTCTGTGCGGCTCCAAAGAATTTGTCAATAATATGATTGCAATGCTGCAAAATTTAGGGGCTAAGAAAGAGCAGATTAAGACAGATGTTTGGGGATAACTACTATTAAATAGGAAAAATATTTAAATCAATTTATACTACCAAGACAAAATGGATGGACCAAAAACTTATGATTCTCAAGCTGAAAGATTTCGTTTGAATCCGGAAAGGATAGGCGAGGCAATTGTTGATGTATACAGATTTATCATGGCTGACCACGGCTCAGCAAGACCAGGAATAGTAGGTGAAAATAGAATATTGAGAGTAACCGCAAACGTAAGGGCTGACGGTATGCTAATAGGCGCAAATCTAGCAACAATTATTTTAGATTCAGCCGAGACAGTACTTATTATGCATCAAAATCGGAATCTTACTAATGACCCGCATGATTTGCAGGAATTAGGGAGAAAATATAAACTTTAATTCTAAATTTTTAATTAACAAAATTTAATTACTAGTTAAGATAAATAATTTTCCATGTACCAAAAAATTGTTTCTCTGGCACCGAGCAATACAGAAATTATTTATGCGCTCGGCGCTCAAGATAAATTAGTAGCATGCACTAGATACTGTGATTTTCCTGAGGAGGCGAAGAAAAAGCCAAGAATCGGGGGCTGGCTCGATATAAATGACAAATTGGTAAAAAGTTATAATCCAGATTTAATCTTAACATCTACATTTGTCCAGGACAAAATAACTTTGAGATATAAAAAATCAAAGATGAATATTGTTGCTTTGATGCCGACAACTTTGAATGGAGTTTTTGATTCAATTATTAAAATTGGAAAATTAGTTGAAAAAGAAAATGAGGCAAATGAATTAGTTTATTCAATGAAAAATAAATTTTATGAAATTGAAAATAAGGCTAAAAATTATAAAAAACAAAAATCAATAAAAAATAAATCAAAAATAATAAAACCAAAAATTTATATCGAAGAATGGCACAAGCCGCCAACCGTTTCTGGCAACTGGGTTCCGGATTTGGTGAAAATTGCGGGTGGAAAATATGATTTAATAAAATCTGGAGTGCACAGCAAAGAAATAACGACGGAACAAATACAGAAATATAATCCTGAAATAATAATTATTTCAATCTGCGGAATGGCAGACAAAGTTCCAAAAGAATGGATTACAAAAAGAAAAGGGTGGGGAAATTTAAATGCCATCAAAAATAATAAAATATTTGTCTTCGACGATTCTTTATTAAACAGGCCTGGGCCGAGATTGGCAACAGGGGCGGAAAATTTAGTTGAAGTTATTCGCGACTGGATTTACAACTAAGGATGTTGAGTTCCGCCGGCTGGTGCTCTTTGCGCAGGCGCTGAAAGCTTCGGAGAAGATTTATACAAATCATTTACAGAGCTTCCAAGCGCATAAACAGCGTCGTATAATCCTTTGGTTGTGTTTCTTATTAATTTATATGCTACATTTGGTGCTGCAGTCAGATAAGGAGTTTTGTCAGTCTGCTCTTCTCCTTTTCCTCCTGCAACAAATCTTCTGAATAAATATCCCGTAACTGCGGCAGATGCCACCATATACTGCTGAGGGAGGAACAAAGCCGCGAGAATATTTAATGGCGCGGGTAGCATAAATGCTTTTTTAATAATGTTCAAATAGTTTTCTCTAAACTTCTTGTACAATCCTCTGGGAGATTTTTCTTTTATTAAATGGTCTTCTGCCATGTAAAATGCGTTCGCACCAAATACCCATGGAATCATATAAGCTATTCTTCCAATGCTGCTTAGTAATTTTAATGGAAGAGTTGAATAATGCACGAAAGTTCCAAAGAGTGCCCCGCTTAAAGATTCATTTCTAATTACTTTTGAATCTTTTTTTCCTTTTGTTGCAGCCACATAAGCAGCTGATGTAGCCAAGACTCCAGCATTTCCAGTTAATGCATAACCTGCAACAGGTGCAGCAGTTGCAATACCTAAATTAAATAAATCGCCCAATTCGTCTAATAGGCTCTCGAGAGGGCCTTGAGGTTTTTTTGCATTCTGCTCCTCATTTTTCTGCTGGGGTGGAATATTATTATTAATCCTATCATCAATTGTTTCAGCCATTTTCCACCTCGAGCAGTTGTTTCACCGCAAATTCCACAACATGGCTTTTGTTTCTGAATTTTCCAGATTGAATAGCCTTGAAAATATCCAAAACTGTTTTCTCGTCAATTGATATGGAAATTTTTTGTTTCATTTTAGTGGGCGGGTGCCGGTGAGGTAGTTGGCGATATTGATTTTGGCGCAGACTTGTACAAATCAGAAATTGAACTGCCAATAGCATACACGGAATCATACAATCCCTTAACAGAATTTCTTACAAGCTTTGCGGCAGCGGTCGGAGCTGCGACTAAATAGGGGGTTTTTTCTCTTTTTTGATCTTCAGTAACTTCACCTTTATGAGCCGTAAATCTGTCATAAACGAAGCTTAATGCTGCAGCTATTGGTATCTGCAATGATGCCGGAGCGAAAAATACATTCAAGAGGCTGAATGGCAGTATGTACTTCATTGATTTTTTTAGAATGGGCCAGTAATTTTCTCTGACGTAATTTCCCATCCCCTTGAAAGTCCTGTTTCTAATCAGATATGCAACAGGTAGGTACATTCCATTAAAT
>Ga0209542_10002066_pt1 | contig 45994 bp, 53 predicted proteins | sample RifCSPhighO2_01_FD_184028 | JGI IMG/M metagenome (GOLD analysis project Ga0209542, IMG submission 184028) | Soil microbial communities from Rifle, Colorado - Rifle CSP2_plank highO2_0.1 (SPAdes) (version 2) | ecosystem: Environmental > Terrestrial > Deep subsurface > Rock core/Sediment ...
AGTATTAAAATGTTTTCTTTTAATTGGCTCTGTCCCAAATCTCGCTTCGCTCTGGTTAGCAGCTTCAAACCTTCCATTCTAATGTGGAATAACTGACATTCTCCCAAGGAGTCATCCCTCTTGTCAGTTCGTTAGTTGATTGAATTAGGTTTGACTTTAGGCTGCTAACCTTCATTTGGGACAGAGCCCTTTTAATTAACTTTATATATAAGCAATCAACAAAATTCTTCATGAAAGCGTTTACTCTCAAAAACGGATTGCAGGTAATCGTAGAGAAGAGAAGGACAGATACGGTAACGATTGAAGCGACTGTCAAAGTCGGCTCAAACCAGGAATCTCTGCGATTAAATGGCATTTCTCACTTCCTTGAACACATGTTATTCGAAGGAACCAAAAAAAGGAAAAATGTGGAAATAATAAGCAACGAAGTTGAACGCTTAGGTGGGGAGCTGAATGCCTACACCACAAACGAACGAACTTCTTACTACATTAAGGTTCCGAAGAAGCATTTTTTGAAAGCTTTGAACATCTTATCAGACATGATTCAGAATTCTATTTTTGACCAGGAAAGAGTGGAAAAAGAGAGAAAAATAATTTTGAAAGAGATAAACATCCATAAGGATGAACCGCGGATGTACCAGTGGGACTTATTTCAAAGGACCTTATTCCGGACTCACCCAAACAAACGTCCGGTGTACGGATCAGTCAAGACCATGAAAGCAATCACCAGGAGCGATTTGATCGGATATTACAAAAAATATTATGCCCCTAACAACATAATTCTTTCGATTGTAGGAGATGTACCTAATCCGAGGAAGTATGTGGAAGCATATTTCGGTGATTTCAGAAAAAAACCAGTCTCCCATAAGCTTATCTACGAAGGACCGAATACAAAAGTCATCATAAAAAAAGAAAGAAGAAAAATCCTCAATTCATACCTGATGCTGGGGTATAAGACCGTTCCTCGAACACACAAGGACAGCTATGTTTTGGATGCGATCAAAGCGATACTGGCGAGGGGGCAGTCAGGAAAACTATTCCTTGAAATTCGCGTTAAGAGGGGCCTTGCCTATGAGGTCAACGCTCAGCACGAAGCTTCGATTGACCACGGCTTTTTTGTCGTATATCTTAATACCAACAAAAAAAACATCCAGAAAACCGTATCAATAATCTTAAAGGAATTCAAGAAGTTGCAGGACGTAGGCGTCAAGGAACTTTCAGAGGCAAAGGGCTATCTGGAAGGCCAGTTTATCCTTGACAATGAGGACACCCACGATCGGGCAGACGAGCTATCTTCCTGGGCACTGGTAGGCAAGCCTGAACTATTCGATGAATACCTTAAAGAAATCAGGAAAATTTCTGTTAAAGACATTGTTCGGGTCTCAAATAAATATTTTACGCCCTATTATGCCATGACTGTCATAGAACAAGCTTAACGTGTTATCTCAAAACCACGTATCTTTTCCAACAATTCTTTTGGCTTTCCCTTCTCGAAATGCTTTCTCACCGGTTCTAGCAAAGTATTGATCTCTTCAGCAACTGCCTGTTTGAGATCCATGGGGTGCAATTGTCTGGCTTTAAACGCATCTTCTAACTCCGTATAGGTCGAAAACTCCAAATTACCACCGAATTTCTCCGGCCTCTGTATCTGCAGTTTATCCTTTTTCTCAAAAATGATATACCTGCAATACTCCAGGATGGGATTCTCTTCAGCAATTCCTTCCGGGCAATACGCTTTTTGTATCTTCCGCTTGATATCTTCTTTTGTATCAGTCATAAATATGGCAGTATCTGGTTTTGACTTTGACATCTTCAATGCAATGCCCCTGTCTGACCCGGTTAAGTCTTTAGGGGGCTCTCCCAATCCCATTAACATATGGTGATGAACCGCTACCGGCTTATAAAATCCGAGCTTAGGTCCGATTTCTCGAGCCATGACATTGACCTTCCGTTGGTCCAGTCCCAGTTGTGTTATATCCACATTAAGATAAAAAATGTCTGCTGCCTGCATGCAGGGATACAAAATCTGGGATGCCTGCAAAGCATCTGATTCGCTTCTACCCATGATTTGGCTGCACCTGATAACTCTTTTAAGGGTGCTGTGGGTGGCAATCTTCATGACAATCTTCCAGTAGGTATCGTTTTTGACTAAATCAGAAGCCCACACCACTTCCACTTTCGACATATCTACTCCCACAGCTTTCCACACTTCAAGAAAGTATTTGCCTGCTGTCTGGATATTTTCCAAATTGCCGTTTAGCTTATTGTTTGCCCATGCATGCCAGTCTGCGATAAGTAGCTTGAATTTACATCCTGCTTCAATCATCTTCTGGATATTTATCGCCCGTAAGATGCCTTGCGCGATATGCACATTGCCGCTGGGCTCAAATCCGTCATATGCTATTGGATTCTTTTTGTCTTTGAGAAGCTGGACTAAATCCTCCTCGGTGATTATCTCTTCTCCCACTTCCTTGATCAGAGCTAATCGCCTATCCATAAGTCATAGAATTCTTGTTTATATTAATAAATGTTTTGGGAAAAGCAGGCCACAACCAAGTTTTTGAAACTAGTTCATCCAATGTTCCTTTTGGTCTGTTCAATCATCTCCCTAACTCGAGCAGTTTGGGAGGTATACTCCCCAGTAACCGGTTGCCTGCCGCGCCTTCCCAACAGGTTATATTGTAATCTTCTCAAATTTCTTACAGTTGCAGCACCGAAAGGCAGGGCGTAGAGAAACTCCCGAATACGCCAGCGTCACTTGTCATACTCTTTCAGAAATCTCGGTATATTTTTAAATCTTTACTTTCTATATTGAAAATAAGCCATTCCCACTGGACATACACGCATAAGCTATTTAAATGCCGCAAAGCTTCTAAAATCCCATGCTCTCAGTAACTATGCTTTCTGGCTATTTGTACTGCCCACGAAAACTATACTTAGAGAGAGTTCTCAAGCTCTCAGAGCCCCCCAAAGAAGCCTTAGTCAAAGGCACCATACGGCATGAGACCTATGATCTGATAAACAAGAACGAAGAGAAATTTGTAACTAGGATAACTGAGAAGCCGCAGTTAGATGCGCTTACTGAGCTCTATAAAAACCAATATCTAAAATATCTTCGTATTGCTACCCTCCATAATAAAGAAGGCCTCAAACAATTTAACCTAAATCCAGGAGACTTATTTAAACAAGTTTACCCACTGATAGTTGATGAAGCCCTGGTCAGAAGCCAAAAATTGTTTGCTTTCATAGAAAAGCACGATGTTTTTGGAAAAGAATTGTGGGACAAGCTCACCCCCAAGATCCTATCTGAGCTGCAGATAACCTCTCCCTCCTTAGGTCTTAAGGGCATCATTGATCAGATTGAGGTATATGGGGAAAACATGGTTCCTTTTGAGCTGAAGACAGGAAAAACACCTAGAGAAGGTGTCTGGCCAGGTCATAAGATTCAGATTGCTGCGTATGCACTGTTGCTTGAGTTCCACTATAATAACGAAGTCAAAGAGGGTTTTGTAAGATATCTTGACTCGAAACAGCTGAGGCACATCTCTATAAACCCATTTATGCGGATGGAGGTGCGAGAACTTATTAAGAAGGTAACCTTTCTCCTGGCGCAAAAGCAGCTGCCACCCTACTGTGAAAGTAAGGGGAAATGCCAGGCATGCGGTTTACGTCAAACCTGCTACGATGAGAAGGCGATGAAGCAGTTAATGGAAAACAAGTCACTCGAAGAAAATCAAAAACTTTAAATATAAGCAACAGTACATTGACCAAGAGTGGATTAAATGCCTGAAGAAGATAAGAAATTCTCAAAACAGCTCATAGGGAAGACCATCGTGAGCAAGACCGGGAAGAGATTCGGTGAAGTAGGGGATATAATATTCGAGACCCGATCAGGAGAGCTTATCCATATGGTCCTGGTAAACCCAACCTCCTACACTGAAAAATTGGAGCTGGAAAAAGACAAGGACAACAGGATTCTTATACCTTTCTCAGCGGTCATCGCCATTGGCGATTTTATGGTTATTTCTGAAGAAGATATAATCTAATCCAGTACTGCGGTTTTTTGAGTACACAAAACCTAATTAACAAACTTTTTAAACAAAGCAGATTACCTGCATTGCATGGAGGATATAGCAATCTGGACTGAAAAATACAGGCCCCACGATTTCTCTGAGATAAAGGGGCAGAAGGAGATTGTAAAAAGGGTAAAGGCATTTGTTGAGCAGAAGAACATGCCCCATCAGATGTTCGCCGGTCCGGCAGGTGTCGGAAAATCAACATTAGCATTGGTCATCGCAAAGAAGCTTTTTGACAAAGAGTGGCATCAAAATTTCTTAGAACTAAACGCCTCTGACGAAAGGGGCATAGACATTATCAGAATTAAAGTTAAGGATTTTGCCAGAACAAGAGCGATCGGTGATGTACCTTTCAAGATCATTTTCTTGGATGAATGTGATGCGTTAACGCGGGAAGCCCAGCAAGCTTTGAGAAGGACCATGGAAAATTATACGCAAACATGCAGGTTCATCCTCTCCTGTAATTACAGCTCAAAAATCATTGACCCGATCCAATCACGATGTGCGGTCTTCAGGTTCAAACCATTGGACAATAAAGACCTAATCCAGATTATAGACAAGATTGCAAAAGACGAGCACCTGAAGCTAAGCGAAAAAGCCAAGGAAGCTTTGATAGAGATTTCTGAGGGAGATTGCAGACGCTTGGAAAATGTGCTTCAAAGCTGTGCTGCCTTAGGTAAAAATATCGAAGATGAGACCATCTATTCCTTGGCAGCAGTTGCCAGACCAAAAGAAGTTGCCGAGGTCCTGAGGCTATGTATCGATGGTAAATTCATTGACGCCAGAAAAAAGCTATTGGACGTAATGCTCAATTATGGTTTAGCAGGCTTGGATATCATCAAGCAAATACAGAAAGAGGCGCTAAACCTAGACATAGAAAATCAAAAGAAAATGAAAATAATAGAAAAATGCGGCGACATAGAGTTCAGGATGACTGAAGGTTCAGATGAATACCTTCAGCTCGAAGCTCTATTGGCTGCAATCACTGCTCTCTGATTCTGATTTGCCGTTGGATAAGGTCCTTATACTGGTATATCAATGTCAATTCAAGCTGTTTGGTGTACAAAGTATCTTCAGTCATGGCAGTGATGAGCTTGCATACCACCTTCATCTTTCCATCAGAGTCAAACCTGCCTTCATTCAGTTTGCCGCCTGATTTGCACTCCCACTCTGAAGCGTCAGAAGAATTGAACGCCAATTCATCAAATCTGGAATCAAAATCAGTACTAGGTTTGGCAACATCCCCGCTCCCGATATTCTCCACATCAAACTCAACAGCGACCTTGCCTGTTCCAGCCCGCTTCTCTTCTACATTTGTCACTTGGATAGGTGCTGCAGATGAAAACACCTTCTTGTTAGCATCCACATCACAGATGCGGTCATCCTGGAGATCTTCCTTAAAGCATACTTTGGGGACCAGTGCATGGGTCTTATAGAGATACACAACCTCTGCAAAGACACTAACGTCATAATGGGAACCCGATAAGGGAATCTGATACACTGCATCAGGGGATCCAGGAGTAAAGTCTAAGGTAACTTCTCCGCCCACATCATTGAACTCAGAAACCTTCTCAATTGTTTCAATATTGTTCAACTCCCCATTAGCAACTATGCCGGTAAACTGGTTCAGGGAAATGCCTTTGAGGGTTACAGTCGCATCTCCTACAATAACCTCTTCCTCTCCTTTGTTGTTTAGCAACACTTCTATCGGGAACGATTCCCCCTCAAAAATTTCCTCAATGCCGGTTTCATCATTAAATACCCCCATATCTAAAAAATTAGCAACAATCCCCTTGGAACCACCTGTGAACGGCGAGAGCTGATCTGATCCATCATCTTTCCCACTTTGGCTCTGGCATGCCGAGAGGACCAATAACCCTATGACTGCAACGATAAGTAAGTGAATTTTGTTCATTTTGTAGCCTCCTTCATAATTCCGGAGTAGTTATACTATATAAATTTTATTGTTTGCTCTGAAAAAAGTTCTTAGATATCAATCGCTTCGAAAACCTCAAATACCCTGCTTTGAGAGGTAGAATAGCCATAACTTAGTTCAATATTGAGCGGAGTGGTGAACACCCTATTATCAGCAAGCGAAGAATCAAAAGTACATGAGATGACTCCCTCCCCGTTTATAAGCTCGACTCTATCGCCTATATCCGGCCTGCAGGAACTCATGCGGGTATCTCCTACTTGGATATCATCAATCCTAATTTCATTGAGCTCCCTCCAATCATATCCTATGTTGGGGTTGAGATCAACATCTTCCTGGGGTATTACAATACCATTCCCGGCATTTCTGATATATATCCTGAATCGCATTGTCTGGCTGCCCACATCCTGTTCGACTCTAGTTACCGCAATCGGAGCTCCCTGAGAAGATACCGAGATAGAATCCTGGACTGAGCATACCTTGTCCCTAACAGTAGAGCTCCTGGGTTCCGGATCTATGCAAACCACTGGACTTGCCACCGTCTTGTAAAAATAGGTCACGGTAAAAAGGATATTGGGCTTATAAAAAGGTGCGCCGCTTGGAAGGTCTCTGACATCAGCGGTGAACTCCTCCAGGGCAATACCCCCTCCCTCAAGAAACTGGCTTTTTCCTTCAAGGTCTCTTTCATCAAGCCGTATGCCATTATCTGGATTGATGTTGATTATGTTGGAATCATACCCTCCAATCCAAAGGTAAGCTTCAAAATCACCCAGTTCATCAAACTGAGGAAATGCTCCCTTGTTTTGCACACCCACAGGAATCTTGACATCAAAATCATTTTCATATATTTGGTCAGGCAGCCCCACGGGGAAATAAATCTCCAATCCCTGAGTTCCTGTTCTAAAATTTCCATCTGAAGGCCCCTGATTTCCGCCACTGTTAGAAGTGCACCCAAAAAGAACCACACTTAGTAGTAGAACCAGCACCAGATGTTTCATACGAACTCCGTGGTCTGTATCGTATATAAATATTTCGGTTACACTGTTGCCTTGATAGTTACCCTTTTTGAGATTGTAGTGGTATACCCATACTGTATTTCGATACTGAGCGGTGTTGAAAAAGTTCCCTCTTGCTCAGAAATACCTTCTTCCAACACACACCTGACAGTCGCTGAGCCATCCTTTAATGTTGCAATTGCAGCCTCGCTTCCCTCAGAAGGGCTGCACTGCAGTAGTTGGGTATCCCCTCCCCTCTGGAGATAGGCTTGCACATTGACCTTATTAAGGCTAGTGTAATCCAGCTTCTCTGATGAACAGGCATCCTCTGCCTTGCCTGGCTGGAACACAAGACCGCTTCCTTTGTTCTCAATTGAGATTATGAATTGGGGAACCACTCCGAAATCTTGAGGCAGCATTTTGGTCTGTATTTTGGTAACTGCTATGGGTGCTCCCTGGTCAGTCAAGCTTACATCAGCAACAGTGCATCCTTTTGCACGATTCTTAACATTATATACGTCAGTATCCAAACAAACAGTCTCAGTTGCGAATGTCAAATATTCATAGCAGGCAGTAACCGCAACATTGCTATCGTGTGTCTGGCTGAGGGTCTCCAATTCGTGAATCTTCATATTCACCGTTAGGATGTCCTGATCTCCTATACTTCTACTCAATCCCTTGCCAGCCAAGTCAAATTCGAGATGCCTGTCATCTATAAACCCTGCATCATTCGAACTTGTCTGCAAAGAACCTTGGATAAGATCCATGTAGTCGTTTTCCAACGCAATCACTATATTGCCTTGTTGTATATTATAAGCGCCTTTGTTTTCAATCCTCAAACCAAGTGGTGCATAACTGTCTTCAAAAACCTCATCTGGAGGTGCATTGGGCAGAAAAGAGATCAACAGGCCATCTGACCCAGTATAAATGTCTTTAGTTGTAATTGTCTGAGTATCTACTGTAGAACTCTTAGCGCAGCCTGCCATAACCACTAAAAAGATGATTACAATCCATTTCATTTTAAGTACCTGTATAGGTTATAAAAACTTGGTCCATGAGGCCCTTTTCGCCAATTCTGTTTTGGCATTCATAATACACTGTTTTGGTGGGCTGTCCGTCATTTGCCAGCACCCACTCTTTAGTGCCAGTAGGAAGTTCCCAACCGCCAGGCCAGGTGCTTCCATCATTGCTGTAATGGCAAGCGTATCTATTGTCTCCTTTAAGTACAAGAGTAACTTCCAATGTGGCAGTGCTGCTATCCACACTTCCATCACCATCATTATCAATAATGACCTCAAGATTAGACGGGATGGGGTCTCCGCCTGCTGCGCCACTTGAAGCTGCCCCCTCACATGTCTGTCCTTTGGTGACATTTTTATTATACTGAGTGCAGCTTGGTTCCTTACAGAAACACCCATCATCATCCTGGCAGGTCTGGATGCAGTCCAATAACTCAGTCTTGGTATTTTTTGTTTTCTTGACCGTAACGCTGATTGTACTGGCTGCGCTGTAGATGTACTCAGCATAGACTCGATAATAATGTGTTGCAACAGGAGTATTGCCTAGAATTTCATCCACATCATCAACTTCAACAGTGCATATCCTAGTTATGAATGTGTCGATAGGTTTCTTGTTGATATCTTTCCTAAGCGACTCTGTCATCTTGTATGAACGATAGTTGCTGTCCTGCAAAGCATCATCCAGGGTATTGATACCTACTTCTTCAAACCAGCCGTTGCAGATGCCCTCAGCAGACTGCTCAAGCCGCATGCTGGTGGGTATCATCACAATAATGTTAGTTATATTCTTGATTTTTCCGCCCCATTGATTTTCTATAGTTATCCCCAATCGAGGCTGCTGGCTGAGGGTAGGATTCTTGCTTATACCAACTGGCAGCTGGGAGCTTGTGCCGATTCCGATCCGTATAGGCCCATTCGTGAATTTTGCTGTCGGATTCTTATCCACAATGCCATACTGATCAAGCGGATCAATAGCGTTCCTCGCTAATGCCTGCTTTCGATCTATGTCCATGAAATAAGTTTTTAGGTATCCTAAAGTCTCAAAGTTGAACTCAGCAGATAACGTAAGCGTATGAGTTGCTGCAGCCAAGTTTCCCGCAGGAAATTTGCACTGGATTCCTTCTTCCTCCTGGCTGGTGATGTTGAAATTGATAGGTTTGCCCGGGTAATAATCAGGCTCAACCTGCCCAGATTTTTTGTTCTTGCTGTCTCCTGTAGTACAGTTCATGAGAATGCCAATGGGTTTCTCCTTTAGTGTGTTAACCCGTAAGTTAGCCCATAGGATGACTGTTTCATCCTCAAAATAGTCCTGGTTGGATAGCAATAAGTTCTCAATAAATACTCCAAGCGGCTCTTCCACATTCTCCTCGACCTGACCGTTATAATACCCCCCAGTCGCATACTCAAGCTGAGCATCATAGCTTTGTTTGAACCGTTCAGGGAACTGTGAAACAGTACCCCAAAAACGTTCCCAGGCAACAGTCCAATATTGCATGAGCCCATTCTCCATCTCCTTGTTCAGGTACCCCATGCGTGCAGCAATAGCAGTCCCATCATCAACAAGATAAAAAATCGTTGTTCCCAGCAAAATTATCAGCAAAATACTGGTCAGCGGGTCCTTCTCAACTTGGTAAGCAGTGAAGAGCGCATAATACCCCCAGATGGGAAAAATAAGCCGATTAGAAAGGAGGCGGATAAGGTTTTCATCTGCCCAGGGCTGTCTGCCAATCATATACTGAAGGCCTCCGTAAAACACATAATCGAAAATCATCAGCCCCCCGATAATCATATTGGCAGCTGCTTCATCCTCATAGACATTACGTGCCCATAAGAACCATATGATCAATGGAATCAGAAGATGCCCCACGCCAGCTCCCCTGAATCCCCCTAAGACCATGATATCCAGGATGACTGCCGTAAAAAAGAACCGGGAGACCAATATTCTTCCGCCAGCAGGCCGCATGAAGAAAAGGAATACATTTACGAAGAGGAATATATTGAGGGGGATCCCCACAATCAATTTAAGTGGTGAAGAGGTTATGGAGGCGAAATCAAATCCATCAAACCGAAAAATATAATCCCAGATGTAAAGAATGAATGCCAAGGCCAGGACAAGAAATGCCGAAGGCTTTTCCCTGCCTGCTACAACATTTTTTACATTTGTGTTCTTCCCTAACAGTCCCATCTATGCCACCAAGAGATCAGTTCTGAGCCACTACTAATATCTCAACGATGTCAAGTGTCTCCTTGGGCGTAATCTTGATAAAGTTATTTTCGATGCAGGAGTCATCCTCAACGATCCAGTCTTCCACATTTTTTTCGTAGAGTTTTTTAGACTGGTCTATGCGCTGTAAATGCCCATTGATATTGACATCAGCCCGTTTCTGATCCTCATCATCTACAAATTCAATACTAAGCTTTATGTGCTTATCAATGATATCCTCGCAGGTGCTCTGATTGATATCAAAATAGTAGACGGTGCTGATAGTGTCTTTTTGCTTGAACTGCATCGCAATCTGTTCGATAGAGTAGCTTCCTTTGGTTGTTTTAAATATCACTTTGTTGGAGCCCTCATTCAGTATAGTGGGGGGAACATTCTGTTCTACCGGATCATCACAGACTGGCAGGGCAGAATACACGTTAAAATTGTTCACAAACACATCAAGGATGCCTGCCTCATTGACAGTGCAATAAGGAATGAATTGCAGTTCAGCAGACTCAATATTCTGAAGCTCAGTATCAGTAAGTGTAAATATATTTCTGCTTTCCTGTCTGCTCTTGTCAGTTATATCCCCTATTATCTTTATGTTTTCCAGGCTATACTCATTAGTTGTCCAGAATCTCCATCCGACACCGGAAACGCTGAACTCGACGACATTATCATTATGGAGATATTCTTTATTAATCCTGATTGGATCCACATTCAATTTATTTAAATCAAAATCATAAATCACATTATCATTCAGTGTTATCATCAGTATTCCCTTCCGCTGGGATGCAGTGAACGTAAGGAACACATTGTCCAAGTTTTCCAAAGTATCAATACCGAAGCTGACGGTCTTTGATTTTTTATCAAAAACCCCATTTCTGACATAAACCGGATTAAGGCTTGTTAACTCCGTAGATTCGGTAGTCTCAAATAAGAACACATTCGGGACACCCTTATCCTCTATCTTCTCGCTGGGATCAAGTCTGCCCACCGGTTCCTTCAGAAGCTCAATAGAATCAGGGCTGGACCTTCCGCTGGTTTCATCAACCTGATCAAGTAGGTCCTTTCTGTCTTCGACAGGCAGGAATAACAGATAGATAATGATTAGAGCTGCTATGATGGCAATAAGGATTGCTGCGTTAAACTCTTGACCCTTTCTCTGCATTACACTCACCTTTTTTTACAAATATGACTATCTAACCCCAAAATGAATAATTTTATATATATAACTTTCGTTTTGCGCCGTATGAAGATTCTATCCAGAAATAAGGAGGAATTCAAGCTCAAGATAGAGAATGCTGACGATTTATGGTATTTAAGCACCATTGTTGATGCAGGAGATCTAGTAAAAGGCAAGTCACTGAGAAAAATCAAGATAGGGGACTCTTCGCAAGGCAATGTCAAGATTATCAAGAAACCAGTTTTTCTAGAAATCAAGGTTGAGAAAGTAGAGTTCGCTGAGACATCCAATGTGCTGAGGGTGCTAGGCATTATAACCCAATCTCCTGAAGAGGTAGAACATGGGGATCATCATTCTTTCGCTTTGGAAGAAGGCTCTATAATAACTATCCACAAAGAGGAATGGCTTGCATACCAGACCGAGCGTCTGAGGGAAGCGGCAGCAGAAAAACAAGGCAGGATACTCATCGTCATCCACGATAGAGAGGAAGCCTTTTTTGCACTCATGAAAAAGGCAGGATACACCTTGCTGAGTCACATCACCGGAGATGTACAAAAGAAAGGAGACGACAAATCAATCACCAAAAATTTCTACCGAGAGATTCTGGACCTGGTCCAAGAATATGTAGACAGGTATACTATCACCTCAGTAGTCATGGCCAGTCCCGCCTTTTGGAAAGAAGAGCTCGCTAAAGAATTGAAGGATGAGGTACTTAAGAAAAAAATAATTTTTGCGACCTGTGCAACAGTGGGAAAGACCGCCATTGCTGAAGTCTTGCGAAGAGATGAGGTGAAGAAAGCCCTGCAGCAGGACCGCATGACACACGAAGTAAACTTGGTGGAGGATTTATTAACAGAGATAAAGAAGAACAACTGCGCTGCCTACGGCATCAAGCAGACAGAAGAAGCGACAAACGCAGGCGCAGTTAAAGACCTCTTGGTGGCAGACAGCTTTATACAGGAGTCACGAAGAGAAAACTTCTACAATCGTCTTGATGCCATCATGAAGACGACAGAATCGACCAAAGGCAAAGTCCACATCATCTCTGCAGAGCACGAAGCAGGCAAGAAATTAGTTGGTTTAGGGGGGATAGCTGCATTATTAAGATACAAAATTTCTTATTAGACGATATTTTTAAATAATCAATCTACTGGTTCACTCTAATGGAAGAAACCTCAATCCAATCCATAAGTCATGAAAGCAGGAGAATTCCTCCCCCAGACAAGTTCAGAAAAAGAGCGCTTATAAAAAGTGAATCAGAGTATCAAAAACTATACCAGGAATCAATCAAGGATCCCCCTCAATTCTGGGCTAAAAAAGCAGAAGAGCTTTACTGGTTCAAAAAATGGAATTCAGTTTTCACATGGGACAAGAAGAATGTCGTATTCACCTGGTTCAAAGGCGGCAAGATTAATGTTTCCTACAATTGCCTCGACAGACATCTTGAAAAAAATGGGGACAAAGTTGCCATTATCTGGCAGGGTGAGCCAGAAAAAGACGTAATAAAGATAACCTACAGACAACTTCATGCAGAAGTATGCAAATTCGCTAATGTGCTTAAAAGCAAAGGCATCAGGAAAGGAGATCGAGTATGCATCTACCTTCCCATGATTCCAGAGGCTGCTGTTGCAATGCTTGCGTGCACCCGCATAGGAGCAGTCCATAGCATTGTTTTTGGCGGCTTCAGTGCCCAATCATTGAAAGATCGCATCTTGGACAGCGAATGCAAGCTTTTGGTTACTGCAGATGGCGGCTTGCGGGATGGTAAGATTATCCCTCTGAAGGAAACGGCAGATCAGGCTATTCAGGATGTAGATTGTATAGAATCTACAATAGTCGTTAAAAGAGTTAAAAACAAAGTAAGCATGAAAGCTGGGCGAGATTTCTGGTGGCACAAAGCGATGGAAACAGCTTCTCCAGATTGTCCTGCGGAGCATCTTGATGCCGAAGACCCATTATTTATCTTGTATACCTCAGGCACAACCGGAAAGCCCAAAGGAGCCCTGCATACCAACGGAGGCTATCTTTTGTATACGCACCAAACCTTCAAATACATTTTTGATTATCATCCAGATGATGTTTATTGGTGCACTGCAGACATTGGCTGGATTACCGGCCACAGCTACATCATCTATGGCCCCCTATCAAATGCAGCCACATCACTCATGTTTGAAGGCGTTCCTTTATATCCCAACAATGAAAGGTTCTGGCAAGTTGTTGAAAAATTCAAAGTTTCCATATTTTACACAGCTCCTACCGTAATCCGGTCCCTTGCTCGTTTCGGAACAAATCCAATACAAAAACATGATGTAAGCTCATTGAGACTTCTCGGATCAGTAGGTGAACCCATAAATCCAGAAACATGGATGTGGTACCATGAAAAGATTGGCAATAACAAATGCCCTATTGTAGATACGTGGTGGCAGACAGAAACAGGTGGCATCCTCATCACACCCTTGCCAGGTGCGTTTATACTCAAACCAGGTTCTGCAAACAAGCCCTTTTTTGGCATAGAACCAGCCGTCTTTAGGGAGGATGGGTCCGAAGCAAAAAAAGATGAAGGTGGGTATTTAGTGATCAAAAAACCATGGCCTGGTATGATGCGGACAGTGTATGGCGACCACAAACGGTTCATAGAAACATACTGGTCTCGGTTTAAAGGAGTATACCTTACCGGAGATGGCGCAAGAGTCGATACAGAGGGAGATTACTGGCTCATGGGAAGGATAGATGATATTATCAAGATTTCTGGCCACAAAATAGGAACCGCAGAAGTTGAATCAGCGTTAGTCTCACATAAAGATGTTGCAGAAGCAGCTATAGTTCCATTCCCCCACGATATCAAGGGACAGGCGCTCTACGCTTTTGTAACATTGAAAAAAGGAGTTAAGAAATCTCCATCACTAGTAGATGAATTAAGAATGCATGTGGCGAAAGAAATCGGCCCCATCGCAAAGCCGGACAAGATACAATTTGCCGACATGCTCCCCAAGACACGATCTGGAAAAATTATGCGCAGAATTCTAAAAGCCATTGCTGAAGGTAAAAATGACGTCGGTAACACCACAACATTGGCAGATCCAAGCGTCGTTGCGCAACTGATAAAAGAAAAGGTATAAGTGATTAGCTATTTTACAAATATGTATGTTATTCTTCACACATCTTTATATATAAGCTATGATTAATACACCTATAGTTTTATTAACTTTAAAGTTAAAACTATTAGTAACCAAGTAGCGATGAAAACACTGCTACGAGACAAAAAATCGTAACATATATTAAGTAGTAGCCATAATTTACCCTATCAAGAAGTGAAAATTTGTTACTTCTTGAAAAAGGGGGTGCAGGTGAATGATAGTAAAAGACGAATTTTTAGGTAAACTGAGGCGTTATTTTTCGCTGAACCTCTATGAGGTTAAGATTTGGACTGCGTTGTTGTCTCGGGGGGTCTCAACCGCAGGCGAGCTTTCTGATATTGCAAATGTTCCCCGAAGCAGAAGTTATGACGTTTTGGAAAGTCTTGAGAAGAAAGGTTTTGTCATCATGAAGTTGGGCAAGCCAATCAAATACGTTGCAGTTGCCCCATCAGAAGTTCTGGAGAGGGTCAAGAAAAATGTTCATACCGACGCAAAAGAGCAGATTCAGCGCCTTGAAGAACTAAAAGGAACCGAAGTAATTGGCGAGCTTAACACACTCCACACCCAAGGTATTGAGTTGGTGGAGCCGTCTGATTTATCTGGTTCTCTTCGGGGGAGGCATAACCTCTACAACCATCTTGAGCTGATGATTAGGAATGCTGAGGAATCAGTGTCGCTCATGACTACCTCGCAAGGATTCATGAGAAAAGTCGAGGGGTTGAAGCCGACATTTGAAAAGCTCAAAAAGCGAGGAGTCAAGATACGGATTGCAGCACCATTGACCAAGGAAACCATATCAGCACTTAAGGATATTCAGAGCGTAGCAGAAGTGAGGCATACCGACTCTAAAGCAAGGTTTTGTATCGTGGATGGAAAAGACCTCGTGTTTATGGTTTTGGATGATAAGGATGTGCATCCTACCTACGATGTGGGCATATGGGTCAATACACCGTTCTTCGCATCCGCATTGCAGAATCTTTTTGACCAATCATGGAAAGGCATGAAGCCGGTCAAATAATTTCTTTCTTTTTTTCAAATAAAAAACTATTTAAATACCAGTATATTCCCCTTGCTAAAATGACACTACTGGGTAAGATAACAACGCTCATTGACGTCTTTCTAGGTAGAAGTTTCTATTTTTATTTTTGAGTGTCCCAGGGCGTAATCACTTATGGGACCATCGTTTTTTGTGTAGAGAGAGCTAAAAACAGCCAAACATTTAAAAACCTTAAAAAGACAGGCAAGGAAACGGAGGAACAAAAATGATAATTGTATTGAAAGCCAGAGTACAAGAGAAGCAGATTAAAGAAGTTACTGATAAGATAGCCAAGATGGGTCTGAAGCCCCACGTCTCCCGGGGAGTTGATCGGACGATTATAGGGGCGATTGGAGACGAGTCAAAGCTTAAGGAAGACCAGCTTAAGGCAATGCCACAAGTCGAAAGGGTCATGCCAGTCATGAAACCCTATAAATTGGTCTCCCGAGAAGGAACGCCTGAAAACACAGTCATCAAAGTTGGCAAGGTCAGCATAGGTTCAAAACAGATTGTAGTCATCGCAGGGCCATGCTCGGTAGAATCAGAAGAGCAGATTATCTCTATTGCGAAAGCCGTCAAGAAGGCAGGTGCCACACTTTTAAGGGGCGGGGCATTTAAACCAAGAACATCTCCTTATTCTTTCCAAGGGATGGGCGAGGAAGGTTTAAAGCTGTTGGAAAAGGCAAAAAAAGCAACCGGTTTGCCTATTGTGACTGAGGTAATGACAATCGAAGATGTACCCTTGGTTGCAGATTATGCCGATGTGCTCCAAATTGGAGCTAGAAATGCCCAGAACTACAATTTGTTGAGGGCAGTTGGTAAAGTAGACAAGCCAGTCTTGCTAAAAAGAGGCCCTGCTTCCTCTTTGAATGAGTTCCTCATGGCAGCAGAATATATCCTTGCAGAAGGCAACCATAAGGTGATGCTATGTGAAAGAGGGATTAGGACATTCTGTACCTTTACGAGAAACACTTTAGACCTTAACATTGTGCCAGCTCTCAAGAAAGAAACACACCTGCCGGTTATTGTTGATCCCAGCCACGGAACAGGAAGGACTGACCTGGTTACACCCATGGCACTGGCAGGGATTGCGGCAGGCGCCGACGGCTTAATTATAGAAGCCCACCCCAATCCACCCGAAGCAGTCTCAGATGGCGACCAGAGCCTAACTCCTGCCCAGTTTGCAAATCTCATGAAAGCCGCAAAGCCAGTTGCAAGGGCAGTGGGAAGAACCCTATGAAACTGCATGTAAGGTTGTCAAAGACGATAGACGATTCATATGATATCATTATCGGCCAGAATATTCAACTGGCCCAGGCAATAGCAAAGGGTCGCATAGGCAACAAGTATGCCCTAATCACAGACTCAAATGTAGAGAAATTGATAGCGAGGCAGCTTCAGAGGGCATTACAAAAACACACGGAATGTCATCGCTTCACTTTTCAGGCTGGGGAAAAAAGAAAAAATTTTGCAACAGTAGAATCTCTTCTGGTAAAGATGCATGAAGCAGGCATAGATCGAAAGTCTGCGGTGATAGCATGTGGGGGGGGTGTGGTGGGTGATGTAGCGGGCTTTGTAGCAGCAACCTACATGCGAGGCATTCCCTACATACAGGTTCCCACGAGCTTGCTGGCTATGGTTGATAGCTCCATAGGGGGCAAGGTAGCAGTTGATCTTCCTACCGGTAAAAACATGGCAGGTAATTTCTACCAGCCAAAGAAAGTGTGGATTGATGCAAACTTCCTCAGGACACTGCCGCAAAAAGAGCTAGTATGCGGATTGGCCGAGATAATTAAACATGGTCTCATCGCAGATCAAGGCTTAATAAGGTTTATAGAAAAAAATCTTCAAAAAATCCTCAGAAAAGATAGTACGGACATCTTAACCTTGATTCAGAGAAGCTGCATCATAAAAGCACGCATTGTAGAAAGGGATGAAAAAGAGTCTGGCCCGCGGAAATTACTGAATTATGGACATACCATTGGGCATGCAGTAGAGAAGCTATCTCACTTTTCACTAAGCCACGGAGATTCCATTTCAATTGGTATGGCAGCCGAAGGGAAAATTGCCCATCATCTCGGTATCTTAAGCGCGGCAGATTTGCAGAGGCAGAACCACTTATTAACCAACGCAGGACTACCTATAGAATTGCCATTCCCCCTCTCAAAAATAATGAAAGAACTGCCCAAGGATAAAAAAGTGGTTAATAGTGAACTGGAGTTGGTATTGCTCAAGAGGGTAGGCCATGCAGAGTTTGGTGTAAAAGTATCAGCAAAAGAAATAGAAGAGGCATTAACATGATTTGCATATCTATAACCGCACCCAGTGTAAATCTAGCCAGGAAGGAAATAAAACTTGCCAAGGCAGATTTGATAGAGTTGCGGCTGGATCTTATCAAGGATATCACTCTCCACAACCTTAAAACCTTGCTCAAAAAAGATAAAACGATTGTTACCGACAGGAAAAATCGCATGCCGTTGCTAAAGAAGGCAATCGAATGGGGGGCATCGTATATTGATATAGACATAGCAGCTGGGGAAAAAAACATACAAAACCTCATACAGAACAAAAAGAAATCAAAAATAATTGTTTCCTTTCATAATTTCACCAAGACAGATAAGCGGGAAATACAACATAAATATGCTCAGATAAAAAAACTGAATCCAGATATAATCAAAATAGCTACTTTCGTTAATTCAATTGAAGATAACCAGCTGTTGTTCGATTTGATCAAAAAAAGACATAATCAAAAAATCATTACCATTGGTATGGGGGAGAAGGGTCAGATCTCCAGGATTCTGGGTCCCCTGTTGGGCTCTGAGATAACCTATGCCAGTCTGGAAAAAGGAAAGGAGTCTGCGCTGGGGCAGCTCACTGCCGAAGCGCTTAAAAATATATATCGGATTAATATACTGAACAATCCAAAAGTCTTTGGGCTTATTGGAAACCCCGTTGATCACAGCAAAGGGATATACATACACAATGAAACATTTAGAAGGTTAAGACAGAACAGTATTTACGTAAACTTTTTAGTGGATGATGTTGAGTCATTCATCAACACTTTCAAATACCTGATTAGCGGCGTAAGCATTACTATACCTCATAAGGAGGCTGCCCTGAGGTATATGGACAAAGTAGATCCATTAGCCAAAAAAATAGGAGCAATTAATACCTCCATCAAGAAAAAAGGCAAGCTCATAGGATACAACACAGATGTTATTGGTGCGCTGACAGCAATCAAGGAAAAAACAACCATCAAGAACAAAAAAGTGCTGTTGATAGGGACCGGTGGAGTAGGCAGGGCAATAGCATTTGGCATTGCCTGGGAAAAAGGGCGTTTGCTGCTTTCGGACAGAGATGTACAAAAAGCAAAGCAATTATCTAAAGAATTACAGAGTACCTATATACCCAGTGAAAATATATTCTCCCAGAGAAACATAGACTTGCTCATAAACGCCACACCCGTTGGTATGCAGCCCCGTAGCGACAATACACCCGTACCGAAAGAGGTATTAAGAAAAATACTCTCCCAGAAAGCAGCAGTATTTGATGTGGTATACACCCCCCAAAACACAAAATTACTCACTGAGGCAGCATCACTGGGTCATACAATCATTAGCGGTCTCACTATGTTTAATAATCAGGCAAAAGAACAGACAAAATTGTTCACACAATGACAACTATCGGAATCATCGGCGGAACAGGGAAACTAGGCAAATGGTTCAAGCAGTTCTTCGAACAGAATGGCTGCTCTGTTTTAATAGCCGGCAGAACAACCAGGCTGACGCCAGAAGAATGTGCTTCCCAGGCCGATATTACTATAATCTGCGTTCCGATAAGCGCAACACTTGACACCATAAAGAAAGTTGGTCCGTATGTGAGAAAGGGATCACTGCTCATGGACCTTACTTCAATTAAAGAAGATCCAGTAAAGGCCATGAAGAAGTACTCCAAATCAGAAGTTCTGGGATCGCACCCAATATTCGGTCCAAATATATCTTCCATTAAAGACCAGACCGTTGTATTGTGCCCTGCCCGAGGAAAAAAATGGTTTAAGTGGGTAAAAAACCTCTTAGGGGAGAATGGCGCAAAGATAAAAATAACAAAACCAAAGCATCACGACAAGATGATGGCAGTCATCCAGGGAGTCATCCATTTTAGTTCAATAACGATCTCCCATACCCTTAAAGAGTTAGGTATTAGTGTTCAGGAAAGCCTGGACTTTAGCAGTCCGATCTATAAATTACGGCTGGACATGGTGGGAAGGATTTTAAATCAGGATCCAAAGCTATACGCTGATATTGAGATACTGAATAAAAACGCGAAAAAAGCCATCCAAGCCTACATGCGATCGCAAAAGAGGCTCTTGAAGACGATTCAGGATAAAGACACTGGCGCTTTTGTAAAATATTTCAATGAAGCAGCAGATTACTTAGGCAGCTTCAGGAAAGAAGCAGAAGAATATAGTGACTATGTTATTGAGAAAGTCATCGAAAGAGGAAAAAAATGAAGATAGCAGCCTTAGGTCCTGCAGGGACATTCTCACATGAAGCAGCCCTGAAAAGAAATCCTCGGGCAGAGATATTATTCAAAGAGACAGTGAGAGATGTCTTTGAAGCTGTCGATGCAGACGAAGTAGGTGAAGCCCTAGTTCCTATCGAAAACTCAGTATCAGGGACTATCGGCATGACATTAGATGCTCTTATGGAGTTTGACATGCATATAGTGGCAGAGCTATTGCTGCCCATAAAGCATAACCTCGTAGGCCATGACGGCCTCAAAGGGATTAGATGCCTCTATGTACACCCAGCGACATATGAGCAATGTGAAAAATTCATCAGAGCGCATCTTCCAGGAGTTAAGATAATCCATACCTCCTCTAATGCAGCATCTGCAGAGTCCATTATACAGAAGAGCGACGTCGTAGCCATTGTCCCAGAGGAAGCAGCCCTTATCTACAAACTCCCAGTCATAAAGAAAAACATCCAGGACACGAAGTTCAATATCACTCGATTTATTGTGATCAGCAAAAAAGAAGCAGCAAGAACAAAAAGAGATCGGACCTCGATAGCCATATATCCTCAATTCGACAAGCCAGGATTGTTATACTCCCTCTTGGGCCAATTTGCCAAAAACGATGTCAATCTGACTAAGATAGAATCCCGGCCATCAAAGGGAAAACTAGGGGACTATATCTTTTATATCGATCTTCAGGGCAATAGTACGGATCCGAATGTCTCTGCAGCATTCAAAGAGATAGAAAAAGATTTTTTCCTGAAAATATTAGGAAGTTATCCCCGTGAGTACTGATATGGAAAAGAAAAAAATAATCGAACAGCTGCACCCCCTGGAAAGGAAAGTGCTGCCCTTATTAGATAAATTTACCTTCTTAGAAGAGTTGATAAGTCACTCTGGTCTTAAGGATGTGGAAGTTATGCGAGCCCTTCAGTGGCTTGAGAATAAGAAAATTATACAATTGCGCGAAAACCCAAAGAATATGGTGTCCCTCGATAAGAATGGGCTTGAGTATCTTAAGAAAGGCCTTCCAGAGAAACGCTTTCTTGATGTCCTCAAAGATCATACCTTGACGCTGGGCCAACTATCTCAAAAATCAGGCCTAAGCACAGAGGAATTGAATGCCTGTTTAGGCTCACTAAGGAAGAAGGCAGCTATTCTGATAACTAAGGAAAAGAACGAATTAGTAGTCAAACCGTTGCCCCCTGCTTCTAAACTGCGCGAAAAAGGATTTCTAGAAGAAAAGCTGCTACACAAGACCTTCCCTCTTGAAGCAGATTCATTGCTTCCTGAGGAAAAATATGCACTGGATATGCTTAAAGACCGGAAAGGTATTCTCAAGATAGAACTAAAAAAATCAAGACAAGCAGAGCTTACCGCTTTGGGCAAAGAACTGATACGACAGGGTGTTCAGATGGGAAATGTTATAGACCGATTGACCCCGCAGATGCTGAGGGATGAATCATGGAAAGGAAAATCATTTAGGCATTATGATGTCTCAATCAATGTCCCTCAGATTACCGGTGCAAAGAAGCAGCTGTACCGAAGATATCTTGACGATGTGAGATCAAAGTTCCTTTCCTTGGGCTTCATGGAGATGTCCGGGCCTCTGGTTGAGACTGATTTTTGGGACATGGATGCCTTATTTATGCCACAATTTCATTCAGCAAGGGATATCCATTCAGCATACTACATCAAAGAACCTAGCTATGGTGAGGTTGATAATGCCCTGCTCAAAAAAGTTAAAGCAGCGCATGAAAATGGTTTTGCCACTGGAAGTAAAGGCTGGCAATATTCATTTGATTCCAAACAAACAAGGCGTCTGCTCCTCAGAACCCAAGGGACTGCTCTTTCCGCACGTATGCTTGCCTCAGAATCGCTAAAGATTCCTGGCAAATATTTTGCCATAGCCCGCTGTTTCCGCCCTGATGTGGTCGATGCAACCCACGCAGTGGACTTTAACCAGGTAGAGGGGATTGTGGTAGAGGAAGGATTAGATTTTAGGCATCTGAAAGGCCTGCTGCAGCTTTTTGCAGAAGAATTTGCTGAGACCGACCAGATAAAGATAACGCCTGCATATTTTCCTTTCACTGAACCATCTGCAGAGCTGCATGCGAAGCACCCAGAACTCGGATGGATAGAATTGGGCGGTTCTGGTATTTTTCGTCCTGAGCTAGTCAAGCCTCTCTTAGGCAAGCATATGTCTGTTCTGGCATGGGGCATCGGCATTGATCGTCTTGCTATGTTCAAGCTCGGTCTGAACGATATCCGGCAGCTTTTTTCCCAGGATCTTAATCTATTAAGAGAAGCAAAGGTGCTCTAAATGCCCACTATAACCTTTTCCCTTAAGGACCTGCAGAACCTCGTTGGTAAAAAGCTTTCAATCGAGGAAGTAGAGACCTATGCCCATTATGGCAAGGGCGACCTAGAATCCTATACCCAGGAAACCGATGAAATAAAGATCGATTTTGGCGACACTAATCTTCCCTATCTATGGTCTGTAGAGGGATTTGCCCGCCTTGTCAGGCTGATACTGGGAAAACAGAAAGGCATACCTGTTTTGCAGGTCAATAAATCAGATTACACAATCCAGGTAGATAGTTCAGTCTTGAAAGTAAGGCCTTTCATTGACGCTTTTGTCGCCAAAGGCAGGAGTGTAGATGATTACATGATCAAACAGATAGTCCAGCTTCAGGAAAAGCTCTGTGACAACTATGGTAGGCGAAGGCAGAAGGTGGCGATAGGGGTTTATCAATGTCATAAAATCAATTTTCCAGTCCATTACACGGCTACATCCCCCGAATCCGTAAAGTTTACGCCATTGGATTTTAAGAAAGAGATGACCCAGCAGGAAATCCTTGAAGATCATCCGAAAGGAAAAGAATTCTCTTGGATTTTAGAAGGCCATACCAAGTACCCCCTCTTACTGGATCATGAACACACAGTTCTCAGCTTTCCACCCATCATTAATTCAGAAGAAACAGGCAGAGTTAAGGAAGGCGATAGTGAACTATTCATTGAAGTTACTGGCATTGATGATGGTGCTGTCCATTTGGCAGCGAACATCATGGCGCAGGCATTGTTTGAGCGGGGATTTTCCATATATGAAGTTGTCATTGCATATCCTACCAAAGAGATACATACCCCTCTTTTGTTCAATGATACCATCAAAATGGACAGTAATCAGGTCCGGTCAGTCCTCGGTTTGGAATTAAGCAGCGCAGAAACAAAAAAACTGCTTGCAAAAGCAGGGTATAATCTTAAGGGAGACACAGTTATCATCCCTCCGTACAGGAAGGACATACTTCATTTTGTTGACGTGATTGAAGATATTGCAATCATGTATGACTACAATAAGATACCAACAAAGCCCCTGGAAAACTACACTATTGGCTCAACCTTCCCCCTTATTAAGATAATAGACCGCTGTCGGGAGCTTTTGATTGGTCTGGGCTACCAGGAAATGATGAGCCCCATACTAACCAATGTCCATACTATGAATCGGAAGATGATCCGGGAAGACTCCAAAACGCTTGAGATACTGAATTATATGTCTGAAACATATTCAGCAGTCCGTTCGTGGCTTATTCCTCTGTTGCTCGATACATTATCAAAAAACAAGCACCGGGACTACCCCCAAAAGATATTCGAACAGGGGCTTATTTCTTTGAAAAATAAAGGAGGTATAGCTGACCAGGAAAGGTTAGCAGTAATAACAATACACGAGACCGCAAACTACACCGAAATGAGGCAATTATTGGACTATATAATGAAAATGCTCAAGCTTGAGTATACCATCGAAGAACTGGAACACCCTTCATTCATCCGTGGCAGATCGGGTAAAGTGATAGTCAAAGATAAAGAAGTGGCTTTATTGGGGGAAATTCATCCGCAGGTAATCAGAAATTTTAACCTTGAGCTCCCTGCAGTTGCTTGTGAGCTGAACATAAGCGAGCTCAGCAAAGAACTTATTTAATATTCTTCGCTTTCTTTTTCGGTTCTGGCTTTTTTTCCTCAGGAGCAGGCTTATGTGGTTTATTTTTATCCTTGGGCTTTGTATCCCTTACTTTTAATCCGAGCTTGTCAAACTCTTTTTTAACTTCCTCATGAGACGCGCCCTTCGCTATTGAAATCACAGTCTGTAGTGGTTCCAGATGGGCGATATTACACTTCCTTCTCCGTGTATCTCCATCTATAAGCACAAAAGTCTTATCTAAAACATCAACCACGACACATTTCTTCCCCGCATCTCTGCCGGCAATCTTAACCGCAATACGCCCAATTTCAAACATTTTTTCCGACCTCTGCAACTATTTTCTTCCTCATGCATTTAGAACACAAATAGGGATAGGGTCTTTCAGGTCTCTTTTTGCTCTTTGGCACGTTCCTTACTTTACTAGGAGGGAGTCTCAAGAACCCCTTGAGGGGATTTCCGCATTCAGCACAGTGCGCTATCTGGGGTTTCCTATCTGTATAATGGATAGTGGTTCTTCCTCCGGGAGTTCGGACATACACCTTTCGAAAGCTTCTTGATCTTAATCTAGGTTCTGTCATGTTAATACACCTTCAATGTTTTTCTTAATAGCATGCTCGCACCGATGGAAAGCAGGATATAGGTACCCAGCCAACCCCCCCGATAACCAAGCACGTTGAACTCTAAGGGCACTACCTTTTTCTGGTCATGCACTACCTCAACAGACGAAAGAGGGGAATTCCTGAATGCTTTTATAGGTTCGTAATATTGTTGTTCACTGGTAACTGCAACCTCTTTATATTCTATTCGGTCATTGAATAGCAGTTTCAATGCATTTTCATTAGAGTAATCTCCTTCAAGGCCCCGTACTATCCAAACCGCTTTGTTGACCACAATCTCCTGCGTTCCATTACTAAGTAGCGTAATCCCTTCAGGAACTTCCATCTTTACTTGACCAAATGTACCCTTAGTAAAAGTGGCAATTACCGTGAATTCAATATCTGGTCTGATAGGCTCATAGGCAATATGAGCGTTCATCCAGCCGAAAATGAGGATGATGGGTATAAAGGTGATGAGTGTCGATTTCATGGACTGCATCATATACTTCGAATTGGTCTGCATTACCTGTCGCTGAACCTCCATCATCTTTTCTGGATTGTTCCGTAGTTCTTTCATCTCCTTTTGAAGCTCTTTCATCTCATTCTTTAATTGCTTCATCAGATTTTGGTCCGTCATAAACTTATATACCAGAGTGATGATTGCCGATACTCCGACTGATAAGATGGTAACTACCCAGAAACCATCAAGTTCCAGTAATGGTTCAAATACTGGGTCAAGGAGGCTTTGCATTAGCTGCCCCCCATGAACTTTCGCATCATAGGATTCATATCCATCATGTGCTGTTGCGCAATCTCTTCATAGAGTTTATACACAATCATAACAGTGAGTAATATTCCTGTGCCGCGAGACAATGCGCCGGTGAGATCAGCGGTGGCAGCAAGGACCCCTACCGTAAGTCCGCCCATTACTGTTAAGGGGAGTATATACCTATTGAGTAATCTCTCCAAAACGCGTTCATCTCGTCTGAATCCAGGTATGTGCAGCCCTGATGACATCATCTGCTTTGCCTGGCTCTTGGCATCCATTCCGGCGGTTTGCACCCAAAAGATGCTGAACATCACTGACCCCAAAGTCATGAATAAGATATACACCAAAGCCTGGATATAAACATCGCTGCCGATAAACAAAGTACCCTGCTCAATAATGCTCTTAACAACAGGGGGGCTGTTGATCCAATATATAAGCCCGGATACAGGTTGGCCGCTGATGTCGCTGAACCTCCCTAAAATAGGAGCTCCCAAATTCTGAAGCAGCCTGCCCCATAGTTGTAGGTTGGCAAGAAGGGCCGCAACCAATATGACTGGTATGTTTGAGGTGTATATGAAACTGAGTGGCCACCTGATACCGTGTCCTCGGATACGGCCAAAACTGAGTGGAATCTCTACTTTCATCGCCTGCGCATACACTGCCATCACAAAGACAAGTATGGTTGATAGTATCGCAGTTATATTAATGAATGCGGTAGTGGTATCACCTAGACCCAATGCCTGGAACAATGAAATCAAAGCGCCGCTGGCATAGGTAGACCCCGCAAGCCCAGTAGGGCCAGGAAGCCAGTTGAATGTCTGGACAATAATGCTTTGAGATACGCCCGCAGCGATAAACAAGCTAATCCCTGATCCAAATCCCCATTTTGAGACAACTTCGTCCATGAATAATATCATGATCCCCCCTAAGGTAAGCTGGAATATAAGTATGAGCTGCAGTGTGGCATACAATGGCATTCCCTTGGTTATCACACCAGCAAATCCATCAGGGCTTAACCCCCCCATCATCACATAGATGACCGATTCAAAGAGTATGAAGAAGATAGACAACAGCTTCTGTACTCCCTGAAATGTTCGCTTGCCTTCGGGACGTGTAAGATCAAATTTTACAATACCCGAACCATTGAGAAGTTGCAGTACAATAGAAGCGGTGACTATGGGTCCTATACCTAAGGACACAACCGAACCAAAATTCGCAGCCAGTATGATCGAAAGGAACTCAAACTGCTGCAACGCATTAGTGCCCAATCCGAACAAGGGCATAAGCCCCAGGACATAGAAAATTACGAGGATGAGGAGCGTCCATTTGAGTTTCTCCTTGAATGACAGACGCTTTTGCGTGGGTCTGGCTACTTCAGGCAGGTTCATAAGAATTGTATTCCAGACGCTCATTTTGAATTAGGGAGTATAACCTCGCCCCCCTTGCTCTGAATCTTAGTTATAGCACCTTGGGAAGCCTCGTCAACCTGAATCTTAAGTTTATTCTTGACAATTCCAGTACCAAGTAGTTTTCCATAACCTAGCTTTTTGAGGTCAATACTATAAGTTCCATTTTCCTTGATTATTAACTTTTCCTGAGCATATGCTTCTAATTTTTGTTCCAGTAACCGTATATCGATGGTTAGTGGGTTATTTTGGTATCCTTTTTTCTTAAATCCGAATTTACCTAGATATCGTTCCTTCCATACCCTCGGTTTGTGATGATCTGCCCTCTTTCCGGTTCCCGCATTGCCTTTTCCGCCCCTGCTCCCACTACCCCTATGCTTTTTTCGGGCTCCATAACCATGATTCCAACTGGCGCGCTGTCTGCTGACTTTTTTCCGTCTGTTGACAACCATCTAAATCATCCTCTGGAGCAATGCATTGATTTTCTCCTTTCGATCCCCTAAAGCTCCACCAATCGCGAAATCAACCTTAATGCCTTTCCTGCCAAATCCCTTGCGTGGCGGGCTCAACCTAAAAAAGGGTTTTACTTTCTTGCCACCCGCATCAATCAGCTTTTCACCAATACCCACTTCCCCCCTTTTCTCGGCAAGAAGCTTCAATGTTTCAGCATCTATGGGTCCAAAGGTTACATAATCCTTAACTTTTCTGATTAAACCACTAACTGAGGGGGTATCAACAAGAATCACGCAGTTATTCTTATATTTAAGGGAGAGGCTGGTTAAAGCGAGCTCAATACCTCGATTGACTTTAGTCCCTCCTCGAACCCGTATTACTGCTATGTAATCACTCATGATGCACCCCTGCGATTCCCTCCACGATATGGAGTTCTTCAGCATCTTCAGGATTTATACGAGTTCGGGTAAGATTCTTCAATGCATCTAAGCAAGCATAAATAAGGTTGATAGTGCTTTTTGTTTGTCCTTCGGTCCTGCTCCAAACATCTTTTATACCAGCCAGCTTGAGTACTTTCTGACATTCTTTCTGTATCTTAAGACCGGTTCCCGTAGGTGCCGGCATCAGCGTCATTCGCACAGAACCACATTTGCCCTTTACTGCAAAGGGAAGGCTGTGAGGATCTATAGCCCTGTCTTCCCAGGATCCGCTTCCGCGTCTAATCTTGATTATATTTAATTTCGCTTTCCGAATCGCTTTCTCTCTAGCAGGAACGGTTTCTTTACTTTTTCCATATCCTATCCCAACAAAACCGTCCTGGTTGCCCACTACTGCAATTGTCGCAAATTTGGGCTTATTTCCTTCCTGGGTTTTTTTCTGGGTTTGTTTGAATACTCTCCTCTGTCCGCCTCCAAATTTACCTTTTGACTGGCCGATGAGCAGCAAATCACTAGAAAGGTTGGGCATAAGTGTATCCACAATCTCTGCTTCAAGAATCTTCATGCCATTGTCAAGGATGAATGAAAGATCGGTAATCTCACCATTCTTCACTTTCTTTCCCAATCCGGTTTTCGGATTCCATTTTTCTTTATCAAAAGAGGATTTCTCAATTTCCTTTACTTTTGATACTTCTTCCGGATTTTCTTCAATCTTTTCTTCAGTTTCTTCCATACTTAAGCACCCATAATTTTCTTTTTCATCTCACTAAACAATTGAGGCATTGCACCAAGATCAACATGTTCTTTATGATAAAGGCTGAACTGAACGGTCTCCCTATCTTTACTAACGGTATTCGCGTATTTGGAGATATGTGCTCCGGTTATGCGATCCTCTCCAGGAAGCATCTCATCTGAGTGCGGGACAGCAACACCGGCATCAACAACACCTTTTAGGACTGCATACACTTTAGATCCTTTTTTTGACTTTTGAAGCCCAATATCAAGGATGGCTTCTTTGATACCCTTCTCAGCTGCTTTTTTTCCGATCAGCAAACCGACAAGATACGCAGTCGGGGTATTTGATTTGCCCCCCTTCCATCCAATTTTTTGTAAGTGACGGGAATCAAATGCAATAAGGGTTTTATCTCCCTTCGGGTAAAATTCCACGATCTGAGCATAGATATTATGCAGGCTCCTTCGCACCACCAAACGGTGCTTTCCCCCTACGAGAAGCTTGAGACGCTTCTTATAATTAGTCTTGCCTTCCCGTTTCCTTCTATATTGGAGTATATGCTGTTTGGTGCTCATTTTTTCTTCACAAGACTATGCTCGCTCAGATATATCTTTATGTGTCGCTTGCTTCTAAAAAAACCGCCGCCGCATTTTCTATACAGTTCCCGGTATGCAGTGGGTTCTATCAGCTTTTTTTCCTTTAATTCTCGAAGGAAGGCTCGTTGAATTCTTACCTTACTCATCCACATTATTTTCTGTGGTAGGCGAGCAGTGCGCGTTCCCTTCCGGGATCCGACACCCCTTCGTTTTCCCTTACGTTTCTGAATCCTGATGGCCTTTGCTCTTGCTCTTGATACCCCGGTGTCCGGTTTCCGGCGAATTGACCCCTGGAGTATAAGCGACTTGATGTCAGCTTTGGTAATTGCTTCTTTTACCTCACTTAATTGACTGGGATCAATCCACACCTTCTTTGGTGAGCATTTTAGGACTTGGCTGGCGAGCCGTTTTTGAACATTCATACGATTTCCCTCTTGATCAACAGTTTATCCTTTTCCTTCTTTTCTCTTTCTTTTTTCTCTTCATCACTCACTTTCTCGGCAAGATCCTTCTTCTTGGTCTGAACAGGGGCTTTTTTTGCCTGTTTCTTCTTATCCTTACGCTCCTGGATTATTTTTTCAATTAATTGTATAGCCTGGGAAACATTAGGGATATTAAGCGCCTTTAGATCTTTTTTTTGCATCTCACGAAGCAGATCGAGTTTTTTCCTCATGCCTAATCGAGTGGAGATGATTGCTCTTTCACCTTCTGAAATCAAGGTGAGGTCTTTCATACAGCATACCATCCGAGGTTTGAGCCCTTCAGGAGAGAGCCCCCTTACTTCAACAGGTGCACCATAGCCGGTGCCTACTAATCTGCCTCTGCCTGCCCTAAACCTGCGTAGTTTTGCATCAAATCCTCTGGGTTTTCTCCATCCTGGAGCAATCCTTTTTTTCTTATGGGAGTCCAGCCTCTTAAATACAATCTTCCTTCTTTTGTTTCTTATGGCTAATAATGAGTTCATTTTATCTCCTTATCATTCTTTTTTGTGATATATATCCCATCTTGGAATATCCGCCTGTCAAAGGAGGTCCTTCGTGTCAGCATCTCAATATCAGCAGCCACCTGGCCGCATGTTTCTTTATTAGCGCCATCGATGATTATATGTTCCCCCTCAATCTTGACGGTAACTCCATCTTTTATAGTAAGCAAGCGGGGGACTTTTTCACCGAAGAAATTCTTAAGGGAGAACTCCTTATTTTTTACTGCTACGGTCATCGGAAAGTGGCCCGAACACACTTTTAGGGTGTAAGTATACCCCAAGGCGCACCCCCGAACCATATTTTTAATATGGGCTTTCATTGTTCCGGTCACTTTCTTAAGTTTTTTTGATTTTTTAGTGGTGGACATGACAATGGAAGCTTCACTGATTTGGATTGTAATGGCTGGATTGTTGAATATGCGGGAAACCTCTCCCTTGGGGCCCTTCACTAGTAAATTCTTATCACTAAGCTGTGCCATTACTCCCTTGGGCATATCAACTTTCTCTTGAATTATATTTTTTGCCATGTTAATAACAATATGCTAATAACCGTCCTCCCACCTGCTTCTTGCGGGCCTCTTTGTTGGTGAGGATTCCTACTGAGGTAGAGAGGATAAGCATGCCCATGCCTCGTGCAGGAAGATACCTTTTCTCAAATTTATCATACTCGGTTGTTTTCACTGAAAAGCGAGGTTTTATGGCGCCACAGCTGTTTAACTTACCTAAAAGGTTGATGGTGAGATAGCTCCCGCCGGTTGCTTCTGTCTCGGTGAACTCCCCTATGTACAGATGGTCCTTCATAATCATCAGGATATTTTTCAATAGTTTGGACACTGGCCGAATCATACATTCACGCTTCCCTACCTTCTCAGCATTCATGATGACTGACAGCGCATTTGCAATTGGATCGTTTAACATGCATATTCACCTTAGCTAAATTTTTTAAACCCTATTTTCTTGGCAATCTCCCTGAAGCACTGCCTGCATAGATGCAAGCCATATTTTCCGATGTGGCCGCCCATCCTTCCGCAGCGCACGCATCGTTTCGAAATCCTGCCAAATTTTCGTTCTTTCGGAGAGTTGTGTTTCTTGAACTTCTCCAGTTTCACTGGTTTTGCCTGCAGTTGCTTGAATACTTTGGTATGGGAGCTGTATGTCATTATTCTTCACCAATTTTCACATTAAATTTGTTCTTCATAAATTCAATAGCGTCTTTCTTTGCAATCTTATGGGTTCTGGATATTTTTGCGGTGCGCAATGCTCTGCGTTTTACTCTAAAACCAGGTCGTTCCAAAGTAAGGCATACCTCAAATCCAATGACTCCAATCTTTGGGTCATACTTCACGCCAGGAACATCGATATATTCATGAATACCAAATGATATACTTCCTTGTTCATCAAACTGAGTCTCTTTGAGCACATTGCTCTTGGCTTCAAGAAGCCGCTTAATCAGTAGTTCAGCTTGTTGCTTTCTGAGCGTAAGCTTACATCCAATAGGAAGCCCGGGTCTGATGCCCCAGTTAGGGATCCTCTTTTTAGTGAATGTTTTGATGGGGGGTATACCCGTGATGTTTTTGAGAAGGACCATTCCTTTATCAAGCTTCGCCTGGTCGCTACCCGCACCTACATTCAACGTTAGTTTCTCTATCCTAATCTCTCTCATGGGGTTCATTTTTGAATAGTTATAAGGGGCTTGTCGGTTCCTACTACAAATGCATATTCTTTGATAGTTTCAAAGACCGCCTCATCCAGTTTGTACCATATCTTCGATCCAGCTATGTCCTCAACAATACCCACTGATCCGATATGCTTACCTCCAGTGAGGTAAATAAGCGACCCCTTTTCAAGAGAGACCTTCTTTTGTATCTCACGTGAGGGAAGCTTTAACAGTAGTACATCAGATGTTTTGAATTCATCTTTATCAACAATAAGGTTGCTGCCATCCTCCAAATTAAGCTGAGTTTGCTTATGCAGTTTGGTCTTGTTGGCTATTTTTGACAGTGTGATGTCCTTCTCAGATTTATCAATGGGCATCAAACATAAATTTCCTTTATGGGTAAGTATCAAGCGGTAGAAGCTTTCGGTCTCTTCTATAACAAGCACATCCAATAGTCCAACTGGATACTTGACTTCCCGGCGCCGAACCCCATTGATGAGCACATGCTTGCTTTCAAGTATGAGCTTAACTTCGCGGAGTGTGTGGGCACACCCCACCATGTCCCGTAATACAGCCCCCAGTGGCATACTGGTGTGCAAGGTGTGGGCTCCAGGATAGGGTCTTAGTATGTAGGTAATGCCCTTCCGTTTTATAGGCCATTGCTTTGGTGCGTTCAATCTTTTCAAGTGACTTTTTCCCATGGTATCTACCTGTTCACTATTTTTTGGCGCTCCTTATCGCCCAATGAAATCTCAGTAATTAATAGATTTGAAGGATGTACAGGATAGGGCGTTTTTGATCCATCCTTTTTTTGAAGATCTACGCCACCGATGAGGACCCTTTCCCTGATGAGATCAACCGTATCTACCGTTCCTGTTTTACCCTTGAACTGCCCTCTCTGGATAACGACCTTATCCCCTTTTCTGATTCCTAATGACCGAGTGCCATGCTTCTTCCTAAGCTCTTTGGAAAGGTGTGAACTCATCAGCTTTTGCTTTACATGCAACGGTGCAGCTTTTCTGAATGCGCGCTGCTTCCGTGGCTTCGTGCTTCTGTTCCATGATTTTGAAAATTTCATCATACCACTACTCTTGCTAGTTTGGCTATTGCAGGCCACCTTTCAGTCACTTCCTTGGCGATCGCTCCCTTGAAAATAGTCCCTTTAGGATTTCCCTTATCATCTTTAAGTACCACGGCAGCATTATCCTCAAATTTAATCCGCATGCCATCTGCTCTCCGGTATTCTTTCCGTTGCCTGACAATAACTGCAAAAACAACCTGCTTCCTCATCTCAGGTTTCCCTCTTTTTACCGCAGCTAAGACCAGGTCTGAGACAGACGCTGACGGTTTTCTTCCTTTTACAGTTTTATGGCGCTTTACTCCCATGAGCTGGATTATCTTGGCTCCCGAATTATCACAAACTTCAACCATCGCACCAAGTGGCAATGCCCTGGTAAGCCTAGCTTTGACTGATTTCATCTTCTTCCTCTGCTTTCTTTATTTTAGCCTCGGCAAGTGCTTCTCGTTTTTCAGTATACCCTTTTTCAGTACCGAGCTTCTTAATTATGACAAAATGCTTTGTTTTGCTTAATGGTCTGCATTCTTGGACCTCAACGATGTCTCCTTCTAGCGCATGTATATCTTCTGGGTTATGGACCTTTATTTTGGTCTTTCGCTTTTCAAATCGCTCAAACTTGGGAAGAAAATATCTCCTCTCGAATTCAATGGTTGCAGTCTTGTGCATCTTGGTGGATATGACTATCCCCTGAAGTGTCCTTCCCCGTGTTGCTATCTTAGTTTCTTTTTCCATTTTTGCCTTTATTTGACGACGATCGAATCCGGTGAAAATCCAGCTCTGAGCAGGATCTCTTTAACCTTTGGTTTATGTTCTCCTTGCAATTCTATCTTACCACCCTTGATGGTGCCGCCGCACGCTAACGTGCTTTTGAGCTTCTTCGCAAGTTCTTTCATGTCAATCTCTTTGTTATCGATACCCTCAACAATCGTGTAGGGTTTGTTGAATTTCTTCTTTTCAATCATCACAGTTATTTTTTGACTTTCTTTAGCTATAGTTTCGCAAACACATAGTTCTTTAACCAGGCCGCATTTTGTGCAGATCTCAGTCATGCTTTTTTCTCTACCTCCCGTTTTGAGTTTTGGATAGTGAGTATGCGCGCAATAGTTTTCTTCAGTTTCCTGATTTCACCAGGGCTCTTGGGAGTGGTTCCCGTTGAGACCTGTGCATGAAGTTTGATGAGATTCTTCCTAATCTCATTGAGCTTTTCATTCAGCTCGGCACTACCGAGCGCCTTAAGCTCCTTTTGTTTCATCCTTAGCCTCCTTTGGACTCTTCTCTTCAGTAATTTTCTGATCAATCAAAACTATCTTATCGGGAAGCTGGATGGTTGGCGGCATGATCTTTACCTTGATGCCCACAATACCCACTTTCAATTTTGCAGTCTTATATGCTCTTTGAACGCCTTCAATGGCCACATCACCGCATTTTTTGAGATATCCTGAATAGAATCGCCATGTCTTTGCTCTTGCACTGGGTATTTTTCCGCTTATAACAACCTCAATCCCCAGGGCGCCTGCATTCATGACATCAGTCAGTATTTTATGCCCGATTCCCTTAAATCTGTTGGCGCCGAATTTTTCCAGAGAGTCAGCAATTCTCTCAGCGACTATATTGGCATCCATATTTGGATTTTCGACTTCACTAATCTCTATTTGTGGATTTTCAGATTTGAATTCTTTCTTGAGTATTTTGGTGAGTTCTTTGATATTTTGTCCTTTACGGCCGACTACCAGGCCAGGTCGGGAGGCATAGATGATCACTTTCTCTCCCAGTGGCGTTCGCTGTAGTTTGGTTGCTGAGTGGCCTGCCCCTCTGAGATTCTGGGCAATGAACTCTTCAATCTGGCATTCTCTTAGTTTTTCAGCAACAAACTTTCTTTCAATCATTTTTTCGCCTCTTTGGCTCCTTCAGCAATATGGACTTCAACAGTTGTTCGTTTCATTCGTCTTCCCCTGAAGCCACCATAATGCCACTGAGTAGCAGCCCGGTTCGGTATCACATTGGTTATAATAAGATCTGCGGAGTTAAGGCCTTTGAACTGAGCATTAGCTTCAGCGGATTCAAGTATCTTAAGGATTTCGTAAGCGGCATTTTTAGGAAATCTTCCGGGGCCCATTTTAGTTCTATGGGGGATTCCCCGCTTAAATTTTCTCATGGGGATAGCTTTCTTAAGTTCAGTAACCTCTTCTAAATAGTTTTTGACTGCAGCGAGCTTCTTCCCCTTTATGAAGCGGCATATCTCAATGGAGTCCTTGGTGGATATAGGCAAAGCCCTGCCGATTGCCTTCGCCATATGTTCTTTGTTGTATTCCATCTTACTTTACCGATAAGCTTGAGCTTGATTTTGTTGCACCAATACCTGGTGCTGAATGCTGTACATTCTTCCTGGTCGGCACAAATTCGCCGATGAAATGTCCGATCATTTCTTCTTCAATAGTTACTGGTTCAAACGCATTTCCGCGGAAGACCAGTATCTTCTTTCCCATCATTTCAGGCAATATGATCAAATCCCTGCAATGGGTCTTTATATTTGCATCACCAGCCCGAATCTGTTTGAGCAGAGATTTCTGGGGATCAGTGAAGCCCCGTTTCAGGCTTCGGCGCTGTCGTGCAGGAAGCAGCTCCATAAACTCCTGCAAGCTCAGTGCCTGCAGCTCTTCAATGGTTTTTCCTCTGTATTGGAATACTTTCTTGGCCATTTTTATCGTTTCCTTCTTCCTGTTCTGCGGGGAGCTATCTTACCAACTTTTCTACCCGGAGGAGCATTGCGAGATGCTTGCGTAGGCCTTCCTTTGATTGCAGAGCTTGAACCACCAAATGGATGATCCACTGCATTCTGGCTTGTTCCGCATACAATCGGCCACATTTTGTTTCGAGCCCTCTTGGCGAAATGCATATTGCCTGCCTTGAGGAATGGCTTTTCAGTCTTGCCTGATCCTGCAATTATGCCAATGCATGCCTTACATTCATTATGGAATGCCCTCTTCTTTCCTGAAGGGAGTATTATGATTGTTTCATTCTTGAGGCGAGAATCAATCTTGGCAAATGCTCCTGCTGACCTGACGAACTTCCCTCCATCGCCTGGCTTAGATTCAATATTAAATATGGAAGTTCCTTCGGGAATGTCTTTTAACGTGAGAACATTTCCTGGTTGAGACTTGTCAACAGATCCTGCTGAGAATTCTCCACCTACCCGTATGCCTTCAGCGGCAGGAAGAAGCATGTGCTGGCCCCCTTCCAATAAAACATCTGCTAAAGGAGCAGAATGGCCGCTGCAATGTATAATATCACTGATCATCCCATTAGCGGGCTTGTTGAGATCGTTATGATAAGCAATCCGTCCCTTAAAGTTGAAGCTGGGAGACCTATATCTCGGTCCACCCTTTCCTCGTGCTTGTTGTCGAAGATTCTTTCCCATGTTACATCAACCCGAGTTGTGTGGCAACATCAATAGCAGGCGTCTCTGCCGAAAATCGGATATATGCCCGCTTCTGGCCACGCGAAATATAGGTGTTCACGGCAGCCACCTTGACTTTGAATATCTTTTCGACTGCTTCCCATACATCTTTCTTGGTTGCTTTTTTGTCTATTACAAAAATCAATTTGTTCTCAGACTCCATAAGTCTGATCGACTTCTCCGTTGACAACGGATTTTTGATTACTTGATAAGGATCCATGTTATTGGTACAGCCTCTCTTTATCCATGATTGCAAGCGCATCGCTGCTCCATAACGTGACTCTCCCCGGAACCGCGCCCGGTGACAATAAGCGTATGGTAAGCGCTTTAACATCAGCAACGTCCACGCCAGCGATGTTCTTAGCAGCATCAGTGAGAGGGCAATTCTTGGATACAACAATTAATGGGCCTTTTGCTCTCTTATACTTTCTTCCGCGCATCTTCCCCCTGCCTGCCCTCACATTCTTTCTGGATGATCTCTGCAATTCCTCAGTAAGTCCTATCTTGATAAGGAATGCCTTTACCTCACTTGTTTTCTTTATGTTTTCAATTTTTGAATCGATGATGAATGGATATTCGGAAGGAATGGTTGCATGCGTTTCGACAACCTCTTTGCTGACTGTAGCTGCGATGGCGCTCCGTATAGCTTTGGATAACTCTCTCTTGTTTATTTTTTGAGGAATGATCTTCTCTGCCTTGGGTGGATGCGCAGGTCTTCCGCCTCTCATGTGAGGTGCAACAGCGCCTACCCATGAAAACCTGGTTCCACTTCTGCTCATTATCTTTCGAGGGACACGGGAGATACCCAGACCATATGCGCCTCTGTAATTCCTTCTTCTACGGGACAATTTTGCAGAAGCCCGTTTTCCTGCTTCAATAAAACTGCCATAGGGTTGTCTTTCGGAACTCATCTCGGCAAGATATGCTCTTTTGATAAGATCGGGACGTACTGTTTCCTCAAACTGCGCTGGTAGCTCGATATTCCCTCCTTCTTGTGCATCTAAAGTTAGTATTTTCATTTTTGAATATACCTGATGGCTGGAGCCTCAGTGGGTATCAGGTGGGAAGGTCTTTGAGCCTGTGTCAATATAATCAACCTTTTTTTTGGACCCGCAACAGACCCCCTGATTAATATATAATTATTTTTTAGAAAACCATACTTATGAAATCCTGCAGTGGGCTTTAGCTCATCTTTCTCGCCGATTTTAAGCAGAACCTTATTGTACTCTGTTCGCTGATGAAATCCGGTCTGTCCTGCATGGGCTACTCGAGGCATAACATGCAGTTGGCCCCTCCACGGTCCAAGGCTGCCCGGTCCTCGCTTGGTCTTTTCTGATTTATGGCGTCTGAGAGCTACACCAAATCGTTTGACTGGTCCCTGAAATCCCTGTCCTTTGGTAATTGCGTGGATATCAAGCTGCTGCCCTTCCTTGAATACATCTTTGATAGTGAATTCCTTGCCTAAATTTTCGCGTGCCCACTTGAGTGCATCCTCTTTTTTGCCACCTAATGTCATCTCAAATACTTCTGGTTTTTTCTTTCCGATGCCCGTTAACTTCGGTTGGGTGTATACTTGAATCCTAAGTTCATCAAAATCAGTGAAATCTTCTATCTTCTTGGATGTTTTCTTGGGGATGGATATCTTACGTCCCAATTCTTTATCAACATTAGGGGTTGATACTTCAGAAATAAGATGCAAACCCGAAGTGGTTTTTTTGTAGAAACGGAGTGAAACCGATTTTAAGGGAGGACATTCAATAATCGTAGCCGGGCAAAAAATTTCTTCACCCTTGGTATCTGACTTGCCTCTGTTGTCGATAACAATCAGATGGGTCATACCTACTTTATAGCCGGCAAAAGCCCCCGGTTTAGCCTCACCATTAAGGTGGGCTCTCACTCTAGCATAAATTCTTTTGGCCCTTTTCCGATGCCAAAATTGCATGCTTCCGCATCTTGGTTGATGTGCTTTTGCCATAGTATACTTCCTTTTATTGAAACCTTCAGAGAAATCAGTAACTGTGTACTGAAAAGGTTCCTTTTCAGGCTCTTTACTTAGTATTTACTTTTAAATACTGAGAAATCCTAGAATTCCACTTCACTTTATAAAGGTTGCTGTTTGGATGGCTCTGTAGAAAATCTCGCTATAGCTCGGGTTAGCAGCTTCAAACCTTAAATTCTGTAACCCTACAACCGACATTCTCCGGATGAGGCAACCCTCTTGTCGGTTCGTTAGTGGGGATTTTAGTTGACCGGATTAGGTTTGACCTAAGGCTGCTAACCTACATTTTCTACAGAACCTGTTTGGATGGCTTTGCCTTTTTTTCCGGCAGCTGGCGTGATTTAAGCAATGCATAATTTGCAGGATTTCGTATCTTCGAGCAGAAACTATCAGGCATGCATACGCCAAATGCCTTGTAATAGCCGAGATTGTCGCAATTGGGTGGCAATATCTTTTTCTGCCTTTGTTTATGGTATCTGAGCTGCCCTTTGATCACTATTTCCCGCAGCGGCTCTGCATTCTTCTTATTCCATTCCATAAGCCGTTCCTCAATCATTTCATAGCTCCATCCGCACGCAGTCAGAAAATTAAGCAGTATGAACACGCTCCTTTTCCTGCCATCCGTCAGTCCAGCAAGAATTTTCTTGATGCAGGGGGGAAAAAATTGTTCAGGGATGGCAGTTTCCGCTCCCACAAACTCTTTTTTCTCTTGTTTTCCTTCTCTTTCTTTGGTCTTAAAATCAAACGCCTGTACCACTAATCCCTTTGCCTCATTCCTGATGACCTCCTTCCTGTCGAGGAACCGATGGGGGGATATCTTCACTTTATCAGGAAGAGCAATCTCCTTCCGAAAGAGCATCACTTTTTCAGGATTGATGACAACCGAGACTAATCCTGATTTCTCATTGAACGAATAGGGCATACGATAGAGGTGCCTGCTTGAGATAAGGACTGTATCAATATCCAGGAAAGGTTCTGCAGTAAGCTGTTTCCTGAGAACGCCAGAAGAATCTTTAGTGTACTCAATAACATCTTTCTCTTCCATCCCGGTTTTCTTGAGGATAGCGCCGAAGTCATTCTTCTCCAACCCCATAATCCGTTCTCCCACTGGTTTCTTTATCATCTCCTTGATATAGAGCGCAATCCTCCGTGCAGCTTCCGGAAACAACAGCTTAGTATCGATGCCGCCAATAGTTGCCGGAAACGCTTCAAACGGTACGCCGATATGGAAACCCTTGTTGCCTGAGAACTTGCATGAGATTGATTTGATATTGTGGAACTTCAATGCCTTGATGACCAAATCTGCAGCTATCTTTGAATACTCTAAAAAGTGGCAGTCTATATCCAGAACCAAATCCCATCCTTTCCGTAAGGAAGCGACTTCATGTTGTTTCATATCCTGCCCAAGCTGGAGAGGGTTATGCCACAATTCCTCTGACGCATGAAAACTGGTGGCTCCCTGCTTTGCCAGTTCGAGGATGTCTCGAGGGTATTTTAGCACATCAGGCCTTTTGCCAAAGCCTTTGTCCCCAAACTTGATGGCAATCTCCCTATCATGCGCATTAGCAATGATCTCTTCCTGTATGTCTGCCCGCTTGTAATGCCTCAGCAAAGTGCCAATATCCATAGCATCCCGAAATGATACCTTGTTTATAAGAATTGTGGGAAGTTTTTTATATGCTTATTCTTACAAACTTATTATGAAAACAAGGGGGTCTTTCAGAAAGGAAAAAGAGATCGTAAAAGTCCTTCAAGAATTGAACCATTCTGGTAAACTAATCATAGTAGAAGGTCTCAAAGACAAGCACTCCTTGCGGGAATCAGGAATTCAGAATCAAGTAATGACTCTCAGCAAGAAACCGATCTTCCAGGTGGTCGAGGACATTGCAAAAGTAGCTAATGAAGTTGTTATTCTCACAGACTTCGACAAGAAAGGCAAGGAGCTCTATGGAAAACTAAATTCAGGCCTGCAGAAATTCGGCGTTAAGGTAGATCATTATTTCAGGGAATGGTTGCGGAAAAATACAAAACTCAGCCATGTCGAAGGCCTCCATTCCTATATTGAACATATCTAAACTTATTTCTCGCCTTTGGGCAAGAGGCATGTTTGGCATCCCCTATATAGTTCCCTCTGCTTTCTTACCAGTGTTTCCAACGCCTCAGTCGTCACGTTACCTATAACCTCTCTTGAATCAGGGCAAGGTTTTACAGTACCATCTGGCATAAGGGTAGTTCCATATCTTATTAATATACATCCCCCTATTTTAATAAAAAACTCTTCAACAGGATATAATCCAATCGGTTCTAGGGCCTGCCTCACATCTGGTCTATCCACAAAAAGCAAATCCCAGTTAGCAGAAGCTCTTTCTACCTTGAATAATCTGTCTAAAAAGAATCGGATGTTGTGTTCCGCAGCAAATCGGGCAATCTCAGGTATCTCTTCCAGATTCGGTCTCATTATAACTGTATTGATTGCAAGCCGGGTATAGCCTGGCGCATCTGCTGCAAAACCCGCTTCTAGTGCATTTTCTATACCCCTCATGGCATTGTCATATTCTCCCCTCTCAATCAACGCATCATAGGTAGCCCTTTGCATTGAATCGACGGATAGTATGAGTGATACCCCTCTGTCATGTAATGAGTGGGCTTTATCTACAGTCAATCTGGTGGCATTCGAAAACACAACTGTAGCCAGCCCATTGTCATATGCAGCGTCGACTGTTGCAGGAAGATCCTGACTCAGCAGCGGCTCATTATACCCAAAGATAAGCACTGTTCTGCCACCTAATCCAGAGAATTCCCGCAGAACCTCGTTTCTATACTGGCGGGTAAGCTGGGAGGTATGGGGCAGGTCTTCAGTTCCGCATTTCCTGCATTTAATATTACACGGACCATCCAGGTGTACTGCCAAGAAAAGGGGGAATCCAGATGAAATTGAGGCAGTATAACTTTCTGGGGCAATTGTGTCAATTCCCTTATATTTGGGTTGCTCTCTTAACATAAGACCATGAGAATATCTAGCAGTTTAAAAATATTCATGCACGAAGCCTTAAAAAATAGATTTTTAAAGACAGGGCTCTTACTGATTTATAGGTGATTATAATGGCAATCGAAAATCAAATTAAAACTGTAGTCTTGCTGGGGCTGCTGACTGCTTTGCTTTTGTGGGTAGGTGACTTAGTCGGAGGCATATCAGGTCTTACCATAGCATTTCTTTTTGCCATCATAATGAACTTTGGAGCCTATTGGTTCTCCGATAAGATTGTATTAGCCATGTATCATGCTAAAGAAGTTTCACAATTACAGGAACCAGAACTTTTCAGCCAGGTGAAAGAAGTTTCGCAGCATGCCAAACTTCCAATGCCGAAAGTGTATATCATTGATGCGCCCTATGCCAATGCATTCGCAACGGGCAGGGATCCAAAGCATGCGGCAGTTGCCGTGACCACTGGTATACTGGAATTGCTCTCCAAAGATGAACTAAGGGGGGTTATCGCTCACGAAATTGCCCACATAAAGAACAGAGACACTTTAATCAGCGCAATTGCAGCTACGATCGCCGGAATTATTTCTTATGTTGCGATGATGGCACGCTGGGCAGCAATGTTTGGAGGAAGCAAGGATAGGGAAGGAAGCAACGGTTTGGAGCTTCTCGTCTTAGCTATCTTGACTCCTATACTTGCCGCAATAATCCAGATGGCAATATCCCGCTCAAGAGAATTCCAGGCAGACGAATCAGGAGCTAAGTTCATCCATACATCAGTCGGACTGGCTTCAGCACTGGAAAAATTAGAGCATCAGAAAGATAAAGTTTCTCTGCGGCCAACAGCACAGACACAAACCACCGCCCACATATTCATCTCTAATCCTTTTAGAGGCTCTGGCTTTTTCCAGATATTTTCTACACATCCATCAACAAAAGAAAGGGTAAAAAGATTAAGACATTTGAGGTTTTAGTTGAGATAAGGATTTAATGCTTTTTGTCTCTCCAATTCTTGTAAGGCAACCGCAAAGAAAACATCTGCACCATCTTTTTGCCTGTCTTCTGCATTATCCAAATACCTCAGTACGTCTTGTGGAGGAATAACTGGGTATCCTGAGCGTTGCGCTCTTCTTGTTATAGGTTCCCAATGATCCCTTATAAGACCAACCAAATCTGGTTCAGGGATACTAGCAATTATTCTACCCTCTTTAACTACTCCTATTTTGGGTACATTATTTGTGGAAGGCATAGCCATAACCATTATCTCACCAATCAGAGAAGAATTATATATAATATATAAATTTAACCCTCATACTCATTATCTAACACCTTCCGTATCTCTTCTGCCCGTTTAGGTCCGATTTTTTCGACTTTCTCCAACTGCTCGTGCTTTGCATTGAATAATTTCCTCACTGTCTTAAACTTCTTCAACAAAGGTTTAGCTAGTGTTGCTCCAATGCCCGGTAACGCTGCCACAATATACTCCTGCCATTCTTTCAATGACATGCTCCGTTTTTCAGCATGGAGCGTAAAATCCTTCCCCTTCTCTTCTTGCTCGCGTTTGGCAATGATGAACAGAATCCCTGCAGTCTCTTTCGGATTTTTAGTATACAGCAAAGGGATGCCATAGCTTACTGCAATCGTTGCCAACATTCCTCGGATGCTGTTGGCGTGCACGTTTCTAACTGCATAGATGTTGTCTTCTCCCTCAATGATTACCAAAGGCCTTTCAAATCCCTGTTTCAATGACTGTAACTGCCGTAATAATCTTCCATCAATAATCGAATCCACAAAATCCTGCACTGTTTTGAATTCAACACCGCATCTATTGCTGAGAACATAGTCGGCATTCTCAATCGTCTCAAGGGATATATCTACATTGAGATCAACCAATTCTTTCAGGGCACCAGAAGTCTTCTCCCTGTGGTCAACAATGATCTTAGTCCTCTCTGTGGGTGTTATGTAAGGCTCCAAAGAAACTTCATGGGAACTCAATTTCACTTTCCGTTTTAGGTCATCTAAGTTCCTATACATCCTCTTTTCCTTGTGATGGGCGCTCCATCTATACCCCTCATCCCGTGTATTCTCTGCCATGAGGATAATAACCTTGCCTTTTTCCTGCCTGCCTGTCCTTCCTCTTCGTTGGATATGTCTGATAGCCGACGGTATAGGTTCATAGAAGATGACTAAATCAACCTTAGGTACATCGATCCCTTCCTCCCCAACCGAAGTAGCTACTAAAACATTGAATTCATTCTGTTTAAACTTTTCGATGACCTCTTTTTGCTCTTTCTGGCTCAGTCCTGTCTCTCCTTTCTTAACCTGGCCCACGAACAATTCTGCTTTTGCGCCTTGAATACCGTTGATTTTATCTTTGACATCAAGCGCATTATCCCGATATTGGTTGAATATGATCATCTTCATTGTAGGATCTGCTGTAACCTCTTTCTCCACAATGCGCTGCAGCTCAACAAGCTTGGGGTGCTCCACTTTCTGCTCATAGAGCTTCTCTGTCTTGAACAGAGCAGCCTTGAAATTTGCATCTTGGACTATATTCTTTACCGCCTTGACTTTAGAAGTTACTGAATCAGTCCGAATCTTGTGCAGATACTTGAACAAGGGAATAACCCCCTGAGTTTCGATCAGCTCCAACGCATGCTGCATCTTCATGACCTCTGCCAGGATGCTGATGCCATTCCACAGGACAAAATCCCTCTCGCCAGTAGCAGCCCTGCTGCGAAGGTCTCCTTGCAAAGCAAGCAAATCTTTCTTAGTCACAAACTTAAGGTCAAAATCCTTGCGCCGTATCATGCCCCAATCCTTTAATTTTTGTATACGCTCACGCAGAAAATCATTGAGGCACTTCTGGATATCCAAAAAAATAGGGGGTAAAGTGACTTTAACCCAGTCAATCCGCACTTCCTGGATATAGGGTTTGACATCCGGGCTTTCATCAGTTCGTATCTCTATATCTTCTATGAAAAGGTTGTTGCATACTTCTTGTATCTTTTCCATATCTGATCCAGGGGATGCCGTAAGCGCTAGGATTCGAGGATAATGGGCCCTTTTTTTGTATTCCTTGGCAACAAAGACATACGCATAGTCTCCGACAGCCCGGTGAGCTTCATCCACGCCAAGCAAGCAGACTTCTTCAAGCTTTATCCGGTTCGTTATGATATCATTCTCAAGTCCCTGAGGTGTCGAGAAGAATATTTGAGCCTGGTTCCAAAGCTCAGCCCGTTTTTCTGGCCTGACATTTCCGGTAAACACTGCTAGTTTATCTTCGCTGATATCAAAATGTTTCTTGAACACTGCTAGATACTGGTCTATCAGTGGTTTGGTAGGTCCTATGAATAGCACCTTTGATTGGGGAAAGAGCCTAAGCCGATGGGCTGTCAACATAAGAAATATATTGGTCTTCCCCATGCCAGTGGGAAGCACAACCAATGTATTTTTGGTCGTAGCACTACTGAAGATAGTCTCCTGATACAGTCTCGGCGTAAAGTCCTTAATCATCCCCACAAGAAGCGAGAAATCTCAGTATATATAGTTAACGAATCATTAGTAGCGAACATCCCTGATGATACCCGAATCATGGAGGTAATAGCTCAAAAAGCCTCCTATGATGAACAATAACACCATGATATTTCGGTTACCATAAAATGCTCCTAACAAATACCCTATGAGAAAGCCGATGAGCATAAGATAGTAGGGAAACGTAAGCCTGTTCTTACGCTCAAACATAAGCCTGCCGCCTGCCATGCCGACGGTAAATATGAGCGCATAGCTCAATACCGCACTGGGGGTGAGCAGCGAAAAGAGGAAGCCTAGCACTAACAATACAAAGAAAAACATCTCTGCCCAGCTTCGAAGGTAAAATGCGCCTGATACCATTTTTATGGATATGGTCCGTGCCAGAACCCCCTTTCAATGAAAATATAGTATAATATCCAACCAAGCAATCCGATTAAAACAGATCCCACAAGAGCAATCCAGATGGGAATGTCAATCCACAGCAATATCACTGCTGCAAGGACAAAAAAGAAGCTTAAGGCATACACCATCCTGCTGCCAAACATCATCCTGCTCCCATCTAAGGGGGGAATTGGCAGTGCATTCCAGAACGCAAATAAGAGGTTAAAGGTGATTGCTTTTAATACAAATACACTCGGAAGGATGCCGCTTAATGCCTTGAATATCGCTGCCAGGACAATGCTTGAGATCGGCCCGATCATGGATATCCAGCCAGCCTCATAATAGTTGAGGCCATAGCGGAAAAAGCCAAGGCGATGCCCTGCCAGATGCTGCAGCATGACTCCTCCTGCAAACAAGACCCATACCGGTCTTCCCCATGCCAGAGATATGAATGTAACGACCAAGCTGATCAGTATTCCAAAGGTCCACAAATTATACTGAGCACGAAACCCCACATGCAATGCCGCTATCTTTTTCGCAGATAAGTGCCACATGAAAGATATAGCAACAACAATTACCGCAATGATGAAATTATAGACTGAAAAGGCAGTAGTGGTTAGCACATCTGCATCAGGTATGGTCTGCCCGAAATGGATGATGAACGCAAGAACAAATATAGTGATGAGGATAGACCGCCACTCGGCAGGGCTGAATTTATAATATTTCCTTACCTTGTCGACTAGGTCAACCAATTCTCCCATGACTTCTCCATGGGGTTGCCTATATTTAAATGTTACCCAAAACTGGTCATATTGAAAAGTCCATGCAGCATGGCTCGTAGCCGTGCCCAAAGATTG
>Ga0209542_10002068_pt1 | contig 45970 bp, 53 predicted proteins | sample RifCSPhighO2_01_FD_184028 | JGI IMG/M metagenome (GOLD analysis project Ga0209542, IMG submission 184028) | Soil microbial communities from Rifle, Colorado - Rifle CSP2_plank highO2_0.1 (SPAdes) (version 2) | ecosystem: Environmental > Terrestrial > Deep subsurface > Rock core/Sediment ...
GAACAGTTGGAGAAGGAACTAATGCGGATATTGTAAGAAAATATATTAAACAGCAGGAGAGAAAAAGTAATCAGTTGAAGTTAGTCAATTTCTTTTGATGCCCCACTCCGTCAGCAGACGGATTTGCCAGCAGGCAAACCCTTGGGGTGGGGAGGTTCACCAGAACTTTCTAATTCACTAATCTTTTTCTTTACTTCATTCATCCAATGTTCCATAACTATTTTATCCAGGCTCATTTCTTTAATAAAACTTGCTAAACTCTAATATTAATAACTAATTTATGTATTATTATTTTAATTTAATTATACCTATCTACAATACAAAAATTTATTAATATTTTATTTGATTCCATTTAAGATAAAGGGTGATAAAAAATAGTAACTTTAACTCCATTTAAAAGAGGAAAACTTATTCTTATTTCAGGACCAGTATATTCTGGAAAAACAGAAACTATAGAAGGATTGCTTGATAGTGCAAGAGATAGTGGTTTAAGCAGGAATGGAAATTTTTTAGTTTTTAAACACCCATTAGATGACCCGGGAAATCTAGATAAAATAGGAAACCATAGAGTTCTAGTTGCAAATAAACCAAATGAAATTGCTTCTAAAATAACTTCTGAAACAAAGACAATAATGATTGCAGGAATATCCCATTTTACCAAAGATTCAGGTATTGCAGAATTAATTGATGCAATTATTAGAAGTAACAGACAAATAATAGCAACAGGATTAAATTTAGCTTCAGATGGAAAGCCTTATGGTTCCATGCCTGAAATAATGGCTCTTGCTGATGAAATAATTGTTGCTAAAGCATTATGCAATCAAGCTAATTGTGATTCTGAAGCAAATAGAAGTTTAAAAATAAAAAATAAATTCGAGCCAAGATGTGCATATCATCATAAATATACTGATGGTCGTCCAATTTCAATTGATAGAAACGGTTCTTTAGAAATATTTGCAGGTCCAATGTTTTCCAGCAAATCAACTTCTTTAGAAAAGGCTATAAAAAGATATGAAATAAAACAAAGTCCTTATATAATATTCAAATGGAATAAAGATAAAAGGTATCGAGGAGAAATTAATACAATAACTTTGCATTCAGGCCAAAGAATACAAGCATATCCAATTAATTCTTATTCTGAAATTACAGATATATTATCAAATAAAAAAAATACACAAGTTGTAATGATTGATGAAGCACAGTTTATTGACGGATTATACAGTCTTATTTATGATTTGATTCCTCAAGGTTACAAAATTATTTGCACAGGTCTACCAAGGGGATTTAATAGAAAACCATTTGCAGATTTTCCTAAATTAATGTGTTTAGCTGATGATATAAAATACAAAAATGGAATATGTGTTGAATGTCATGACCCGGCAACTGAAAATCAAAGAATGAAAAAAATCAATGGAAGCGTAATATCTGCGCATTACAGCGATCCACTAATCGCAGTTGGAGGCAGTGATACTAATAATGTTGAATATTTTTACGAAGCAAGATGTTTAGATCATTGGAAATTAGATGGAGAACCAAAACTTAGATTTGAGTTGCCTTCAATAAATAATAAACATTAAAAACAAAAGAATATTCCTAAATTTATGGTAAAATGTGAGTATTGCAATAAAAAAATAGAAAATTTATTTTTAGAAAAGATTAAAGGCATTTATATAAGAGAGAATAAAAAATTAATTGCCAAATGTAGTGAATGCCAAAAAAGAGATGATCAGTCAAATTAATTCATTCATAAATCCTCTGCAATTTTTGCTTCCACATCTACAAATTTCTTTCTTTGTATCTGCTGGAAATGCATAATCTGCAGTCAACTCTTCTCCTTTTTTTATTAACCTTTTAGAATAATAATATAATCTTCCATTTTTAACTTTGAATATACAATTTGGGTTGCAGGAATGATTGAGGTATTTTGAATCATTTCCGCCAATAGCACCATCAATATAAGTATTGTCATCAATATAAGCAATATAAGTAACACCTTTATCCAGTTCTTCTCTTCTATCTGACTCTGCATTATCAATTATCTCTCCAGTGTATTCAATAATTTCAGAATTTGCAGGTATATCTTCATCAGCAAATAATCCTTTATTATCAATTGCTGAATTTTTTACTTTTAATTTAAAATTTGTCATATTGTCACTATAATAATAGAAAATTAATACCATTTATAAAATTAGCCCAATATATAGCAAAATATTAAAATTTTAATGCTATTTATATTAATAATTTGCAAAAGATTTATATAGTAACCACTATACCGTAGAAAAATGAGGCAAAAATTAGAGGATCTAGTAACCACTCTAGATCATAAATGGGCTTTTCCATTTAGACAGGCTGTAGATAAATGGTTAGTGCCTGCGAATGTTTTTGTAGTAAGCACTCTTGCATCATTTGAATTAGGCACTAGGTTAGAAGATCAAATAAAATATTATAAACCTAATATGGAAATTTATTATGATAATTTATACAATACACTTGCAACTATGTCTAGTTTTGGATTAACTGCAGCACTTGAATTATTAGTTGCATACCCTCTTGCTAAATTTGCTTGGAATTATTCAAGAAATAGGGATTCAACTTATAATTTTAAATGGGTAAGTAAATTAAAGAAAAAAACAAAAATAAAAATAAATAATTTCTACCAATCAGAATTAGCAGAAGAAATATCTAGAAATAAAATAGGGGGGAAAATTTTAAATTTTACAAAAACTTCAAAAGATGCATCAATTGCATTATATGGGTTAATAAAAAGTCTTATAAGAAATAAGTATGTTACACTTGCATTAATGGGTGGCGCTGGATTTATTGCTGCCCAGGAGTTTTTAGAAAATTATAAAGGAGAAAATGATTTACAAAATACAATTGCATATACTGGCGCAGCCTTAATAGCTGCAACAAGTGCTCTTTCTGCAACAAACTTATTTAATTATTTTAGAAATAAAAAACCAAATGTTGTCTACGGCGGATTTAATAGAAACAAAAAACAATTAGTCCATTCATTTGCAGCCCTTTCTCTTGCAGCCTCTTTAACCCAGGTAGATTTAGATTTATCAGAAGAAATTAAAGCTAAAAGAGACATACCTTCAGATACAAGACCAGTTCAATCAAATTCAGGAACAATAAATGATAAATTTAGGGTAGCTGCAAAATATGCAAACTATTATGGTGTTAATCCTTATTTATTGCAGGCTATTTTAGTTACAGAAACAGGAGTAAGCCACTATAGAATTAGAGGTAGGAAAAGAGAAGTACAAAGAAGTTCAGGTAATGCTTGGGGCATAGCACAATTAAAAGAAATAGCAGTTGTTGATGTTAATTATGGAATCAGGGACAGAAATATTAGGGGTAATAAATTTTCTTGGTATAATGTTCAGCAAAATGAAAATGAAAATATAAGAGCAGCTGCAGGATTTTTAAGAGTTATACAGAACAGGTTAGGTCAACCAGAAACAGATAATGACTTTGCATTGCATGCAATTTGTTATAATGCAGGCTATTCTGAAATTTTGAAAATAATGAGAAGAGAAAAAACAAAAGATGCTTGGGAAATAGTTAACAAAATCGGAAGCAGGGCACGTAAAAATGAAGCAAGGGATTATATTCAGCAAGTTATGGCTTTAAAAGAAATTTATGATTCAAAATTAGTCTGGCCAACAGATAGCAAAAAGATAATTTCTCAATATGGTGTAAAAAGAGGCTCAAATAGAAGGCATTGGGGAATAGATATAAGTCCGAAAAATGGAAGAATGGAAGGAGATGAAATAAGAGCAATTTCTGATGGTGTTGTTGCTGCTGCAGGTTATAGATTTGGAAAAATGGGTTACTATGTTAAAATCTTTCATGGAGAACCAGGAAAAGGTCAAAAAAGATGGGGTGCTTATTCTTATTATATGCATGGAAAAGCAGGAACAATTGAAGTAAAAAAAGGAGAGCATGTTAGGGCAGGAGAAGTATTAATGTTAATGGGCGCAACAGGAAATGCAACAGGTTCTCATTTACATTTTGAAGTTACTCGTATTCCAGAAGATGCAGAAAATTCAATAAAACATATAAATCCTAAATTTGTATTGCCAATGAGAGAAATTCCATTAGAAGAAAGAATCCAAGAAATGCCAACGGTTGCAGCATATGAACCTGCACAAGAAGACAAGCAAAAAAATAAACAAGTAAGATATCATTTTAAACAAGGCAATAATTATTTATCACAAAATAAATGTGGAAATGCAATTAAATCATATGTAAAAGCTTTAGAATATGCTGAAGACAGTTCTTTAGTAGATGATTTACATGAAAGAATAGGAGATTGTTTAAGAAACCTTGGAAGAAAAGAACAGGCAATTGCTTATTATGAAAAAGGTTTAAGATTCCAGGGAGATAGAAGCGATAGTTTAAGAAATAAATTAAAATTATTAAAAACTTAAATTTAAATATTTATAGAAAATATTCTATTTATGAAAGCTTTTGTAATATATCCAACATACCAGATAATTGAAAATAAATCCTATATTTTGTTATTCGGAAGATTAGAAAACAATGAAAGTTTTTTGGCAATAATTGAATATAAATCCTATTTCTTTATAAAAAAAGATGATTTGCATACAGCTTTATCTTTGGAAAATTTTGATTATAAAGAAACAGATTATAAAAATTTTAATAATGAAGAAGTTATAAGAATTATTTTTAATCTTCCATCAGAAGTCCCAAAATTAAGAAAGAAATTTGAAGAAAATAATATTGCATGTTATGAAGCAGATATAAGATTTGAATACAGATACTTAATAGATAATGGAATTCAGGGAGGATTAGAAATAGAAGGAAATTATGAAGTGGGATATAGAACAGATAGGATATACAAAAATCCTGAAATAAAGTTTGTTTATTACAAACCTCCAAATTTGAAAGTATTAAGTTTGGATATAGAAAGTAATAAAGAAAGTAGTGAAATCTATTGCATCAGCTTGATTTGTGATAATGAAAAACATTCATTGATAGTTTCAGAAAATAAATTCAAAAATGCAGTTTCATGTAAGGATGAAGAAGAATTATTAGAAAAATCTGTTCAGTTAATAATATCAATTGATCCTGATATAATTACTGGTTGGAATGTTATTAACTTTGATTTAGATTTAATACAAAAAAGATGCAGGAAACATAAAATTGATTTTTTAATAGCCAGAGATGATTCTAAATGCAAAATAAGAATAGAAAGTAATTTTTTCAGGGAAAGTAAAGCCACTATTTGTGGAAGACAGGTTTTGGATGCATTGCATTTACTAAAAGTTTCATTTATTAAAGTAAAAGATTATAAATTAAATACTGTAGCAAGTGAAATTTTAAATGACAAAAAATTAATTCAATTTAAAAATTTAAAAGAAAAATATAAAGAGCTTGAAGAATTATACAACAATGATCAGCAGAAATTAATAGATTATAACTTTAAAGATGCAGAATTGGTATTAAAAATATTAGAAAAAACAAAAGTTCTGGATTTAACAATTCATAGGTCATTATTAACAGGCATGCCATTAGATAGGGTTAATGCATCTATAGCATCTTTAGACTCTTTATATATCAAAGAAGCAAGAAAAAGAAATATTGTAGTTCCGACAGGAAAATTTGCTCTAAAAGAAGAAGGAATTAAAGGCGGATATGTAAAAGAAGGGATCCCGGGAATTTATGATTATATTCTAGTTTTAGATTTCAAGTCTCTATATCCAAGCTTGATACGTACATTTAATATTGATTCATATTCCTATGTTTCTGATTGTAAAGGAAAAAATTTAATTAAAGCTCCAAATGATGCTTGTTTCAGAAATGAAAATGGTATCTTGCCGTTTATTTTAACAAAACTTTATCATGAAAGAGAAAAAGCAAGAAAAGAAAAAGATGAACTAACCAGACATGCTATAAAAATATTAAGTAATAGTTTTTTCGGAGTTTTAGGAAATCCTAGTTGCAGGTTCTTTGACATGAATGTTGTTAATGCTATTACTCATTTTGGACAATATATAATTAAATTAACTTATGATGAAATTGAAAAATTAGGTTACAAAGTAATCTACCAAGATACAGACAGTTCTTTTGTTATTTCAAATGCAAAATCTTTGGAAGAAGCAAATGAAGTAGGAAGAAAAATAGAAAAACAAATCAATGAATTCTATAAAGAGTTTATTAATAAAGAGTATAATAGGAAAAGTTTTCTTGAATTAAGTTTTGACAAATGCTTTGTAAAATTTATAATGCCAAAATTAAGAAAAGCAGAAACAGGGGCTAAAAAAAGATATGCAGGTTTAATATTAAAAGACGGAAAAGAAGAAATAAAATTTACAGGTATGGAATTTATTCGTTCTGACTGGACAGGGTTAGCCAAGAAATTCCAGCATGAACTGTTTGACAGAATTTTTCATAATAAGGAAGTTGTTGACTATGTTAAAAATTTCTTAAAAGATCTAAAGAAAGGAAAGTATGATGACTTGTTAGTTTATAAAAAAGTAATGAGGAAAGAAATAGGAGACTATGCTGTAGATACTCCAACAAAGAAAGTTGTAAATAAATTACTTGCACAAGGAATTACATTAGAGTCTAATATTATAAGTTATATAATGACGGAAGACGGACCAGAACATGTTGATCATTTGCAACATAAAATAGATTACGAACATTATATTGACAAACAGATAGAACCTATTGCAGATGCTATATTAATTTTCTTTAATACAAATCTTGATAATTTATTAAAAGGCAATAAGCAGAATTCATTGTTTGATTATTGAAATTCAAAGCTGATTGTCGAAGCTTTTTCTATAATCATTTGGCTAAGATTGTTATTATACTCTAAATTTTCAGGCTTAACTTTTAATATATTAGTCATAGCCTTTCTTGCAGTATCTAATTCAGATGATAATAATCCATAAAAGCTAGTAATGCGTAGTAATTGATTGTAATAACTGGTTTTCATTGGCAGAATATAACGATCATTGCATAATCCAGCAAACATTTGATTAGCTGCAAGATAAGTTAAGTTACAAGCAAGATAATTCCAACCAGTCACCTTATTCCTGATATTATTTGAAATTAAAGGTATGTTTATTTTCAATATATCCTCCAGTATTAAGTAAAATCCCTTGCATGTCATAACATCAGACATTATAGAATTTTCCAGATTTGGAGTAATATCTCTTATTAGATTTTTAATCAAATTAATTCTTAAATCTCTAAAATAAGAGACTAAATCCTCTTTTATATTTTTAGGAATAGAATTTTTTGGAGGTTCTAAACTTAAATCTGGAATTTCTGTCAATATGGGTATTTTCCAGTCATAACCTGTAAGAATAATTTCTTTATTATGCTCATTATTTGTAAGCCACAGTTTTATGTTTTTACCCAAAGGCAAAGACACACTATATGTAGGATTATCTAATAAATTCAATAAATCAAAATTAGCATCTTCCATTTTAAAATTATTTTAGAAACCTATAAAAGTTTATCCATATTGGAATTGATATGAAAAACAATAATATTGAAATTGCAAAGAAGAATATCCTTAGAGATTCATTTAAGCCAAAAGATTTTATTGCAATTAAAGGTTACAATTTCGATTCTGGCTTAGATTACAATGCAATTCTTGATTCCTTTTTGGCAACAGGATTTCAGGCTACAAATTTAGCTAAAGCAATAGAAATAATAAAACAAATGAGAAAAGAAAAATGCACAATCTTCCTTGGTTATACATCAAACTTGGTTACTTCAGGATTACGTGACATATTTTGTTATCTTGCAGAACACAAATTAGTTGATGTTATTGTGACAACAGCAGGAGGAATAGAAGAGGATTTGATTAAATGTATGGAACCTTTTATTTTAGGCGAATTTAATGCTGATGGAAAAGAATTAAGAAAAAAAGGAATTAATAGAACAGGAAATATTTTTGTTCCAAATGATAGATATGTAAAATTTGAAAAATTCTTTATTCCATTTTTAGAAGAACTAAATAAAGAAAATAAAATTCATAGTGTTTCTAAAATTATTAATAAATTAGGAGAAAAGATCGATAACAAAGAAAGTATTTACTATTGGTGTTATAAAAATAATATTCCTGTTTTTTGCCCATCTTTTACAGACGGATCTATGGGTGATATGGTTTATTTCTTTAAATATAAACATCCGGAATTTAAAATTGATATTTCAGATGATATAAAAGAATTAAATGATATTGCGATCACTGCAAAAAAAACAGGTTTAATAATTTTGGGATCAGGAGCAATTAAACATCACATTTGTAATGCCAACATGTTTAGAAATGGTGCTGAATATGCAGTTTATATTAATAATGCCCAGGAGTTTGATGGTTCAGATTCTGGTGCACGTCCTGAAGAAGCTATTTCTTGGGGTAAGATTTTGCCTTCTGCAAAACATGTAAAAGTATTTGGAGATGCAACAATATTATTTCCATTAATAGTTGCTAAATGTTTTGCCAATAATAAATAGTATTAGCGCTATTAAATATAAATATTAAAATATAATAATGTTTAAGAATATAATAACTCCTTTATTTTTGATGGTTCAAAACACTGAAAACAGATTATTAGATAGTAAAATTCTATTTGGTCTTGTTCCAAAAATTATTGATATAGAAGGAATAATATTTCAGGATGAAATAAATTATTATAATAATAGCATTAAACAAATTAATGAATTTTTTCTAAAATTGCCAAAAGATTATAATTCAGGTTTAGAAGAGATATGGGTACATGATAAATCTGGAATTCTAAAATTGAATAATCAATATGATTTGTCAGTAAGGTTTAAACCAGGATTTAATGTTCTTTATTGTGATGAAGGTTTAGTTGACTTACCTTTATATACTATGTTATTTAATTATGTAGCACATTCAAGTACTAAGACTATCCTAAATGCAGCATTGAAACAATTTAATTTTCTTGGAGATGATTATGATGTTGTTGCTTTAGCAAAGAGGAATCAACAAAAAGTTTTGGAGGGCTTAGCATTATTAAGGGAAATTTTACCAACAGGCACTGTTATAAATGCTAGAACTAATGAATACTTGGCAATTGGTGAAGTCACTCACAAATTAAAATAATTTTCTAAATGTCAATTGAATATATTAAACTTAGGAAAGAATATAAATCTTATAAACCCGATTATATCTATGGTTAGAATACTATACGGTGTTTGTGGTGTAGGCGCAGGCCATTATATGAGGAGTAAGATATTAATATCAGAATTAATAAAAAAACATGAAGTTTTTATTCTTGCAGGTCTGGCAGCATATGATTATTTTAAAAAAGATTTTAAAAATGTTCATTGGATAGAAGGTTTAGAATTTGCTTTTAAAGATAATAAAGTTTTAAGTTTAAGGACAATATTAAAAAACATTAAAAAAATCTCAAAAAAAAATTATCATCTATTAAAAAATATAAAAATAAAAATAGACAAATTTGATCCTGAAATAGTTATATCTGATTTTGAGCCATTCTCTATTTATTATGCAAAAGAAAACCAGATTAAATCAATAGGTTTTGATAATGAACATTATTTAATAGAAGGAAACTTTAATTTTCCTGGAAAGTACAAAATTAATTATTTCAAAACAAAATTTATAATAAATTTTTATAAAACAGATGAAACAGTTATTACAATATTTCCAAATCAAAAATTAAAAAAAGAATCAAAATCAATAGCTGTAAGGCCATTAATAAGAAAAGAATTACTAAATGCTAAATCAAAAAATTCTAATAAAATTTTAGTTTACACTTCAATAATTAAAAATAAGAATATATTAGAAATTTTAAAGAAATCAAATCAGGAGTTTATAATCTTTGGTTCTGAAGAAGAAAAATCTGAAAACAATATAATATTTAAAAAATTTAGTGAAACTGATTTTAATAAAGAATTAATTAATTGCAAGGCAGTAATTTGTACTGGTGGTATGAATCTGATAAGTGAAGCTATTTATTTAGGAAGACCCATGTTAATAATTCCAATAAGAAATCATTTTGAGCAAATTTTAAATGCATTATATGTTAGAACAAATAAATATGGTGAATTTTATGAAGAACTAACAGAATCAAATTTATTATATTTCTTAAATAATTTAGAAAAGTATAAAACTATAAAGTTTCTTCCTGGAAACAAAGAGGCTTTAAATATTATAATTGAATTATTAAAAAGAGGGAAAAAATGAATTTAATTTTACAGATAATTTATTTTCTATTGCCTGCTGCTCTAGCAAATATGATGCCTGTTTTTATGAAAAATAAAATGCCTTATTTAAATAAACCACTGGATTTTAATTTTAAATTAGGTAAAAACAGAATTTTAGGCGATAATAAAACATTTAGAGGTTTAGTTTCAGGAATAATTGGTGCTGTAATCATAGTTTATATCCAGTTAATTTTATACGATTTTAAATTATTCAGGGATTTAAGTTTAATTAATTATTCAACAATCAATTTTTTAGTATTTGGTTTTTTAATTGGATTTGGAGTAATTTTTGGAGATGCAATTGGCAGTTTTATAAAAAGAAGATTTAATATAATTCCTGGAAAAAGTTTATTATTAATTGACCAGATTAATGGAATTATTGGTTTGGCAGTATTTGTTTATCTTTTTTATCTGGCTTCATTAAAAATTTATTTTTATTCTTTGATAATATGGATTTTAGGCCATTTTTTATTTAAATTCATAGGTTATTTATTGAAAATTGATAAAGAAGCTATTTAGAGTTAAGCTTTAAAACTTTTTTATTTTAATCTTTTTATGTACAAAATAACTAGACTAGAAGACTTAGCTGAAAAATTAGGAATGAAACCTGAATTAAGGATATTATTTGATTCTGATAGAGAAGCATATCAAAGGTTTGAAGAGGTAATTGATTCTTTGTTAAAAAATTACAAATTTGGTCCTGCAGTAATTATGACTTCAAGGATAACAAATGCTCATGGAAGAAGTAATAATATTATGAAATTAAAAAAAGGAATGGGTTCTAAGATTTATAGAAGAAGCACAGAAATTTTTAAATGGTATTATGGTATTGGCTGCGAGCCGCAGGATTATGATAAAATAAAAGAAAAAGATTTAGGAATAACCTTGCAGTCAATTTATAGAGACAACAAATATATTATAGAATTACTAAAACAAAGACACAAGAAAGATATTTGGCATTTGACTATTTAAGATATTAGTTAAACTGTAATATCATTTAATTATAAATAATCATGAAATCATTATTAATAGAAGATTTTAGCTGAATTTTTACATAAATCTTATGATTTAGAAAAATAAATTTTTTATTTATTGCTAAATTGTGAATCAATTAGTATATTCTGCTGTTCGCCCCATTCTTCATCAGGATGAGTCTTGATATATTTAACCCAAAATTTTATGAAATTTATCCTATCTTCAGTATTACTATTTCCTGGTTTTAGTAATTGTCTTTTCATAGTTCTTCAATTAATTTTTTAAGTTTATTAATTTTTTCTTTATCTAATTTATCATTAAATAATTCTTCTACATGAATAGCATCTTCTATATCTTTTTTAGATTTTAAATAATACCTTTTAAATGCTATGTGCCTTTCCAAAGAAGAGATTTTTAATTCTCCTTCAGGAAGAATTGCAATTATAAAATCACTGAAGATTTCAGAATCTATTCTATTTTCTGACCATTTTAATTCAAAATTAGGTATAGCTTGATTAATTCGGGCAAATCTAACTGGAAGAATTTCCATCAAATAGTTATATATTTCATCAGGTTCTTCTACATTCAAACACCAAAATTCATTTTCCTTTAGCTCTTTAAAAAGTTCGAAGAATTTATCTATTGGAAGTTTTTTAATAAACATATCTATATCTTCTGTAGCCTTGCCCTTCCCAATAATATTGAGATATATCCAGAGATTATTATATAATCAGTATGTTTAGCAACTATTTTAGTAAAATCTAATGCGAATCTATCTAATTGATTAATTTTTCTATTTAGCTTTATAATCCTTTTATTAACATCATATTCCATTATCATTATATTAAGCTAAAAAATATAAAAGCTTATCTGTGTTATAACGATAGTTTTATAAAAATTAGAATTTGAAATTTCTTTATGACTATAACTAAAATATTAATTATTGGTGATTTACATGGAAATAAGCCTAAAATACATTTCAAAGATTTTGATTATATAATTGCCCCAGGAGATATTTGTTCTGATAAATACCAAAGAAAATATTTAAAAGCTTTTATAAAATCTGAATGGAAAAAGAAAGAAGGTGGGAGAATTGGTTTTTATAGATTTATAAAATTAAAATTTAATTTAGACATAAAAGACTATAAAAAATTTATGAAATATTCATTAAATGACGGAAGAAAAATAATGGAATATCTGGATTCTTTTGGAAAGCCTGTATTTTTTGTACCAGGAAATTGGGATCAAAGCTGGGGAAAAACAAAAATTAAGGAGAAAGATGCAGAAAACAATATTTATTTGTATGTAAAACATTGGCTAGAATTAATGCTTGGAAAGACAAATGAAAGATTAATTAAAAATCTTGATAATATTATAGATTGTCATTTTAAACTATGTGAAGGTAATAATTTTAATATATTGGGTTATGGCTTAAGTGCAGGTCCTGAATGGGGGAAGAAATTAAAAAAGAAATTAAATAAAAAGCAGTATAATGAATTAAAAAAGATTTATGATATTAAATATTTAGGTAAACTATCTGATGAATATTCTAAGAGGAATAAATCCAAGCCAACAATCCTTTTAACCCATAATGTCCCATATGATACAAAATTAGATAAAATTACTGATAAAAGTTCTCCAGTTTATGGGCAGCATTATGGCTCTGTTGTAGCAAGAGATTTCATTTTAAAACATAAACCATTAATTTGTATTGGTGGCCATATGCATGAACATTTTGGAAAAATAAAATTAGGAAAAACCATTGTAATAAATGTAGGATTTGGGGGCAAGGTAAACACTTTATTAACTTTGAAAAATAATAAAATAAAATCGATAAGCCTTTATCCTAAAAAATACGGATAAAATATATGCATAAAAATATAAATAATTTACTTAATGATTTAAAAAAACATTTTTCTCCAATAAAAAATAAAAAAATTCTTCAATGATAAAAAGATGATTGACATTATAAATAATTTCTATAAAAATAAATATACAAATATAGATAATATTGTAAAAGATGTGATTTATTTTTTAAATAAACTATTTAATTGGCCTGGATTACAAATACCTAAATTTGATTATAAGTAGATGAATTACATCTTGCTTTTGATAAGGTGATAAAATATTAGAGAAGCCAAGAGATATTGGTTTTGTATTATACGCTGCAAAACAGGAAGTAATAAAGTTTCAAAAAAAGCAATAAGTAACATACTTAATTCAATTAGTGATAATTAACGAAATAATTCTTTTAAATCTTTTGGAAGGACAGCAATTATATCTTTTATTTCTCCATTTGATATTCTCATTTTAATCATTTGTGTAACTGCTGCAATTGCTTCTTCAGGGGAGATTTTTGTTTCTGGCATTCTTAAAAATATAGCTTTGATAAATTCTGCTTTTTTAAATTTTATAGGTTTATTTGCAGGTTTATATCTTTCATAATAAAAACCTTTCATTAACATAGGCAATTGCTCACCAAATTGAAAAACTTCTTCAATTGTCAGTCTATCTCTTAATGTGTGGAGTACTGCTTTGGTTATTAAATAAGTTTTTTCTTCATCTTCCAATTCAAGATAATTTTTAACATCATGCAGCCATTCGTGTGTTTTATGTAAAGTTTTATCAAAATTTATTTGTGCCATATAATAAATTATTATTTTAAATTAAAGAATATTTAGTATATACTCGTAATAACATTTATAGAATTAATTATTTCTATATAGATTTCCAGAATTTAATTTTCTTTCAACTGTTCTTTCACTCACACCTAATCTTTCTGCTGCTTCTTTCTTGTCTTTTGTAATTTCAATAGCAACATTCACAAGGTAAGATTCAAATACTTTTGTTGCAGTGTCTAAAGATAATTTATATCCCTCAAATAATTTAGAGAATTCTGTAGCTTTATTTTCTAATAAGTTTTTATCTGCTTGTGTTTCAGGCAGGTATTTATTTAATACACTATAAATTGCATCTTTAACAGCCTCTTTTCCTGTATAAAATTTAATAGATTTAGAATAATTATTTTTTGTAATTCTTCTCTGAATAGTTTTTCTGTCAATTCCCAATGTTCTTGCAGTTTCTGAAACATTATAGCCATTTTCAGCCAATGTATGGTCAATCAGATAATTTTTAAATTCATTTTTAGCCTGTTCTAACTTTGGCAAATCTTCAAATCTGGCATGTATTCCTAACTTACTTACTAAACTAGCATCAAATCTGTTTTCTGCTTTTCTAACACCAACTAAATCTCCAAGTTCCATAAAAATACACAGATAAAAATCTTTTTAAGCTTTGCTGATTTCCGACAAAAATGTCGCAGTTTTATGCCTAAATATAGGTAAAATTTTATTAATTTTAAAATCTATACTTATTATGGGGGACAAAAATGTCTTGTAGTGGAAAAAGCTTTGTATCAGTCAATTGGGGAAATGAAAACAGTTATTCAGCTGGTATACCAACAATTAATCGTTATGCCCTGAGTAGAGCAATCCCTGATTATGCAAAAACTTACCAACAAACTGCAATTCCAAGACAAACACAATATCAAAGGATGTTAATTTCAAATCCTGTTATAAACTATGGAATAGAAAGCAGAACAAATTATGCAGGTTATACAAAAAATCCCAATATAACAGAACAAAATGTAAACTTTGTAAATAAAAACGAAATAACAGAGACATTAACAGATCATTTGATTGGAGAATTAGAAGCAAAAATACAAAGGAGCAGAAATGGATCAACAGAAATATCAGCAATTAATGAATAAAATAAATGAAGCAGTTAAATTTGAAAATGAAGATATAGAGAAAGCAAGACAAATGTATCTACAAATTTCAGAAGAATTATTAAATGAAGCCAAAACCGATAAGATTAATAGAATTGATTTCTTAGATATGGCAAATAAATATTATGAAAAAGCACAAACTTTAGAAAATAAAAATGAAGAAAAAAAGTCAAATATAAAATTTAAAGATATATGCGGGTTGCAGGATTTAAAAGATGAAATAAAATTAAAAATTATTGAACCATTAAAATATCCTGAAGTCTTCAAAAGATTTAATAAAAAAATTGGGGGAGGAATAATAATGTATGGTCCGCCGGGATGCGGAAAAACATTAATGGCAGAAGCAGCTGCAAATGAAGCTGGAGTAAAATTCTTTAATTTAAATGCTGCAAATTTGAGAAGTAAATATGTTGGTGAAAGTGAAAAAAATATTTCTAATATATTCAAGGAAATAAGACAAAATGCTCCATGTATTGTATTTTTTGATGAATTTGAAAATCTTGGAGAAGACAGAAATACAGGAACAAAATACTCAAGAAATGAAGTCTCACAATTATTGCAGGAAATGGATGGTTTTGGCAACAAAGATAAACAGGTTTTATTTATTGCTGCAACAAATGCTCCCTGGTTTATTGATATAGCCTTAAGAAGAGAAGGAAGATTTGGTGATTCTATATTTGTAGGTCATCCAGATTTACAAGCAAGAAAAGGAATATTTATCCAAAATTTAATTAAAAAACCAATTTCAGGAAATGTCAATTTTAATTATTTAGCTGAAAAAACAAATTATTTTTCTGGTGCAGAAATTGTTTCTGTATGTGAAAATGCAACTGATAAAGTTTTAAAAGAATTTATAAAAAATAAAAAATTAAGACAGATTTCAATGGAAGATTTGGAAACAGCAATATTAAATAAAAAACCTTTAGCCAGCAAATGGTACGATAATGCAGTTCGTGTTTTGAGAAATACAGGGGACAATGAATTTTTAGAAGTTATTGAGAAAAACTACAATCATAATCTAATTGTAGCATGAAAGTCGAAAACGTAGTTTATATGATAAATTCTGGATGTAACTTTAGATGCAAATTTTGCTTAAATAATTGGAAATATGACAATACTCCAATGTCCAATCTAAGTTTTGATGAAAAAATAAAAATTTTAAATAAAATAAAAGAATTAGGAAGTAAAAATTTAACAATATCTGGAGGAGAACCATTACTCGATAATAGATTAAGCGATTTAATCAGACATGCAAGTGATCTAGGGCTTAATGTTAATTTATTGACAAATGGTTCATTATTAACTGAAGAATTTTTAGACAAAGTAAAAGATAAATTAGAATCTATACAAGTTTCATTAGAAGGAATAAAAGAGATACATAATACCTTAACTGAAACCCAAAGTTATGATAAAGTTGTTAATAATATTAAAATTGTTAAATCAAAAGGAATAAAATTAATGACTAATTTCACTATAACAAAACTAAATTATAAAAATTTAGAAGAATATGTTTTATTATTAAAAGAATTAAAAATTGATGTTGTAAATTTTACTAGGATATATCCTTCTGGCTATGGGAAAAAGAATTGGAAGGAATTGATGATAGAAATTAAGGAATATGAAGAATTTGTTAAAAAACTTAATGAAATTGCTACTGAAAATAAAAATATAAAATTTAGATTAGCTGGTCCGACTCCGATGTGTTTGTTAGAGAAAAATAAAATAAAATTAGAATTCAATACTTGTGGTGCAGGAGTAGACGAACTAGCAATTAACCCAAATGGCGATATTTTGCCTTGTCCATCTTGGCCTAAAGGCATTGGGAATTTATTAAAAAATAATTTTGAAGAAATATTGGAAAATAAAGAAATGAAAAAAATAGTTAATAGAACTGAATTAAATTCTACATGCAAAAGCTGCAATCATTTTTCAAAATGTAAAGGGGGATGTTTATTGCATGTAATAGAAAACAGTGATAGAAAGGATGTTTATATGGTAAAAGCTATTAGTTAAGCTTATAAATTTATAAGAAATATATTTTTTATAAAAATATTATTAATGGGCGATTTCAGTGGTAATTTTTCAGATGAATTATATGATAAAATAAAAAATGAAGAATTTGATTTTGTATTATGCAATGGAGACTTTGCTAATATGAAAGAGATAGGAAAAATTTTTAGAATTCATGGACCAGAACTTTCAAAGATTATTGGCGAAGAAAAAAATGAAGAAATGCGAGTAGAAGCTGTTGAGAAAGCAAGAATACCATTAGAAAGGTTAAACTCTTTAAGAAAACCAGTTTATACTGTCAGGGGAAACAATGAATGGACTTCAAAGTTTGAAACTTTTTTGGAAATTTTACAAAAATATAAAAATATTTCATTAATAGACCTTAAAAAAGTTAAGATAAATGGAATAAATATTATAGGATTTTCTACTTTTGCAGCAACCGAAAGGACAGAAGATTTGGGAAATAGTTATGAAAAATTTATCAATGTTTTAGGAAAAACTGATGCAACTAAAACAATATTACTAGCACATATTCCGCCTTATAACTGTGATTTCGATAAAATTCCAGATAATGCAAACAATTTTAATGCAGGTAAACACGTTGGTTACAAAACAATAGAAAAAATAATTGAAAAATATAAATTTCCTATAATTGTGTGTGGGCATCTTGAAGAATATCAAGGCGAATGCAGAAAAAATAATTCAAGAATAATAAATCCCGGTGCAGCAGAATTAAATAAGTATGCAATATTAGATATCAACAAAGAAGATTTAAGTAAATCTAAAGTTAAGTTCTATAATTTGAATAAATAATTATACTTAAGTGTAAAATATAAAGTTATGAATTACCCTATTTATGTTAAGGAAAGATTTAAATAGTACAAAAGTATACTAAAATTGTACCATGGATAAGATAATAAAAACAATTTTGGCAGAATGGAAGGGGAAAAATATTCCGATAATCATCCCGAGGGATATCAATCTTCAGGATTATCTTAACTTAAAGATTAATAAAATAATTGTATTAAATGGGTTTAGGAGAGTTGGAAAAACATACATTCTATACGGTTTAGCTAATGAACTTCTTAATTTTAATTCTCGTGAAGAAGTTATACATATCAATTTTGAAGATGAAAGGATACCACTTAAAACAGAATTTTTAAGCAGTTTACTTCCAAATGCAGAAGAGTTATTTAAACAAAAAATTAAATATCTATTTTTAGATGAATTGCATAATATTCCTAATTGGAGTAAATGGCTTAGAAGAATATACGACAATAATGATATAAGAATTTTTGTTTCAGGCTCTTCTTCAAAAATGTCTGAAAATGAGATACCAACAGAATTGAGGGGAAGATTTCTTGAGATTAGGATATTTCCTTTATCGTTCAAGGAATTCTTAAAATTTAAAAAAATTGATATTGATTTTAAAGTATTAGATTATTCTGAAAAAGAGAGATCACTTATTTTGAAGTCACTTACAGAATATCTTACATTTGGGGGTTTGCCTGAAGTGGTACTTATAGATGAGAATAAAAAATTTGAATTATCACAATCTTATTATTCTACAGTTATAAAAAGAGATATTGTTGAGAGATATAAACTAAAAAATGAAGAATCGCTAAAAGCCCTTATAAAATTACTTCTTGATTCCAAGGAATATTCTATAAGTAAAAGTTACAATAATCTTAAAAGTTTAGGTTATGAAATTGGAAAATCCACATTGCAAAAATATATTTCTTACATTGAGAGTTCTTATTTCGCTTTTAGTTTGCCTATTTTTTCTTATAAAATAAAAGATCAAATGCAACATCCAAAAAAAATTTATTTTATTGACAATGTATTTATTAATTCAATTTCTACAAGATTTTCCAATAATTTTGGAAGGCTTTATGAAAACATTATTGCTGTTGAATTAATGAGAAAAAGAAAAGAGTGTTATTATTGGAAGAATATGGAAAAAGAAGAGGTAGATTTTGTTTTAAAAAAGGATTCAAAAATTGAACAGTTAATACAAGTTTGTTATGATATTTCAGAACCAGATACAAAAAAGAGAGAGATTAGGGCATTATTAAAAGCTAGCAAAGATTTAAAATGCAAAAATTTATTATTAATTAATCAAAATTACCTTGGTGAAGAAGAATTAGAGTGGTTTGGAATAAAGAGAAAGGTTAAGTTTATTCCTCTGTGGAAATGGTTATTAAATTAATAGACATAATAGCTTTTTTCAGATTAGTTAAGTTTTTAAATTTTATAATTTATTCAATATTGCTTCTATGATGACACAACTCTGAAATGATCAGTGATTGGAATGAACAAACTCTGAGAAGTATTATAATCCTGACTTCCAAATTTTAGCGAACACCTGGAGCGTTAAGAAATTTGAAAATGAAAGGATTTGAACGAATGTGAAAAAGTTCCTGAGCCAAATTCTTTAAAATTAAAATATTTTTGCGAAGGAATTGAGTGTAATCAATGTTAGTTGCCCTGAGCCGAAGGCGAAAGCGCAGCGGGGCAAGTCAGTGGAGTGGCGTTCATCTAATAAGAAGTCGTTCTGGTTAAATGGTATGGTTTATCATTTTTTAATTTCTTTTGTCCTAAAAGCCATAAGTGGTCATTAACATGAATAGAATCTGCGTGTGCAATCTTCTTTTTTATCTTTTGTTTGATTAGTTCTACAATCCAAATAGTATTTGCTCTTAATTCTACTTCCTCCTCGCTGTCTTTATCAATTTGAATTTGATTATCAATTTTATCAGCGAGGTAATCTGAATAAGAGAAAATACCTAATCTTCTTAAAACAAAAGGTAATTTATAATCAGCACACGCAGATTCTATTCATGTTATAAATTAAAAAATGATTGTAGTTAAAAAGTTTTCTGAACTACTTCCACTTTGTAGCCACTCCACTGATTACGTATAACTCTTTATATACGAAGTTACTAATATATTGTGTTTATGACTGTTATAAAGCCAAAATAAACTATACCATAACCTCTTTTTCTGTAGTCATTTTTAAATAACAAAATCTTTGATTTTCATAGAAGGAATGTAAGAATTAAATTTTTTGTATAAGAATCACTAACTGACTTATCTTATTATATATTCTAAATTCGAAAATCCGTTAAGAAATAATATTAATTTCAATCTTAATTCTGTAATTAAATATTAAATTTAAAAAATAAAAAAATTAAACATCTTCCAAGCCTTTTTCTGTAACTTGGAATATTGCTTCTGTTTCAGGTAGATGAGGTGCATCAATCATTTTAGCAACTCTAGTACCTTTCTTTCCTTTTCTTAGATAGACACGATAAGTTGAATTATGGCCAACAATATGTCCTCCAATAGCTGCAGTTGGGTCTCCAAAGAAAGTATCTGGCTTAGACATAACTTGATTAGTTACATAAACTGCAATATTGTAATTTGAAGCAAGTTTCTGTAATGCATGCATGTGTTTGTTTAATTTTTGTTGTCTATCTGCTAATTGACCTCTTCCTGAAAAATCAGCTCTAAAATGAGACATCAGTGAATCAACAATTAACAATCTTATTGGGTTTCCTTCTTTAATCAAATCTTCTACTTTTTCAGCTAAAAGCATTTGATGATCTGAATTAAAAGCCCTTGCAACTTTTATATTTTTTAATAATGCATTGGGGTCTAAACCTCTGTTTTCTGCAATTTGTTTTATTCTTTCAGGCCTAAATGTAGACTCTGAATCTATCCAGACAACCATTCCCTCAGCGCCACCTTGTTCTTTTGGAAATTGAACATTAACTGCTAACTGATGTGCTATAGAAGATTTTCCAGAACCAAATTCGCCATAGCATTCTGTAATTGCTCCACTTTCTATTCCACCACCAAATAAAGAGTCTAAAGACTTTGAAAGTGTTGTTATTTTCAATATGTTTTTCCTTTTTTCTAAAAGTTCTTCACCAGATTCAAAACCCATATTCATAGTATCACGGGCAGCTTTAATCACTTTTCTGGCAGTTGATTCAGTAAGCCCGCCAGCTTCCACCAATTCACCAGGTGAGGCTACAGCCAGCGATAATAAAGTATCAAATCCAGATTCTTTTAATTTTTCTGCAGTTGCAGGACCTACACCAGGTAAATCTTCTACAGTTTCTATCTTAACTTTTTTAATTAACTTTTCTTCTTGCATATCCTCTTGAATTTGCTCTAGTATTTCAGCTTTTCTAACCATATTAACCATCCTCCATTTTATTCATCTTCATCATCATCCTTTTCTTCTTGAGTTAATAACAATTCTTCCATTACTTTTTGCATTAAGACTAATACTTTTGGAATATCATTCTTTCTTAATTGAATAGTTGCATCTCTCCAAGTTCCTTCATTGTCTTTCCATGCTTTTTTTAAACTCACTGTTTTGAAACCGACTATTTCTCCTCTTTCTTTTATTTCTCTTTCATTTAGCCAGATTGCTGCTTCCAATTGGCCTGCTCTAAATTTTTTTATTGGTCCTTGTGTCATATTAATTCCTCCCTTGCTTTCGCTTTTTGTTTCATTACCCAGAACAAGTAGCCCTTAGGTCCTTTCGGTTCTTGTTTCATTCAGGGTAATGATAACTTATCTGATTTTTTATATAAACCCTGTGCGCACCCATGTCCAATGCGTCCAATGCGTCCAATGCTTAAAAATTGCCTTTATGCGTCATATAAAGCTTAAATACAGTGGACATCAAAATTAAAGAATTAAACTTAATAACTGTTCTGGAGAAGAATTTCAAAAATATTGAAAACTTTTTAATATAAATACATTAAAATTAAGTCAGTAGATGGTAATGTAGGTTTCTGAGCGGAGTAAAAACCTATAAAAATCAGTAATTTCTCCTTATTTATAAGATATGAGAGTCTGTCCGAAGTGTAAAAAGAGAGAATAAGAAAGGCTAAGGAATCTGTTAAACTATGGAGAGAAAATAACAAAGAACGATGCAGAGAACTATCTGAAATAAATTACGAAAAAAACAAAGAAAATATCTTAGCCAGAAAAAAAGTATACAGACAAGAGATAAAAGACAAGGATAGAATAAGAAGAAAAGAATACAGATACCAACAAATTGATAGAACAAGGCAACTAGCAAGAATCCACTGGTGAAGACAAAAACAAAAGGCTTTAGCACTAAGAGAGCTCAAAAACATGGAGGAGAAGGCTTATAACTCCAATATCTTCATTTCACCGCCCACTTCGGTACATTACCATCTACTGTAAGTTTAGAAACCTTTTTATATAATCCAATAAAAATTAAAACAAGATGAATTGGGACTTAATATTATTAGTTATATTTTACTTAATACTGTTTACAATCTTTAGAATATTTAGAAATAAATTCGAATTGCAATGGGGAATATTTGCATTATACAGAACCAAAATAGGCTTAGATTTAATGGATAAAATAGCAAAAAAATTTCCTAGAACATTAAACGCTTTATCATACGTTAGTGTAACAATTGGTTTTATTGGAATGGCAATTACACTTGTCTTCCTTGTTATTGGGGCACTAAGTTTTTTATCTCCAGTACCACAGCCACAGGTAGCACCAGTATTACCAGGCGTCAGTATTGCAGGTCTTCCTAAATTATCATTTTGGCATTGGATTATATCTATTTTAATTGCTGCAACAATTCATGAATTTATGCACGGTGTATATTCCAGATTAAATAATGTAAAAATAAAATCTTCTGGTTTTGCTTTCTTAGGACCAATATTAGCTGCATTTGTAGAACCTGATGAAAAAATATTAAATAAAAAAGGAACAAAAGCACAATTATCTGTTTTAAGTGCAGGACCATTTTCCAATATTGTCTTAGGAATTTTGATCTTATTTTCAATGTTAATAGTTTTAGAACCTTTAGGACACTTAGTTGTAGGTGTTCAGGGTGCAGAAATAGGAACAATAAATGAAACTTTTCCAATTATAACAACAGGAATAAAATCTGGAGATATAATAACTGAAATAGACTATGTAAAAATAGATGATGCAAATAAATTCAAATTAGCCTTAGCAGATAACAAACCTGGAGATGTAATAAAAGTAAAAACTTTAGACAAAGAATATGATATTAAACTAGGGGAGAATCCTTCAAATAAAACACAACCCTATTTAGGAATAACATTAAATAAGCTTCAGTTCGGTCCTAAAGAAAGCTTGGGCAGTAATTTTAAATGGCTTGCTGATCTTTATCTTTGGTTTTATTTATTAGTATTCTGGCTATTTAACATTAATTTAGGCATCGGAATGTTCAATCTCTTACCATTAGGCCCAGTAGATGGGGGAAGAATGTTTTATTCTGCTGCTTTACATTTTACAAATAAAGATAGAGCAATGAAACTATTAAAAATAGCAACAATTACTGTTTTATTTTTGATATTAATAAATATGTGGCCTTTTATTTTGAAATTAATTAAATTTATATTCTCACCATTGGCTTTTCTATTCTAAATAATTATTCTTTATTCCATAAATAATCAAATTGATTTGAAAAAGTATTAACAACTTGTTCTGATTTTATTCTTAGAGCAATTATTTCTGGTTCATATACTAAAATTAATAAATTCTCCCCAAATAAAATCCAGACTATTGGCATATAAAGTTCTTCTGGTAAATATTTTATTTCTACGCTTATATGCTTTTTTGCAGCTTTTAATCTATTGAGAAATTGTTGGGATTTTGTTGAAAATAATTTAAATTTTACTCCTTTAAACCATTTTGGAAAATCATAGGGAAATGCTTCTTGTACTTGCAGATTTCCAAAACCTTTCCAATATCTTGGTTTTTCTCTGATAATATCTAGAATCATTGATCTATAACCTTTCTTTCCATGATAAATCTCAAATAAGTTTTTTTCTCTTTTCGATTTATACTTTGATAACAATTCAGGCATTGATTTATTTATTTCTTGTTTTAATTCTTCATAATATTGGATTTTCTTTTGTTTGAATTCTTCAGCTAATGCTTCAAGTTTTTCAGGGTTTGTAGGAATGTAACATTTCTTATTGCCTTCAAATATATAAGTGACAAATCCTTCTTCAATTAACTTGTCTAATGCCTGGTAAACATTTGCTTTGTAAGTACCTGCCTTTTTTGCTATAGAGTCTGCACTTGATTTTCCTAAATCTAATAAAGCAATATAAACTTTCGCAGCAGTTGGGCTAAATTCAAATTTTTTTATCAAATAATTCAATTCTACCATTAAAAGAAGTAGTTAATAACTACTACTTAAATTTAACTAGTTACAGGTTACTACTATATTATAACAAAACATTAAGGAGATGATTAAAATGACAAATGAAAAACAAAGAATATTATTAGTTGAGGATAATGAAGCTTATTCAGATAAGGCTAAAGAATATTTTGCATCAAGAGAAGGTGTTGAAATAGTTCATGTTAGTGATTATAATGAAGCACTTGCAGAATTATTAAATCCTGCAATTGATGCTGTTATTACAGATTGTTTTTTTCCTGAATCTACAGGAACAAATAGTAAAGGATTAGTAAACATAGTGCTAGATAAATTAGTGGATAATATGATAAGCAGGTATGACTCTCAATCTTTTTTAGAAAATGTTTCAAAAGTTGTTGATTTAGATAGGGATCTAAAATTGCAGCTTCAAGCTTATTTTTTACAGGAAAGATATTTCAAAGATCTCAGTGAAAAATTAGGAAAAAGTAATGAAGAAACTAGATCAGGTGAAAATAATATTAAACCTATTTTAGGTTCTTTGAAAACAATCGATAGAACCAAAAGAACAGATCATCTTAGAAATTATTTAGGAATGGTTGTAAGACCAATTGGTGCTAATAGGTGTAGCACTATTGAATTATACAGAAAATTAGAAAAAGCAATAGAGGACTCTGAATCAAATCAGCCACTTGGAATTTTAGTTGTAGAAAAAGCAATAGAATTGGGTAAGCCATATATAATCGCAACATCAACATATCACCATGATGATCTCACGCAGCTAATATGTGATTATCAAAGAAGTTATAATTGGCCTGAAATAGTAGATTGTTCAAATTGGGGAAAAAAAAGAGAGACAAAAGAAAGCATAGAATTTTGGGAAAAAGCCTATAAGGAACTCCAAGAGCAAGTAAGTAAAAATGAATAGAAGTTTTAGAAACCTATAAAAATCTTTATTTATTTTTATTTTTATGATAATTGATGTTCATTCACATTTGCAGTTTCCAAATTTTGAAAAAGACTTAAATGAAGTTATAGAAAGAGCAAAACAAGCAGGAGTTATTTTTATATTATGTTCTGGAGTAGATCATGATACAAATATCAAAGCTTTGGAATTATCAAAAAAATATAATATAATAAAAGCCTCATTAGGCATATATCCATTAGATGCAGTAGGTCTAGGCCATTATGATGATACTAGCCATCAAACAGATATTATGGATGTTGAAGAAGAATTAAAATTTATAGAAAAAAATAAAGATAATATTATAGCAATAGGCGAAATTGGTTTAGATTATTCTCCCAAAGTTGATCCAAAAGCAGAAGAACAAAAAGAAGTTTTCTGGAAATGTATTAAATTAGCTGAAAAAATAAAAAAACCAATTGTAGTTCATACAAGAAAAGCAGAAAAAGATTGCATAGAAATATTAGAATCTTCAAAATTAAAAAATGTTGTTCTCCATTGTTTTACAGGAAACATGAAATTAGTAAAAAAAGCAGAAGAACTAGGATTTTATTTATCTATTCCATCAATAATAACAAGATTAAAACATTTTCAGGAAGTTATAGAAAGAGTATCTTTAAGCAACATCCTAACAGAAACTGATGCTCCTTATTTAAGTTCCATTCCAAATCAAAGAAGTGAACCAGCAGATATAAAAGAAACAATAAAGATCATAGCAAAAATAAAGAATATTACAGAAGAAGAAACTGAAAAAATAATATTTTCAAATTATCAAAAAATATTTCTAAAAAACTGAAAATAGTAAACTATATAAACAAAATTAACCCTGATACCTTATTGGTTTTTACATCCTTGGGAAAAAGAGGTGTAAACTGAGGTGCTAAAAATCAAAAGAGAGGATTAAAACTCTTCTCTATCAAACTTTTATAATCATTCCATTTTTTCCAGGATTAACAATTGTACAGTTTTTAATCTTATCCTTCTTTTTCTCATTTTCATGGAAATGCCCGCATAATGTCAATATAGGCTCAAATTCTTCTATAAACTTTCTTGAACTAATGCATCCCCTATGTTCGTCCCATAATTCATCTAACTTTGTATTATATATTGGGGCATGTGTAACAAAAATTAATTTCTTATTTTTATCAAATGTTTTTTTAAATTCTTTCATTGCTCTTTCCAATTTCTCTTCCCTAGAAGAAAATCCGCCAGTTCCAAATCCAAAGAATAAATAATTATCTATTTCATAACTTGCCAGATGTATATTTATTAAATTATTATATTTCCCGCATATTTCATTTATGTCTATATTTGTTTCATGATTTCCGGGGATAATCAAAATTTTAATATTTAAACTATTAAGAAATTTTGCAATCTCATTTAATCCTGAAGTAAAATTCGACAAGTCACCACAGCAGACTATTAAGTCTGGCTTCTCATTAATTGCTTTATTTTTTATCTCATTTAATGCAGCTTTATTGCAATGCAAATCCGTAAAAGCCAGTAATTTCATAAGATTTATATAAAAAATATGGTTTATAATCATTTCGCAAGAACACTCACTGCTTTAGCTCCGAGTGAATTGCGATAAGAAAATTCTTCTAAAAAATAGAAAATATTTCCAAATTTGAGAAAGGCACTGGACGCATTGGACATGTCCACACATAAGGTATATAAATAAAAAATCCTAAATTAATAAAAATGCAAAAAAGAACATACAAATTTAGATTTTATCCAAGCAAACAACAAGAATATGAATTATATAAATTTCTAGAATTAGCAAGATTTACTTATAATAAACAATTAGAATTAAAAATAAATAAGTATAAAGAAGAAAATATTAATTTAACACAATTTGACTTAAATAATAATTTAATAAAACTAAAAGAAGATAATCCAGAATTAAAGAACATACATTCACAAATATTACAGGAAATAAATAAAAGAATTAAATTTGCTTTCAATAATTTTTATAGAAAATTAAAAACAAAAGAAAATCCAGGATTTCCAAGATTTAAAGGAAGAAATAGATATGATTCAATAACTTATTCCCAATCAGGATTTAAACTAAATAAGAAATTATATTTATCTAAAATTGGAGAAGTAAATATTGTAAAACACAGAGAAATAAAAGAAAATTCTAAAATCAAAACTTTAACAATTAAGAAAACCTGTACAAATAAATGGTTTGCCTGCTTTAGTGTTGAAGAAGAAATACATAAGAAACAAATAAAACAAGAAAGTTACATAGGAATAGACTTAGGATTAAATCATTTTTATGCAGATAGTAAAGGAAATACAATTGATAATCCAAAATTCTTAAGAAAATTAGAAAATAAATTAGTTAAATCTTCTAGAAAACATTCAAGAAAGATAAAAGGATCTAAGAATAGATATAAATCAAGATTAAAATTAGCTAAAATCCATGAAAAGTTAAGCAATCAAAGAATAGATTTTCTGCATAAAGAATCAAGAAAATTAGTTAATAATTATCAAAATATAGCAGTAGAAAACTTGCAAATAAGAAATATGGTTAAAAATCATTACTTATCAAAATCAATTAATGATGCTTCCTGGAATAAATTTCTACAAATGCTTTCTTACAAAGTGGAAGAAACTGGTGGAAAGATAATAGAAATAAATCCAAGAAATACATCACAATATTGTATTTGTGGAAATAAAGTAGAAAAAACATTAGCTATTAGAATACATAAATGCAATAAGTGTGGAATAGAAATAGATAGGGATGTAATGTCTGCTATTTTAATCAAAAATATTGCTTTTAATAATACAATAACTACTGTAGGAACTACAGGAAGTAATGCTTGGGAAAATGTTTCAGTAGAAGCGTCAATGAACCAAGAAGCTCAGGTGCGTTGATTATTAATTTAATTGACGCTCAATCCCTTTAGGGCTGAGTAGTTCACAATCTTTCCTTAATTATCAGATTTAGTAAATTATTTACATAGCCCATTGTCCCATCATTTAATATTAAAACGTCAAAAGTTTTTGAGTATTTTTCTATATTTTTGTCAACATTTTCATTAAGAAATCCTATTTTTATTATATTCTCATGCTCTAATCCAGACGTCATATCAATATCTTCAAGACTATCACCAAGCAATATTACATTTTTTCTTTTTTTAATTTCATTTTCATAAGCCGTTCCTTTTACTTGCACTTCATTTTTGTTTAATGAATGTATAATTTTTGATTTGTATCCAATTACTTTTTCACCATTACCAAATTTATAAAAGTTTGAGATTATATGCAAATTACCATTTGAAATGCCTTCACTTTCTAAACATCTTTTTATCAAGTCTCCTAATCCTGCTGAAATTATAAGTATTGGGATATTATTCTTTCCTAATAAAGAAAAAAATTCCTTTGTTTTTTCTCTTAAGACAATTTTCCTTTTGTTTATTATATCTTCTATAATCTCTTTATGCATTCCACATTTAATCATTAATTCTAAGTGTTTAGTCCACCATTCATACATTTTCTTGCACTTTTCTTCTCTTGCAATATCATTATTAATTTCAAATGGATGATAAATATCAAATAAGTTGTGTGCTTCTTTCATATAGGATTCTGATAGATAATTTCCTTCCCTTATTTGTGCTATTGTAGTGTGCGATTTTTGTCCGTCTACAGTTGCCTTTGTTAAAGTTTTATCAAAATCAGCAACTATATGAAAGTTTTTAGAATTAAATTTCTTAATCAAATTATTCAGATATTCATTATCTTTTATAATTATATTTTTCATATAATGATTAAATAAATAAGAAATATAAAAGTTTTGGTATTATAAAAAATAAAAAATTAATCTTCTTCAGAATAATAGCCCATCATAAAAGCAGCTTCTTCAAGGCTCACTTCATCATTATCAACTATATCATCAATATACCTCTTTATTTTATTATTTAACCTCATTTTATTCCCCTCCCTTTTCTTTCTAATGGCAAATTTTTTATCTGTTTACTAAACACCCTTTCAATCATTTCTAAATCAAGGTCAATTGGTAGCATTTTTGCACCTCCGTAATATATATTAATTTTCATTTAAAAAAGCCTTGCGGGTGCACATGTCCAATGCGTCCAATGCGTCCAGTGCCACTTAACAATATAAAAATTAAAACATTTAATTATTAATTATCAGAACCAATTTTTCTTATCAAAAAACTTAAATCTAAAAATTTTAAATATAGTAAATAATATAAACTTTTAGCTTAAAAATGATTTACTGTTAGCCAACAACAAACATAAAAAAATCTAAAAAATTTGTTAGTTAACTATCCTTTAGATAAGAATTATTCCTAAACTACTATTTGCATTAAAAAACTTAAGAAAATTCATTTAAAGTTTTGTTATTATATTCAACAGTAAAAATTCTTCCAGAGCCTTTATTATTTTCTTTTAACAATATCAATCCAGATTTCTCTAAATATTTTAATTTTCTCTGTAGCGTTTTATAACTTTTTCCTTCTTTTTCTTTATATATATCAAATAATTCAGTCATTGTCTTTCCAGAGTTATTTTTAATCAATTCTATTAATTCATTATCTTCATTTTCAAATACATCTTCCTTTTTTAATTTAAATTCTTCAAGTTTTGAAATTGCTTGTTCAGCTTCTGCAATATTAATTTTTCTTAGACTTTTTGATTCAGCAATTTCTCCAGATTCTTTCATTAAAAATAAACCAGATCTAATATCTTTAACTTCAAAAGTTTTTTCAGCTATTCTTAAAAAAGCAGAATTATCAAAAGTATTTGCAACAAAAACATATTCTAATCTTTGTTTCAATATTCCTTCAGTTTCATTCATATTATAAGATTGAAAATCTAATACATCAGGTGTCAATCTAGATCTAATCCTATCATCTAAAGTTACAAGAAAATCTTCTCTATTAGTTATTAATATTAAAGTTTTCCTTTTCAAATCTTCTAATAATGAATAAATTATTCCATCATCTTCTAATTTGTCAATTTCATCCAAGACTATGACCGCAGCTTTTTCATTAAGTATTTCACATATTTCACTTAACAATTGGTCAGAATTTTTATTTTGAATCCATTTATATTTTAGTTGTAAACAAATTTCCAATATTATTTTGAAAGTTGTATCTTTTTTCCAGCAGTTTATATAAATGCAATAGACTTCATTTCCAAATTCTTCTTCAAGTTCTTTTAACACATGTTTTACACCAGCAGTTTTGCCAATTCCCGGTCCGCCCTTTATTAGTAAATTTTTTCCATTTCTTCCTTGTAATAGAGGTTTTATAGCAGTTGCAATATATTGCTGTTCATTTTCCCTGTACATTATCATTTTGGGTATATAATCATAATCTAAGAATTGAGGATTAAGAAAAATTGATTCTTCAGCACTTAATATGTCTTTGAATAAGTCAGGCATAAAAATTATAAAGTTTTAATGTTTTTTAATGATTTCTACACTCTAGAACCCTAATTATCTGTTAAATATAGCTTTAAATCCTTGCGTATCTGTTCTATTTCATCTTCATTAAACTTAAGAAGAACTTCTTTGCAATAACTAATAAAAAAAGGACATTCCTCTAAAAGTTTTATATAAATATCATTTTTAACTTCCTTGTTAACATAATACTGAGCATCTTGCCTTGCATCAAACGCCTCTTGTAAAAGACATAATTGTGTATGTGAGAAATATTTTTTGAGAAATTCATTTGCAAAGTCTATTGTGCATTTATGTATTTCACATTTAATTCCCAATCTCATTAGTATAGAATATAATGAAAAATAGAGGGTGTAATATGCTGCAGAAATTTTCCAGTCTTTGCTTCTGGCAAGTCTTGAAGTTTCTAAAGATTCCTCTGCCTTTATTATATAAGCCATTGCTAAATTAATGTTGGGTTCTATTATTTTAATTCCATTTTTTCTTTTTAAACACCAGTTTATTTGATTCATCAGAGTATATGACTATTAAAGTTTAAATTAGTTATTTACAAGATTTTCACATTTTTAGAAATTATTTTATACAAAAAGAAATAAAATCATCAAAACCTTTAATAATTATATGATTATTAACAACTTCATTTATTAAAATATCATCTTTAATACTATTTTTGAAAATTTTTAAATTATAATTTTTAACATTTATTTTTATATTATAAACATTAGATATTTCCCTAATTTTCTCGGGGTTATATTCTCCTATAATAAATAAATCTAAATCAGAATCTTTATTTTGTGTATTATTTGCATAACTCCCAAATATTAAACCAATATAATTAATGTGAAAATAAATTTTCTCAATAATGTCTTTAATAAAGGCGTTATTTTCCATTAACTTTATTTTTTTATAAATTTCCGCAACAACCAGATAGTCTTTTGCAATAAAACTTTTCTTTATTTTATATAACTTTATTTTGCCCTTTGAAGAAGATTCAAGGATTAATTTTTTTTCAAGGAAATCCAGTGAAATTTGTGAAGTTCTTGGACTTATTTTAAGCAGCCGATTTATTTCTCTTATATAATATTGTTTATCAAATCCCTTTGTAAATAAACTCAAAACTTCTAAATGTAGTTCAGTTAATTTTTGTTTGTTTACTATTTTATACATATGTATAATAAGATAAACATAGAAATATAAGCTTTTTGATATTAAATTTATAGATAGAACTAAATTTCTTTTACACCAGAATCGCTTGAAGCAACAAGCCTTACACCATAACCTAGTTGCAATATTGCAGAAATTATTGCCATATGTTCTTTTCCAGACCCGGAAATTAAATTAACAGCAACTTCTGTATCATTTAACTTTCCTTGTAGATTCTTCTTAATTTCATCCCTTATTTCTTCTAAATTTTTATTATCATCAATAATAACCATTTCAGCATTTTTTGTGTTTGAAAAATTTTCTTTGCCAAAAGCATTTGTAATTAAAAATATTTTATCCCATGTTCCTTCCTGTATTAATTTAGAAACATGAATCCAGGTTCCTTTTCCAGTAGATAATGAAGCAACTAAACAAACCATAAAGATAAAAGAATTTAGAAATTGTATATAAAGATTTAGGTGCTTAAATACAAAATTAAATAGTATTATGCGATCCTGTTAAGAGCGAATCACAAGTTGAATTCCTCATCAGGAAAATTTTACATAATAGGACAAAAAGGTGTTCCCTCTTGTTTATTAGTGACATCAAATGTAAAATTGCACAATATAGCAAGAACAAGATATTCCTTTCTTAAGTCTGAATAATTAATAGGATTATCATTTTGGTCATTACAAAATAATTCATTGCATTCATATGCTTGAATTTGTCTTCCCTTTTGTAATTCTACTAATTTTAATACATGCCCAAGATTCAATTTTAATATTTCTGTTCTATCTTTTAAATAATTTTCAGTAACCAGTTGAACAGGTAAACCTCCAGAATAATAAATAGTTGTCCTGTGATCTAAATCTTGGGATATAAAAAAGGGACATCTAATCTCTTTCACATAATCAAATTTTTTTGACTCATGTGCTAAAACATTTGTACCTGCTAATAATCCTACCAATCCCAAAGCAATTACTTTTCTCATTCTTTACCAGTTTCCTCATCCTCAAGTTCTTTAAGCAATTTTTTCTTAACCTTATCTTTTAAATTTAATTCTTTCAATAATTCCTTATACCTGTTTCTTATAGTTACTTCTGTAACTCCTGCTACATCTGCAACTTCTCTCTGAGTTCTTTTCTCATTATTAATCAAAGCAGCAACATATAGTGAAGCAGCAGCAATTCCAGTAGGTCCTCTTCCAGATGTTAGTTCTGCATCTCTTGCTTTATTTAATATATCAACAGCTTTACTTTGTGTTTCAGCTGATAATTTTAAAGCAGATACAAATCTTGGTAAATAGTCTATTGGATTGCTTGGAAGAATTCTGATTCCTAATTCTCTTGTTACAAATCTGTAAGTTCTTCCAACTTCTTTTTTATCTATTCCAGAAGCTTCAGAAAATTCATCCAGAGTTCTTGGAACTTCATGTCTTCTGCAAGATGCATATAATGATCCGGCTACAACACTTTCCATTGATCTTCCTCTTACTAATCCACGTTGTACTGCCATAGTATAAATCCTTGCAGCTTCTTCTTCAACAGATTTTGGCAATTTTAAATATGAACTTACTCTTTTTAATTCTGCAAGTGCCAATTTAAGGTTTCTTTCAATAGCAGTGGAAATCCTATGCTGCCATTTTCTTAATCTAAAGAATTTATTTTTTCCTTTTGAAGATAATTGATATATCTCTCCTTTTTGTCCAATATCAGTTCCTAAACCTCTATCAAACTTAGTGTAAGTCATAGGACTTCCAGTCCTTCTTCTTTTAGAAGCCTGATCTTCATTAAACTCTCTCCATTCCTGACCAAGATCAATCATTTTTTCTTCTATAACTGATCCGCAATCCCTACAGGAAACCTCACCAATATCTTTTTGAATAAGTAAATTAGTACTGCCACATTCTGGACATTTTCTTATATATTCTACGCCTGTCATTTTTGTAATTTTCCCCCAAAATTCCCCTTTTATTTAACTACTAATCAATAACTTCATACAAAGTTTTATAAATATATTGGTATAATACTATATAAATCTTTCTATTTTTTGTCACTATAAGTTTTAAGTAAAATTTATCAAATTTAATTCTTTTCTTCACAAAACTTATAAAGAATAACCAATTTTCTTAAAAAATGAAGAAACTAATTTTAATATTAACATTGATTTTGCTAATGACATTTGTCTATGCTCAGGAAGAAAAAGATGCATATACTTACATAGATGAAAAAACTGGAGAAACAGTAGTTAAACTTCCTAAAGTTGTATATACTGAAGGAACAATTCCAAAAGGAGAAAATGGGACTTTGGTTCTGACTTATTTTACTAAATCTTATGTAAAACTCTCTGAAGGGTCAAAATTAGACTTTAATGTTTATGGGGATAATATTCAGGATTTAGTTGCTCAAAATAGTTTAATATTGCAGAAAGTAAACAAAGATAGCGCAGATTTTTTGTTTTCACAGGAAGGTTCAGAATATAAACAATTAAAATTCTATCCGGGAGAGGAAAGCCAAATGCGTTTAAATTTTACAGGAAAAATTCCATTCATGTTTGTAGAAATAACCAAATGGCGTTTTTCAGATGATGGAAATAATCATGTAACATTATTTTTTAACATACCAGTAGTTAAGGCTAAGCAGCAGATTGAACCGCAAAAAGAAACTATTGATACTACTAAAGTAAATTCAGGCATAGATAATAAAAACAAATATTGGCCTTATTATATTGGTGGCGCAGTAGTTTTGTTAATTGCTTTAATTCTTATCTTTAAACCAAAATTTAAGAAAAATTAGTTTAATTTTATAGAATAAATTTAGAAAAATTACTGTGCAACTAAAATGCCATTTAAGTTTCCTTCTTGTCCAGGTCTTGAAGTCACTTTAACTTTTCCCATACTTGTTTCAATTACTGTTCCTTTCGTTATAATATTTCTTCTGATGAAGTTTCTGTTAGCAGGACTCTCAACTACAGTTTTAATTTCAGCAATTTTAAATTTTTTAGTCTTGGGATCAATAACATTTATCTTATTAGCAGTTAATAATGTAAACTTTAAGCTTCCAGACCTTTCTCTCTTAACTTTTAACTTTTTTTCACCGATTCTTGTATATGTGGGATTATCTCCTAAATTAAATAATCTTTTCTTTCTGTAATCCCTGTATCTTCCACCAGTTGGTTTTCTTAATGATCTTTCTTGTGATATTGCCATGGAATTGAAATTTAGTTAATATTTATAATACTTTTGCTTTAAATCTATTAGAAGCTTATGAATAGTAATAGTTAATCCTTAAAAGGAGAAACTCAATAAATTGAAAAATTAATTAACCGCGCAAAATCAATTAGGCGTATCCTTATAGCCATGTTTTTTATCTAAAATCCACATAAAATAGGTTTTATGGCTATATTACATGTATAATAAAACCGCGCAAAATCAAAATATTTAAATAGGATATTCAATTATAGAAAATATGACTTGGACAAAACCCAAATTTAGTAAGTCTAAAATAGACTGGGCAGAAATATTTTAATTAATATAAATAGTTCAATCAATGAAAGAGAAAAGGCGCTTGAAATATTAGATAACTGGAGAGCAATTCATAGATATTCAATGCGATTCTCTTCAAACAACGGCTGATGATGTAGAAAATATTTTTTTAACAAAAATATATCGAAGAGCCAGACCATGAAAATAACATCGTAAAAATCTATCAACCGAAGATTAAAGAGAATCGTAACATCAAAAAGATTATATACTTGATAATTTTTAATAAAGAAAATGAAAACAAAACTTGTATTATTAACTCTGGCAATATTCTTAGTATCAATACTATATGTGACAGCACACGAAGAAACAACTGACTGTAAAGTAGATATAGAAAAATATACTTCTGAAGCTAAAAAATTTGTTAATGAAAATCCAAATGACCAAAACGTAAAATATGGTAAAAGAATTTTAGGAAAAAATGCAAAAATTGAAGTTAAAATTGATGATGAAATATGGCATGCTAACCTTGTAAAAGGCAAAGTAGAAGAGATAGCTAAAGGAAGTATAGAAAAAGAAGATTATAATGTTTACACAACAATGTGTACTTTGCATGATTTGGAAGAAGGAGACTTAACAGCTATGCAGGCTTTAAAAGATAAGAAAATAACCTACAAAGCAAATGGTAGATTTAATAAAATTAAATTAGGAATCATAAGTATGTTCTTTAAATGAAGTTTAATAATAATTACATTAAATTATCTAAATCTTTAAAAATAATAATCTAAATTTCTTTATAGATAGAAAGTGGTTGATGAAGCAAATATTAAAGAAGGTTTAACATACGAAGATGTTCTTCTAATACCTAAATATTCAGATATTTCTTCAAGAAAATTAGTGGATATATCAACAAATCTTACTCCTAAAATAAAATTAAACATACCAATGGTCTCTGGAAATATGGACACAGTAACAGAAAGTCGTATGGCGATTGCAATGGCTCGCTTGGGAGGAATAGGAATCATTCATAGGTATACCCCAATAAAAGAACAGGTAAATGAAGTTCTAAAAGTCAAAAGAGCAGAATCAATTGTAATAGAAAATCCATATACATTAACTCCAGAACATTCTTTAAAAGATGCTAAAAATTTTATGGATGAATTTGGAATTAATGGATTATTAATAACAGACAATGTAGGAAGATTTGAAGGGATATTCACTAGAAGAGATATGATGTTTGAAGACAATTTATTAAAACCAATTTCAGAACATATGACTCCGAAGATAAAAGCAATTACTGCAGAACAAGGCATTGATATAGAAAAAGCAAAAGAAATAATGAAAGATAACAGAATAGAAAAACTTCCATTATTAGATAAAAAAGGTTTATTAAAAGGATTGATAACAGCAAAAGATTTGTTAAGAAAAGAACTTTATCCATTAACACTAAAAGACAACAAAGGGAAATTAATTGTCGGAGCTGCAATAGGTATTAAAGGTGATTATATGGAAAGAGCAGAATCATTAGTTAATGCAGGCTGTAATGTTTTATGTATTGATATTGCTCATGGCCATTCAGAATTAGCAATAAACGCATTAAAAACAGTAAAAGATAAATTTTCTGATATTGAAGTTATAGCTGGTAATGTAGCAACTGAAGAAGCAACTTTTGATTTGATAAAAGCAGGTGCTGATTGTGTTAAGACAGGCATTGGTTCTGGTTGTTTTGCAGCAGGAACACGCATCCTTATGTCAAATGGAACTTACAAAAACATAGAAGAAATTAAATCTGGTGAAAAAATAATAAACAAAGATGGAATGGCTGTTAAAATAAAAAAATCATTTTGCACAGGAATTAAAAAAGTAATAAAATTAAGAAGTTCAATATTTCACCAATCTACTTATGTAACACCAGATCACAAATATTGGGTTGGAGATTTAAATAGTGTTTCAACTGAAACTATTCATTCAAGAGGTTATGCTAAATTGCTTGAAGTTCAAAGTAAAACAGTTCCTAAAATGTCTAAATATAAGTGGAAGGAAGTAAAAGATATAGAACAAGATGTCTTATTGATGCCTAAGAATATAAACTTTGAGTTGGAAGATTACTTTGAAATATCATTAAATAAACGTAGTGGTGGTAATACTAGATCAGGAATAGAATATGAAGAAGATCTAGTGCTTAAACCATCATATAAATTAGGTTATATATTTGGCACATTTTTAGGTGATGGAACTGCACATAAAGGTGTAAACAAGAAGAATAATTCTCATGTTGGATCAGTTAGGTGGTCATTGGGTCTAGATGAACTTGAAATTGCAGAAAAAATCTCAAAATGTATGTATAATATATCCAAGAAAGAATCAAAAATAGTTTATACAAAGAGAAATACAATCGAAGTAAGGTTTTTCTATAAACCTTTAGCAGATTTCTTACAAGGATTTGGAAAGAAACATAATAAATTTTTACCAGAGAAATATTTAATTAATAATAAAGAGTACTTAAAAGGAATCTGTGATGGATTAATTGATAGTGATGGTTATGAAGAAGACTATGGTAGAAGAACTTTAAATAATAGTTCTAAAAGGATTATTGAGTTATTTGGAATTATTTGTTATTTATTGACAGATGTATTCCCAAATTGTGAAAAAGAAAGAAGGTCAATGGGTAATTTGAAAGGAACTAAACTAGAAAATATTAAACCAGGATTTATCTCTAGGATTATAACAACTGGTGAAAAAAGGTTGACAAAAGATTATCAGCTTGCTAAAATATTAGAAAATAAGGATATAGGAGAGGAAGTAATGGTTTACGATTTAGAGGTTGATTGTCCCACTCATAGTTTTATAGCAAACAATGCAATAGTACATAATTCAATTTGTGTTACAAGATTAGTTGCAGGAGCAGGCTATCCTCAATTTTCCGCATTATTAAATTGTTCAAGAGTTGGCCATGAACTTGGAATTCCAATAATGGCTGATGGTGGTATTGGAGGAATTGCAGGAAATTTTGCTAAAGCAGTTGCTGCAGGTGCATCTACAGTAATGCGTTCAAGATCATTAGCAGGAACAGATGAAAGTCCAGGAATTGCAATAATGAGAAATGGTAAAAAATATAAAATTTATAGAGGAAGTGCATCATTTGGTGCAAATATGACAAGAAATGAAAGAAATAATGAAAAAGTGGATGAAGAATATAATCCAGAAGGAGTAGAAGCAATGGTGCCTTATTCAGGAAGTGTTGAAGAAGTAATTAAACCATTTTTAGCAGGTTTAAGATCTGGAATGAGTTATACTGGTGCACATAACATAAAAGAATTTTGGGAAAAAGCAGAATTTGTAAGAATGACACAGGCATCTATTAAGGAAAGTTATCCTCATGATGTGGAATTAGTTAAATAAATACACAAATCTATAATCTAAAACAAATGAGGAACAAAATGAAAAATGTAATTGTAAGAAATTCAAACAACAATGTATATAAATATAGACATATGTCTAATATAATGGACAAACATCTAAAAAAATGGACATAATAAGAATTTTTATGGAAGAACCAGAAAAAGAGTTTCATGTCAGAGAGATAGCCAGAATAACAGAAATTTCACCAACTACAACATCAAAAATATTAAAAGGATATGTGAAAAAAGGATTGTTAAATCAAAGAAAAGCTTTTTCTCATTTATTATTCAAGGCAAATTTAGAGAGTAAAAAATTCAAAGATATGAAATTATACTACAATATTAAAAAATTAAGAGCTTCCGGGATTATAGAGTATATTATTAATCAATTTAATGAACCAGAAGCAATAATACTTTTTGGCTCATATTACAAAGCTGAAAATATTAAAAAGAGTGATATAGATTTATTGGTAATAAGCCCAATAAAAAAAGAATTAAAATTAGAAAAATTCGAAAAAGAATTGGGACATAAAATACAATTATTCATATATTCAAATAAAGAAATAGAAAGAATGAAAGAGAAAAATAAGGAATTACTAAATAATTTTATTAATGGAATGATAATTCATGGTTTTTGGGAGGTATTCAGGTGAATTTTACAGATTTTATTAATGAAGGAAAAGTTAGGAGATCTTCAATAGATAAAGGATTAGTAAAGTCTTTATTATCAGGTCTAAATACAGACTTAAAATTTCTAGATAAAATAAAAATAGATGAAATATCAGCAAGAAAATTAATGGTTGGTTATTATGATACGTTAAGAAGCTTGTTAGAAGCAATAGCATCCACAGAAGGATATAAGATATATTCACATGAGGCTTTTACATTTTATTTAAAAGAAAAGGGAGAAAATATCTTAGCTGAAAAATTTGATAGATTTAGAAAAATAAGGAATGCAATAAACTATTATGGGAAAGATATAGATGTAGAAGAATGCAGAGAAAATATTAAATCTATGATAAATGTTCTCAATTCACTAAAAAACAAATATCTTAAGGATTTGAAATGAAACTATATTTTATAACTGGAAATCAAAACAAATTAAAAGAAGCAAAAGCAATATTGCCTGAAATTGAAGGATTGGATATAGAATTAACAGAAATTCAAAGCTTAGACCCACATGAAATAATAAAACATAAATTAGAAGAAGCAAGAAAAAAACATGAAGGAACATTTATTGTTGAAGATACTTCACTATATGTAGAATGTTTAAATGGTTTGCCAGGACCTTTAATTAAATGGTTTATGAAATCTATTGGAAACGAAGGAATATGTAAAATTATAAAAGATTTTGATAATAAGAAAGCAAGTGCAAAATGCTTAATTGGTTTTTTTCATGATAAAAATATAGAATACTTCGAAGGGTCTATTAACGGAAATATAGTTGCCCAACAAGGTACTGGTTTCGGTTGGGACCCAATCTTTCTTCCAGACAATCATGAAAAAACTTTTGCTGAAATGGGTTTAGATGAAAAAAATAAGATTAGTCATAGAAAATTAGCTTTTGAAAAATTAAAAGAACATTTGAGTAAATTATAACACAATATCACTTCATAATTTTTATAACTCTGGTTGGACAATCTCTTGCTGCAAGTTTAGTGTCTTTTAAATCACTTTCATTTATTTCTAAAATATAAACATTCTTTTTTAAAATAGAGTTTTTTAATAAAGCTTTACCATCAATTTTCGAAATCTCCCATAATTCAGGAGAATATTCAGCACACAAACCACACCCAATGCAGTCATCCCTATAATGTATTATCTTTGTCATATTTTATCCTTAAATAAATATAATTTATCATTACTTCTTATTTTGTTGTCTATAGGAACTGTAATTATATCTCCCTTTTTTGCATATTCAACATCTGTGTCATTGCTTCTTATGTTTGTAATTTTTGTTTGTACTATTCCTGTTGTTGGACCAGTTATTATAATTTCATCCCCAACTTTTAAAATTCCAGATTGAATTGTAAACTCACCAATATTAACTTTATCATAATATTTATTTGCAATACCTAAAAATACTTTCTCTTTTGTTGCTTTGGATCCATAACTGCCGCTCCACTCACCTAATTGTTTTCCAAGATAGTATCCTCCATGCCAGAAACCGCGGTTATAAACTTTCTCTAATTCATTTATCCATTTCTCTATTTTTTCTTTTGTATAATCTTTGTTAAAATAACTTTCAATTGCTTCTTTATAGGTTTTAGTAACAGTATAAACATACTCAGCAGGTTTTCCTCTTCCTTCTATTTTTAGTATGCTGACACCGCTTTCAATTATTCTATCTATAAAACCTATTGTGCATAAATCTTTTGGAGACATTACATATTTATTGTCCAATAAAAGTTCATCTCCTGTTTCTTCATCAATGACTTTATAACTCCTTCTGCAGTTCTGTAAACATGCCCCTCTATTGGCTGATGCATTATGCAAAGCCAGACTCATATAACATTTTCCTGAAATAGCAACACATAAAGCGCCATGTATAAAAATCTCTATTTTAATTAATTCATTTTTTGGTCCTTTAATTTCTTGTTTTTTAATTTCATCACATATGTTTGTAATCTGATTAATTGTTAATTCTCTTGCTAAAACAATTGTGTCTGTAAATTTTGAAAAGAATTTTACAGCACCTATGTTTGATATATTTAACTGAGTAGAACAATGCACACTTAATCCAATTGATTTTGCATATTCCATAACAGAAACATCACTTACAATAACCGCATCGATATTATTTATTTTAGCAGCATTACATATATTTTTCATTAAATTAATATCATGGTCATAAATTATTGTATTTAATGCCAAAAAAGTTTTTACATTGTTTTCTTTACATATTTCACTTATTTTTTTTAAATCTTCAATTGTGAAATTATTTACAGATCTTGCTCTCATGTTTAATTGTTCAATTCCAAAATATACAGAATCTGCTCCAGCTTTGATAGCAGACATTAAAGATTCAAAAGAACCAACAGGTGCAGTAATTTCTATATTTCTCATGCAAATTAGCAGGAAAAATAATTTTATAAACTAATCTATTTCATTCTGGTATTATTTAAAGAATTTATTAGTTAGATTATTTATTGGATAAACTGTTTCTTTTATTAAAAAAGTAATTGCGTTATATTTATAAATAATACTTTAATTCTTTTCATATATGCGAGGGTAGCAAAGCGGTCAAATGCGCAGGACTTAAGATTAAGATATGAAATCCTGTGACTTAGGTCTTCGCAGGTTCAAATCCTGTCCCTCGCATTAGCCTTATAAACTTTTATTTAAACATATTTTTATGAAAAGACTACAAGAATTAATAATCATACCTATAATCTCTTTTTCCGTGGCTTGTGGAAGCATTGAAGACGAACTTGTTTTAGAAGAATCAAGGCCAGAGCAAGTTAATTTAGATTATTGTAAAAGAGAGGCATATAAAATAGAAATCCAATCTTCTCATATAAATTATAATGATCAAAATAATATAAGAAATTTTTGTTCAGAATATTTTAATTCTTGGCTAGAATCATTTGAAAGATGTATAAATAATAATCTAATTGGCTTGGGTTACAGTAGAAATGTAAATTGTCAGTCAATATCAAACTATATGTATGAACAATTTTTAAATTCTTGTGTGGAAATCAAATTAGAGATCCAAGTTCTGATATAGAAATTAGTGCTTGGGAATGCTATGAAGATTAAAAAGTTAAGATATATAAATACTAAAAAATTTATTTATTATTATGAAAAAATTTATCACAGAAATTGAGCCAATAGGAATACAGCCTGTAGATATAAAGAAAAAAGATGATATTAAAAAATATGTAAAACTGCCATTAATAGCAAGTTGCGAGATACTTTGGGAGAAAAATATTCAGACTTATAGTTCTTCTGCAAATCGCAAAAATATTGGTAATTACGTTCACATAAATCTTAATTGGAATACACTTTCACCACAAAATAAAAAAATTGGTAGAAAAATAGGCAAAATTGGTAATGATCACGAAGAAAAAGTAGTTTCCTTAAAAATTCCAATCTCTTCACCAAATGAAAAAATTGAAAACATTTCAAATTCTATGATTTGTTTAGTTAGTCAATTTAAAAAACAGAAATTAACTTGGGGATTTTACGCAATAGAAGAATATTTACAAGCTGCCCATATATCTGAAAAAGAATTAGATGCTTACACAAGAAGACAAAATCATATTTGTGATAGAAAAAAAGGAATTATCTGGATAAGTGAAGAAGACTACGAAAAAGCAAGCAAACAGTTAAATCAGGGTACAGAAGAAGTAAAAGGAGTAATAGGAGTAATAGGATTATTAGAATAATAAATAAATTAATGATGAAAACTTTAGGAAAATTTAGAAGTACATTAAAGATAAGTAAAGAAGTAATAAAATTAATCTGGCAAACTTCCAAAGCATACACAATTTATGTTATAATTTTACTAATATTGACTTCAATAATTCCAATATTGGAGGCATATTTTATAAAAAGAATAATAGATATTTTAACATTTTCATTGCAATCAAAAATAGAATTTAATTCAGTCTTTCTTTATCTTGCCCTTTTTATTGCAGCAACATTATTTGAAAGAATTATTGCAAGCCAGAGAAATGCAATACAAATAATATTAGGAAATCTATTTAATAAAAAAATAAATCAGAAAATAGTAGAAAAAACAACAAAATTAGCTTTCTGGAGATTTGAAGATCCAAAATTTCATGATAAATTAGACAGAACAAGAGACCAGGCAACATGGAAACCATTGAATACATTCTATTATCTGTTTGAAAGTTTAATGAATTTTTTTACATTAGTATCTATTTTAATAGTCTTTTTTACATTTAGTCCATTAATCTCGATTCTAATGATAATATTTACAATTCCAAGTTTGATTGTGCAGCTTAAATATGGAGAAAAATGGTTTAATTTATTGTATGATGAAACTCCAGAATCAAGAAAATTAAATTATTATCAATATTTAATGGCAGGACATTATGAAACAAAAGATATAAAACTATTAAATTTAAGAAATTTTTTATTAATTAAATATAAAACACTATACAATAAACTATTTGAAGAACAAAAAAGTCTTATAGTAAAAAGATACATTTGGGAATTCATGGGTTTTATCTTAAGTGACATTATGCTTGTTGTATTTTATTTTTATCTTGCCTGGCAGACATTTTTACAAAAATTATCAATAGGTGACTTTACATTTTTTAGTACATTATACACTCGTGCAAACATGTCCTTGCAGGGTTTGATAAGAGGAATTGCAGGAGTATATGAAAATAATTTATTTATTAATGAGCTAATTGAATTTTTGAATTTAGAAGAAGAAAAACTTAGTTTAAAACATGAAAAAATTCCAAAAATTATAAAAACAATTGAATTCAGAGATGTCTGGTTTAAATATCCAGGAACAGAAGAATGTGTTCTAAAGGGAATATCATTCATTATTTCTGCTGAGCAAAATGTTGCATTAGTTGGAGAAAATGGTGCTGGAAAAACAACTATTGTAAAATTATTGACGAAATTATATGATCCAACAAAAGGAGAAATATTAATGAACAATATAAATATAGAAAAATTTGATCTTAATGAATATAGAAATTTGATAGGTGTAGCATTTCAGGATTTTGCAAAATTTTTCTTTAGTGTGGAAGAAAATATCAAATTTGGAGATATAAATAGAAAAATTTCAAAGGAAGAAATAATTGAAGTCGCAAAAAAAGCACATATACATAAGAAGATAATGACTTTTCCAAATAAATATTCAACTACTTTGGGAAGGTGGTATCATGAAGGACATGAAATATCCTATGGTGAATGGCAGAGGATTGCTATTGCAAGAGCATTAATAAAAAGATGTCCTGTATATGTTTTAGATGAACCTACCGCTGCCCTGGATGCAAAAGCAGAATATTTAGTATTTGAAGAATTTAAAAAACACGTGATTGGAAAAATTGCAATGTTTATTTCTCATAGGTTTTCTAATGTTAGGTTAGCAAATAAAATTCTAGTATTAGAAAATGGCAAAATAATCCAGGAAGGAAGCCATCAAGAATTAGCAAAAATAAATGGAAGATACAAAGAATTGTATGAATTCCAGGCCAGAAGTTACAGGGAATAAATATTTATAACTCCTAAAATAACAAAAGTATTTTAAATTGGATAAATAATATAATGTTATGGTTCAACAAAGTCGAGAAGAAAAATGTGAAGAATTATTAAATAAACTTGATTCAAATATAGATAAAAAAGATTCACTAAATTCAGACATAAATAAAAATATATTAAGGCAGGCAAAAGTTTTAATTGATAAAGGTGTAAAGAACAGCAGACCTGATTTATATAATAAATATAGGGCATTATGTGCTAAGTTTTATGAAGAATGATAAAGAGTTTATAGAAAATGCAATATCTTTTTAAGCTATAGAAACTAAAATTATATCAGTTTTAATATCAATTTATTGAATAATTAAGCTTAAGTAAACCTTTTATAATTTTCTAAGACTTACATTTTATGACAAAAAGCTTAGTTGACAGATTAAGAAATTTAAGGCATTCTGGAGCAGTTACTTTAATAAAAAAATTAAATGATGAAGAACTAAGAGAAAATTTTCAAGACCTTGTTGAATATAGGGAAGAGATAAAACAAGAACTCAATACATTAAATGAAAGATTTATTTTAGGATATGGAAATATTGCTAATGGGAAAGAAATTGAAATTCATGAAGATTTTAAGATTAAATATGATACTAAATTCATGAAATTAAACCCTAATGAAATCCTAAACAAAATAACACCAAGTGAATATCTGCAAGATTTATCCAATTTATACAATATAAAGAGAAAAGAATTAAATAAAAGAAGAATAACTGGAAATAACCCAAAAGTTGAAAGAGCATATCGTGAAGCATGCTACACATTAAAAACTAGATTTCATATATCTCTTCCAGAAATTGGAAAAATTCTTGGAGGCAAGGATCATTCTACAATAATAAATGCAATTAAACACATATGCGATGAATTAGGTATAGAATACTCTTCTTTATATAATAACAATTCCCAAAACACTTAAAAAACAATTAGATTTTCTTTCTATAATGCCTCTGTGGCTCAGCGGTAAAGCACTTCCTTGGTATTTATCCAAATAGGAAGAGATCGTGGGTTCAATTCCCGCCAGAGGCTTTTACAACATAAGTCTAATAAATCTTTTCTTCTATAATATTATATGCACAATGGCTTGGGCCGATGATTTTAGCGGAACCT